>Ga0209058_1004538_pt1 | contig 11031 bp, 14 predicted proteins | sample GraSoiAngelo_147_FD_185904 | JGI IMG/M metagenome (GOLD analysis project Ga0209058, IMG submission 185904) | Grasslands soil microbial communities from the Angelo Coastal Reserve, California, USA - 14_1009_05_40cm (SPAdes) (version 2) | ecosystem: Environmental > Terrestrial > Soil > Grasslands ... | reverse complement strand
TCGCCGCACCACCCCCGGTAAGTCGCGCGATGCGAGGCAGCAAGGTCTCGATGTCGAAGGGCTTCGCCACGGCCGCAGCCGCATGGACGCGCGCGGCCTGCTTCTGAATGTCGTTCGCCGCGGACAGCACCACGATCGGGATGTCCCACTTCTCGTGCATGCGGTCCGCGAAGGTCCAGCCGTCCATGACCGGCATCATGAGATCGAGTACGACGAGATCCGCGGCGAAGCGTTCGAGCATGGCGAGCGCCTCGCGCCCGTTCGCGGCGGGCAACGCGTCGTAGCCATCGTCCTTGAGGACCGAGACAAGGAGCTCACGAATGTCTGGATCGTCGTCGACGACGAGCACACGGCGATCGCCCACCGATGCCGATGGTGCCACAGCACAGGCTAGTGGCCGACAGAGCGAGCGCTCTTGTCAGAGCGCATTGAGAGCGCGAAGACCCCAGGTATGACGAGCGTCCCGACGGCTAGGACGGCTATCCAGAGCAGGATCGCCTCGATGTGACACGTCCCGACACCACAGCCTTCGAGCGACCGCTCGCGTTCGAGGATAAGTAACGGCAGAGAAGCCGGCGATGCGACGACGGTCGTCGCCGCGAACGTCGTCGCGACGGTGGGGATCGTCCGCGTGAGGACACCGGCGACCCGATCGGGGGCGCGCGCCGCGACACGCGTCCACGCGAGCGTGAACGCGGTGGCGATGAGTGTGATCGCCACCGAGATCGGAAAGCGGTCGCTGAAAGCGCGCGGATACGCGAGCGGTATAGCGGCTTCGATCGCGGTGAGCGCGACCCAGTACGCGAGCTTGATCGTGGTGACGCGGCCGACGAGGAGCGCGAGGGTCTGGAGCCGCGGGCGCGGCGCCTCGGGAATTACCGGTAAGTCGTCCACCACTTCTGCAGGAAGTACAGGGCCGCGATCATGATCACGGTCGTCACGAAGACCATGTAGAACTCGGCGGATTCACCGACTTGTGCGATCACTTGTAGTCCTGCAGGTATTGCACGATAGACCGGATCGTGGCCTCGTCGAGCGTGCCGCCTTCTTTATCGAGCCAGACCGGCATGATGATGCCCGGCTTGATCTTCGGCGCGTTCGAGACCCACTTGAAGAGCCAGTCCGGATCGCCCGACGCCTTGAGCGCCTTCACCTGATCGTTCAGCGGTCCCTTCGTCCCGTAGTGCGCGAGGTTCGGCGCCTGCGGCACGGTGCTCGCCGTACCGTCATCGAAGCTGTGGCACGTCACGCAGTAGGTGCGCGCGGCGTCCTCGCCGGTGGGGGCCTTCGGCGGCGCGCCCGGGTCGACCACGAGCCGGCCCTTGGCGTCCCTGGGAACGCCCTCGAGGTGTTCACGGATGGTGACGATGTCCGCCCAGTCGTCATCACTGCCGCGCATGATGAAGGCGATGAGTTGACTGACCTGCTCGTCATTGAACGGGCCGCCTTCGCTCTGTCCCCACGCCGGCATGGAGAAGTTCGGCGCCGGATTCGGCTTGCCGCGTGTGACGCGCAAGCGGATGAAGTCCTCGGTCGTCTTGAGCTTCGCCGGGTCGCTGACCAGATTCGCGTACTTGAAGTCTGGTTTGTTGAGCGGCTTGCCCGGCAACGGCTGCCCAGTCTCGGTGCTCTTCTCCCCCAGGCCTTGCCCTGTCTTGCCGTGGCAGTTCCAGCAGAAGTTCGCGTAGAGGTTCTTGCCTCGGTGGATCTGCGTCTCGAGCTGGCGTTCGGCTCCGAGCGCGCGGAGGTTGAGACCGCTGGAGTCCGGGAGGATCTGCAGCAGGAAGTAGCCGCCGACGAGACCGAAGATGGCGAAGAGCATCGCCGCGCCCGCGATGATCTTGCGGTCGAGGTTCGCGGAGATCTCGAGCGGGTCCGGAGCTGCGGGGATCGGGGCGACCCAATACGGCGTCGGTTGCTCGACGGTGTCGCCGGGCGCGTAGTGCTGCTGTAGAAGCTCGACGCCGTACGTCGGCTTCTCCTCGGGCTCGACCTGCTGCTGGTGGTAGATGAGGTAGCCGAAGTACGCGATGAAGACGAGGAACAGGATGAGGCTCGCCCCCGCGAGGAGGACGTTGGCATCCATCAGGTATCGGTGACCTCGACCTGGTCCGTGTGCCACTCGTTGTCATCGCGCCGCATCACAAGGAGCGGATTCGTGTTGACCACGATCGCCCCATTCACGTCCTCTACGTGGAAGAGATCGAGACCGCGCGGAGCCGGACCGCCCTTCTTCAGCGCGGTGAGCTTGTCGTAGAGCGAGCCGTGGCAGGGGCAGTGGAATTGGCTCTCGCTCGGCAGATATGGCACCGCGCAGCCGAGGTGCACGCACTTCCGATAGGCCGCGGCGATCGCGCCGGGCGCGTGGATGAGGAAGAAACGGCCCTGCGTGTTGAGGATGGGCTCGTCCTTCGACCCTTTGAACTGCGCGAGGATGTCGGCCTTCTTACCCGCCGGGATCTTGGCACCGAGGCCTTCGATCTTGATGACGCGAATGAAGGGAACGAGGACCCCGGTCAGCTCAGCCGTCGCGAGAAGCGTGGCGGTGAGGAAGCCAATGCGCAGCAGCTGACGGCGCTTGATGCGCGAGATGATCCCGCCCTGAACGAGACCGGTGTCCTCGTGCGGCCGGATCACGCTTTATCTCGGCTTCGCCGAGAACGCTCCGCTGGGGCGGACTCGCTCGTCGCGGCACAGCCGCTCCTCGCTCGACAGTTCATTTGCCGCTCGGCTCGAAGCACTGGTGGGTCTCAGGTAAGGCCCACGGCGCGAACAGGTCCATTCCGGGCCCGCGCATCGACGTGCCCACCACGGTGAGGACGACGTACGTCGCGACGAAGCCCGTGAAGATCGCGATCATCCACTCGCGCGTCCCCGCACCGAAGAGCCGGATACAGAGCTGCACGAGGATCACCGGCAGGATGAGCATCACCGCGATCGGTATGACGTAGTTCGGGATGAGCTCGGCTCCGCCGGGGAAGTGTTGGCCCGCGAAGATCGTGTAGCCCGGCCACGCATCGCCGATGCGGTTTTGCGTCGCGGGATCGATCGCTCGGCGATCGATCTTGATGAAGACATCGATGAAGATGAGCCCGAAGACGAGCGCGGTGGTGAAGACCGTCGAGAAGATCGCGCACTTCTTCCCCACCTCGTTCGTGAACCAGTGGCCGATGCCATCGCGACTTCGGTCGATGTAGGGGATCGCGGCCATGAACGTGAGCCAGAGCGTCGGTACGACAACGCCGGCGAGGCCCTTGTCCATATGGAGCAGGAGCTCCTGCAGGTTCAGCAGGTACCACGGCGCCTTCGACGGGTTCGGCGTGCAGTCGATGGTCGAGTGGTCCTGGAGCGGCGCGTTGAAGAGCGCCGAGATGATGAACAGACCGAGCGACCAGATCATCGCGGCGATGAACTCGATGACCAGCAGGTGCGGCCAGGTCATCGCCGTGTCCTCGATGCGCTTGTCGACACGAACGACGGAGTCCTGACGCACGAACGCGAGCAGCCGGAGCCGCTTCTCCTGGCCAGGGAACGGCTGCGGCCCGCGAGGAGTCGTCATCGCGCGGACCGAGGCGCGCCGGCGGCGGGTCCTGTCCCGCTGCGGGCATCGCTCTTCTCGCTGCGAGGCCGGCTCCCCGGCTCCGTGTCGCAGAGTCGTGCCGGCGCCACGTGACGGCCCGGGGCCCCTCGGCCTCTCGCGTCGAAGAGCGATTGCCCTGCGCGTGCCACCCGCCAGCCGGCGCCGCGGTCCGGCATTCCTCTAGAACTCATAGGGGGCCGCTGATGCCGCCATCTTTTCTAATGCGCCAGAAGTGGATGGCGATGAGGAAGCCGGTCGCCAGCGGCAGCGCGACGACGTGCAACACGTAGAAGCGAAGCAGCGCGTTCGGACCGAGCTGGTACCCGCCGAAGAGCAGGAACGCGACCTCGTCACCGACCGCCGGCGTCGCGCGCGCGATCTCGTAGCCCACGGTGACCGCCCAGAGCGCGAGCTGATCCCAGGGGAGGAGGTAGCCGGTGTAGGAGAGCAGGATGGTGAAGAAGAAGAGCAGGGTGCCGACGACCCAGTTGAACTCACGCGGCGGCTTGTACGAGCCGGTGTAGAAGACGCGGATCATGTGGAGGAACACGGTGATGACCATGCCGTGCGCGGCCCAGCGATGCATGTTCCGCAGCAGCTGACCGAAGACGACGACCGTCTCGAGGTCCTTGATGTCCGAGTACGCCCACTCGGTCGTGGGCCGGTAGTAGAACATCAGCAGCGTCCCCGTGAGCGTGAGCACTAGGAAGAGGAAGAACGACAGCCCGCCCATGCACCAGGTGTAGGGAATGGCGAGCGCGTGGCGGCGCACCTTGACCGGATGCAGATGCAGGAACACGTTGGTGAAGACCGCGAGCGACTGGTTCTTGCGCGAGTCCGGGTAACCGTGACGGAAGAGCGACCGCCACAGTGGGCCGGTCTTGACGCGCTGCCATAGCTGCAGCGGGATGTCGAGCATCAGTGGGCCTTTTCTTTTCGCGTACTTTGGTCCGACGGCGCACCATGTTGCGTTCCAGCAAGGACTTCACTACCTGGGCCACGGTGTCCGTTGCCATTGTGTCCGTTCTTCCCGTTGCCGTTGATGCCGCCATTCGTGATCGGCTTGTACCCTGCCGCGAGCGCCGGGTCGTAGAGCGGTAGCGGCCGCGCGGCCTTCTTCGCGCCGATGGTGAGGTCGAGGTGGATCTCGTCGTCGATCGATTCCTTCGGAAGCGTCTTCCCGATCGATGGCATCACCGCTCCGTAGCGGTTCATCGTGATCGCGTCGGTCGGGCAGCGGATGATGCAGAGCGCGCAGCGGATGCAGGCGGTCTCGTCGAGGAAGAACGCGACGCCCTTGTCCCACTTCTTCGCCTCGCCCACGCCGGGGATCGCCCCGTCGTCGACGATGTCGGACATGTCGACCATGTGGATGACGTCCATCGGGCAGACGTCGACGCAGCCGCCGCAGATGATGCAGAGCTCGCCGATGATCTCGATGTTGAAGTTGCACTTGAGGCAGCGGTCGCTCTCGGCGACCGCCTGTGCCTCGGTGTAGCCCTGGTTCACTTCGAGGAAGAGGCCGCGCCGATCCTTCTTCTGCAGCTTGGGCATCTCCTGGCGCGGGATGCGGTCGTAGTCGACGGACATGTTGTGGTAGATCCGCGCGAGCTCGCCCTCGAGCGCGATCTGTCCGACGTTGTCGGGCGTGCTCGAGCGCCGCAGCGTGACGATCTCGTGGTACTCGGGCACGTTCACCGCGATGGCGATCGGATCGAGGAAGCGCGCGATCTGCTGGGCGGCGCTGCGCCCGTCGGCGACCGCCTCGATGATCGTCGTCGGTCCGGTCCGGTAATCACCGGCGAAGAAGATCTTCGGCACGACGCTCTGGTACGTCTCTGCGTCGATCCCCAGATCGCGCGCGCGCTTCACGCGGAACTCGGGGATGTCCGCGAGCCAGGTCGTGTCGGGGTTCTGGCTGAGGGCGAGCAGCACGTTGTCGCACGGGATGACGAACTCCGATCCGGGGATCGGCTCCGGGCTGCGCCGCCCAGACTTGTCGGGCTCGCCGAGCTTGTTGCGCACGAACTTCACGCCGCTCGCGTGGCCCTTCTCGTCGAGCGTGACCTCGACGGGCCCCGCGAGGTAGACGAAGTTGATGCCCTCGCGCTCGGTCTCGCCGAGCTCTTCCTCGTCGACGACCATCTCCTCGCGGCCGCGGCGGTAGACGATGAACACCTCGTCCGCGCCGAGGCGCCACGACGTCGACGCGCAGTCCATCGCCGTGTAACCACCGCCGAGGACGATGACGCGCTTCCCAACCTCGACTGGGCGACCGCGGTACGCGCGCTCGAGAAAGACGATCCCGCCCATGACACCGGCGGCGTCGAGGTTCTTGATGTCCGGCGGGTAGTTCGGCTCGAAGCAGCCTGCGGTGATGAGCACGGCGTCGTACTCGTCGCGCAGCTGACGCAGCGTCACATCGCGCCCGACATAGGTCGACAGACGGAGCTCGACGTTGTCGTTCACGATGCCGTTGATGTCGCGGTCGATCACCTCGCGCGGCAGGCGGAACGGCGGGACGCCGGCGAGAGCCGTGCCGCCGGCCTGGTCGAGCGCGTCCAACACCGTGACGCCGAAGCCGAGTTTCGCGAGATCGGACGCGGCAGAGAGTCCCGCGCACCCTGCGCCGACGACGGCGACGCGACCGCTCGGCTTGCCGAACACCGGCGCGGCCGGCTGGGTGTAGCCGTGGCCGTCGACGCGCACGTTTTGGTGCGTCCAGTCGGAGAGGAACTTCTTGACATAGCGGATCGAGAGCGGCTTATCGACCTCTTTGCGCCGGCACGCGGTCTCGCATGGCGCCGCGCAGACGGAGCCGCAGATCGAGGCCATCGGGTTCGGGTCGAGCGCGAGCTCCCAGGCCTTCTCGAACTCGCCGGCGGCGGCGAGGTTGAGGTAGCCGCGGCAATTGGTCCGGACCGGGCACGCTTCCTGGCAGGGGATGTTGTCCTGATACCAGGCGGGGCCGACTTCCACGACCTGGTACAGCTCTCTCATGCGGCACAGTCATGCTACCGACGCGTAGTGAGTCGTCAAACCAGCGCGACAATCATCGAACGCAAGACCCGTCTTGACGGATCGACGGAGGATTTCGTGTGCGAGGTCCTCGTCCTCGAGCCCGATCGTCACGCGGTGCTCCGCTATGTCCTCGACCGTGAGTGGGTCATCGCCGGCGGCGCGCTTGTCGTCCCGAAGGGTGCGTGGACGGTGAGTCACTACTGGACCGACCGGCCGTACAACGTCTACCACTGGGTCGTCGGCGGACGGACGCTCGCCTATTACTGCAACGTCGTCGCGAAGACGGAGATCACCTCGGAGCGCGTCGCATACGAGGATCTCACCGTCGACGTGCTCCTCTCGACCGCCGGCGCGGCCGATGTCCTCGACGAGGACGAGCTGCCCGACGACCTCGCGCCGGCGCACCGCATGGCGATCGCGAAGGCGCTCGAGGTGATCATCACGAATCCGCGCTTCCTCATGCGTGAGATCGAGCGCGACACCGCGGCGGCGCTACGCGGTGCGTGACCTCAGGCCCGAGACGCGGCGCTACATCCCTGGCATCGTCATGCGCGCGGTCGCGGTGACCGTCGTCTGGGGCGTCGCGCTGCTCGCGGGCATGCGGTCGAACGTGCAGGGCTCGCTCGAGATGGCCGCCTACGGCACGATCATCCTCTTCACGCTCGCGATCGTCGTGCAGCTCCTGGTGCTCATGCTGTTCGAACACCACTCTTGACGTGAGCGACGACCATGTGCAACTATCAGGTTGCACATGGAGATGGACGCGTTCGCCGCGCTTGGCGACCCGACACGACGCCAGCTCGTGCAGTGGCTGGCGGTCCGTCCTGCGACCGCGACCGAGCTCTCCGCGCGCCTGCCGGTGACGCGCCAGGCCGTCGTGAAGCATCTCGGGATCCTCGAGGACGCGCGGATCGTTGCGAAGCGCCGCGACGGCAGAGAGGTGCGCTATCGCATCGAGGCCGAGCGCCTCGACGCGGCGGCGAAGTGGATCGCGGCGGTGACCGCGCGGTGGGAGGCGCGGCTGTCGCGGCTCAAGAGCCATCTCGAGGGGAGTTGACATGACCGAACGCACCAAGGTCGAAGCCAAGCACAAGGAGTTCATCCGAGCGCCGCGCGAGCAGGTCTATGACGCCTTCGCGACGAGCGAGGGGCTCAACGCGTGGTGGACCGAGGGCGGCGCGGTCGACGCGCGGCCCGGCGGCACGATGGTGTTCCGCTTCGTCGACTGGGGAGCCGACAAGATCAACGCCGAGTTCAAAGGACGCGTCCTCGAGGCGCGTCGTCCCGAGCGCTTCGTCTACCAGTGGGGCATCGAGAATCCCGATGAGACGACGACGGTCGAGCTCACATTCGAGGAGAGCGAGGACGGCACGATCGTCCGCGTTCGCGAGTACGGGTTCACGCGTATCGACCAGGCGCTCGGGAACTCGAGCGGCTGGGGTGAGGCGCTGACGCTCGTGAAGTTCTGGGTGGAGCGCGGCCTGAGCGTCCACCCGGTGCGTTAGGCGGCGGGCACCTCGCGGCGCGCGTCGGCGGCGAAGACGAAGCTCGTGAGCAATCCGACGATGCCAGCCATGGTCACGATGCCCGTGAGCTCGTGCACGGTCCACCCGCTGCCGACGCGCCAGACGACCACACCCAGGTAGATCGCGAAGTAGGCCGCCGGCAGCAAGAACGCGAACGCGCGCAGGGCGATGACGCGGTCGGGCGATGGGCGGAGGCGCGACACGAGGAAGTCGCCGACCGCGCCCGCGGCGATCGCGACGAGCGCGAAGGTCAGCTGCACCTCGAGTGACGCATGTCCGCGCATGAGGATCATCCCGACACCGTTGAGGCCGAGCATCACCGTGAGCGCTCCGGGTACGAGCACGCCGCGACGCAGTCCGACGAGGGCGCAGCCGACGATGAGCGCGCTGAAGAGGATGACGCCGAGCATGGCGCGCACGAGTGTCGCGTCGGAAGGACGGAGGCCGGCGCCGATGACACCCGAGTACGGGCCCGCATAGAGCGTGAAGAAGGTGAACGTGCCGAGCAGGAACGTGAGCGAGATCACCGCCGGGAGCTGCCGGGCGAGATCCGGTCGCCGCGCGCGCCGCGCCGCCGCGAACGGCGCGCTCACGATGAGCGCGGCGCCGGTGGCGAGGATGAGGTGGCTCGGGCTGAGGAGCGCGTCGGTGCTGAACTCGATGCCGAAGATCGAATGCCAGAGCATGTCGAAGATGCCGCCCGCGCCGAAGATGAAGACGCCCGCGACCGCGTACTCGTAACCCGCTGGGATCGCGGCGCGCCACGACGTGGCGCGCGGTCTCTTGAGCACGACCGCGCCGAGGATGACCGCGGCGCACGCGCCGAAACCCGAGTAGAACGCTGCGTGCCAGATCGTCCAGAACGAGTCCGGCAGCCCGTAGCCGTGCGCCCAGCCATCCCAGTACAGACCGGCACCAAGCCACGCCGAGGCCGCGACGATGAGCCAGTCCAGACGGATGCGTCGGGCGAGCGTGGACGAGACGCCCTCGAGGGCTGCCGGTGCGGCGGACGTCGCTTCGCTGGTCGCCATTCCGTCTATATACGCGCACTTGCCGCGCGGCGTTCCGTCTCGATCCAGGCCCGGGCCTCCGCGGGCGTGCGGAAGCGGAGCGTTCGCGCGTGGGCGACGTCGGGCGAGGCGAACAGGCGCGCGTAGTTGCGCTTGCGTCGCCAGTACGTCCGCAGCGCCCACACGAAGAGCGAATCGCGGGAGAAGAACGCGTTACGCACCGTCTCGCGGTTGCCCGTTCCCGGCCACAGCTCCTGCTTGTCGCGGAGGCGGGCGACGGTGCGTCGCCACAGGTTCGCGTAGATCACGCGCAGCGAGAAGTCGAGCCAGATGATCGTGTCGGCCCTCGCCCAAACGAGCTGCCGCGCGCCGCGTCCCCCGTAGTTGCCGTCGACGACCCACGCGTCGCCTGCGATCGCCGTACGGACTCGCGCCTGGAGCGTCTCGGCGTCCGCGAGCGTCCAGTTCGGTCCCCATGCGAGGGCATCGAGTTCGGTGTGCGGGACGCCGAGCGCCAGCGCGAGTTCGCGCGCATACGTGGTCTTCCCCGTTCCGGTGGACCCGACGATCGAGACGCGACGCGGGGGCGCTTCCACGCGCGCGACGATATCCTCGCTTCGCCTCTTGAAGCTCCACGAGTACCAGGCCAAGCAGCTACTCGCGCGCGCGGGCATCCCCATACCCGAAGGCCGCATCGCGACGACGCCGGAGGAGGCGGAGGCGGCCGCGCGCGCGCTGGATGGCACCGTCGTCGTGAAGGCGCAGGTACACGCGGGCGGCCGCGGCAAAGCCGGCGGCATCAAGGTCGCGAAGACGCCCAATGAGGCGCGCGAGCACGCGAGCGCGATCCTGCACAAGCAGATCAAAGGGCTGCGCGTTCGCAAGGTCTACGTCGAGCGGGCCGCGTCCATCGCGAAGGAGCTCTACCTCGGCATCACGCTCGACCGCGATCGCCGACGTCCGGTCGTGATGCTCTCGACGGTCGGCGGCATGGACATCGAGGAAGTCGCGGCGAGCACCCCGGAGAAGATCGCACGCGGCTGGCCCGATCCCGTCCTCGGCGTCCTCCCCTATCAGGCGCGCGCGCTCTGTTTCGACGCGGGCGTGCCCGCCGAGCAACGCAATGCGGTCGCGGACATGGCGCAGCGTCTCTACGGGGTGTACGCGAAGACCGATGCGACGCTCATCGAGATCAATCCGCTCTTCATCCAGAACGACGGCTCAGTGCTCGCGGGCGACGCGAAGCTCGACATCGACGACAACGCGCTCTTCCGCCAGACCGAGCTCCGTGACTGGAAGGAGGTGAGCCCGAACGAGGAGGTCGAGGAGCGAGCGCGCGCGCTCGGCTTCGCCTACGTCCAGCTCGACGGCGACGTTGGGATCATCGGGAACGGCGCGGGCCTCGTGATGGGCACACTCGACGCGGTGAAGAACGTCGGCGGGCACGCCGCGAACTTCCTCGACGTTGGCGGCGGCGCGAAGGAGGCGGTGGTGAAGGCCGCGCTCGAGATCGTGCTCGCCAATAAGAAGGTGAAGAGCGTCCTCATCAACATCTTCGGCGGCATCACCCGCGGCGACGAGGTCGCGAAGGGGATCCTCTCGGTCATCGCGCAGCACCCGCCCGCGGTGCCTCTGGTCATTCGTCTCTCGGGGACCGAGGCCGAGGCCGGGCGCAAGCTGCTCGTCGGCGCGCCGCTCGAGTCACGTACGACGATGGACGAGGCGGCGAAGGAGGCCGTGCGCCTCGCGGCGGGCGGGAAGGCGCACTTCAACACGTGAGCGTGCTCGTTGGACGGGACACGCGGGTCGTCGTTCAGGGTCTGGGGCGCGAGGGCACCTTCCACGCCGGGCGCATGAGGGAGTACGGCACGAAAGTCGTCGCCGGAACGAAACC
>Ga0209058_1004537_pt1 | contig 11032 bp, 9 predicted proteins | sample GraSoiAngelo_147_FD_185904 | JGI IMG/M metagenome (GOLD analysis project Ga0209058, IMG submission 185904) | Grasslands soil microbial communities from the Angelo Coastal Reserve, California, USA - 14_1009_05_40cm (SPAdes) (version 2) | ecosystem: Environmental > Terrestrial > Soil > Grasslands ... | reverse complement strand
TGAGAGTGCGACATACTCCCTGGCCAGCTTGGTCCCCCAGTAACCCGCACCGACCAGACCAACCTTAGTACGGCTCAGCAATGCTCACACCTGTTAAGTTGCCCAAAACGAAGCTTCTCGGACTCCGCGTTGGGAGCCACCTGGCCCTTTCCACGCTCTTAAGAACCGTCTACCTTTTTCTATAGAAAAACATCCATTTCTTCACGATTATACGTGAATGTCCCACGAACACCACAATGAACTGCCTCGTTTCTACCACAACTCTTCGACAACACTTACCCTGTTCAACTCTCGGCTTGTCATATTTAGCAACAGGAACATCGCATCAGATAGCAATCAAGGCTGACGAAGAGAAAACTCAAGGAAAAGAGAATTTGCTCGTGGCCGGCTGGGCAAGCTCGTTTTCAGGAACTAAACGCTTTCTGGAATAAGAGATATTTGTTAGCCGTGCCTTCTTATGAGTTACAACCGGCTAAAATTTAGTTGGCCCCCGATCAAGCCCAAACGACGAGGCCGTTTAGAGTGCGGAGACCAACATCAAAAGGTCAGGAAACGGCACACTCGAATTCTCACACTGCAGTTGCGGTGGTCCTTCTTTCCATCCCTTTTTCCTTGTCAGGGGTTCTAGTTAATTGGTATTGGTGGTATCAGCCTCGAACGTGGGAAGTGTTTTGGTTTTCACTGCACCAAACGTTTGCAACACCGATATGGGCGCTGTTCAGTCTGGCACTCCTACCGATACTTTCATCGTTTGTCCTCGTGAATCTCTCAAGGTCTATTTTCGAGAGGCGAAATTTGAGGCTAGGCACGGGGGCCTTTGCCGTTTTGGTCGTGATCCTCTTTCTGGCGAGCAGCATGATGGCGGGCGTTGCTAGGTCTTATTCAATCACTGATAGATTTGTAGAAGGAGGCAACATAGTCCCTTGCACTTGGTTCGTTTCGTTTGATGGAACTACACCTTTTGCGCATTCACAGCTCTCAACAAGTTCTGTTCCAAGTCCTGGTAGTATTATGCTTGGCACCGCTGGCGAAGATATCACAACCTTTCTTCACTCCGTAGTGACCAGCGATGAGAGCATTTGTTTTGGAGCCGCAATATTTCCTGTTGGGGATTCAGCTATCGGTCTGGCCAACAACCTAGTATTTTCAGGCATTCCCGGCGCTACAATATTCCAGCTAGGACCTGGAACAGCGAGACATATGATCAACTGGCGAACGGTATCGAACTTTACAATATATGGAATAACATTCGACGGCAATGCGCATGGCGAGGCCGATGCGTCAGATAGAACCGCAGGAGAGCTTGTTGTGTTGAGAAGCCCATCTAACAATCGCATCGTCCTTGATAGAATAGTCTGCGAGAACGCAAGAAACGGAGCTTGTCTCGACCTCGGCGGGAACAACTTGGTCGTGCGCAACAGCAGATTCGTACGCAATAGTGGCGATGCAGGAGCTTCTACCTGGCCCGTGGACCATATTCACTTTGGAACCTCAGTGGGCGTAAGAGTTTCGGATAACTACTTCGACGACTGTACTGACACGGCTCTGGCCATGGATCACGTCAGTTTCGCCATTGTTGTACGCAATACTTTCAGGGATTGCAGTGGCCAGCTTTGGACATACACTTCTGTCGGCGGCGGAGCCTCCACTAACGCGACGGTTAGCGACAATGTCTTCCTGCAAACAAAATATCTGGGCCCTGCGATCAGAATTGATCACTTTGGAGACAGCACCATGGCGCCAACTGCCGTCGGAGTATCCATAACAAGCAACAGTTTCTCCAATGTTCAACCGGGAAGCTATGACTTGCTGGAATTAGCCTGGGCTAGTGGGATAGCTGTAACCGACAATATGATTCAGAGCGCCTCCACCGATCAAAATGAATACGCTATAGCCGCCTTTAGCGATACAGACCTGACCGTCAGCAGTAATACGATTCTTAACATCGACTCAGCCGGAGCGGGCAAGGACACAGTATTCCAGGCTATAGTAGGGTTCAGCGTCATAGGAAACACGTTCAAAACGGCCCATGTAGGCTTAGAGTTTGGCTGTTGTGCTTCCCTATCATCAAACGGAGTTGTTGTCAGTAACACGTTCGACAGCGTTGCCAACCCAATAATATTCACAACTTCTCCTACAAACACGATCATTGAGAACAATCAGGTATGAGACTAAGACTCGAGAAGTCATCATTACTAAGTTACATCTCTGCAATTCTAGTTAGTCGTAATCGCGGATCTTCCCTCAGGGTCAGAATCATAGCATCTTTCCACTTTCTCTGAGAACCCGCCCCCTCTCCTCTTCAGAATGGTTCAGATTGAAGTCGTGTCTGTGGGACGGAGAGTGTCGAAGAAGGATGTCATTGGGATGGCCGCAGCATCAAGCCTTCCAAGCGAGGGTAAGTTCCAGGCAACCTCCAACGTCTTAACAAAAGAGTAATGGGTATACCCAACATTACTCACATAATTCTGTTTCACGTTCGGGCCAGCGACAATCGCCGGCACTCGGTCAATACATGTAGGATAAGTCCGTCCTACACCTGGACAAGTGCCTCCGGATCCTTCATCCCATGTAATGAACAGTGCGGCGTCCTTGGTTTCGAAAGTGCGACTCTCAAGTATCTGCGGGACAAGCAGGCTAAGATACTCATTCCCCTGGGAGATGCACTTAGCGAGAATGCGGCACGAACCAGTCAGGCTGGTAGAGTTACACGCATTATGACCGCTATCGCATAAATTGGGACTGAGCCACATGAAATTCGGCGTTCCATCAGCCTCATTCAGATCTGAAAGGAGCCGTGTTGGGAGTCCGAGATATCCCTGATGCGATGGATTCGCGGTGACTATGTTGGAACAACGCGTCGCATTGTAGTAAACATCCCTGTAAAATAGAAATGGATCAGGACCCGGGATGTGGTCGCTAGAGCTTCCCTTGCAACCACCGCTGTAGTCTTCGATGTAGGCTCGCCATGATCTGTGTGTCGCTTCGATGCTATCGACGATGTTTCTCGATGCGACTGTGCAATTACCAACCTGCGGGCCACAATCTGTGACAAATGGCGGATAAGAATAATTCAATCCACTTGTAAGGGTTAGATAGTCTGGCAGGCTTCTGTGGGCTATCGCCGAATAATTCTCAGCGATCCCGAATCTGTCGGCCAGCTGGGTGATGTATGTACAATTACCAACACATGAATTGCCATAGGTCTGGTACAAGTTCTTGTTCTCCATTAGGATGACTACAATGTAATCGAAGTATCGAGATGCTGAGTTTTGCGATGTATTTGTCGAACGAGAGAGGAACCGCCCGCCGAGCACGCCAGCCGCAATCACGATTATTAAGATAACGACTATTTTGGCGACACTCGATCGACGCGGCATTTACGGTTCAGCTGGTTCCGATTGAGTCCTGCGAGTTCTCGTCTTACCTTGGCAATAATAGTCTTCTTCGAGGCCTCATCAACAGGCGGTGTCAGTTTCAAGGTCTCGGCCTTTCTGGCCTATTACGAATCCTAGCGTTGCAAGCCAGGCAGGCCAGTGTCTTGATGTGTCCAGCTGTTGGAGCAGACTTGTAAACGGCAGTCTTCTGTAGAACGCCATCGGAAATTTCAGAACAGGGCCACTAGCGACCACTGTTAAACCGCTTCTCCGCATCATTCCGGTTACTTCCTGGAGAGTGAAGTACCACTGGTTTGAGTCGAAAAAGTGTGACTTGAGCGCCAACCGCCTGAGCCAATTGTCAGTCTCAAAGACCAGCACCAGTAACCCGCCGTCTTTGAGCACTCGACGGGACTCCTCAATGCACTGCGGAGGTTCAGGAATGAAGTGGAAGGTATGAAAGCAGAATACGGTGTCGAAGCTGGAAGATCGTAGCGGTATCTCTTCTCCGTCTCCCTGCACAAACTGTCCGCCATTATCTTTCGAAAGATGGAGCATCTGAGCCGAAATATCGATTCCGGTATAGTCACATCCGATCTGTGCCACAAACCTGACAAACCTTCCGCTCGCAGTGCCGATTTCGAGAAGCGAAGACCCACTCACGCTACGCGCAAGAAGACGCTTCTCGGTCAGGTCTATGTACCTTCCACCTGCATTGGAAAACCGCTTCGAGTGGTAGACGGAAGACTCCTTGTCGTAGGTTTCCATCACTTTGGACTTGGTGCGAAGATTAGTCTTTATCGTCCGAGCATCACCTAGAAAGGTCCTACTCTCATTAGTGTGAACCAGAAGTAGGCTTGCAGGTACACAAGGGCTGTCAGCGCGATGATTTCGAGCTTGAACTTGATGGGCCTGAGGAAGATGTAGCCTACAAGCATAAGCAACATGCTGAAAATTGTGAAATCATAGACAATTATTCCGTTTGGCAAACCTTCAAGAGCGCTGAACAGCGCGTAGGGAATGCCAGTCACAAGGTACGTCGAGCTTTGTAGAAGAGTAATGGACAAGAATGTGCCCATCACTCCGAAGAAGTATGTGAAATCGGCAAGCCCCGTTCTTCGCGCGACAAATCCATAGAGGATTGAAAGTGGGATAAGCCAGGATAGCCACTGTGGCTGTGACTGGCTGAAGAGATCAAGGAAAACGGCCGCGAGAATACTCCAGAGGACTAGGGGCTTCAAGATGGGTCCATGATTTCTTCTGACTCGGTCGATTACGAATCCCGATAAGACAACCGCACCCGCCACCCAGACGAGTGGAGAGGAGCCTGTGAATCGAAGGCCAAAGGAGTTGGCAATAATATTGTAGGAACGCGAGAGAGCCCCGCTACCTCCGAGGAAACGCAGAACGAAGCCAACGTAGAAGTTCTCTAGACCAGTCCCAAAGTACGGAGCAAATGTCAGCAGGCTTAACCCTGAACCAATGCCGAGTTGAATAGCAAGTTCCTTGAACCTCTTCTGAACAATGTTGTCGATCGCCAACAAGCCGAACGGTACGAATCCAAATAGTTTGATCAGACCCGAAATTACGAAGGCGAAACTGGCGAGGCGTGTTTGATTGCGAGACATAAGAACAAAGCCAGCAATCAGGGGCATCATCATAAGCGAATCATACATTCCCCATGCTGCTGTAAGGTAGATTATGAACGGGTTGAGGAGATAGAACGATGCGAATCGCAGTTTGCCCGTAAATTTCAAGAGAAGATAGAAAATTCCTACGTCGGCTAGCATCTCTGGGATGCGGAGGATTAATCCCTCTATCATATAGTCCGGATGATAAAGAAAGGTTGGGTCGGAGAAGCCGGCATCTCGAATGATGGCATAAAGCGAGTAGAACAGGAGTTGAATGTAGTACAGAAGGGGAAGGGCGGGAAAAAGTGTGTCGAAGCGCCCGGTCTCATAGTAGAGCCTGGCAGAGTACGTGAAGAAACCAAGGTCGACCGGGTGGCCTGCGAAAGACGCTATCTCCACTCTTACTATTACTCCTGCAAGAAGGATCGCCAACGCTTTAGTCTTCATCTTTGAACACCTTCACAACCAAAGCAACCATTACGATGGGTATCACAAAGAGGAATACGAAGAAGTAGAAGACGAGGTTACGCGAAGTTGTAAGATCTAGACTGGCAGTCTGTGCGGTCTGTGTCGAGAAGAACCTTACCGAAACGCTGTGCAGTTGGAAGAAGCTGATCTCTCCGATCCTCGCCGTGATGACCAGAGAAGAGGATCGCACATCGCCCGTGAAGAGCGGGGACGAGTTCACGTTCATAGGTGACATTAGAGCCAACTCGTATGTGGTAGCAATCTTTGTAACATAGGTGAACCCTTGGGCAGCAACCCGGGCTCCAACAGTGAAGTAGGGAACGTAAGTAAGATTCGAGCTCCCTTTAATGTCCAACCCGGCAAACACTTGGTAGAGTCGAAGTGTGACGACAGTCGGACCAAGGTCTGCGACAAGCGCTGTGAAGTTTCCACTGATCTGGTTTGAGTTGGTCCTTGTAATTTGGGCCGAGTTGGTGTGCATATCATATAGATACATCGAGAATGTTCCACTCAATAGTGGAACCGCTTCAACATAGACTGCCATGAGCGTGATTCTGGCTCCTGACAAAGAAAGAGTCGGATTAGGAATCGAAGACTCGGTCAGGAGGCTCGCAAGGATAGTTTCAGGCGATCCAAGTCCGGGCCGATGTTGTAATGGCGAACCTTCATGCCAAGCTGTGAACGATTTGTTGCTCGCGGTAACCCCCCAAAATCTCACCCCGTACGACACCCCTGGCGAGACCTGCAAGCGAAGCACTACGATGGGATTCTTGTCTAGCGAAATGCTCAGGTTGTGATAAACCGTCCACGCCTGCGCAGTCGTCCTGGATGGAATCGTGATAATCAAACTGAGGGTCTTGTTCACGAGAAGGTAAGGGGGAACTGGGGAACTGGGCCCGGAGACCGTCCATAATGACCTATTGTTGAAGCCCTCTCGCCAAATAATCGGCCCAAGGGAAATACCTTGCAACGAAACAGGTTGAGAAATGTCCATCTCGGTAGCTGTATTCTGAGGAAGCGTGCCGCGGAGGAAGACTGCTGGCATCGCCAAGCTCAATACTAGGAGTAGCAAGATCCAGTAGAGTCGGAAGCTCTTCGAGCGGAATCGGAAATTTTTCAGGGTTGAGTAGATCGCGGTTTTCATTAGCCTTGTACTTCCGCTAGCAAACGCTTTGCAGATCTTTCGAGCGTGAAGTTCTCTAGGACTCTCTTTCTCGCCTTCCGGCCCATCTCGTGACGAAGATCGGGATTGGAGAGGAGTTCTCTCATCCTCCTGGCAATTGATGAGTAGTCTCTTGGAGAGACAATGAACCCGGTCTCGCCGTCAACAACTATCTCGGGCGGTCCTCCATGGTTGGTCACTATTGATGGCTTTCCGAAGAGCCCTGCCTCGACCGGTGTCAGTCCGAAGGGCTCGTAGAGAGACAAGTGGACAAGAAGCTCGCATTGAGAATACAACTCGGCGAGTTCCTCCTCGCTGTGGGAGTTACCCTTGATACTTAGCGAGACGCCCAGCTTGTGGGCGCGATCCTCAAGCATAAACCTGTCTTGGCCATCCCCGACCACAACGAGTTTCGCAGAGGGTACTTTGGACGAGGCATCGATCATACCGTCTACGTTCTTCAGCGGGATCAGCGGACCTACGGCGAGCATGTAGTCGCTCTCGCCAACATAGTCTTTCGAGGACAACTCCTCTAGTATTGGGTCTGGCCCGGGATAGACAACCGCAGGCTCGTCATCCAACCTGTAGATTCGCCTGAGGAAACGCGAAAGAAATCTACTGTTAGCAATTATCTTCGAATATCTCCTCGCGACGTGCACATCGACCGTCCGAGCCACACGAGCAGTCTGTCCAAAGAGATGGTCTGACAATAATAGACTGGAGAAGACCCGGCCGTAGTACTCTTCACTGGTCTGGTTTACCGTCCGGCTGATCGATCTGTAGTCCTCACCCGTAATCCACTTCTCCCACGCAAGCTCGAACATTGATCCCGAATACCAGACTGTCTTCTTCCCGAGCGTCCTGGAAATGTATAGGGCCAGCACAGGGTCCACGTGGTGATGAATTATTATCGCGTCGTAGCGGGAGAGCTCTCTAAGGAACCTCGCTATCCTTCCAAACCCGCGCAGGCTGGGTGAGGTCGAAGGTATGCTCCTTACGTCGTAACCATTAAGCCTCTCTTTCCAACCGGAAGTGATCAGCCCAGTCCAGTAAAGTGTAGCATCGACATTCATCCTCCGAAGCTGCTGGTAATGGGCCAGGGCTACCCTCTCTGCCCCGCCGAAGCGGCCGTATGATTGGTGAATTATGGCTAGTGGCAACCGGTAACCAAGGGAAGAAGGACGAATTAGAAGCCGCAACTAAAGGGTATTGGATTTTCTTTCATCCAAATGGTAACAAGGGGTAGCCTGAGGAATCCTACGATTGAAAGGAGGCCCGAAATGGGCAGTTCAGGCTTGAATGATCGACCCGACCGCATAGTTCGCCGAAAAGAGTAGAATGACGAGTAGAATGAGGGTACCTCTCAGGTTTCCGCCTCCCGCTCTCGACATAAGCCAGAGGGTCCCGAAAGCGGCCAGCGGCGGAATGGGCAAGTCGTAGATGAGCCGGGTCTGGTGGAAGGCATTGAGGAGCGCGAACGGTATCGAGGCACAGGCGACCCAGCAAGAAGACATGCCCGCAAGCTTACCTCGGAACATGATTGCAGCGAAGCAGAGGGTGCTGAGACCCAGAAGGACCGCGCTACCCAGTAAGCCGTTGTAGAAGACCGTCAGGGCGGTCCAGACGTTGGGCCAGAACATCAAGAACTGCGAAAATCCAAACACTGGAGCCTTTGTCCCCAAGTCGGCAGCAAGGGTCGAACCACCCGCGACCTGGTTCTTCGCAAAGTCAACGACTATTCCGCCGAAAATCAAGAACACGGAGGATACTGTCAAGAGCTTCCGTTGGTCCCCCGACCTAACGATCGCGTAAACGAATATCGTCGCGAGGATCAAAGCCCACGTCCAAGGATGCGTTAACAACAAGGCCAGGGAAAGAAGGAACAGGGGAAGAAGAACAGTTCTCCGCTTGGACCGTTCAAAGAGGAAAAAGCTACCAAGGAAGAAGTAGGCTATTATCATCGCCATCCAGTTGGCAAGGTAGCCAGCCCAAATCCCGACGGTGACGTTGAAGGAGAAGCATCCCGCAAACGCGGAGATTGCAGCGCCTCCCCCGTTCCCAGAACCAGCCTTAACAAAGTAGAACAGTGACAGAGACAGGAGAGGGCCGAATATTATCGGAGAGAATTCCACCGTTAGTTGTGGGCTGATGCCGAGAGAGGCTATCGAGTAGAAGATGATAAGGGGAAGGGGTCTGAAGCCGCTGTCTGCTTGGCCGAACGCATAAGAGATTGCCTGGGGAAAAGGTCTCGCGAGCATCTGGCCGGTCCAATCGACGTAAGCGGACGTGTCCACGCCCACGATGTTTCCCGCCGGGTTCAATCCAGGCCAGTAGGGAAGTGCTCCAAGCAGTCCCGCAACCGCCATAGCTATGATCAACAGCAATCGGGGATGACGCAGGACTAGAAATTTCTCGGCGGAGGAGTCCTGCGTGTCCAGACGGCTCATTGCCCGTGAGAGGACTTGGACTAACCTGTAGACAGGGACTGAGTGTTTCTTGGCGGCTCTAAGGGCTAGTATGGCAAGCCAAGCGTAGAGGAGTAGGACGAGCAGGAGCGGCGAGAATGGAACTAGCCAACGAAGTATCTGGGCCTGATACCACGCGAAGCTTCCGACCGTGTAGAATGAGAAGGGAAACAAGACCAGTTGTCCTAGAGCTATCATCTCGAATATTGTCATCAGCGCTAGGGCATCGTCTAGAACCGTTCCGACATTGACACGCAAGGACGGGACCCTCTCGGGTCTGCGAATATCTAAGGGCTGTTAGGAAAAATGAATCATTCCAGGTTTGCTTGTGCGTAGATCACCTGGGTTGTATCATACCTTTTTAACCGAACAAAGTCCAATAGCCTTTAGTTCGGAGTTCTTGTCCTCTCAATCACCTTGGGTTACGGTACCAGTAGTCAGCTGTCGTGTGGACCGAGAGTGACTCGTGCCTCAGCTACACTTAAGTTTGGGGAGCGAGATGAACAATCCTCTTGAAGCTCCCCATCACACGTTTGCTTGCCTACGTCATTGTAGGTGCGGCTGTGGCTTCTGCACTGGGGGTCGCATACACGGCTGTGATTCTACCCTCCTCCACGCTTAATTCCCCGAAAGTGACCTGGACTACGAACCCTCTGACCATTTCCTTCGCCGCGACCGACGGTTCAGGCAGCGCTACAGACACCTTCAGTTGCAGCCCTAGCGCAGGCGCCATCTCCCTTCGAACTGTAAGCAATTCCCCAGGGAAAATCGGGCTAACTGTGCTACCAACCAACTTCAGCAATTGCGGAGCGGCTCCGTTACAGGTAACTGTAATAGCTACGTGTCTCGTAGACGCTAGCCAGTGCCGCGGTAGCTATTCCGCGATTGTGCAAGTCCGGCAGCCCACAAACTACCGCAACCTTCCCGCAAATCTCCAAGTCAACATCGTAGTAGCATAAACAGTCCACCCATCAGCGAGAGTCGCCTATCTGAAGGCGGTGGAAGGAGACGAATCACAACCTCTCTCGTCCACGATCTTCGCATTGAAATACGAGTGCCTTGAAACCTTGCCAGTCTCCGCCATCCTCGGAGACCTTTGGAAGTCACGGTGAATACTTTGCTTTCACCTTCCGAAGCAGCTCGCTGAGATAGGCCGAGTTGTCGATCACGCCTTTTTCCCTGGTGGTAAAGGATGGGGACCCCCTTGCAAGTCCCCGCAAGCGGCGACGTAGCTTGGAGTATGCTGTCACGTAAGTGCGCATCCTCTCGTTCCTCTGAGCAAAGAGAGCTAGTCTACGACTCTCAGGCAGACGCTCGATCCATTCCTTAGTCTTCTTCGCAAAGTAACCCGGATGATGTTCGTGATACCATTTGGAATACTCCCGAGGATTGCTCGCAGAACTGTATGGGTTCTTTTTCATTTCAGCACGGAATTTCGACCGTTTTTGCTTCCATGTCCGTCGTACTGCTTCAGCCCTTCGAACCACATGCTCTGGACTCTGACGACGCCTCTTCCGGTTGTGACCGTTAGAATGCTCAGGAACCTTCCTGATTAATGTGAGATGCCTCCGGTTGTTCTTGGGGCTCACTCTCCTCTGACATCCTCACTTGTTCAAATTACTCCTGCGGCGGGAGGCAACCTTTCATCCATAATAGTTCCCCGGCAGCATTACTTTTGTCTCGGATTGGAGGGATAAGTATTCAATTCAGATTCTGCTTAGCGCTTGGATGAGCCTCACAACCACCCGGTCCAGCTTCCCATCATGCAACTCGACCCCTGACACTGTCACATTGACCGCCACATGTCTCGTACCGGCAGCCCAGTGCGTCGGAACATATCAGGGACTCGTACAGATACGCAATCCAGCCAACTACTACGGAAATATTCCAGCCAATCTCAAGGTCACAATCGTCGTGACCTAGCCAGAG
>Ga0209058_1004536_pt1 | contig 11035 bp, 12 predicted proteins | sample GraSoiAngelo_147_FD_185904 | JGI IMG/M metagenome (GOLD analysis project Ga0209058, IMG submission 185904) | Grasslands soil microbial communities from the Angelo Coastal Reserve, California, USA - 14_1009_05_40cm (SPAdes) (version 2) | ecosystem: Environmental > Terrestrial > Soil > Grasslands ... | reverse complement strand
CGCCACCGCGCTGCCGCCGATGACGAACGATCAATTCGCGCAGCTCGCGGCGATCTTCCCGTCCGGCGTGTGCGACTACAGCCAGCCGGGTTACGGCCAGCAGCCGACGATTCCGTGGATGGGCTACGCCGCCGGCCCCGGCGGCAAGCCGCTCTGATCACTCTCTGACCCTCTGGCCAGTCGGGTCGGAGTCGATTGGCCGTGGCACGCTCCTCGAGACGCTTGCGGTTTTTCTCGTGCGCGGTGCGTGCGATCGTGCGATGAGGCCGGTCGAGGCCACCCAGATGGACACCTATTTCGTCGGACACCCGCCCGCTGGCACGCTCACGCGGCCGCGTAGTCCAGAACCCCGCCATCCGCCTCGGTCCTGAATGACCGAAGTCCCGAAGCCTCCGGACCTCGCGAGGCGCGGCGGCGCGTGGTTCGAGCGTGGGGACGTGCGTGTGCACCTCGGTGTCGAGAAGAACTTCCAGCCCGCGCGCAAGGCGCACGTCGGCTTCCTCGTGGACGACATCAGGACCATCATCGCCGAGTGCGGGCGGCGCGGGCTCGAGAACGTCGACGACGGGCCCCTCGACGCAACGCTCCGCTCGGGCATTTCGCGATCACCGCACCGATTGTGTCAGCGCCGGCACCCCTGGGCAGGATCCTTGGATGCAGGATCAGGCTCTTGCCTGTGAGCGGCGGAGCCATTCGTCGAGACCGATGCGGCCGAGGCGCGCTTCCCCCAACGGCACGAGCGAGCGCTCCTCGACACGGCCGCCCCAGTATCGGGCCTCGGGGTCACTCACGACCTCACGCGGGTCGCCGACCGCCTTCAGATAGCGGGCGACGATTGCGTTGAACGGTGCTCGTTCCGGGCCGGCGATCTCGACGATGCCGCTTCGTGGCGCCGCGAGCGCCACATCGGCGATGATGGCAGCAACGTCGTCCGCCGCGATGGGCTGGAACAGGCCGGGCGAAAGCCTGACCATGTTTCCATCCGTACTTGAAGCGGCGATGGCGCCGAGGAATTCCAGGAACTGGGTCGAGCGGATGATGGTGTAGGGGATGCCGGAGGTCTCGATCAGTTTCTCTTGGGCAACCTTGGCGCGGAAATAGCCATTTTCTGGTGTCCGGTCGGTTCCGACGATGGATAGCGCGACATGGTGCCGGACGCCGGCTGCCGCCTCCGCCGCGAGAAGGTTGCGGCTGGAGGTCTCGAAGAATTCCAGCACCGCCTTGTCCTCAAATGAGGGCGAGTTGGCGAGGTCGATCACCACCTGGGTGCCGGCCATGGCCTCTTTGAGGCCCTCGCCGGTGATGCTGTTGACGCCGGTATTGGGCGAGGCGGCGACGACCTCGTGGCCGCGCTGGCGCAGAATGGGGACGGTCTTCGAGCCGATCAGGCCGGTGCCGCCGATAACGACGATCTTCATTCCGAACCTCCTAGTTCGTAGCCCGCAAGCCGGGGTTTGTGACGGTTGTGCGGCAAGCCGCCGTCAGCGAGTGTGTCCACCACGAGGGAGACGGAGAGAAGATAAGACCCATAAAGGGGGATCCGCCCCGATATCGTCCTGAGCGCGTCTACCACACCGCCCGTCGCTCCGTAACGAGAGGATTTTCGGGGCTTCTCGGAATCTGCTGCTACTTCTTCGGATGCGGTGTGCCGATGTATGGAAACTCCTTCAGAATGTCGGTGTGAGGCTTGAGACCGGTCGGCGGTGCGCGAGAGGCACTCCTGGGCGATCGGCGGCCGGAGGACATACCGGCACAGCTGCTCAAGCGCCTCGCGATTGTCCGCCGCGACCGCGACGTTGCCGTGTAGGTCGAAGCCCTCGAGATGGGCCTGGCGCGGGCCGGGTCTCGGCGCCCTAGTGATTGCTACTCCGCGTACGCGACGTTTGACCGACGGTCGCCCGCTCTCGTGAGTTCGAGGAGTGAGCCGCCGTCCCGCTTCGAGCGGCCCGACGCTCGCGGGCAGTCTGGTGGCAGTTCGTTCCGTCATGTCGCCGTCGTCCTGTGACGCGTGAGGTGCAGGGTGCAGGGCCGTCGGACCCGACGATGTTGCACCTCCGTCGCGAAGGACACTGTCGTCCACTGGCTCAGCCTTCGACCACGCGGTTGCGCTGCACGCCGAGATCGATCGCACCGTCCGCGCTCTTGATGCGTGCCTCCACTACGTCGCCGGCCTTCAGGTACTGCGTGCGCTTCGCCTGCGCGCTCGTGAAGAAGTCCCACTTCACCCTGTCCGGCAAGAGCCCGCCGAGCCGCTGCATCGTGGGCGACGGGATCGCCAGCGCGCAGCCAGCCGGCGTGCCGGTCGAGATGAGGTCGCGGGGTGAAGGTCGTGCACCCCAGAGAGCTCCGTCAGCGTTTCGGCGGGGCCGTACACGAGGTTTCGCGTGCTGTCGCTTTGCCGAACCTCCCCGTTCACGGTGAGGGTGAGTCGGAAGTCCTTCAGCGCGCCCATGTCCCCGGCCCCAAGCATGCAGAGGTAGGGACCGACGGGGCCGAACGTGCGGAAGCTCTTGCCTTTGTAGAACTGCGTCTGCGGAATCTGGACGTCGCGCGCCGAGTAGTCGTTGACGATCACGGGGCCGGCCACGAAGTCGTGGAGGTTGGCGTCGGTCACCGCGGTCGGCGAGGTGATCTCACGCCGGAGTACGAGCCCGAGCTCGATCTCGTAGTCGAGGAACCGTACGCCGCGCGGACGGATGACGTCGCTGTCGGCGGTTGAACAAGATGGTCTTCGGGGACCGCGCCAGCAGGCGCTCAGCGGATCAGCGCGAGCAGGCGATCGAGCCACCAGTACCCGGCGAGGGTTCCCATCCCGTAGACCGGGATCTGGCGGAGCCAGCCCGGGACGTCCGCCGCAAATCCGTGGACCGCACGCCGGAGCGCGAGCACGCCGAGCACGAAGCCGACCTGACCCGCCTCGATGCCGACGTTGAAGGACAGCAGCGCGAGCGGAACCTCGCCCGCCGGCAGCCCCGCCTCGCGGAGCGCGGCGGCGAAGCCGAGCCCGTGAAGGAGGCCGAACGTGGCCGCCATCAGCCACGGACGCCGGCGGGCGAGGCTGCTCGCCGCGCGCGGGCGCGCGAGCTCGACCGCGACCGCGAGGACGGTCGTGGCGATCGCGACCTCGATCGGTCGCGACGGGACGACGATGAGGCCGAGCGCCGCGAGCGTCAGGGTGATGCTGTGGCCGAAGGTGAAGGCGGTGACCGTCGCGACCACCCGCCGCGCCGTGCCAGCGAGCAGCACGAGAGCGAAGACGAAGAGCAGGTGATCGGGGCCGGTGAGGATGTGCGCGACGCCGAGCCGCGCGTAGTCGCGCGCGACGTCGAGCGCCCGTGGACGGGGCGGGATCGTGACGAGAGGTCGTCCCGGGGACGTAACGCCCTGGACGAGCCGGCCGTCGGCGAGCGTCACCCGGACGACCGCGGCGAGGACGACCGTCCCCGGCCCCGTGACGCCGACCCGCTGGCCGACGAGCCCGTCGCGCCCGCAGTCGACGGTCCATCGTCTCCAGACGCCGCCGCCCTCGACCTCGGGCTTCGGTGTGCGGAGGGGCCGGCACCGTGCCGGCAGCACGGGCTCCAGCTCCGCGCCGCGCGCGCGCACGAGAGGCGTCTTCCAGCCGACCTCGACGACGCCGCCGGGGGTCTCGCGCAGCTCGAGGACGCATGGCGCGAGCGGGTGGGCCAGGGCCACCCGGACGAGGCCGAGGACGAGCACCGCGACGACGCCGGGCCGCATGGCCGATCTTACCCCCGCCACCGTGGTACTCGACAAGCCGAAAACTCCTGCGGTAAGCCAGCCGGGTGCGGTCCGTTCTCGTCGCCCTCGCGCTCGCTTCGACGGTCGGCGCCACGACGCCGCCCTGGCGGCGGACCGAGACGCGCGCGCCGTGCGCGAGCTTCGACCCGCTCCGGAGCCCATACTTCGGGGACCTGCACATCCACACCAAGTTCTCCGCCGATGCCTACATCTTCGGGACGCGCGTCGCGCCGCCCGACGCGTACGCGTTCGCGCGCGAGGCGCCGATCGTGCTCGCCGACGACAACGAGGACCAGACGAGGAGCACCCGGATCGACCGCCCACTCGACTTCGCCGCCGTCACCGACCACTCGGAGTTCTTCGGCGAGGTCCTGCTCTGCGACACACCCGGCTCTCTCGTCTACGACGACCCGACTTGCGTGCTGCTGCGGCAGAAGGACACGCCGCAGCAACAGAATATCCCCACGATATTCTGGCTCTATCCGCTCAGCCTCTCGCCATCGACGCATCAACCCTTCTGCAGTGAGCCCGGCGTCGATTGCGCCGGCGCGTCGGTCTCGGTGTGGCAGCAGATGCAGGCGGCCGCCGAGGGCGCCTACGACCGGACCGATGCCTGCACGTTCACGACGTTCCTTGGCTACGAGTACACGGCGAGCCCGCTCGGCGCCCACCTGCACCGAAACGTCATCTTCCGCAACGATCGTGTTCCGCCGACGGTATCGAGCTACATCGAGACCTCGACCGGCGGGATCCCGCAGGGCTTCTGGACGGCCATCGAGAACACGTGTCTCCAGGCGGGGATCGGCTGCGACGCCGTCATCATCCCGCACAACTCGAACCTGAGCGGCGGCCGGCAGTTCTTCGACCCCGCGGACGGCGCCGAGGCGCTCCGGCGGCAGACGCTCGAGCCGCTCGCGGAGATCCACCAGATCAAGGGGAACTCCGAGTGCCGCTTCGACCGGCTGGCGGGCGCCGGCGCTGGGACGGCGGACGAGCTCTGCACGTTCGAGCAGGAGGACGTGGCGCAGCAGGGCCCCGCCGGCAGGCCCGTGCCGATCGACCAGTACCCGCCCCGGAACATGATCCGGAACGCGCTGAAGGACGGGCTCGCGTTCGAGGACCGGCTCGGCGCGAACCCGTTCCGGTTCGGCTTCGTCGGGTCGACCGACAACCACGACGGCGCCGCGGGCAGCGTCGCCGAGAACGGCTGGGCCGGCGGGCAGGGCAACAACGACTCCTCCCCCGCGCGCCAGATCGGCGACAACGTGCGCACGAACCCCGGCGGCCTCGCGGTCGCCTGGGCCGAGGAGAACTCGCGCGACGCGCTCTTCGCCGCCTTCAAGCGTCGCGAGACGTACGCGACCAGCGGCACGCGCCCCGTCGTCCGCTTCTTCGCCGGCGACCTCGCCGGCGTCCGCTGCGGGTCGCCGGGCCTCGTCCACGACGCCTACGTGAGCGGTACGCCGATGGGTGGCGAGATCGGCCCCGTGCACGGGGCCCGGAGTCCGACGTTCGTCGTGTGGGCGGCGAAGGACCCGGGCACCGCCGACGCGCCGGGAACGGACCTGCAGCGCGTCCAGATCGTGAAGGGCTGGGTCGACGCCGGCGGGACGACGCACGAGCAGGTGTTCGACGTCGCCGGCGACCCGAACAACGGCGCGGACGTCGACCCCGCGACGTGCGCGCCGCGCGGCGCGGGCGCGCGCGAGCTGTGCGCGGTCTGGCGCGACCCGACGTTCGACCGCGCGGAGCGCGCCTTCTACTACGCCCGCGTGCTCGAGAACCCGACCTGTCGGTGGAGCACGCGCGTCTGCAAGTCGGTCGGGGTCGATCCGTTCTCGCCCGACTGCGCGACGCAGGCCGACAGCGCCGGGGGGGCGTTCACCGACTGCTGCCTCGGCCCCGGGAACGACGCGTTTCTCGCCCCGACCGTCCAGGAGCGCGCGTGGACGTCGGCGATCTGGTACCAGCCAGACGGCATCGCGCGGGTGAACGCGCGCGTTCGCTACGGCGCGGCGCCGGGGACCGATCGCCTCGCGCTGCGGCTCCGTCTCGGGCGCCGGGCCGCGGACCTCGATCCGACGCGCAACGACCTCGTGCTGCGCGTGAGCGATGACGACGACATCCTCGCCGTCACGATCCCCGCCGGCACGATGGTCGCGGCCGGCCGCAAGCGCTTCGTCCTCCCGGCGCCGCTCGGCCCCGTCGCGCGCGCGAGGCTGCTGTTCGGCCGCCGGCAGGTCCAGCTCGGCGTGACGACCGCGCCGACCGATCTCTCGCGCGCCGACCGCAACGATCACATGGTGACCGTCGCGCTCGCCGCGGGCCTCTACCGCACCTCGCACACGCGGCTGTGGACGGCACGCGGGGCGACGCTGGTCGCGACGGGGCACTGATGGCGCGTCTCCTCCGCGCGCCGCTCGTGCACTTCGTGGCGCTCGGGGCGGCGCTGCTCGCGGTCCGCGGCCGGATCGAGACCGGGCCGGCGCCGCGTCCGTCGCTCATGATCCGCGGCGCCGACGTCGCCCGGCTCGCGGAGGCGTGGACCGAGGAGCACGGCGCGCCGCCGGACGCCGCGGCGATGCGACGTCTGGTCGACGCAGCGATCGACGAGGAGGTGCTCTACCGCGAGGCGCTCGCGCGGGGCTTCGACCGACAGGACGGGGCCGTCCGCGAGCGTCTCGTCCGGCTTGGGAGCTTCGTCGGCGAGGAGACGGCGCGCGATCGGGCGGCGCTCGAGCGCGAGGCGCGGCGGCTCGGCCTCGAGCGGAGCGATCTCGTGATCCGCCGCCACCTGGTCGAGATGATGCGGCTCGCCGCCGGCCAGGTGAGCGAGCGCGACCTGCCGTCCGAGGCGGAGCTCGCCGCGTACCTCGCACGCCACGCCGGCGAGTTCGCCGAGCCGGCGCGCGTCCGCCTCACTCACGTGTACTTCGCCGCGGATGCGCGCGGCGAGCGCGCCGCCACGGACGCGCTCGCGGTTCTCGGGGAGCTCACCGGCGCCGGAAGCGAGGCAGGCGCGCAGCGTGGCGACGGGTTCGTCCGCGGCAGCGAGTTCACGGGCTCGCGGAACGAGCTGGCGCGGGTCTTCGGCCCGGGCTTCGCCGCGGCGGTCGACCGCGCCCCGGAGCGGACGTGGGTCGGACCGCTTCGCTCGGTCTACGGCGCTCACCTCGTGTGGATCCACGCGCGCGAGCCCGAACGGACGCCCGCGCTCGCCGACGTCCGCGGTCGGGTCCTGCACCGTTGGCTCCGCGAGCGGGCCGAGGAGCGGTGCAGCGCGGCCCTGCAGGCGATGCGGGCGGCGTACGACGTGCGCGTCGAGGACGGAGCGGGCGCCGGCGGCTGACAGCTACAGGTCCACCTGCTCGACCCTCGGCGCGCGCTCCATGATGAACTCGAAGCGCGGCGCAACGTCGCGGCCCATGAGCGTCTGGATCGCCTGATCGGTCGCCGTCGCGTCACTGACGCGCACCTTGGGTTGTCGCTCCTGCACCGGCACGTCGGAGACGTCGAGGAGCCGTACAACTTCTTCGACGTGGACGGCTCTTAGCCGACTTTGAGTCCGATGTGCGACGCGTGATCGGAGGAACGAAATGGCCGAGACACTGACAATCAGGATCAAGCCGCTGGGCGAGGCGATGGCAACGTTCCGCCAAACGTTCAAGGCCCTGGAAGGATCTACCCGAAGCAAGGCCCGGGTGCAGCGCAGGGAGGAGGTCTTCTTCACGAGCATCGAGGCCGCCCGCAAGCTCCTCACGCCGAACCGTCTGTCGCTCCTGCGCGCGATCCGGACCGAGCGTCCCGGTTCCATGTATGCGCTCGCCCGCCGAGTTGGACGGGATCTCAATGCCGGTGGCGAGCAAGCCAGCCTTCCGAAGGCGCTCGACGAAGGTCACCTTCCCGCTGTGCTCCTCCCGAAGGCTGTGAACGCAATCACAGTGAAGAGCCCACAGTGCTCGACCATGGCCTCCTCGACGAGCCGCTCAAGGTCAGCCCTGCTCGGGCGCCAGCGGGCATCGCACTTCTTCCTGGCGCGGTTTCGGGATCGCCTCACGGGGCACCGTCAAACGTCGGGAAGACGCCCTCGTCGAGCTCGACCGTCGGCTCCGCGCCGAGCTGTGTAGGTGTCGGCGGCGTCTCCTCCCTTGCATAGCCGATCGTCCGGTATCCGCGGAGCCGCTTCTCGAACATGCGGGCGAGCAACGGAACTGCCGGATCCACGTAATCGTAGATGCGCACTTCGGTCTTCCCCGGGCTCAACCGGTGAAGGCGCCCGGTGTACTGGACGAGCGTGCCCTTCCACGACACGGGCATGGCCAGGAAGAGGGTGTCCAGGCGCGCGTCGTCGAATCCCTCGCCGATGTAGCGTCCGGTCGCGAGAATGAGGCGCTCCTCGTCGCTCGGGATGGCCGCCAGCTGCGCCTTGGCCTCCCGCCGTGCCTTGGCGGTCACACCACCTTGGAGCACAACGAGATGGCGGGTGAAGCCTCGCAGGCGCGCCGCGAAGTACTCGAGGTGGTCTCTCCGCTCCGTGAGGAGGATCGGCGATCGGCCTTGCTCGAGGGCGCCAATCACATCGTTGAGGATGAGCTCGTTGCGCCGGCCATCGGCGGCGATCGCGGCATAGAGCTCCTGGATCCCGGCTCCTGGTCCGAGGCTCGCCGCGCGGAAGGCAGTCTCGCGGCAGATCAGGCGATGCTCGAACGGGCGCTGCGCCTTCTCGCTCTTCGGGTCGATGGCGAACCGGACGGGACCGCACTGCATGTGGATGATCGGCTGGTGCCCGTCGCGCCGATAGGGCGTGGCGGTGAGGCCGGTCACGTACCGGGCCTTCACCTCGCCCATGACGCGCTCGAAGGAAGCCGCGGGCACGTGATGGCACTCGTCGACGATCACGTGACCGTAGGCTGCGACGACGTCGTCGATGGTCCCATCGCGCACGAGGCTCTGGAGCATGGCCACGTCGAGGCGGCCGGTGGGCGTCCGCTTCCCGCCGCCGATCTGCCCGATCCCCTTCGGGGGCAGCCCGAGGAACAGCGAGAGCTGCGCCACCCACTGATCGAGCAGCGGCTTGCGATGTACGAGGACAAGCGTGCTCCGACCACGGGCCGCAGCGAGGTAGATGCCGACGACGGTCTTCCCCACGCCGGGTGGGGCCACGAACACACCGAGGTCATGCGCAAGCAGGGACTTCGCTGCCTGCTCCTGGGCTTCGGTCAGATGCCCGTGGAAACGCGCCTTCAGCGATTCACCGAGGACGCGTTGATCGTCGAGCCGGAGGCCAACTCCGTGGTCGGCGAGCAGGTCCCTCAAGTCGCCGACGCAGCCTCGCGGGAGAGCAACGTGTCGCGAGTGCTCCTCGGCACACGCGACGACACGCGGCGTGAGCGCCGTCGACAGCCGCATCTTCTGCCGCTTGTAGAACTCCGGGTTCTGGAAGGCCGCGACGCGCTTGATCTGGTTCAGGAAGGCGCTCGGGAGCCTCGCCTTCTCGACGAAGATGCGCTGGGCGAGAACTGCACGGACCTCGCTCGGCAGAGGTTCCTCGATCCTGGCCGGGCGCGGCCGGCGGGACGGTGGGGCCTCCCAGGGCGTTTCATCTTCGTCCTCGCCCGTGGAGGCAATGCGCAGGCCGATGACCTGGCCGCGAGCGACCGCCTCCCGCGCGATCGCGTCGACAGTCGTCGGCGCGATACGCGACAGGGAAGCCAGATACGCCCACTGATCTGCGTGGGGAACGAGGCGATCGTCGACGAAGACGGTATTGCCGCGCTCGCGGGCCTCGTGTTGGAGCGGCAGGGCGATCAGGTTGCCGAACCCTCCGCGGGGCAACATGTCCTGGTTGGGGAAGAGCCGGTCGTAGGACGCCATCGCGAGCTGGTGACGGCGCGACATCGTCTCGGTGATGAGGTAGCAACTCATCCGGCGTGCGGTTGCGGCGGGCACGGGTGCGGCGAAGAAGAACCAGACGTGCGCACCGTTCCCCGATCGCGAACGCTCGACGGCCGCCGAAAGCCCAAGTGTTCGAGAGGTCTCGACGAAGGCAGCGACGTCGTCAGCCCACGACTCCTCGTCGAAGTCGGCCGCCAGGAACCAGCATGTGTCGTCCTCGAGGAGCGGATAGACCCCGATCACGTGACGACCCTGGAGATGGTCGAGGACCACCTGATCGCTCACGGAGATGAACGCTTGATTCGGGCACTCGCTGCACTTGACGCGCGGCTTCTCGCAGACGCCGCGCACCCACTCGTTCGCGCGGGCGGGCGCGTAGCCCTTTCGATCCGTGCGGGGGTTGACCCACAGCTTGGCGAAGACGTCGTCGCGCCCGCGGAAGAGGCCGCGGAACAGGGCGACCTTCTGCCCGGCCGTGGAGGGCGGTGGCAGAGATACGCTGCCGTCCACATCCTCCGCAGGTGTGCTGAGCTGCGCCTGCAGCGACCGGACCCGAGCCTGCGCCTCCTCGCGTTCGCGTTCCAGCCGGCCGATGAGCGCCTGCTCACGGTCGATCGCCGCGAGGAGCTCGTCCTTGGCCCTCACGACGGCTCGCCGTTCAGGCCGCCATCAGTGGAGCTAATTCCTCGGGCCCAAGCCGTGGTTGGCCGAGGCGAGTCAGCACCCGGTTGAGGGCGGCGAGGCTGAGCTTCCCGGGGGCCGTGATCTCGATTCCGATCGCCTTGCCATTGGTGTTGTAGTCGATCAACAGGCCGGGCGTCGCCTTCGACACTCGGGCCGCGCGCTCGGCTCCGCGTCGCGGGAGGTAGAGGTACGCGGCGATGGCGCGCCCCTTGCGAAACGTCACTTCGAGGTAGCGACCTCTCATGACCTCCTCCTTCTTACCACCGGATAGGCGGTGATGACCACGAGCACGCGTTCGGCCTCATCCGGTTCCACGACGACCTCCCATACCCGGCGGCGGTGACGTGAAGTGACCACCCACCGACCTTCCTCCACGTCGGGTCGGAGGCTCGACGCGTCTTCGAGCATCTGTCGGACGTCGAGCTCCGTGAACTCTCGATCGACCATGCGCTTGAGGACGTGGCTTCTCCCGGAGCTCGCTCAGTGCCGGCAGCTCTGCGTCGATCTCATCGAATCGCGGGCCCACGGTACGGAGCAGGCGTTCGCCCACCTCGGTAGGCGCAACGCTCCGTGTGGTGCGGGTCAACAGCCGAAGCCCGAGCCGCTCTTCGAGTCCCCGGATCGTGTGGCTGAGCGCCGACTGAGAAACGCCGAGCTTCGCTGCGGCCCTGGTGAAGCTCCCCTCCTTCGTTAC
>Ga0209058_1004534_pt1 | contig 11040 bp, 17 predicted proteins | sample GraSoiAngelo_147_FD_185904 | JGI IMG/M metagenome (GOLD analysis project Ga0209058, IMG submission 185904) | Grasslands soil microbial communities from the Angelo Coastal Reserve, California, USA - 14_1009_05_40cm (SPAdes) (version 2) | ecosystem: Environmental > Terrestrial > Soil > Grasslands ... | reverse complement strand
GCAAGGCGACGTCTGGGACACGCAGTGGGACATGTTCTCTGCGCTGCTCGGTGCGATCTCGGCACAACTGCTGCTCGCGCGCATCCACGATCGCAGCCTGGCAAAGCTACCGAGACACGCGCCTGAAGCGGCCGGCGCCCGTCATCTGTTGTAGAATTGGGTTTGTGAGCGTGAAAGCGTGGCGCCGCAGCTTAGGGCGCATCCCGTCAAACTCCCGCTATCCTTCGTGATTCGCCTGCCGCCTCGAGTCTACCCAACGTTGCTCGTAGCATTTCTCTCATGCGCTCCCGCCATCCAAACGCGAGGTATGGAGCCGGTCGTAACCGAGCGCCTGTATTTCGGCCGGAACGTGGGGAGCGCGCTGGCCGTGACCGACTCTGCCTGGGCGGTTTTTCTCCAGCAGGTCATCAGCGTCAGATTGCCAGATGGGTTCACGTTTTGGGCCGCCGAGGGCGAGTGGCAGGGTTCGTCGGGCCGGCCAATTCGAGAGCCCAGCTTTGTGCTTGAAGTGGTTCACGCTGTCCAATCGGCCGGGGCGGATTCTGCAATTGTTGCGATTATCGCGGAGTACAAACGGCGGTTCAACCAGAGATCCGTGCTGCGCGTGCTCACGCCGGGGCGTGCTAGTTTCTGACGTGCGGTCGTCCAACACGCGCCCCCTCGGTCTTGAATCCGGCGTCGTTCGCCTCGTCGAATACGACGCTCGTTGGCCGGCGCTCTTCGCGGCGGAAGAGCAACGGATACGCGACAAGTGCGGCACACTGCCCCTGCGCTTGGAACACGTGGGCGGTACCTCGATCCCTGGTATGTGTGCAAAGCCCGTCCTCGACATCGTTGCCGGGCGCCCGCAGGGGTCACAGGTGCAGGACTACCTTTCCGCGCTTGCACGGGCGGGTTATGAGCACCGAGGTGAACAGGGTGTGCCAGGCCGGGAATTCTTTCGCCGCGGCCAGCCCCGAGCGTACCATGTCCACTTAGTGGAAGGGGGCAGCCCTGTCTGGCGCGATTACCTAGCGTTTCGGGATTACCTCCGCGCTCATGCCGAGGCCGCACGCCAGTTCGCCGACCTCAAGCGAGCTCTGGCGGCGCGGTTCCCTCGGGACCGCGAGGCGTACATCAATGCGAAGTCAGCGCGTGTGCAGGAGATCTTGGAAATCGCGGCCGGTGCAGCCTAATAAGCTGACGACGCCCGACATCTAGGCTAGAATTGCGTCAGGCAGACGGATCATTAACAGATTGAAGATCGGAGTCGCAATGAAACAGGAGTTTCCCGGTGCCGTCCCAGAAATGCCAGTCAAGGATATCAACGAGGCAGCGGCTTATTACGAGAACAACCTCGGCTTTTCACTCGATTGGGGCGGCGAGGAACTTGGACTTGCGGGAATCTCAAAGGGAAACTGCAGGATGTTTCTGGCGAACTCAAATTATCGAAAGGAATGTGGGAACGTCGGACCAGTTCTGATCTGGCTGAATTTGAACAGCAAGGATGAAGTAAATGATTTGTACCGACTCTGGCGCACCGCAAAGCGAAGTTGATCTCCGAGCCAGAGTCAAAGCCATGGGGTTTGCACGAGTTCATGGCCAAAGACCTGGACGGCAATCTGTTTCGTATTTTCTATGACTTTGGAACTCCTGAAAGCGGCAAGGGCCGCTGATGCTGAGCCTCCGAGCGCTCTGGGGAGCGGCGCTCCTTCTCGGAGTCGTGGGTTATGTCGCCACGCGGTTCCGTCGATGGCTGGTATTTCCGGCCCTCGCTCTCGTTGGAGTGGCCGCTTGGACGGAACTCGGTGAATTGTTAGACCCGCACGTGGGTCCAGCCATCATGCGGGAAGCGGGCATGTGGTACGTCGCGCAGGCGGGGGCAGCTGTCGCGCTGGCCGTTATCTTGTGCGTGCTGGGTCTGCTTCCGAAGCGTGCGGTCTAACACGGAGAGCGCGCGCAATGCCAGATGTTCCTACCAGCAATCCGGAACAGTTCTTTCAAAGTGCGCCCGTGCTCTCCGTTCCTGATGTACCTGCCACGGCCACCTTCTACCGCAGGATGCTGGGGTTCAAGTCTGATCCGGGAACCGAGGCGTCGGAGTACACCGTCGTGTGGCGCGATAACGCGGCAGTCCATCTGGCTAAGGGCGAGCTCGCGCCGACGGGTGTTCGCATCTTCTTCTGGGTCAAGGACGTGAACGCACTCTACGAAGAGGTCATCAGACGGAAGGTCGCAATCGACGTGCCGATTGAGACGCGTCACTATGGTGTTCGCGACTTTTCCGTCCGCGACCCGAACGGTGTTGTGGTGGTGTTTGGGCAGGACTGGGACTGATCGGTATGGTTGGAGCGTTTCGCTCGCTCCTTTCCGCAAAGCTCGTCGACATCACGACCCTCACGGTGGACGCGATCGTGAACGCTGCCAATTCGGAGCTCGCGCCTGGTGGAGGCGTTTGTGGTGCCATTCACGCCGCCGCCGGACCCGAACTCGCGCGGGCGTGTGCGCGCCTTGGCGCCTGTGCCACTGGCGATGCGCGCCTGACGCCTGGCTTTAATCTGCCGGCGCGGTTTGTGATTCATGCGGTTGGTCCGATCTGGCGGGGTGGCGGAGCGGGCGAGGCGGAGCTGCTCGCCTCAGCCTATCGCAAATCAATCGAGCTTGCGCGGGCGGAACGGTTGCGGAGTATCGCCTTTCCCGCGATCAGTACTGGCATTTACGGATATCCTCTGCGCGAAGCGACTCGTGTGGCGGTCACGACGCTGCGAACTGAGTTGTCCGTGCCGAGTTCCGTTGCCGAGGTCATATTTGCGTGCTTCAGTCCGAGCGTCCTCGCGGCCTATGCTGCGGAGATTGCGGCGTCAACATCGAGAGGTGACGAGCAAGGCCGGGAGCGGATCGTCCGGCCGTAGGAGCCAACATGCCACTCATTCGAGAGCTTGAACGGACGCGCGATGAGACGCTGAAATGCTTCTCGCTAGGATCTCGCGACCTCGCGCGCACATACGCACCGGGCAAGTGGTCAGTGACCTATATCCTGCACCACCTCTCCGACAGCGAGACGGTCTTCTTCGATCGCATCCGTCGCGTGCTGAGCGAGCCTCGTCCGGTCGTATGGGTGATGGATCAGGATGCGTGGGCGAAGGGACTCGACTATTCGCAGGTGCCACTCGACATCGCCCGGCGGGTCTACGAATCGGTCCGCAACGCAATCATCTATTATGCTGGGGTGCACCACGAGCGGAGTGGCCATTTGGAGTTCGTGCATAGCGTGGACGGCGTGCGCACGTTGCGGGATGAATTCGACAAGGTCGCCGCTCACAATGAACATCACCTGAGTCAAATCAGGTTGGCGCTTGGCCACCCAGCCGCGTGAGCAGCAACTTTATGATCTAAGCAGGAGGAACACGTGGCACTCGTGGTTCTTCTGAGAGGAGTCAACGTTGGCGGCCACAGGACCTTCCGACCGACGACGCTTGCAGAACAACTGAAGCACCTTGATGCGGTCAACATTGGCGCCACGGGGACCTTCGTGATCCGGCGGCCAGTTACCCGGGCGCAACTCCGCGCCGAATTCGCCCGCAGGCTTCCCTTCGATGCCCAGATCATGATCTGCCCCGGCCGGGAAATTGTCGGGCTGCTGTCTCAGAATCGTTTTGCGAGCCAGCCCGTGCGACGCGACATCGTCCGCTTTGTGAGCGTCCTTTCCAAACGCCCGCGCTCGGTGCCGCCGATGCCCATGAGCCTTCCCTCCAGCGGCAAGTGGCTGGTGAAGATCCTCGCGAGGGACAACCGGTTCGTCTACGGCCTGTATCGGCGTCACATGAAGGTCATCAGCTACCTCGGCACACTCGACCGGCTCTTTGGGGTTCCCGTCACCACCCGCAACTGGAATACCATCACCGCGATCGCCCGGGTGCTGGAAAACGGAGGGAGGTGAGCGTCCTCACTTCATCCGCAGCATGCTAGCCTGTGACCACATCCACGGCATGCTGCTGAGCGCGATCGCGTTCCAGGCCAGCATGAAGAAGCGCATCGCGCGATTGCTGTAAGGCCGGCTGCGCCAAATCACCGTGGCATCGAGCGTGAACCACGCTGCGCTCACCAACAGGAAACCAACCAGCTCCTTTGCTCGGAAGAACTTCGTGAGCAGCCCCGCTTCCAACATCATCAGCACCGCCATCAATAGTTTGGCTGGAACGCGACCGATTACGGTGGCGGTGGTACGGCGGCCCGCCGTGCGGTCAGGCTCCAAATCCATGACTTCGCCAAACACGTGCGAATGCATGGCGAACAGCGCGCCGAAGAGCATCGTAGCCCAGGGGAGCAGGGGTACGTCATTTATCCAGCTGCTCAGCAGAAACACGAACAGATACCCCGCCTGGTTCAGAATTTCGAGCGGGGGACGGGCTTTGAAGCCATAGCGCGGCCAGTTATAGAGCGCCGCCGCCGCAACCATGCCACCGAAGCACAGCAGCATCTTTGCGCCAGCGAGAAAACTGCAAGCGACCACGAACGGCAGTTGCACTAGCGCGATGCGGAGCGGCAACCGGCGCAATTGCTCGCGTGTGCCGCGCGCGCCAAACAGGAACGTGCCTTTGCGAGGATTGAGGCGGTCGGCATCATAGTCCACGATGTCGTTCCAGCCATAGAGCAGCAGACCCATGGGGAAGCTGACGTACAGCGCACCTAACCAGAAACCGCCGGAGTGAAAAACATCTCTTTGCCCCAGCGGCAGCATGTAAAACGCAATTGCCGTAAGCCAGAGGCCGGGACGGGACGCCTGCAGCAGGAAGACTGGGTCAGCGCGACTGACGGCTCGCGTCATCTGTAGTAGAATTCCGGGCATGGCCTCACTGTTTGATCCAACCGCTCGAAACGCGATCCTTGATCGGATCTCCCGACTGACACCAGATCGCAAGCCAGTGTGGGGTCGGTTCACCGCTCCCGAAATGGTGTGCCATATCAGTTGCGATCTGCGGCAGGGGCTCGGCGAACTCGACACCGATCCACCGTCCGGTCCGTTGTCGCATTTCCCCTTGAATTGGCTCGCGATTTACGCCATACCGTGGCCGAAAGGAAAGGGGAAGAGTCCGCCCGAGTTTCTCGCGACCCGTCCCACGACGTGGACGGCCGATGTGAATCGGTTGCGGGACCTGGTGCAGCGCTTTGCGGCGCGTGGGTCAGCCGCCGCCTGGCCGGCGAGTCGGGTTTTTGGACGCATTTCCGGATCGAGCTGGGGCGTGATGCTGCACAAGCATCTTGACCATCATCTGCGTCAGTTCGGCGTTTGAGTCGAGTATAGCACCGTGGAACTCCTGCCCCTCAACGCTTCGCACAATGCCCTGCTTCAGTCCCTCCAGGTTCAGGAGGACGTTTGGGAATTCCTCGGCCCGTTGCCCGAGCCCGGTGAAGGTGGCACGCACGGCCTCTTTGTCGTTATGGAAGGCGGTGTGCCGCTGGGAGTTGGCGGGTTGATCAAATCTCAGGCCTTCGATGGGAAGGACGTTGAGGTCTTGTGCGCGATGCGGTCGGAAGCACAACACCGCGGACTCGCCAAGCGCGCGTGCGAATTGATTCTCACCTGGGCGTTTGAGACAGCCAAAGTCGACCGCGTCATTGCATGCATCGACGACCATAACGAGGGAGCGCGATCGATTGCGGTGAAGATCGGCATGAAGGAACTATGCGCGCTGCCGCCTCACAGAACCGTCTACGCGAAGTATCGTGACGAGCGCACGAAGAAGTAAGGAGGCCTCGATGCCACCCCGTCTCCGCGTCTTTTACTCGCTTCTCACCGCTGGGCTGCTGCTCATTCCCGCCGTCGCCCTTTACAGTGAGGTCTCGAGACGCTCCGATATCTGGTGGACGCCACTCCCCATGGCCCTTTCGCTTGCCGATAGCAAAGACCGCGTGGAGATCTTTGTGCGCGGCCAGCCGCTCGGCGGCCTGCTGGACCAGAAACACCTCTCGATCACCGATGGAGCGGGATCTGGTGTCCTGCGGGTCGAGGACATCGGGCTGCGGTTCAATAACTGGGACCGGGTCCGCGCGGCGCGGCTGCCGCTATTATTGCTCTATGCAGCGGCGTGTGGTGGTGGAATCGTGCTCCTGGTGGTGATTGCCACTGGTCGGCTTGCTTATCGCGGTGAGTACGAGCGGGTTGCTGCCTAGATGCGTGGTTGCCGCGAATGAGAATCACGGACCCGCGGGGCCTATTTTCTCGCCTTTACTTCATTCCATAGCCCATCCAACTGTTCCAAGCTCGCCCGTCCCATCTCCAGACCACGCTCCTCTGCGAGCTTCTCCACTTTCTCGAAGCGATCCATGAATTTCAGATTCGCGCGCTCGAGTGCCTGACCAGCCTCGATGCCGTGCTTGCGCGCGAGATTCACCGCGGCAAACAGCAAATCCCCAATCTCCTCTTCTATCGTTTCCCGTCTCCCATTTCCCGTTTCCCGTTCCAGCTCCGCAGTCTCCTCCTTTACCTTCTCCAGCGGTCCCTTCGCGTCGGGCCAGTCGAACCCGATGCCCGCGGCACGCTCCTGGAGTCGGTAGGCCATCAGCAACGGGGGAAGCGTGGCTGGCAGCCCCGCGAGCGTGCTCCGTTTCCCGCCGGCACGGGGCTCGCGACGTTTCACGAGCTCCCATCCGGCGTGATCGTCGCGGCTCGCGCGAACGTCGCCGAAGAGACTCGGATGGCGGCGCCACATCTTCTCTTCGAGCGTGTGCGTGACGACCTCGGCATTGAACTGCGACCGTTCCTCGCCGATCACGATCTGAAACGCGAGATGCAGGAGCAGGTCGCCCAGCTCGTCGCGCATCGCTTCGGGATCGTCGGTCTGGATGGCGTGATCGAGCTCAAGAGCTTCTTCGACGAGATAGGGACGGAGAGTTTGCGGGGTCTGGGCGCGGTCCCACGGACACTTTTGCCGCAGTTCCCGCACGAGTCCCAGAGCACGTCCAAGCGCTGAATCGCCTTGCATTTAGCCTCCGGGCCGGGTATCATACCCGCGCCAGTGAGCGTGTCAACGAAGGGCAAAGCCTGGGTCGAAGTGGACGTGGAAGCCCTCGTCGACAACGCCCGAACGGTAGCAAAGATAGCAGGCACACGGCTCCTCCCTGTCGTCAAAGCCAATGCGTACGGGGTCGGAGCCGTTCTAGTATCCAAGGCCCTCGAGCAGCTCGATCCCTGGGGCTACGGTGTCGCAACCATCGAGGAAGGGGCCGAGTTGCGGGCCGCCGGTATCACGCGACCGGTGCTCGTGTTCTTGCCGGCGCGCGCCGACCTCTTTGATGAGTACGACCGCCATCAGCTGACTCCGGCGCTCGGCGACGCCGGCAGCATTCTCGAATGGACGACGCGTGGCGACCGTCCTTTCCATATCGAGATCGACACGGGCATGGGGCGCGCCGGAGTGCGCTGGGACGAACTCGACGAGCTTGGCGAAGCGGTCGACACACCGTCGTTCGAAGGGTGCTACACGCACTTTCACTCGGCGGAGCGGGGCGACGGCACCGCGGAGCAACAGCTGGAGCGGTTTCTCGGCGCGGTGGCGCGGCTGCCGCGGCGACCCGCGTTGCTCCATGTCGCGAACAGCGCCGCGGCCGTCCGCGGGAAGCAGTTCGCACTCGACCTGGTTCGGCCGGGCATCTTCTTGTACGGCGGTTCGCCGGCAGACGATCTGCCACAGCCGCGACCTGTCGTGAGTGTCCGGGCGCGGGTGTTGAGCGTCCGGCGGATCCGGCGGGGCGAGAGCGTGAGCTACGACGCGAGTTGGACGGCCCCGCGCGACACCGTGGTCGCGACGTTGCGCTGCGGCTACGCCGACGGGCTGCGGCGGAACGCGGGAACGAGCGGCGCGGCGCAGGTCCTGCTCCGCGGGAAGCGGTGCCCGATCGTCGGGTTCGTGCAGATGGATATGGCGCTGGTCGAAACCGGGACCCTCGAGGTGCAGGCGGGTGACATCGCGACCATCGTCGGCGAGGAAGCCAAGCAGCGCATCACGTTAAAGGAAATCGCCGCCTGGAGCGGTGAGGTGCCGCATGAGTTTCTCACCGGTCTCGGCCCACGCTTGCCGCGACTCCCGGTGTGAAACACGGAACTGGTCGCGCCGCGATCATCGTGCTCGACGGGCTCGGCGCTGGGCCCGCGTCCGACACGGCGGCGTACGGTGACGCGGGATCGGACACGCTGGGTAATGTGGCGCGCGCGGTGGGTGGACTGCAGCTGCCCAACCTGGAACGGCTGGGATTGGGCAAGTGTCACGAGGGTACCAGCATCGCCGGACTGGCGTGGGACGCGAGTCCCACGGCCGCGTATGGGATCGCGCAGCCGGCGTCGGCAGGAAAGGACAGCACGACGGGGCATTGGGAAATCTGCGGCGTGCTGTTGCCGAAGGCGTTTCGGACGTATCCCCGCGGCTTCCCCGTTGCGTTGCTGGACGAGTTCACGCGCCGCACCGGGCGGGGGTGGCTGGGCAACAAGGCGGCGTCCGGGACCGCGATCATCGCGGAGCTCGGCGCCGACCACCAGCGCACGGGGAAGTGGATCGTCTATACGTCCGCGGACTCGGTTTTTCAGATTGCGGCGCACGAGGGCACCGTGCCGCTGGCGGAGTTGTACAAGGCCAGCGCCGTGGCGCGCGAGCTGCTCACCGGGGAGTACGCGGTCAGTCGCGTCATCGCGCGCCCGTTCGACGGCACGGTGGGGGACTACCGCCGCACGGCGCATCGCAAGGATTTTTCGATCGCGCCGACCGGAACGACGCTGCTCGATCTGATGGCGGGCGCGGGCGTCGAGCGAATTGGCATCGGCAAGGTGGACGACCTGTTCGCGGGGCGAAATATCAGCAGCGAGCATACCCCGACGAACGCCGACGCCTACCGGCTCATCGAACGAGCGCTCGAGACGCTCGAGAGGGGATTTGTGTTCGTGAATGTGATCGAATTCGATCAGTCATGGGGGCACCGCAATGACGTGCCGGGGTTCCATCAGGGGCTCAAGGAGCTGGATGCGTGGATCCCGCGCCTGCTCGCGCGGCTACGCCCGGACGACCTGGTGATGCTCACGGCGGACCACGGCAACGATCCGACGACGCCGTCGACCGATCATTCGCGCGAGGTCGTCCCGGTCCTCGTCCTGGGCCCCGGCGTGCGTCCCGTGCCGCTGGGGACTCGCCGCACGTTCGCCGATTTAGGGCAGACGGTCGCGCAGTACTTTGGCCTGCCGGCACTCGCCGCGGGAACGTCGTTTCTCGAGGATGTTGCGGCATGAAGGAGCTGGTGCAACGCGCGCGGGAAGCGATGCGCCACGCCTGGGCGCCGTACAGCAGTTTTCACGTGGGCGCCGCCATCGAGGCGGCGGACGGGGCGGTGTACGTCGGCTGCAACGTCGAAAGCGCGTCGTACGGGCTGACCATCTGCGCCGAGCGCATGGCGCTTGGCGCGGCGGTCGTGGGTGGCGCGCGCCAGCTGAAGCGCATCGTCATTACGACGGACGTCGATCCGCCCGCGGCGCCATGCGGCGCCTGTCGCCAGCTGCTGGCGGAATTCGGCCTGGGGCTGGAAGTGACCGCGGTGGGGCCGTTCACTCAGAAACGGTGGACCCTGGCCGCTCTGCTACCGGATGCTTTCACAAAGGAGACGTTGGATCGGTGATGCGGCGACTCGGTTGGCCACTCGTCCTGCTTGCCCTGGCGGCGTGTACCGAGAATACGACGTCGCCCGGCGTCTGTCCGAACTTCTGTCCGAGCGGATCGATCAGCATTCAGGACACGATCTTCGCGACGATCATCGAGCGCGATTCCTCCTTCCGCGGCTACATCCAGGCGTATCAGGGAGCGCTGATGACTGCGGCCGACAGTCCCGGCGTGGTCGACAGCCGGCCGTTCTTCACGACGCAGGCGTTTGGAAGCATGCGCATCGCGCCGAACCCGGGCGATACGACGACCGTGCCGTTCGTGGTAGACTCGGTCCGGCTGCGGCTCATCATCGCACGTCGCGACAAACAAGCGACCAACTTGCGCCTGAAGCTGTTTCAGGTGCCCCTCACGGCGGACTCGACATCCGATTTCGCGTCGCTCGATCCGTATTTCACGGCACCAGCAGTCGACAGCGTCAGTATCAGCGGTCTGCTGGCGACGGCGGGGGCCACTGATACAGCAGTTACGCGATTCTGGAGAAGCATCTGTGCGGCGTGCATCGACTCGGTGCGCGTGGACAGCGCCGGGAACGTGCTGCTGATGCAGCCAGACTCGTCGCTCCTCGTGTATCTGAAGCTCGATACGTTGCAGGCGCCGCTCAGCGAACCCGATTCCGGTCGGCTCGCATATGGCATTCGAGTCGCGGCGGACTCGTTCGCGAGTGTTTCCGTGGCGGCGGAGCAGGCGGGAGCGGGCGCTGGTCCACGGGTGAACAGGTACTACCACTACACGATCCCCGATACGGTATCGACCAAGCCCGACAGCGTCGTGCACTTGAACCGCGAAATCGGGCCACGGTTCGACAGTTTCGTGTTCGAACCACCGTCCGCCGCGATCGACTCCAACCTGACGGTCGGCGGCGTCCCGTCGGCGCGGACCCTGCTGCGTGTCGCGATGCCGAAGTTCCTGCACGACAGCATCGACATCGTTCGGGCGACGCTGATTCTCGTGCCGGTGAGCGCCGTGCGCGGTGTGCCGAGCGACTCGTTTGCCATCGAGGCCCGCAACCTGACCGCGGATCTGGGCGCCAAATCCCCGCTCGGCGGGACGTTCGTCAACACGTTCATGCACATCGGATCGGCGGACACCGTGCGGATTGAACTGACCAACCTCGTGCGCACGTGGTCGCTGGATACGACGCAGGTGACATCACTGTTCCTGACCCAGGTGCCTGAAGCGTCCAGCTATACGCAGGCGCGCTTCTATTCCACGCGCGCGCCCGCGTTTCGGCCGGCGCTGCACGTGACGTACGTGCACCGCTTCCAGTTTGGAGCACCATGAGGGCCGCGGCGCTGCTATGCCTGGCGCTCCTGGCGGCTGGTCACCTGGCCGCGCAGGACTCGCAATTCGGCATCAA
>Ga0209058_1004533_pt1 | contig 11040 bp, 10 predicted proteins | sample GraSoiAngelo_147_FD_185904 | JGI IMG/M metagenome (GOLD analysis project Ga0209058, IMG submission 185904) | Grasslands soil microbial communities from the Angelo Coastal Reserve, California, USA - 14_1009_05_40cm (SPAdes) (version 2) | ecosystem: Environmental > Terrestrial > Soil > Grasslands ... | reverse complement strand
ATCTTCGGCGTCAACGGCAAGAGCTGGACCCAGCCCAACATCTGGGTGAACCGCGACCTGATGCTCGCGGTGTTCCTAGGCTGATCTCCCGAAGAGCCGAGCGACTCTCAGCTTCACGAGGTGCCAGAAGAGCGAGAACGCGCTGACCGGCCTGGCGGTCCGCGCCCCCGCCTGGACGTGTGGCTCTGACTCCGACCGCGCCACCGCCGCCGCGACGTCGTTCTCCGAAGGCTCATCCGCCTCGACGTTGGCCTGGATGCAGGCCGCCATCTCCTGGATGAGGCGCCGGGACACGTCCTCCATGACCCCGCGGCCGAACTGAGCCACGCGGCCGGCGACGTGGTACTCGGTCGTGATGGTGACCAGCGAGTTCTCGCCCGCGGTCTGGACGCGCATCTGGGCGCTGGCCCTCGCCGACCCGGGGCCGGTCGTCTCCCGGCCCTCCGCCGAAAGGGTGGCCATGCGCTCGGACTCGTCGCGCTCGGCGATCCGAGCGGTGCCGCTGTAGGCGACGGTGATCGGCCCGACCTTGACCTTGACCTTGCCCTTGAAGGTGCTCTCGTCGACCACCTCGGTCAGCTCCGCCCCCGGCACGCACCCGACCACCTTGTTGATGTCCAGGAGATAGGCGAACACCTTGTCGGGCGGGGCGCTCACCTGGAAGGAATTCTCCAGTTGCATTTCTCGGCTAAAAGTAGCGCAATAGAGGGGTTCATCTGCGCTGGCCTAGCGGGCGCCGCCGCGCGCCGCTTCATGGAGGGGATCAGGAGGACTGATGAAGCACAAGGTCGCCGTCACCGTCAACGGCCGCAAGCACGAACATGAGGTCGAGCCTCGCCTTCTGCTCGTGCACCACCTGCGGGACAACCTGGGGCTGACCGGTACCCACATCGGCTGCGACACGAGCCAGTGCGGCGCCTGCACGATCCTGGTCGACGGCAAGGCGGTGAAGAGCTGCACGATGTTCGCCGTCCAGGCCGAGGGCAAGAGCCTGACCACGATCGAGGGCATGGCCAAAGACGGCGAGCTACACCCGATCCAGCAGGCGTTCTGGGACGAGCACGGGCTCCAGTGCGGCTACTGCACGCCGGGGTTCATCATGGCGGCGGCCTACCTCCTCTCCCAGAACCCGAACCCGACCGAGGACGAGATCCGCAGGGGCCTGGAAGGCAACCTCTGCCGGTGTACGGGATACGTGAACATCATCAAGGCGGTGAAGTCGGCCGCCCAGACCATGAGCACTGCCCCCGCCAGGAAGACGACCGTCGCCGCCGGAGGCAACTGACATGGCGGTCACGCAGCTCGTCGGCGCGAAGATCCACCGCCGCGAAGACCCGCGCCTGATCACCGGTCACGGCCACTACATCGACGACTTCACGCGCACCGGCACCGCTTACGCCGCGTTCGTGCGCAGTCCCCTCGCGCACGCGCGCGTCAAAAGCATCGACGTCACCGACGCAAGCAAGGCGCCGGGCGTGGTCGGCGTCTACACCGCGCGCGACTTCAAAGGCCAGCTGGCGGGCACGCACCCGGCCGCGCCGGCGTTCGTGGCCGAGAAGAAGTACGTGCCCGAGCGCTTCCCCATCGCGGAGAAGGAGGTCTGCTACCAGGGCGAGATCGTCGCCGCGGTCCTGGCCGAGACCAAGGGCCAGGCGGCCGACGCCGCGAACATGATCCAGGTCGACTACGACGAGCTGCCGGCGGTGATGGACCTGGAGAAAGCGCTCGATGCCAAGAGCCCCAAGGCGCACGAGGGCGCGGCGGACAACGTCTGCTGGGACCTCGCCTACACCGGCCCCGAGGTCACCGAGGCCGCCTTCAAGGAGGCCGACGTCGTGGTCAAGCAGCGCATCCTCCAGAACCGGCTCGCGCCGGTGCCCATGGAGCCGCGCGGCGTGATGGCGGAGTACGAGACGTACGACAAGAAGCTGACGATCTGGATGTCGAGCCAGAACCCGCACTTCATCCGCCTGTTCGTGTCCGGCTCGATGGGGTTGAAGGAGAGCCAGGTTCGTGTCATCTCGCCGGACGTCGGCGGCGGCTTCGGCAGCAAGATCAGCCCGTATCCGGAGGACTACCTCGTGCCGGCGCTCTCACGCATGACCGAGCGGCCGGTGAAGTGGATCGAGACGCGCACGGAGTCGATCCAGAACGCGACCCACGGACGCGGCCAGTTCTACGAAGTCGAGGTCGCGGCCAAGAAGGACGGCACGCTGCTCGGCATGCGGATGACGCAGTACCTCGACGTCGGCGCCTACGCGGGAACGTTCAGCGCCTTCCAGGCATGTGCCTGCCTCATGGCGGGCGGCGCCTACAAGTGGAAGGGAATCTCGGCGCGGACCATCGGCATCCTCACGAACCGCGTGCCGACCGACCCCTACCGCGGCGCCGGCCGGCCGGAGGCGACGCACCTGGTCGAGCGCATGGTCGACCTGGTCGCGGACGAGCTGAAGATGGACCCGGTCGAAGTCCGGCGCAAGAACTTCATCCAGCCCAACGAGTTTCCATTCACCCAGAATTTCGGGCTGGTCGTCGACTCGGGCGACTACGAGAAGGCGCTCGACCGCGCCCTCGAGATGGCGGGCTACCAGGACCTGCGCCGCAAGCAGGCGGACATGCGCAAGCAGGGCAGGTACCTGGGCATCGGCATTTCGACATGGATCGAGCTTTGTGGCTTTGGTCCGAGCGCGGCCACGGCGCCGGCGACGGGTGGCATCGCCCTCGTCGAGTCGGCGCAGGTGCGCGTGACTCCGACGGGGTCGGTGATCGTCTACACGGGCACGCACTCGCACGGTCAGGGCCACGAGACGACGTTCGGCCAGATCGTGGCCGACCAGCTTGGTGTTCCGCTCGAGAACATCGAGCTCCGGCACGGCGACACGGCGGAGGGGACCGCGTTCGGCTACGGCACCTACGGCAGCCGCAGCCTCGCCGTCGGCGGCGTGGCGGTGAGCAAGGCCGTGGGCAAGGTCATCGACAAGGGCAAGAAGCTCGCCGCGCACATGCTCGAGGCGGCCGAGGAAGACGTCGTCTTCGAGCACGGCAGCTTCCACGTCAAGGGCTCGCCGGACAAGTCGAAGGCGTTCGGAGAGGTCGCGTTCGCCAGCTACGGCATGAGCCTGCCCCAGGGCATGGAGCAGGGGCTGGAGGCGGTCGCGTACTTCGACCCGCCCAACCTCGTGTGGCCTTTCGGCGCGCACATCGCCGTCGTCGAGGTCGACCCCGAGACCGGCCACGTCGAGCTACAGAAGTACGTGGCGGTCGACGACTGCGGAAACATCATCAACCCGATGATCGTCGACGGCCAGCTCCACGGCGGGGTGGCGCAGTCGATAGCACAAGCGTTGTACGAAGAGGTCGTCTACGACGACGAAACCGGCCAGCTCAAGACCGGCACGCTGCTCGACTACAACATCCCCGGGATCGGTGAGATCCCGGCCATGGACCTCGACCACACGGTCACGCCCTCGCCGACAAACGACCTCGGCGTCAAAGGCATCGGCGAGGCAGGCACCATCGCGGCCACCGCGTCGGTCATCAACGCCGTCGTCGACGCGCTCAGCCCGCTGGGCATCAAGCATGTCGACATGCCGGCAAGCCCGGACAGGCTCTGGAAGATGATCAAGGAGGCACGCAATTGATTCCCGCCGCATTCGAGTACGCACGCGCCTCCTCGGTCGACGAGGCATCGAAGCTGCTCAACAAGTTCGGCGAGGACGCCAAGGTCCTGGCCGGCGGACACAGCCTCATCCCGCTGATGCGGCTGCGGCTCGCCCAGCCGGCGGCGCTCGTCGACATCAACGGCATCAAGGACCTCGACCAGATCAAGGAGTCGGGCGGCAAGCTGCACGTCGGCGCGCTGGCGCGCCACGTGGCCATCCACGGCTCGTCCGTGGTCAATGAGAAGCTGCCGCTGCTCGCCGAGATCGCCGGGGAGGTCGGCGACAACCAGGTTCGCAACATGGGCACGATGGGCGGCGTCATCGCCCACGCGGACGCGGCGGGCGACTATCCCACCCTCGCCCTGATGCTCGACGCGGACGTCGTCACCAACCGGCGCACGATCCCGGCGCGCGACTTCTTCAAGGACCTTTTCACGACCGCGCTGGGGCCGGACGAGATCGTGACCGAGGTGGTGTTCCCGGTCGCGAACGGGCCGCACAAGTACGTCAAGTTCCGCCGCCGGCTGTTCGACTGGGCCATCGTCGGCGTGGCCGCGCAGAAGATGAACGGCGGCTGGCGCATCGGCCTGACCAACGTCGGTCCGACGCCGGTGCGCGCGACGGCGGTGGAGAAGGCGCTGCACGATGGCGCCAAAGCGGAGGAGGCGGCACAGCACGCGTCGGACGGGCTCGACCCGGCCGGCGACCTGCGCGCCAGCCCGGAGTACAAGAAGCACCTAGCGCGCGTGCTCACGAAGCGCGCCGTTCTACAAGCGTCAGGGCAGGCCGAAGGAAAGCAGTAAAGGTTCGGGGGAGGCGGGGGCGCTTGCACCTGCCTCCCTCGTACCCTTTGACACCGTGAGCACGCCGGCGACGATCGAGGACGTCGAGCGCCGCCTGCGGGAGCGGCGCTATATCGGTGACCGCTCGCTCGCGACCTCGATCTTCCTTGCCCTCAAGCTGCAGAAGCCGCTCTTCATCGAGGGCGAAGCGGGGGTCGGCAAGACCGAGGCCGCCAAGGTCATGGCCGAGGTGCTGGGCGCGCGCCTGATCCGCCTCCAGTGCTACGAGGGCATCGACCTCGCCCACGCCGTCTACGAGTGGAACTACCCGCGGCAGCTGCTGCACATCCGCCTGCTCGGTGAGACCGAGGACCGCCGCGCCGCCGAGCGCGAGATCTTCAGCTCCGAGTTCTTGCTCCGCCGGCCGCTGCTGGACGCCATCGACAACGACGACCCGACCCCGCCGGTGCTGCTGATCGACGAGATCGACCGCTCCGACGAGGAGTTCGAGGCGTTCCTCCTCGAGCTGCTGTCCGACTTCCAGGTCTCGATCCCCGAGATAGGGACCATCAGGGCGCGGCAGGTGCCGTTCGTCGTCATCACCTCCAACCGCACGCGCGAGGTGCACGACGCGCTGAAGCGCCGCTGCCTCTACCACTGGATCGACTATCCGGACCTCGACAAGGAGGTCGAGATCGTGCGCGCCCGCGCGCCCGAGGCCGCGGACGGACTGGCGCGCGAGGTCGCGGCCCTCGTGCAGGGCCTGCGCGGCATGGACCTCTACAAGGTGCCGGGCGTGGCGGAGACGCTGGACTGGGCGCGCTCGCTGGCGGCGCTGGGCGCGACGCGGATTGACGCCGGGCTGGTGAGCGCGACGATGGGCGCCGCGCTCAAGTACCAGGAGGACCTCGACCGGGTGCGCGAGCAGGTGCCGGCCCTGGTCGACAAGGCGAAACGTGCCTGAGGTCGACCTCCTGCCGCGATTGGGGGCGTTCGCCAGGCTCCTGCACGACGCGGGCCTCGAGGCCGGGCCGCGGCGGCTGACCGACGCCACGCGCGCCCTGGTCTACATCGACCTCAAGGTCGAGGACGACTTTCGCACCGCGCTGCGGTCGGTGTTCGTCAGCCGCAAGGAGGACATCCCGGTCTTCGAGGCCGCGTTCGACATCTTCTGGGCGCCGCCAGACCCACGCGCGCCGGCCGGGATCATCCCGGGCCGGAGCCGCGCCCTGCCGCTCTCCCCGGAGCGGGCGAAGGCCTGGGCCGACGCGCTGGGACTGAACGCGTCGCAGATGAACCGCGAGCAGGACCAGAACGAATTCCCCGCCAGCTCGAGCGGTTACAGCGCGGAGGAGCTGTTGCGGCACAAAGACTTCGAGGACATGACTTGGACGGAGACCGAGCAGGTCAGGCGTTTGCTGGAGCAGGCCCCCTGGCGCGTGGCGGAGCGGCGGACGCGCAGGTTGCGGCCGTCACGGGTTGGGCGGATCGACCTGCGGCGCTCGGCGCGGCACGCGATCCGCTCGAGCGGCGAGCTGATGATGTTGTTCCGGCGGAAGCCGCGCGTGCGCAGGCGGCCGCTGGTCCTGATCTGCGACGTCAGCGGCTCGATGGAGCGTTACTCGAGGCTGCTGATGATCTTCGCCCACGCCATCGCGCGACGCGAAGACCTGGAGGCATTCGTATTCTCGACGCGGCTGACGCGGATCACTCGCCTCCTCCGCCACCGTGACCTCGACCGCGCGCTCGAGTCGGTGAGCAAGGGCGTGCACGACTTCAGCGGCGGGACGCGTATCGGCGACGCGCTTGGCGACTTCAACCGCAAGTGGGCGCGGCGCGTGCTGGGCCACGGCGCGGTGGTGATCATCGTCAGCGACGGCTGGGACCGCGGCGATCCCTCGCAGCTGACCTCGGAGCTCATCCACCTCCGCCGCTCGGCGCACAGGTTGATCTGGCTCAACCCGCTGCTCGGCTCCGAGGGCTACGAGCCCTTGACCCGGGGCATGGCGGCCGCGCTGCCGCACTGCGACGACTTCCTCGCCGCGCACAACGTCGCCGCGCTCGAGGACCTCGGTCGGCTCCTGGCTTCGCTTGATTCGAGGACGACGCGATGAGAGAGATACTCCACGAGCTGATCGAATCCATTGGCGACCGAGAGGACATCGCCATCGCCACGGTGATCGAGACCTGGGGCTCGAGCCCGCGACCGCTTGGCTCCAAGATGTTGGTCACGGCTTCGGGCAAGATGGCGGGCTCGGTCTCCAACGGGTGCATCGAGGGCGCGGTGTTCGAGGAGGCGCAGAAAGTTCTCAAGAGCGCCAAGCCGAAGATCGCCGCCTTCGGCGTAGCCGACGACGTGGCGTTCGAGGTCGGCCTGGCGTGCGGCGGACACATCGAGGTCTTCATCCAGCCACTGGGGAAGGCGCACCGGCAGCTGGTCGCGATGCTCAACCGCGATCAGCCGGCGACGTTGACGACAAACCTGGTCACTGGCGAGGCGGAGGTGACAGAGGGCACGCCCACGGGCTCCGAGCTCGCGCGTCGCGACGGCGACGTTTTCATCGAGCCGTTCCGCCGGCCTGCGCACCTGGTGATCATCGGCGCCATCCACATCGCGATCCCGCTGCACCGCCTCGCCAAGCTCATGGGGTACCGCGTCACCGTCATCGACGCGCGCGCGAAGTTCGCCACCAGAGAAAGGTTCCCCGAGGCCGACGAGCTGATGGTGGCCTGGCCCGACGAGGCCATGAGCAGCATCACTGTCGACAGCTCGACCTACGTCGTCATCCTCACCCACGACCCCAAGTTCGACCTGCCCGCGCTGCGCTCGGTGCTGCGCAAGCCGGCGGGCTACATCGGCGCGATCGGGAGCCGAAAGACGAACCAGAACCGCTTCGACGCGCTGCGCAAGCAAGGGTTTCGAGAGGAGGAGCTGGCGCGGGTCCACGGGCCGATCGGGCTGGACCTCGGAAGCCGCGGGGCCGAGGAGACGGCGCTCGGCATCCTGGCCGAGATCACGTCGGTCCGCTTCGGCGGATCCGGCGCGTCGATGCGGCAGGTGAAGGCGGCCTCGTAGCGCTCGGGCGGCCACCTCGCCGGGCGGGCCGCCTCGCCCGCGATAGTCGCGACTATCCACACATACCACGCTCGAAGACCCGCGATAGTCGCGACTATCCAGCTATTCCGCGCTCGAAGACCCGCGATAGTCGCGACTATCCACCCATTCCGCGCTCGAGGACCCGCGATAGTCGCGACTATCCATACATACCACGCTCGAAGACCCGCGATAGTCGCGACTATCCAGCTATTCCGCGCTCGAAGACCCGCGATAGTCGCGACTATCCACCCATTCCGCGCTCGAGGACCCGCGATAGTCGCGACTAACCGAGCTACTGCTTCGCCTTGGCCCTGAACCGCCGCGCCTTCTCGCGGTTGCCGCAGGACGCCATCGTGCACCAGCGGCTGGAGTGGTTCTTGGAGCGGTCGTAGAACACCCACCGGCACGAATCGGAGTCGCAGAGCTTGAGCCGGTCCCACTCGGGGCTCTGCATGGCCACGTAGAGGGTCGCCACCAGCCGCCCGAGCGCGCCCAAGGCGCCGGCGGCCTCGGGCTCGAGCCTCGGCCGCCCTCCGGAGCCGAAGCGCATCCGCAGCCCGCTCTGTGTCGCGGCCTGGTTGAGGGTCGCCAGGTCGACGGGGTAGACCTTCAAGCCGGAGTTGCCGCCGATCACCCCGCGCATCGCCTCGCGGAGCGCGATCGCGTGCTTGAGGTCGGACTCGTCCACGCGCTGAGAGCTGTCCATCAGGCCCTTTGCAACCAGCCAGGCCTGGAGCGTGTTGGGGTCTGTGAGCTCCTCGTGGCCGGGCATGAGATCGACCGTGTTGACGAAGGCCTGGATCAGGCCGAGGTCGCCTGTCGCCGTCTCCCGTTCAGACACTGAGGCTCAGTCTACCCATAACCACAGAACCTGCAACATCGGTTATAATAACTGACGTAGGGATATAGTCGGTTAGAAGGAGGTGAGCACTGTGAATCCATATGTGAACGAGGACGTCATGTGGCAGCGGCTGAAGGACATCCAGCTGGAGGCGGAGAACCGGCGGCTGTATGGCCCCCGCGTGCCGAACGTCTCCGATCTGGTGCGGATGCTCGGACGGCGCGCCTGGCTATTGGCCGGGCTCGCGATGCACCGGTCACCGCGCCGCAACTGGGTGGACGACGCGGCGTCCAGCGAGAGGCGCTCCAGGATCGCCTGAGGTCCTAGGCAGTGAGCCTCTTCAGGATCGCCACCTGCTCGGCGTCGGGCCCGCCACCCGCGCCCGGGACCTCGAGGATGAACGGCAGCTTCGCGAGCCGCGGCTCGTGCAGCAGCGCGCGAAATCCCTCCTCGCCGATCTGACCGTCGCCGATGTTGGCGTGCCTGTCCCGGTTCGAGGCCAGGCCGGTGACCGAGTCGTTGCAGTGAATGACCTCGACCTTCTTCAGCCCGACCACGCGGTCGAGCTCGTCGATCGTCTTCTTAACCTGCGCGGCGTTGCGCTCGTCGTAACCCGACGCGAAGGCGTGGCATGTGTCGAAGCAGACGGAGACGCGCTTGTCGTTGTCGAGCGCGTCGAGCATCTGCCGGATCTCCTCGAACTTCGCGCCCACGCAGCCGCCGAGACCGGCATTGTTCTCGATCAACAGCCTCGCCCTCTTCGGCTCCGCGCGCTCGAGCACGTGGCGCAGGTGCTCGGTGATCTGCGGCAGTCGCGCCTCGAAACCTCCGCCCTTGTGTGAGCCGGTATGGAAGATCACGCCGTCGACGCCGAGCTCATCGGCCGCCTTGAGGTAGCCGGCGAGCGTGCTCTCCGAGCGCTGGCGCAGCGTCGGGTCGTCGCCGGCGAGGTTGATCAGGTAGACGGCGTGGAAGTAAAAGGGCGGCCGGCCGTGCTTCGCCGCCGCCTCCTTGAAGGTCGCGATCCGGTTGTCGTCCAGCTTGGGCGACCCCCAAAAGCCAGGCGGAGTAGGGTGGACCTGTATGGCTTCCGCTCCCATCGCTTGCGCGCGCTCATAAGCCAGGTGAAGACCCCCAGACGAGTCGACGTGCGCTCCAAGAATGGGCATTCAGGAGAGGGTAATTCGGGTCCCATCTGGCATGCTGAGCCGGTTTTGTCGGTGTTCGTCATGGGGGACCTCGACCTCGCCATCCGCGGGCGTACCTACCGCGAGCCGGAGGGTCCGCACTCGATGGTCGTGCGCGGTCGCGACCTGGACGCCGGGCTGCAGCACATCGCCGCTCGCGAAGACTGCCGCTCGGTCGCCGTCGTGGGTCTACCGGAGCAGGTGCCCGACCTTTCGCAACTGACCGGGCGCAGGCTGCTGCTCGTCGACGGCGACAGCGGGCGCCTGCGCAACTTCGCGGAGACGGCGATCCGCGCCGGCATCGAGGTGGAGTGGATCCGTTCGGCGCGTCCGCCTTTCGAGCGCCTCGCGGCGGCGCTCCTTCCCGTCGGCGGCATCGTGCTCGCGGCGGGGAAGAGCTCGCGCATGCCCGGTTCGCAAAAGCTGCTGCTCGACATCGACGGCGTGCCGATGGTGCGCCACGTTTTCGAAGCCGCCTCCGAGGGCGGCTGTCACCAGACGGTTGTCGTCTACGCCGAGGACGACGTGAAGCGCGCGATCAACGGTCGCGCCGAGCTGGTCTACAACGCGAAGGCGGCGTCGGGCATGGCCTCGTCGCTGCAGGCGGGGTTGAAGGCGATGCGGCCGGAGATCCAGGCCGCTGTGATCCTCCTCGGCGACCAGCCGCTGGTCGGGTCGCGCACCGTGGCGACGCTGCTGAGGGCGTGGCGGCGCGAGGGCTCGCGGCCTGCGGTCGCGGTGTCGCAGGGCGAGGACGGCTGGGCGCCACCGGTGGTCCTGGCGCGCGAGATGTGGCACGAGCTGTTCGCGCTGAAGGGCGACGCGGGGGCGCGACAGGTGCTGCAGGGCCGGCCGGAGCTGCTCGACGTCATCCCCGCCCCAGGCCGTCCCGACGACATCGACACGCCCGACGACTACACCAAGATCGTCCGCCTGTTCCCGCGGAAGAGGCCCCGCCAGCGCGCCTAGCGCCCCGCTAGCATTAGTGCTAGTGATCGCTCTATGAGTGATGACTTGAAAGATTCGGGATGGGTCCGCTCGGGCGAGTACGAGGACATCCTCTACGAGACCTGGGACGGCATCGCCAAGATCACGATCAACCGCCCCGAGGTCCGCAACGCGTTCCGGCCGACCACCGTCTTCGAGCTCGGCAGGGCGTTCGACGCGGCCCGCGACGACCCCTCCGTCGGCGTCGTCATCCTGACCGGCGCCGGCACCGAGGCCTTCTGCTCCGGGGGCGACCAGCGCGTTCGCGGCGACGACGGCTACGTCGACCCCAAGGGCATCGGCCGGCTCAACATCCTCGACGTCCAGATTCAGATCCGCCGTCTGCCCAAGCCGGTGATCGCGATGGTGGCCGGCTACGCGATCGGCGGCGGTCATGTGCTGCACGTGGTCTGCGACCTCACCATCGCCGCCGACAACGCGCGCTTCGGCCAGACGGGTCCGCGCGTCGGCAGCTTCGACGGCG
>Ga0209058_1004532_pt1 | contig 11043 bp, 12 predicted proteins | sample GraSoiAngelo_147_FD_185904 | JGI IMG/M metagenome (GOLD analysis project Ga0209058, IMG submission 185904) | Grasslands soil microbial communities from the Angelo Coastal Reserve, California, USA - 14_1009_05_40cm (SPAdes) (version 2) | ecosystem: Environmental > Terrestrial > Soil > Grasslands ... | reverse complement strand
GATGTTCCCTTGCGAGAGCCGGAATTGCGTCTTCTAGTTGACCGGTTTTTCCGCGGGACGGGGGCTCAGGGGCTAGGGGTTTCCTCTGATGATTTTGTGAAAGCAATACTCTCAGCGAAGGAGACGGTATAGATCTTGGAAACCTGGCGACTGGTCGATATTGAGTATCCTGATAATCCGTTCATGAACATGGCGGTGGAGGAAGCGATACCCCGGGTCGTTGGGGAGGGAAAATCTCCCAGTACCGTCCGTTTCTGGCACAACTCCAACACGATTGTTATCGGTTGTTTTCAGTCCGCCCGGCTGGAGGTGAACATGGAGGCTTGCAAGGAGACCGAGACCGAGATTGTCCGGAGGTTTACCGGCGGGGGCGCAGTATACCATGACAGTGGGAACTTGAACTATGCGATATCGTTGCGGAAGGGTCATCCACTGGTTCCAGGCCTGAATCTGCAATCTGTATTTGAAAAACTCTCAGAAGGCTCAGTCCAGGGCTTACGTAAGCTCGGAGTGAAGGCCCAGTTTCAGCCTGTAAACGATATCCAGGTTGACGGAAAGAAAGTGTCCGGGGCTGCGGGAAGTATTCGGTGGAACACAATATTCCATCATGGCTGTATTCTGGTTGGTTCGGACTTGAGTATTCTTGGGAAGGTGTTGAATGTTCCGCGGGCGAAGCTGGAGGATAGACATGTTGCGAGTGTGCAGAAGAGAGTGACGACTGTGCGGGACGAACTGGGACGAGACGTTTCCACACGCGAGGTTCGGGATGCTATTGTGAGTGGGATTGAGAGCTGTTACGGGGTTAGGGTAAAGTCTGGGGATCTGACAAAAGAGGAGTTGGGTTTGGCAGAGGAGTTGTATCAGACCAAGTATAGCCGGTTGGAATGGAACTTGGAGCCCTGATCCTGATCAAGACTCGGCTCCGCCTTGGTCAAAGGCTGTATTCTCCTGTTCGCACCAGGCATAGTGATCTTGGTCAATAGCTCGCCGTGGGTCCGGAACCAGTCGGGGATAATGACAGCGCGCAGTAATTCTTGAACCGTGACTCCCCTCTCCTTCGCCTCTGCGTCTATTAGGTTGAAGGTCTGCTGTCCGAACGCTACCATCACTTTTATCGAGGACATGTTTTTTTTCACACCATTTTTTTCTGACTCGTTGTCCCTAAGGGTCTTAGAGAAATGGCCCGAAGAGATACTTTAGACGACTGGTACGTTTACAGGCTGGAAATCATATAAGCCTGCCGGAAAAACCGGTTCTGAAAACCGTGCCCGCGAAGAAGAGCGCGAGAGCGGAGAGCGTCGACGGTTATCTCGTGGCGCTGCCGGAAGTTATGCGGGCCGCGCTCGAAAGGCTTCGCAAGATCATCAAGGCCGCCGCACCCGGAACAGGTGAAGTCGTCAGCTACAGGGTTCCAATTTTCAAGCTTCAAGGTCATCCCCTGGTTGGCTTCGGCGCGGCAGGGAATCGCTGTTCGTTCTACGTCATGAGTTCGAGCATGATTCCCAAACTCGCACTCGCACGAGCAGACGAGCTAAAGGGGTACGATGTCAGAGGTGCTACCATACACTTTTCGCCTGACAAACCGCTTCCGGCCGCGCTTGTGACAAAACTTGTCAAGGAGCGCATTGCTGAGAACGAGAAACGAGCGAAAAGGCGAGTCTAGAAAGTTGTTCTTCTCGTCTTGCCACGCTGGGACAGGTTCTCCTCCAGAACACGCCTTCCGGGTCCGTACCCGTAGGTTCTGAGCCACAGCTTCACGATTTCGATGCATTTTTGACAACGGATCCTCCTGGCCTGGACGAGCTTTCTCTTCCATATCTCTCGGGTGGCGTTCCAGCTCTCCTGGCTCGCCCGTTTCAGCTGAGCACTCTTGTTATAGTAGCCTGTCCAATAATCAATCCAGCCGCCGGGTGTTGTGGGTGCAGATTGTCCATGTCCTACAGGATGATGACCGGCCAATCCAGGTCTCCAATCAAGATTATCAGGACATCTGTATGACCTTTTCCCTGCCTGCTCGATAATATCAAGCTAAGAGAGTCCGGGAAAACTTATCTTCCATCATTCCGCCCTCTCATCATATCTCTAGGAAGCGGAGCGAACAATTCAACATGCCAGAGGATTCTGGGAAACGTGGACAGCCTGCTCGCAATAGCAAGAGCAGGCGTAGTCGTAGGCAGAGACGGTTCGAATCAAAGAAACACAAAGAGTAGGACGCTGCTCTTCGAGAGAATCTCGTCTTTGCGGGGTCCCGCCCAGGTGTCCGGAAAAAAGCTCCTTGGGGAACCTCGCTCTTCTCGAATCCTATGGTAAACTTGAGATCTCTCTCAGGTGAATCAATCTGATCGTTGTACTCGGGATCTATTCGGGGGTCTAAAAAGGGGGGAGGTTGACGGAGCTATTATCGGATGATTACGCTTTGAAGAACGGTGCATAAGCGAGAAGTGTCTCGCTCTTGAAGATGCCTGGGAGGTTACTAACTCTCTCAACGGAAGTCTTCACAATGTCTTCAGAGGTTCTTGCTTGCCAGAGGGCGACTATGTCGAACTGTCCGGGTACCGTAGATGCTTCTACGAAGCCTGGGATGCTGCTGAGCTGCTTGATGACGTTCTCGCTGGTAGTGTGCTCACATGTTAACAAAGAAACGCCGAGAGCCATTTGGTTCTCGAATTTCTTGGTCGGCTGAATACCGTCGAAGCCGGTGTGAGTGTCGGTGGTGACTACGTCGCTGATGTTGCGGATTTCTTTGACTGTCTGGTATACGTTGTGTGGTGTGTTTGGTTTCAGGCGTAGAACTAGGTCGTATCGGCCTGTGACCGGTGCGATCATGTCAATCTGGCTGTTTCGCTTTAGCTCCTCAACCACGTTGGTGCTGCGGCCCGGATTGACGGTCGCGAACACGTAGGTCGGGAAATTCATATTGGTTTGCATTGTTGTTTTTTCTACTGCATTTTATTGCAATACAGTAACACCCGTTACTTGCTTATAAGACTTTTATTCCAGACCCGCGGTATATTACACGAGGAGCAGAAAGAGTTGACGGCTCAAAGGAACAGCGTAAGCGTCCCCGAAGCGGTACGAGAGATTCTGACCAGAAACTACCCCGTCTACCAATGCCTCAAAATGAAACTCATGAACTTCCACTCCCTCGCACAACTCATCCAACCACAAGTCAAACAACTCAGCGGGAAAGATGCGACCATCAACACGCTAGTCGTAGCGATCAAGAGATTCTCCGACACCCTATCCAACGACAAGAGCCCTGACGCGTCGAGAGTTCTCAAGGACGCAAGAATCTCGCTTTCGAGCGGCATAGTAGACGTGACCATAAGAGCCCCAAAAACCCAGTTCTCAACCATAATCAAAGAATTATCAGAAGTCTGGGGCGATCTCTCGGAGTTCCCACACATCTTCCCACTCTCAAACTCGATCAAACTCATCCTCCCCGGAGAGGACTACGCACTAGTCCGAGGAAAACTAGAGCATCTTCGAGAGGCCACGACACAGGCGAACGTTGCCAAGCTGACACTCAATCTTTTGCCACGCGCTGAGATGACCCCTGGAATAGCATCCTACATCACTGAATTATTGTTCAGAAACGGCATCAACATCCTAGACGCGTTTCTAGGCTACGGAGACATCATAATGGTCGTCGACGACAGAGACGGACCCCTAGCTTACGATGTTCTACAGGGAGAAATACACGGCTCCACCAAATGGAGAAGCAACGAAAAAACCGCTGAATGATCAACGACAGTCCTCCTCAGCTATTGGGCGATCATGTGGACAAGCTCTTCATCTTCGGCTGGGTCAGATTACGTACTGGGCTGGTAGTTCTTCGATCCGCCATATTTTTCGGTTGGGTAACCCGTATATCCCCACCCACCCATACCTTAACGGTAGCTTTTGCGCCTAGCGCCGTTTGTGTTGACTCTACTCCTCCTGCCTCTATTATTTCATGCTCCAACAGTTGCCGGAGCAACTCCTGACTTCACTATTTCAGCTTGGTGGACCTATGTTACGGGAACGCCGTTCGATACGATAATCCTGACCGGACAAGACGGGTACTCCGGCACCGTGACCCTGACGCTGTCCTCTCCCCCGGGATTCTACTCTTCGCTTCAGGCGAACAGTGTCACCCTAGGCCCAACTACTCCTACCGTCAGTCTGCATCTTCTTGCCCGCGAAAGCACGCCCGGCAACTTCTTAGTGAATGTAACTGCGACAGACGGAACTTTGACCCACACCCTTACGATCAAGTACAATGTGGTCCTTGGTACAGCCCCGAACTTCTCCGTCGACTCCAGCTCGGGCTTATCCGGAGGATGGCATATCCTCAGAGGGTCCTCCTCGGGGTCCACGATTGTGGTAAGCAGCACAAATGGATTTTCTGGAACGGTTAGCCTTCAAGCTGCTTCCTTTCCGTCTCGCCTTGTTCTTTCCTTTGAAAGCTCAAGCGTGATAGTCCAACCAGGTCCGCAACCCGGAGTAACAAACATGGGACTGTCAGTTCCGGCTACAGTCCCAGTAGGAGCCTATACCGTGGTGTTAAACGCGACCAGTGGACCCATAACCCAAATGGTCTACCTCGACGTTCTCGTAGACTACGGCTTCGCGCTTAACGCGAATCCTACCCCGCTAGCCCTAGCCCAAGGCGGACAAGCAAGCTCAACCATCACTCTGTCGAGCCTAGGGGGCTGGACAGGAACGACAGGCCTTTCGGCAACCTGCGCCGGCTTGACATGCAGTTTCAACCCGCCGAGTCTGCAACTTCTAGACCCGACTAGTACAGTTCAGTCCATTCTTACAGTCTCATCGTCATCCATGACGTTGGCTGGCCAATACCCGGTAAACATAGCCGAAACGAATCCGGTCCCGACCCCGTCATACACTCAGAGGACAAGCGTCACAATAATCGTGACAGGCCCGGACTTCACTATCTCAGCAAGTCCGTCCATCCTGACCTTCACCCCAGGCATGTCGGGATCCTTGCAAACAACGGTCACCTTGAGCAGTCTCGACACGTTCTCTGGCTACGTGAATACAACGATCTCTCTTAGCCCTACTACTTCGGACCCACCGTCTGTCGACGTTACGTATTCGAGCGTCCTGGTCACTCCTTCAATGTCTCAGTCCTTCGCGGTCAAGGTTTCTGTCGATGCAACGGCGATACCTGGACCCTATAGTATTCAGATGTCTGCAGTCACTAAGTTGCCGGGTGGAGTGCTGTCCCACTCGGCCTATCTCGTGGCCACGGTGGGACCTGACTTTGAGATGTCCGCCAGCCCGGCCAACCTGGTTGTTCATCAAGGAACGCTGGCAATCTCCACAATCACCTTCACTAGCCTGAACGGGTTTGCAGGAGGAATGATGCTGGAAGCGGCGCCTCTCTCGGTTCTGCCACCAAACCCCAGAACCAACTTCTTCCCATCATATCCGACTGTTTCACCTGGAGGGACCAACTCGACCGAATTCATGGTGATGGCTGACGAATTCACAGGGCTCGGAACATACAACGTGTGGCTCGACGCTTCGACTGGCATTCAAGTTGGATTCGGCTATGTATCCCACGCTATTCCCATGACCATCACCGTTGAGGGTCCAGTGACAGGCCCCGACTTTGCTCTTTCAGCCCAACCATCTCATGTCAACCTGAGCATCGGCTCCACGACATCCTCCATTATTTCTCTCAACAGCGTCAACGGCTTCAGTGGAGGTTTGACACTACAGGTACAGGGCTACGGCCTGCTCTCAAGTCTGAGCCCCGCTTCAACGATAATAAGCCCAGCAATCTCCGAGAGTTCTACCCTCACCATCACAGCGTCGACACCCTACCAGATCGACGGATATCCCCTTTGGTATACCGCTTCGGGCAACGCAAATCTTCTTGTGACAGCTTCAAACTCGACCGGATTTTCCCACTGGGTCTGGGTTAACGAAACCGTATCTCCAGTCCGTGTCCTCCTGAACCCCGCCCAATTCGACATATCAACAGGATCATCGGCCACATCTCAGGTCGTCGTAAGCAGCCTCAGCAGCTTCAACCTGACCGTCGCCATGTCCGCCGTCATCTCGCCATCTGGGCCGACAGTATCCTTTAGCAATAGTTTCATCAACTTCTCGGCTTCAACTGCTCCAGTCACTCTGGATCTGACCATCAACATACCTTCAACAACGCCCCAGGGCGATTATGTCGTTCTGGTTACCACAACTTCGATGTCACACCGATGGTTCTGTCAATGCAGCTACTACAACATAACCTACACCGCTCCCATCTATGTTCACGCGGTTGCCTCGTCCTCTCCACCTTCTGGGCCAGGGCCAAGCCCGTCGCCTCAACCCAACAGTTCAACAGCCGGAATCTTTGGGCTGCCACCAACCGAGTTCTACGGAATCGTTATCGCGATAGCGATCGTACTAGTGATATCGGCGGCCTACCTCGGATTTCGCTCGCGCAAGAGATTCGCGATGTGAGGAAGAACAGATCTCTTCGTTTCGTCGAGGAGGATCAATCGGATTTCACGACCAGGCAAACTTTCTTGAATGGGAAACGTATAGTCGATTTTCATGCCAATTGTTAGAGTCTTAATGTATCCAGGAAGAACGCAACAGCAGAAGGACGAGCTGGCCAAGGCTATCACAGACGCCGTGGAGAAGATCGCAAAAGCGCCACGGGACCAGACAATAGTAGTCATACAAGAAGTCCCCAAGGAACAATACTACGTCGCGGCAAACCGGGCAGCGTAAATGAGCTATACACCCGTTCGCGGAGGAAACCTGTACTACGAAACCGCCGGCGAAGGGACCCCTCTTGTGTTTGTACACGCCGGGTTCCTCGACAGCAGAATGTGGGACGACCAGTTCCAGCTATTCGCGAAGGGAAACCGAGTCATACGTTATGACGTGAGAGGATTCGGAAGATCAAGCAGGCCTAGTGAAGAGTATTCAGACGCAGAAGACCTGTTCGCTCTGCTCAAGCACCTCAACATTGAGAGCGCCAATATTCTTGGCGTCTCCAACGGTGGTAGAATCGTACTCGACTTTGCCTCTGTCCACCCCGCAATGGTCAACTCTCTGATTCTTGTCTCGCCCGGGATACGTGGCTACAAGAGCTCGGGGCCGGAGGAAGATCGGGAGTGGAAAGAGCTTGATAAGAAGGGGGACCTGCAGGATCTTGCAATTAGTGAGAACAGAATAGACGACGCTGTCAAGATGGATCTTGAGATTTGGGCCTCTGCCCAAGGAACGGCGAGCAAGAGTCGCATTCTCAACATAGCAACGGCTAACTCACACATCCACAAGAATCCGCCGCACAAGCTACAAAAGTCCCCTGAGCCACCGGCCTTCACGAAGCTGAATCAGATTCATATGCCCACGATGCTAATCGTGGGGGACCAAGACGTGAAGGGTATGCAGTTGATGACCAAGAGACTTCACGAACTAATACGCGGATCGACGCTCAGCGTCATAAGGGGCGCGGACCATATCGCAAACATGTCCAGACCCGAAGAATTCAACGCTATCATATCTTCGTTTCTAAAACAATCCACATAGGCCTCCCCTGTTCATCTCCCATCTAGGTGTTGCGGACTAGAGAAACGTTAGTTCACGATTTCCGATGAAAGACGCCTGCTAGGTCGGGAATCTTAGACTAGGGGTCGTCGGATGCAGCCTATCTGATACAACTCTCTCTTTGAGATAGACAAACCTGTCCGGCAGTGAATCGTCATAGTCGAAATTCGGGGGCAGGGCGAACTCCTTGTACAGCTCAACTACCGTCCTGTAAGCGATGACACGCGCACTTGTCCCTAACCTCTCCATGAGTGTCTTCACAACATCCTCAAATCTGCCGGGGATATCTTCCCTGCTAATGCCCTTCTTGTTCAGGAAATCGTAGATCCAGTCCCGGATGGGTCCGCCCATTCCTTGTAGGACGCGGTCGAACCAGTAGTCGACAGCCAGTTGAAACCCAGGCATTAAGTTCGTTCGCATGGATCGCCCAGACTACGTGGGAAAACGAATGAGGGAACAGCCGGATACGCCTAGCGTTTCCAGCATTCGAGACAAGCGGTAACCCCTCTTTCCGCCTCCCGCGAGCATCAACTAGACGATTTCGGTCAAAGACAGTCTAGGGTAGCCTCGTTCAAAGCGGAATTTTACGCCGTGAACGTTTGTAATCGGTTTGACGCCGTAGATGAGCAGTGACCCGTTGACTGTCTGCATCTTCAAGTGGTAGTCAACGGCTCTCAGAAGCTCTTCTCTGAGACTGGTCGGTCGTGAGATTACGCCAACGCTGAGTGCCCCTGCATCACGGATGCCTGCCCCTATTTCGGCGATCCCCGGCAGACCTAGAGTTTCACCGTAAAGCTGGACTGCCTTGTCGAAATCGTATTTTAGCACCCTCGCGGGTGAAATGGCTCCAAGCTCGTTCCATGCATTATTGAACGCGGCTAGGTCTCCTGTTAGATTGCCTGAAAGCTTCACCCGCCATTTCTCATCGCGAAGAGCCTGGTTGAACTCCGCGATCCGGACCCTCTCGTTCAGTACCATGTCTCCAACGTATGTCTTCAGAGACTCAGCAATGTTCTGTGAACTGAATATGCTGTAGGGAATGATGAACGCAGTCCCTCCCTGATTGATGAAGTTCGCTGCCATTATGTCGAGGAGAAGCTTCACGGAGTGCGGTGAGACCGTACTGTTGACGTCCAACAGAAGAGAAGAACCCTTCCTGACTCCACCGTCCAGCAACGCGTCAAGATCCGGACTACCGGTTGAGTAGGAGAACTGGGAATTACGGACAGGGCTGAGTAGCTTCGGATTGACCGATCTATCAATGTCAAAATGAAATTCAACCCTCGGTAGGAGGGTGAACTTGCCCATATCGAGTGAAAACAGCGCCCCTTGGGTGTGGAGCCTGAACCCGCGAAGCTTGTTGACAACTACGCTTCTCACAGTCCTATCTTCCAAGTGGGTTAGCGACAGTGTAACGATGCCGTCCACGAGATAGTCGAGCTTAGGAGAGTTTTCGCTCTCGCTCACAATCACCGCGCTTAGTTTGCTCTCATCCAGATCTTGAAAGATCGCTGTCTCCAGGGCGCGACGTTCATCTTCCGTCGCGCTCGCTACCGCGCCCTCCCAGCTATCAATAACTATGATGCCTTTCTGTTTGGCCCGTTTCAATGCAAGAATTCTGTCAACAATGCTCGCCGCTCCTTCTCTTCGGTTCTCTCCTCCTACCGGCATCCGTTTCCCCCCGGCCTCTTTTCCAGACATAGAATCGAACACCTCATGGATTCCAGGGAAGTGTCGCTGCAGTTTCGAAGAAGAGACCCGGCTCGACACATACACTTTATTGGCAGAAATTATGTGGGCACCGATGCGAGTTCCTTTCATCTTGTTAAGAAGTTCAAGGGCGAGAGTTGTTTTCCCAGTACCAGGGGCCCCTTGTATTAGCAGAACATTTCCTGGCGATTCTAGGAATCTTGACATAAGGTCCAGAAGGTCGCTAGGCTTAGACTTCTCAACACCCACTTGTCCCGCTTCAATCTGGGGTTCTAGCGCCGTTCCGTCCTCGCCGGAGACGTCTTCAGCCAGCATATTCTCGCGCCGAGACGGTGCTTCTCGTGCGACAAGCTTTGTGTAACCAGACAACGGATTCCACGGTTGAACACAACTGAACATTACGGCAACTATTGAATGCGCGAGGGGACTATTCTATGCCGACCACGGCAGCAGAAACATTTCAGTCTATCATGAACCGATGTTTCACCACTGTTGTTGAAGTCATACTTGGCAGAACGGTCAGGGAGGAGATTTTTCAGTTACTGGAGAGGAATGGGATCAAACCTGTCGAAATTTCCGTCAGGTTTGACGACGTGATCGAAGTCCTCACGAGAGTCTTCGGAAACAGCACTCGCGTCTTTGTTCATATGACGGTGACAGAACTCTACAAAGAGTATTCTCTGGGGGCGGCGGGCTTCGCGTTCGGCGAGTCTCTAAAGGACCAAATCGCCCTGTTAAGGGAGAAAGTGGTGAGCGACCTTCTGAAGCCAAGGCACTATACCAGCATCGACCCGTGACGTGAGTCACCCCCTGGACCTAAAGAGGTCACTAACAGAATGAACTTGGGAGAATCTTTGATGTAGAACCGGTCGGAATACAGTTAGTCTATAAATAGCGCGAGAGAAGAATGCTTTGCAATGTCATTTCTCTTCATGGAAGGAGGACGTTTCCTCTGAAGACCAGCTTGACGCAAACTGGCAAGAGGCGTAGGATGAGGAAACCGGAGAACAAAGGTGCGGCGAGAAGTCGCCGGCAACAGCCATTGAAGGCCAAGAAAATTGTGAAGAAAGTAGATTCTGTCTTGGGACCCGGTAAGACGGCTCCTAATTTTTCTCTTAACAGTACACCGGACCAGAAGGTGTCCCTGAACGATTTCCGAGGACAGCCTGTGATTCTCGCTTTCTACCCTGCCGACTGGAGTCCCGTGTGCACCGACCAGTTATCATTGTATGCGATGGTGATGCCAGAATTCAAAAAGTTCAACGCAGAACTCCTTGCGATTTCAGTCGACAATATCTGGTCCCACTTAGCCTTCGCTAAGGACCGGAAGCTCAACTTCCCCGTTCTAGCAGATTTCGAGCCGAAGGGATCTATATCCAAGAAATATGGCGCTTACAAGGAGAAGATCGGTGAGTCCGCTCGGGCGCTCTTCGTGATCGACGACAAGGGAGTCATCAGGTGGAGCCATCTCTCCCCTGACGGGATCAACCCTGGAGCCGACGGCATCTTATCAGCCCTAGAGAATATGAACAAGGCCCAACCGGCAGAGAAGAACTGAGCTCGAAAATGTCAGGAACAACAACGGTTGCACGAAAGCGAACCGCGAGGAAGACCCTGCTAGAACCAACAAGTAGGGAAACCGCGGAAAAATATCAGGCTCCGAGGCTGGAAATTCCGGTAACCGCTGAACGCGATCACATAGAAGGGCCCGTGAATGCCTCTCTTACACTGGTCGAGTATGGTGATTATCAGTGTCCCTATTGT
>Ga0209058_1004524_pt1 | contig 11050 bp, 9 predicted proteins | sample GraSoiAngelo_147_FD_185904 | JGI IMG/M metagenome (GOLD analysis project Ga0209058, IMG submission 185904) | Grasslands soil microbial communities from the Angelo Coastal Reserve, California, USA - 14_1009_05_40cm (SPAdes) (version 2) | ecosystem: Environmental > Terrestrial > Soil > Grasslands ... | reverse complement strand
CGGATCGAAGGATTCCGGAAGCAGGCCCTCCGCGCCGACGTCCGCTTGCGATCGGTGACCCTCGAGGATTTCGGGGCCGAGGTGCCGAAGGACGCCCAGGTCGATGCAGCCCTCGGTCGCCTCATGGACCCGAATCGTTTGGACCGGGCGAAGCGAATCGACTCCAAGGACGTCGAGGTGACCCGCGAGGGAGAACTGATCCTCGCGCGGATCAAGGAGTACCGGGTCGAGATGGATCCCGCGACGAAGACGATCGTCCACGATTGCGAAGACTGGGGCAAGCTCGCGGGCCGAAAGGACTTGTGCAAGCACGTCGGCAAGTTCTTCCTGAGCTTGCCGAAGGATGAGGCCCTCACACGGCTGGATGCGATTGCGGCGGACCGAGACGCGTGGACGTTTTCCACGCCAACAGCCTAGGTGTCGCGGCCATACCCTCCTTTCCAAGGGCCGGCCGCAAAGGTTAACGGCCGACGTGGCGTGGACGCCTGGTGGGCGTCCTCCTCACACCCATCGTCGTCCGCCATCCGACGACGCTCGAGGCGCTTCACGGCCGCACGATTGCGATCGATGGGAATCTGGAACTGTACCAGTTTCTGTCGATTATGCGCACTCGGGATGGGACGCCACTGCAGGATTCCCGGGGTCGGATCACCTCCCACCTCAACGGCCTCGTGTTCCGAACCACGCGCCTGATCGTGGACTACGACATTCGTCCGGTGTTCGTGTTCGATGGCCCTCCTCCGGAGCTGAAATGGCCCGAGATCCGCAAGCGGCGCGAGGTCCGCGAGAAGTCGCAGCGCGAGTACCGGGCCGCCATCGCTTCGGGAGACACCGCGATGGCTTGGTCCAAAGCGGTGATGACTGCGCGACTAACGAGACCGATGGTGGAAGAAGCGAAGACGCTCCTCGGCCTGCTGGGCGTCCCTTGGATTCAAGCCCCGAGCGAAGGGGAGGCGCAGGCCGCATTCCTCACGCAGCGCGGCGACGTGTGGGCTGCGGGTTCGAAGGATTACGACTCCCTCTTGTTCGGGGCGCCGCGAATGGTCCGATTCCTTGCCGTCGGCTCGACTGAATTCCTCCCGAGCCAGGGTCGCTCCCGATCCGTACCTCCGGAGGTCCTTGATCTTGAAGAGAACTTGGAGCACCTCGGTCTCACGCGAGAGCAGCTGATCGACGTCGCGATCCTCGTGGGGACGGATTTCAATGAGGGAGTGAAAGGGATCGGCCCGAAGACCGCGGTCAAACGGATTCGGGAATGGAAGTCCCTCGATCATGCCCCGGCGGAAGTGTCCGCCGCGTTGCCGGCGGAGATCGAAGCGATTCGGGGTTTTTTCACGAACCCGCCCGTGTCGACGGAATCGGTCCCCGCTCCAAGATCCCCGGACGAGCGAGCCCTCTTTCGCTTTCTCTGTGAGGAGCGCGAATTCTCCCACGACCGGGTGGAGAAGGCCATCCAGCGCTTGCGCCGACCGTCCGGTAAGCAGAGTACCTTGGACATCTGACGAACCCCCGATTCTCCGCTGGATAACGCTTAAGACCGCACACCGAATACCGTGGCTGGACGGCTGTCCGCGTTGGGTTACGGACAGGGGGCGGATGAACTTGGGAACACCTGAGCCAGCAAAACCAGTGCGCGCGGCGAGCCGGAGACTACTTGCGATCGTCGTGGTCGTGATCGTCCTCCTCCTCGTAGGCGGCGCGGCGGCGTACGTCCTCTTGACCGCCCCCGCTCCGTCGAAGGTCCTCGTCGTGGGCACGACCGACGACGAGATCAGTTTCGATCCGGCGGACGCGTATGACTATTTCTCAGGCAACATCATCCAAAATACGATGGCGATGCTCGTCACCTACGTGCCGGGGACGACGAACTTGACCCCCGACTTGCTGACCGACGTGCCGACCCTCGCGAATGGCGGGATCAGCTCGGACGGGCTGAACTATACCTTGCACCTGCGGGCGAACCTCAAATTCGAAGACGGGACGGCAATCAACAGCACGGTCCTGAAGTACTCCTGGGACCGCGCCGTGAAGCTGAACGGTCTGCCCGCTTTCCTGCTGGACTACATCAGCGGGGCCCACGAGTACTTCGATGCTCTGAAACTCAAGCCGTCCGCGACGAATGCCACCATCCAAGCGAACGCTTACGCGAATTACACCAGCCGAGGCGTGAAAATCGTTGACGGCACAACGGTGAAGGTGACCTTGCGCCAGAAGTGGTCCCCCTTCGTGTCGTTGTTGGCCTTCACAATCACGACGCCGGTCAACCCGAAGTCCTTCACGAACGACCGGTTCTATCCGAACGTCGTCGTGTCCAGCGGGCCGTATCGACTTTCGAAGTACCTCCCGCACCAGCGGTATGAGCTGACGGCGAACGCGAATTACTATGGAACGGCGCCGAAGATGAGCCAGGTGACGATCGTCCGATTCACGACGTCGGTGGATCTCAAGCTCGCCATGTCGACCGGCGCGGTTGACGTGGCATATCGAAGCCTTTTGCCGCAGGACTTTACGACCTTCCAGTCCAGCGCGAGCGTCAAGACCCAGCAGGGCGCGAGTCCTGTGATCCGGTATCTCGTGTTCAACATGTGCAGCGCGGCGGATCAAGCCCTAGGTGCCTGTCCAAGAACCACGGTGTTCTCGGATGCGAACGGGCTCCTCCTGCGGAAGGCGATCGCGTATGCGTCGAACCGCTCGGACATCGCGACGAGCGCGTATTCCGGGACCGTCTCGCCGCTGTACAGCCTAGTCCCCGCGGGGATGTTCGGCCACGAGGACGCGTTTAAGACGGTCTACGGCGCTTCCCCGAATATCGCACAGGCGCAAACCCTTCTCACGCAGGCGGGTTACAGCGCGAGCAACAAGCTCAGCCTGACTTTGTGGTACACCCCGTCACACTACGGCGATCCGGAGATTTTTGTTGCCCAGGCCCTCAAACGCGCGTGGGAGGCGACCGGGATGATGACCATCGCGCTCAACGAGAAGGAGTGGGCTGACTACAAGGTGTCCCGGACGGCGGGCGATTTCGACGTATTCCTCCTCGGCTGGTTCCCGGACTACTTCGATTCGGACGACTACGTCTTCCCGTTCCTTCACTGGGCGTCGGGTGGCAGTGCACAGTTCGGGGACTGGTACCACAACGACACGATGGACTCGCTGATCGAGGCCCAGGCCGCGGAGGCGAACCCCGTCACGCGAGCCCAGATCTTCAGCCAGATCCAGGCCAAGCTCGCGGCGGATGTGCCGTACGTGCCCTTGTGGCAGACGAACCAGCAGGTCGTGTTCAAGCCGACCGTTTCCGGGATCGTCCTCGATCCGATTCAGTTCTTCCGCTACTTCACGATCAGTGTCTCGTGACGAGGAAACCCGGAAACCTTTTTCCCCATTCCTCCCTGGGAGATTAGCGGAGCGTGCCTAGATGGGCGGATCGACGGCGTCCCTGCGAGCCTACGTGATCACTCGCGTGATCCTGATGGTTCCCATGCTGGTGCTCCTCCTCACGTTCACGTTCATCATCCTTCGCGTGGCCCCCGGGGATCCGGTCAGCACCATCTATGGTGAACGCGGGAACCCGCAGGTGATTGATCGCATCAAGACCGAGCTAGGTCTGTACGATCCGCTGTACGTCCAGTACTTCCGGTACCTTCACGACGTCTTCACCGGACACATGGGGACCTCGATCCTCACGCAGCGGCCCGTCATCGACGAAATTTGGAGCCGGATGCCGGCGACGATCGAATTGACGTTGTCATCCATGTTGGTTGCCAGCGTGCTGGGAATCGGCCTCGGTACCTTCGCCGGAACACGCCGGGATCGACTCCCGGATTTTGGCACGCGCCTGTATGGCGCCCTGGCTTACAACATCCCGATTTTCTGGTTCGGACTCATCCTGAAACTCGTCTTTGCGGTCTGGCTCGGTTGGCTTCCCGTCTCCGGGCGGTTTTCCCCGCGGCTTTCGACTCCCCCCACGGTCACCGGGCTCTACACGATCGATAGCCTCCTAGCGCTGAACTTGCCGGCCTTCGCCGACGCGGTCGCGCATCTGATCCTCCCTTCGCTCACGCTCGGGATTGTCCTCTCCGGATTCTTCGTACGGATCACACGCGTCAACGTGATCCACGCCATGGGCTCAGATTACGTCGAAGCGGCCCGAGCTCGCGGAATCCCCGAACGGAGCGTGTTCTTCCGTCACGGCCTGAAGAACGCCCTCGTGCCTGTCATCACCACGATGGGGCTCACGTTCGCCCTGCTTTTTAGTGGCGCGATCCTGACCGAGACCGTGTTCTCGTTCGAAGGCATGGGGCGATTCGTATACCTTGCCCTCAGCTATCGCGACTATCCCGCCATCCAAGGCGCGGTTGTATACTATGGCATCCTCATGGTGATCATCAGCCTCATGGTCGACATCTTGAATGCCTTCGTCGATCCTAGAATCCGTTACTAGGAGGGGCTCGTGGCAGACTGGTTCGCGAGAGGTCGGACCTCGCTCGTGGGACGACTCTTCGGGACGTTCCTGCGACAATCTCGGTCGATCGCTGGCGTCCTCGTCTGGATCGGAATCGCCGTCGTGCTCGCCATCATCGTCATGGCCCTACTCGCACCCTTTCTGGCCCCCTTCGACCCGAACACAAAAGTGGCGGATCCCGAACTCCCTCCCGGCGGCCCTTTCGTGATGGGTACCGACCGAGGGGGGCAGGACGTCCTCAGCCGCATCATCTGGGGCAGCCGAGTGCCACTCGCGATCATCGCAGTCGCGACCACGATCTCCCTCGCATTGGGCCTTCCTCTAGGCCTGCTCTCCGGATTTGCGGGGGGGCGATTGGACCGGGCCATCCTCCTCGTGATGGACTCGATCTATGCGTTTCCGGGTCTCCTCCTCGCCATCGCGATTGCCGCGGTTATCGGACGCGGAATCCTGAACGTCTCCTTCGCAATCGCCGTGGTCTACATTCCGACCTACTTCCGGGTCATCCGCAACCACGTGGCCTCCGTGAAAGAGGAGCCGTTCGTCGAAGCGGCCATCGCGCTGGGCCTGCCGCGGCGACGGGTGATCGGTCGATACATCCTTCCGAACGTGGCGCAGAGCATTCCGGTCATCTTCTCGGTGAACGCCGCGGACGCCGTCCTGACCGAAGCGGGGTTGGCGGTCTTAGGGCTGGGCCTTCCGCCCGGCATTCCCGACTGGGGGTTCGACATCAGCCTGAACTGGCAACGCTTTGACGCCTCGTGGTGGGCGACCTTTTTTCCGGGGCTCTTCATCCTCATCCTGACGACGGCCCTCACCTTCGTCGGAGAAGGACTCAACGACATCCTTAATCCGCTCCTGCGTAGGCGAGAGACGAAGGTTGGCGCCGAAGCGTGACCGCGGTCCTCGAGCTGGAACACCTTTCTGTGACATACGAAACGACCCAGGGAGGTGTCCACGCCGTTCAGGATGTGGACCTAACGATCGCGAGTGGGAGCATCATGGGCCTCGTCGGCGAAAGCGGCTGCGGGAAGAGCACCCTTGGCCGTGCGATCCTTCGACTCCTGCCCGATAACGCGGACATGCAGGGATCCGTCCGGTTCGCCGGACGGGATTTGCTTTCGCTGTCCGCGAAGCAAGTGCGCGATCTACGTGGACGGAACCTCGCGATGATTTTCCAGGACCCAATGACACGCCTGAATCCGCTCATGCGGATCCGGGATCACTTCATCGAGACGATCCGAGCGCACGATCCCGAGGTCCGACCGGAGGACGCGCTGGAGCGGGCGAAAAAAGTCCTCGCGGACGTCCGAGTGCCATCGGACCGCCTGGGCATGTATCCGCACGAGCTGAGCGGCGGCATGCGTCAACGGATCATGATCGCTCTTTGCCTGCTTTTTAACCCGGCTCTGTTGATCGCGGATGAGCCAACCACGGCCCTCGACGTGATCTTGGAAGCCCAAATCCTCCAGCTTCTGCAGTCGATTATGCACGAATATGACATGGCTGTCCTCCTGATCACGCACAACCTTGGGCTGGTCGCGGAGTTTGCCGACCGAGTCGCCGTGATGTACGCCGGTCGAATCGCGGAGGAGGGAGCGACCGTCCCCCTTTTCCGGGAGCCACGCCACCCATACACCCAAGGTCTTCTTCGGTCCGTGATCGATCTGGAGACGACGAAACTGTATTCCGTCCCAGGAGAACCTCCCAGCCTTCTCGGGGATTCCATCGGATGCCCTTTTTTTCCCCGCTGCGAGAAACGGATGTCCGTCTGCGAGACGGTCTTTCCTGAGATTCGGCTCGTCGGGGAAGACCGTCGGAAGGTCGCATGCCATCTGTACTAGGTCGACCTCGATGACCGAACCCCTCCTCGAGGTCCGCGACCTAAAGGTCTATTTCTCCGTGTACCGAGGTTTCGTGCAGCGGCTCCTTGGCGGTGGCGATGCAAAGGTCCACGCCGTGGACGGGGTGTCTTTTTCCATCGCCCAGGGCGAAGTGTTCGGTCTCGTCGGAGAGAGCGGCTGCGGCAAAACCACGATTGCGAAAACCCTCGTCGGGCTCGTGCGGGCCTCTTCGGGCAAGATCCTCTTCCGCGGGGAGGATGTGACGCGTCCCGACCGAAAGGGCCTGTTCCGTGTCCGAGAGCGGATTCAACTCATTTACCAGGATCCTCAAGCGGCCCTCAGTCCCGCTATGACCGTGGGTGAAGCGGTTGCCGACGTCCTCCGAGCCCACGGCCTCCCGACGGACAAGGGCGATCGGGTGCATGCAGAATCGGAGGCTGAGATCCGAGCGGCTGTGTACGGCATCTTCGACGATGTAGGACTCCGGCCGCCAGCATTCTACTATGACAAGTATCCGGACGAATTGAGCGGCGGGCAGAAACAACGGGTCGTGGCCGGACGCGTCCTTGGGTTGCGACCCCAGCTCATCGTGGCCGACGAGCCCGTCGCCATGCTCGATATGTCCGTCCGGGCCCGGATGCTTGAGTTCCTGATGGAACTGAAGGCGAGGCACCATCTAACATACCTGTTCATCACGCACGATTTGGCGACTGCGAAGTTCATGTGCGACCGTATCGGAATCATGTATCTCGGTCGGATTGTCGAGGTGGGTCCGGCCCGGACGATTTATGCCGATCCGAAACACCCGTACACACGCGCCCTTCTGCAAGCCATCCCGATCCCGGATCCTTCGAGACGTTCGGCGAAAGTCCTCCCGAAGGGCGAGGTCCCCAATGCCGTGTGGCCCCCCGCCGGATGTCGTTTCCATCCCCGCTGCCCCTCCGCCCTGCCGACGTGCGGCTGGGAGGGACGCGACGTGATCGCGCTGCTCGAAGACCGATGGTTATCGATCGAACTCGCCGCCCGCGAAGGGATTGCCGGCCCGGTGGAAGCCTGGGAGGCGGACGGACTCATCGCACGTCGCGACGTGGGCACCGCCGAGCCGCACGCGGTCCAGGCGTTGATTCGCACGATCATCGATCAGTCTGGCGGTCCGATGGCGCAAGCGGTGAGGGACATCCGCGTCGAAGGGAGGACGGTCATCGTCGAGTTTCGAGCGCCCGAGCCGTTGGTACCGAAGGAAGTTGAGGGCCGGGTCGTCGAGTGTTTGCTCTACTGAGGCCAAGGGCTTAAGTCGGTCGCGCCCATCGGGACCGCGAATGGAGGATTTGTCTCGGTTCGCGGCCTCCCATCCGGAGCTTTGCAATCCTTCCGTCGTTCGGGTCCCAGGACTCGGGACCCTCCCGCCGCTCGAGGGGGCTCGACCGTTCGAGCTGTCCGCGGAGAACCTCGCGGCCTTTCGAGTGGAGGCGCCGAAGGATCCGAGCACGCTGCCCGCGATGTTGAAGGTCGGGGCGGAGGCGGTCGCGTTCTACGTGAGCTTCCGGCTCGCCCCCGAGGCGTGGGGCGTCTATATCCGAGAGAGAGGCCTCCGTGCGCTCAAGGAGGAGTACCACCGGATCATCTGGAGGGACCTTGGCAAATATGCCGACCAGAACGTCGACGACATCGCCGACAAGGTCGAGACGACCTTGGTCCTCGACTACCTCCTGTCGCACAACCGCATCCACTACCTCGTTGACCGCTGGGCCGCGGCGCAAGAGTCTGGCGACGGCAAAGTCCGGTACGGGCCCTATCAGGCGACGTGGTATTCCGCGCCGCCGAAACCCGCGATGGTCCCCGAGGACGTCGGGAACCTCGAGGAGGCGCTCGCGAATATGGAGGCCTTCAGGCAATACATCAATCCCTCCTACGCCGAAGGCGTCGCGAAACTCGTCGAGGGCCGCCTCGACGAACGTAACGTAAACGAGTGGAAGGCCTTCTTCATCGGCGGGCGCTTCGCGGTCGAGATGGCGAACGTGTTCTCTCGGCAACCGCCGGGCTGGAAGGACTTCGTCCGTTTCTTGAATCGCAAGACCTCCGTCGGGGCGACGAACTACGTGCGGATCCAGTATTCCTACAACCCGGAGATGCTCGAGCGAGGGCAAAAGGAGTTGACGAAACGCATCGGAGGTCCTGAGGCGGTGCCCAACCTTTTCGCGGCAGAATCGCCGGACTTTCCTCCCGTCTACCTCCTGTAGCTCCGAATCCGTGAATCAATAAACTACACCCGCGCAATCAATTTCCGATTCGCGTCCCGGCGATCGCCGCCCTCACCTTTTTATCGCCCGCCCAGGTTCCGGCGGCATGTCGCTGTCGGACCGGTTCGGCACGAGCCGGGCCGTCCACGGCTCCATGCTCTTCCTCGTCCTGGTCTGGGGGCTCGCGTTCGTCGCGATCAAGCAGGCCCTCGTGTACATGTCGTGGATCACCCTGACGTTCCTGCGCTTCGCGGTTGCCGACCTGCTGTTCGTCGGTTCCCTTGCGGCGCGGCGCCAGCTCCGGCCCGCCCCTAGTCGGGCGGACCTCCCCCGGCTGACCCTCCTCGCGTTTGTCGGCTTCACCGGATACCACCTCTTTCTGAACCTCGGTGAAACCGACCCGACGGTGACCGCGGGGACCGCGGCGCTCATCATCGCCTCGACTCCGGCGTTCATCGCGGTGCTGTCGATCCCTCTCCTCAAGGAGAAGATCCGCCCCCTCCAGGCCGCGGCCATCGCCCTCGCGTTTGGCGGACTCGGCCTGATGATCTCCTTCGCCCACCCGGGAAGCCAGTTCCGGTTCCAAGCCTCCCAGGGAGCGCTGACCGTCATCCCTTCGGCCATCTTTTCCGCCCTCTATGCGGTCTTCGGTAAGCGATCGCTCGTTCGATATCCGCCGGCCACCCTGATCACCTGGACCCTCCTGATCGGGACCGTCCTCCTGCTTCCGCTCATCGCGCTCACCTTTCCCGAGTTCGTCCGAGACCTCACGACGATGGGGATCAGTGGCTGGCTGCCGGTCCTGTTCCTCGCGCTCCTCCCGACGTTCCTCGGATACACGATCTGGTTTCGGGCCCTTGCTCGTCTTCCGGCGGCGTCCGCCGCGGCCTACATCTATGCGAGCACCCTCGTCGCCGTGATCGGTGGCATCCTAATCCTCCAGGAATCTCTGACGACGGCCTCCTTGGTGGGGGGAGCGATGGTGATCGTCGGCGTGGTCGCCGCCCAACGTTTCGGTCGCCGCTAGTCGGATCCGCGTCGGTCCATCGCATCCAACACGTCCGCGGCCCACCCATCATGGGCCATCGTCGAGCGATCGGGAAGGCGCGACCGTGGGAACCACTCCAATGCGGCGACATTCGGACCCGGCGCGACGTGCGGCGCCGCCTTTAAGTCCGCTCGATGGTGGAAGATGAGGTGCCATGCGCCGTCTCCGAAGGACTCGATGTGGCTCAATTTCGGGACGACGGACGCCAGGCCGGCCTGCGTCGTCGCGATCCTCTTGGCGGCTTCGTCTGGATGCTCGAGATGACCCAGGTAATCGTCGGGGGGGAACCAGCCTCGCTGCCCGTCGTACCGGGAGACGTCCTCGTACTTCACGAAGAGGACTCGGTCGTCGGCGCGAATCGCGATGTCCGCGACGAGCTTGTGAACCGCGCACTTGGTTGCCATCTCTCGCCCCCGATCTCGGACGCGAGATGGGGCCAGAGGCCAAGAACGCCTTCCGTCACGCGTCAGCGGATTCGTTCCAGTTGGAAGGACCCGATCATGATCGCCTTATTCGTGAACTTGTACGGGACCCAGTCGTGGGTCTGGACCTCTCCCAATCCGACGACCTGGAGCTGAGTCTTCTGCTTGTCCGACTTGAAGTGGATCGCGCCGTCGACCATGTGCTCCATGGCCTCGAGGGTCTGGTCGTTGTGCATGCCTCGCTCGAGGGCGATCGCGGACACGACCTTCGTCTGACGGAGGCGGTTCACGAGCCGCTGGAAGAAGTTCATCGCGTCCCGCTCGTCCGCCTGGGTGATCGAGGAGCTGAGCGTGAGATACGCGAGCCGGAAGTAGGGATACTTCTTCTTGAATTCCTCGTCGAGCTGGCTCACGATCTGGTAGATGTTCTCGAAGTCCGTCGGGCCGTTCACCCGCCAGACGTTCTTCTCCTTCACCGGTTTGGAGGACTGGAGAGGCGACGTGCAGTCAATCCAGCGGACGAGGCCGAGCTGGTCGTACTCGACGAACGTCGGCAGGACGGGCGCGATGTCCTTCGCGACGTCGATCGGCAGCTTCGTCGTCGTGATGATGATGGCGGGGATGCCCTTCCTCAGGCCCTCCGCGATGAAGTTGAGGAGCGCGACCTCTTTCCCGACGAACGCGGGACCGACGAAGAGGACGTTCGAATTGAAGGGGATGCCCCCGTAGAGCAGGTCGTCGAGACGCGGGGTCCCCGTCTTGACACGGTCCGCCTTCTTCTCGATGGCGACGGCCTCTTCCGCCTCCGCCTCGCCGGCCGCGGTCGTGATGCGGGCCTTGACGGCGCCCTCGCGCATCTCGAATTCCTTTTCCTTTTGGTACGTCCGGCGCTTGAATTCCTCTTCTCGCTCGCGCAGCCGGTGCTCCCACGCTTCGAGCTGGGCGTCGCGGTCGAGGTCTTTCATGCCCGGGGTGCTGGTGGCCCGGCCCTCTCGGGCCTTCCCTTCCAGTTCGAGCGCCTTGAGCTGGACGTC
>Ga0209058_1004523_pt1 | contig 11056 bp, 9 predicted proteins | sample GraSoiAngelo_147_FD_185904 | JGI IMG/M metagenome (GOLD analysis project Ga0209058, IMG submission 185904) | Grasslands soil microbial communities from the Angelo Coastal Reserve, California, USA - 14_1009_05_40cm (SPAdes) (version 2) | ecosystem: Environmental > Terrestrial > Soil > Grasslands ... | reverse complement strand
CTCCATCTCCGCTCGAGCGCCGCGACTCTCTCGGCGTCGGCCGCTCGCACGTACCACCGCCCCTTGAGCCTGCCGTCGGCGGACGCGACGCGCGCGGGGACGAAGTCACCCGACCTCTCGAGGCTCACGATCGCCTTCGCCACGGATTCGCGTACTGCGGCCGGAAGCATGTTCTGGATCTGTGCCGATGTCGCGACGCCGAGTGCGCGGAGCGAGCGGATCGTCGCTTCGCGAATGAGCTGCGTCGGCGTGGCCGACGCTACGAGCGCGGCCGCCGGAACACACCGCTCGGTGAGGTCCCACAGCCGCTCCTGACCGGCGCGACCGGCGACGAGCACGTGCCCCTTGGCCGATAGGAACTCGAGCATCTGGCTGGCGTTTCGGTCATTCGTCCATCCCGGCGAGTGCCACGAGACCGCCGCGCGCCCGTCGAAGGCACTCGTCGCAAGCGGGCCCTCGCGTCGGAGTCGCGACAGCACCTGGCGTCGAAGGGGGAGGTTCTCGCGCATCCACGCGGCGCGGCGTCGCCAGTGCATGTACTTCAGCGATCTGCTGCGCATCGCGAGGCGATAGAAGGGCAGATGCCGCGTCGGATACAAGAACGCGCGCCACTCGAAGAGACGCTGGTCGCGATAGATGAGCCGAGCGACGTCGGCGGGATCGTATCGTCCGAGGCGGCTCCACAGGACGAGGAGGTGACTACGCGCGACGACGCTCGTGGGATCGAGCTGCAGCCAGACCAGCCGCTCGACCGTCGCGAGGATTCCGCGACGGTCGGGGCTGTGCCGCTCGGCTCCGAGAAGCTGGGCGTCGATGACGAGCCGCCGCGCCGCGCGCTGGCTCATCTCGACTTCGTTCATCACGCCTAGACTTACACACGTGAAGCGCGTTTATCTCGATCATGCCGCAACCACGCCGGTCGACCCCGAGGTCGCCGATGCGATGGCGCGGGTGCTGCGCGAGACGCACGGCAACCCGTCCAGCATCTACGCCGAGGGCCGTGCCGCGCGCGTGCTCGTCGACCGGGCGCGAGAGGACGTCGCGGCCGTTCTCGGTGCGCAGCCGACGGAGATCGTGTTCACCAGCGGGGGGACCGAGGCCGACAACCTCGCGCTACGCGGCGTGATGAAGGCGCGCCGCGGCCTCGGCGATCACCTCGTCACGACCGCGATCGAGCACCACGCGGTGCTCGACACCGCGAGGGACCTCGAATCGAGCGGGCATGTGCGGGTGACCATCGTGCCCGTTGATCGTGACGGCCGCGTCGATCCCGCCGCCATCGCCGCGGCGATCGAGCCGAAGACGACGCTCGTGTCGGTGATGCACGCGAACAACGAGATCGGAACGATCCAGCCGATCGTCGAGATCGGCGCGATCTGCCGTGACAAGGGCGTGAAGCTCCACAGCGATGCCGTTCAGTCGGTCGGCGCCGTCGACTTTGACACCAGTCGCATCCCGGTCGACCTGGTGTCGGTGAACGCACACAAGTTCTACGGCCCCAAGGGAGTCGGCGCGCTCTTCGTGCGGCGAGGCACGCGCCTCGCGACGATGCAGACCGGTGGCGGGCAGGAGAAGGGCCGTCGCACCGGGACCGAGAACGTTGCCGGTATCGTCGGCCTCGGCGTCGCGCTTCGCGTCGCTGCGGAGCGACGCGCGACGGAGTCGGCGCGGCAGGCGGCTCTGCGCGACCGGATCATCGACGGCGTCCTGGCGCGCGTGCCCGATGCGATCCTCACCGGACATCGGACGGAGCGGCTGCCGAACAACGCCTCGTTCTGCTTCCCGGGCGCACAGGGCGAGTCTCTCATCGTCGCGCTCGACCTCGCGGGATTCGCGGCGTCGAGCGGCTCCGCGTGCACTTCAGGGGACACCGAACCGTCGCATGTCTTGCTCGCGCTCGGGCTCGAGCGTCATATTGCGCAGGGATCGCTCCGGCTGACTGTCGGACGCGCGACGACCGACGCCGATGTCGACGCGCTGCTCGCCGCGCTGCCGCCCATCGTCGCGCGGCTGCGCGAGGCCGCGGTGGTCTCCGTTTGAGCGGACAGGTCTTCGTCGCGATGAGTGGCGGGGTCGACTCGTCCGTCGCAGCCGCGCTGCTGCTCGAGCGTGGCGAGGACGTCGTCGGCGTGTGGATGCGGCTCGTTCCGGGCGGGGTGGATACCGACGCGCCGCGCTGCTGCGGCACCGACGAAGCCGGCGAGGATGCGCGGCGGGCGGCCGCGAGGCTCGGCATTCCTTTCTATGCGCTTGATTACGCCGAGGCGTTCGGCCGGCAGGTCGTCGACCGGTTCGTCGACGCGTACGCCTCGGGCGAGACGCCGAATCCCTGCGTCTCGTGCAACCAGCACGTGAAGTTCGACGCACTGCTGCGCGACGTCGTCGCGAAGTTCGGCGGCGCGCGCCTCGCGACCGGCCACTACGCGCGCGTGGCCGACGCGCCCGACGGAACGCGACGGCTGCTTCGCGCGCGCGACGCAGCGAAGGATCAGTCGTACGCGCTCTATATGCTCGGTCAGCGAGAGTTGCGCCGCACGGTGTTCCCCATCGGCGAGCTCGCGAACAAGACCGAGACGCGCGAGATCGCGGCGCGGTTCGACCTCCCCACCGCGACGAAGGCCGAGAGCATGGACATCTGCTTCGTGAGCGGCGATTACCGCGATCTCGTACGCAAGCGGGCGCCGCGCGCCTTCGACGTTGGTCCGGTGGAGCGGGTGGACGGCGGCGTCGTGGGTCAGCACGGCGGCATTGGTGGGCTCACGGTCGGGCAGCGCTCTGGAACGGGAGTGGCGACGGGCGAACGCCTCTATGTCTTGCGCCTCGAGCCCGAGCGATCGGCAGCCATCGTCGGCACGCGCGAGGAGATCACGCGGACGACATACGAGCTGCGGGACGTCAGCTTCACGCGGGACAAGCCGCGTGGAAACAGCTTCGAGACATCCGCGGTGCTGCGATATCGCGGCACGCCCCTTGCCGCTGCGGTCGAGGTGATCCCTGACGGCGCGATCCTCCGGCTCGCCGCGCCGGCCCTCGTCGCACCCGGCCAGGCCGTGGTCTTCTACGAGGGCGACGAGGTGATGGGCGGCGGCATCGTCCGCGCCGGCAGCCCGGGCTAGACGAGGGCGATGCGCGCCCTCTTCCGGATGGCCGCGATCGCGGTCGCGGGCGCGGCGCTCTACTACGCGGGACTCCTCAACAGCATCGTCATCCAAAGACCCGAGCGCCCCGGCGCGATCGCGGTCGTCGTCGCGATCGGTGCGGCGATCGTGGTGCTCATTGCGGCGGTCCGCGGCACGGGTCGCGGTGATGCCCACACGCCGCCGGCGCACATACTCGTTCATCGCGCGGTCTGGCTCTTTGCGAGCGTCATGGCGCTCGTCTCGCTCGCATGGATCTCGGATGTCCCGCGGCAGCGGTCATGGGACTGGACTCCGTATCACAACGATGCGATCGCGCTCAACGACTGCGCGGCACGCCTCGTGCTCGGGGGTCACGACCCGTACGCCTCGCTCGACATCTTCGACTGCTACGCGCGCCTCGGCATCGGCGCCGATCGCACCACGCCGCTGAAGCTCGGACAGTTGGCCAGTGTCGCCGTATATCCGACCGACGACCAGCTCGACGCGGCGTGGGACCTCCGCGCTCGCGAGGGTGGGAACGTCGAGTTCGTGTCGCGCCCGTCGTATCCGGCATTGTCGTTCCTGTTGATCATCCCGTTCGTCGCGCTCGGCTGGGACACCAATCGCCTGTACGTGCTGTGTCTGGGCGCGGCGATGGCGCTCGTGGTGCTGCGGACGCCGGTCGGCCTTCGTCCCTTCATGCTCACCGCGGTGCTCGGCGCGGCGTCGCTCGCCGCATTCACGGTCAGCGGAAGCGCCGATCTCCTGTACGTGCTGCCGCTGGCCGCCGCATGGCTGTGGCGGGAGCGACGGTGGAGCGCGCTCGCGTACGGGATCGCCGCCGCGACGAAGCAGCTGGCGTGGTTCTTCGCCCCTTTCTACCTCATCGCGGTGGTGACGACGCACGGATGGCGCGAAGGTCTCCGCCGCGCCGCCATCAGTGCCGCCGTCTTCGCGGCGGCGAATCTGCCGTTCGTGCTCGCGCATCCGCGTGATTGGTTGGAGGGTGTGACGACACCTCTTTCGGATCCGATGTTCCCGCGCGGCGCCGGCCTCATCTTCCTCGGCACGAACGGCGGACTTCCTCTACTCCCGTCGAGCGCGTACCTCGCGCTCGAGGGACTCTGCGCGCTCGCATGCGTCATCGTCGCGTGGCGCGCGCGACGCACGAGCCCCGAGCTTGGCGTCGTGCTCGCACTCGTTCCGCTCTTCTTCGCGTGGCGGAGCCTCTTCTCCTATTTCTTCCTCATCCCGCTCTTCGCCGCCGTGGCCGTCGCGCGCATGCCGCTGGGAGACCTCACGCCCGAACGCGCGCAGGCCGCGGGCGCGCTGACACTGTTCGCGCTTCCGGTGCGGCGTCTCGCGCTCGTCGCCCGGCGCGGCCGCGCCGCATAGTGCCGCCGGCGCTCATCCCCCTCGCGCTGGTGGCGCTCGGTGTCCCGGCCGCACTGCGCGCCGCGCTCGGGCGTCCGCGCTCGCTGGGCGCAGCCTGGGTGCTCGCGGCAGCGGCGGTGGCGCTGGCGCAGGCCGCCGGCGAGATCTCCGGATCGCGCCTTGGCGTGCTGGGAGACGCTCAGTTGCTTCTCGCGGCGATCGCGGCACTGGTGGCGGCATTCGCGGTAAGCGTCGCGGAGCCGCGTCGCAGGGGTTAAGGTCATGAGGAACGAACGCATAAGTAGGGGAGGCCTGCCATGGGATTCCTCATCGGTCTGCTCACGGGCGCCGTCGTCGCGCTGCTCTACGCACCGAAGACGGGCGACATGACGCGCGAAGAGCTCCGCATCCGCAGCGAAGAGCTGAAGCGGCGTGCCGACGAGCTCCAGAAGATCGCGAACGACCTGTCGCAGCAGGCTCAGGTCAAGGGACGCGAGCTCGTCGACGAGGCAAAGCGGCAGTGGGACAAGTCCGGCGTTGGTCAGCGCTCGACCGAAACCGGCGCGCGCACCGGCCAAGGTGGTCCTCCCGCCAAGTCCTGACGCTAGACTCAAGTTCAGGGCCGGGGAACGCGGGGAGCTGACCGTTGGGTCGCCCCGCGTTTGTTTTTAGGCCAAGCGACGGCCGGGAGTAGGGGTCAATAGAGAGCGCCGAGATCCGAGAGCGGTTCATCAAGTTCTTCGAGGAGAAGGGCCATACGCGTATGCCCAGCTGGCCACTCATCCTGAAGGACGACCCCAGCGTGCTCTTCACCAGCGCCGGCATGCAACCGCTCGTGCCCTACTTCCTCGGCAAGAAGCAGCCCCCGGCCAAGCGCATCGTCGCGGTGCAGAAGGTCTTTCGCGCGACGGACATCGAGGAGGTCGGTCGGGACGGCTACCACCAGACCTTCTGGGAGATGCTGGGGAACTTCGGCATCGGCGACTACTGGAAGAAGGAAGCCATCGAGTGGGGCTGGGAGCTGCTCACGAAGGTGTTCGGCGTCGACGGCGCCAAGCTCGTCGCGACCGTCCATCACACCGATGAGGAGGCGTACCAGATCTGGACAAAAACGCTCGCGCTCCTTCCACCGGACAAGGTCTTCCGTCTCGGTGACGAGGCCAACTTCTGGGCGCCCGGGCCGACGGGACTCTGCGGGCCCGATAGCGAGGTCTTCATCGACAAGGGTCCGCAGCCGGGGGTAGGGGCGCACGACTGCAACCCCGGCGAGAACTGCGGCCGCTACGTCGAGATCTGGAACTTCGTTTTCCAGCAGTACGACCGCAAGGCCGACGGGACGCTCGTGCCGCTCGCGAAGAAGAACATCGACACCGGCGCGGGCCTCGAGCGGATCACCCAGGTGCTGCAGGGCGTTCCGGGCGACGTCTACCGTACCGATCTCTTCCAACCCCTAGTGAGGAAGATCGAATCACTCTCGGGGAAGAAGTACGGCGCCGAGGGCGACACGGATCTGTCGATCCGCATCGTCGCCGAGCACTCGCGCGCCGCGACGTTCCTTATCGCCGACGGCGTCGTCCCGTCCAATGAATTCCGCGGATATGTTCTTCGCCGACTGATCCGCCGCGCGGCGTTGCACGGTCGACGACTCGGCCTCAAGACCGGCGTCCTCGCGACGCTTGGCGGCGAGGTCGTGAAGACGATGCAGAAGCACTACCACGAGCTCACCAAGGGGCGCGATCGGATCACGCAGGTGATCTCCGACGAAGAGGAGAAGTTCGAGAAAACGCTCGCGAACGGTCTGACCATGTTGAACGAGGCGATCGCGCGCGCGAAGGCCGAGGGTCAGACCTGGATCGACAGCGACACGGCCTTCAGGCTGTCCGACACCTATGGCTTCCCGCTGGAGATGACCAAGGAGATCGCCGCGAGCTCCGGCTTGAAGGTGGACGAGCGCGGTTTTGCCGAGCTTCTGGAGGGACAGCGCAGCCGCAGCCGCGCCACCGCGAAGTTCACGCAGGACGCGATGCGTTTCGGCCAGTTCTACTCGGGGCTCCGCGAAACCCAGGGTCTCCGCAGCCAGTTCACCGGATACGACGAGCTCGCGACGGACGCGATGATCGTGTCGCTCGTCGTCGGCGGCTCGCGGGTCGAGGCCGCGCACGAAGGCCAGGACGTCGAGATCGTGCTGGACCGCACGCCGTTCTATCCGGAAGGCGGCGGTCAGGTCGGCGATCGAGGCACGATCACGACGGACGAGGGACGCGCGATGGTCGCGGACACCCAGACGGCAGCGCCGGGCGTGATCGTGATGAGCGCGAAGGTCGTCGACGGCGTGCTGCGCGTGTCAGCCCAGGCGCGCGCCGCGGTCGACGAGGAGCTACGCCGCGACACGATGCGCAACCACACCGCCACTCATCTGCTGCACGCGACGCTGCGGAATCTCTTCGGCGAGGACGTGCATCAAGCCGGTTCCCTCGTGCACGCCCCGAACCTGCGATTCGACTTCACGTTTGACCGCGCGCTCACGCCGCAGGAATTGCAGCGCGTCGAGGACGAGGTGAATCGCGCGATCCTCGACAACGCGAGCGTTCACGCGCGCGTGATGCCCCTGAGCGAAGCGCTCGCGACCGGCGCGATGGCGCTCTTCGGCGAGAAGTACGACGACGAGGTCCGCGTGATCGAGGCCGGCCCCAGCCGCGAGCTCTGCGGTGGCACGCACTGTCACTGCACCGGTGATATCGGACCGTTCCTCGTCACGAAAGAGGAGAGCATCGGAGCCGGCGTGCGGCGCATCGAAGCCGTCACCGGCGTCGGCGCGCTGCGCGAGATGCGGGAGGTGCGCGATCGGCTCTCACGCGCCGCGGCCGCGTTACGCGTACCGCCCGCTCGCGTGCCTGAGAGCGTCGGGCAGCTCATCGAATCGCGAGAGCGTCTGGAAAAGGAGCTCGCCACGCTGCAGCGCAGCGGCGTCGACAGCGTGGCCGCCACGCTGCTGGCAAAGGCGGAGCTCGTTGGGAACGCCAAGCTCGTCGCGGCCGATGTCGGGGACGGGGACGTCAATCAGCTTCGCGCGCTGTCGGATCGGATCCGCGAGACGATCGGCTCTGGCGTCGTGGTGCTGGGAGCGAGGCGCAACGGAACCGCCGCGCTCGTCGTGAACGTAACGAAGGACCTGTCGGCGCGGGTGAACGCCGACGCGCTCGTGAAGGTGCTCGCGCGCATCGTCGATGGAAGGGGTGGCGGCCGCCCGGAGAGCGCGACGGGCGGCGGAAAAGACCCCTCCCGGCTGGCGGAGATGCTCGAGACGGCACGGGAAACGGTGCGCGAGCGTTTGGACGGGGGACGTGACCGCCGCTAGCTCGCGCGACGCCCGCGCGGTCGCGACGAAGGGCCCGCTGGTCGCCGGCGTGGAGCTCTCGGCCACCGTCGCGCGGGTGATCGTCGCGACGCGCGAGAACGCCCGGCTGCGGATCACCGGCCGCGGCGAGGCGGGGCTCGCCGAGGGCGCCGTGGTCGGCGGGCTGGTCGTCGACCGCGAATCCGTGGCCGCGGCCCTCACCACCGCATATGGGGCGGCCGAGCGCGGGCAGCGGTCGGAGCGCTCGATCGTCGCGATCGACGGCGACGACGTGCGCACCTATCACCTCTCGACCTCGTTCGAGCGCGAGTCGTCGTCCGCGCCCGTCGCGCCGAACGAGATCTCGCGCGCGACGCGCGAGGCGGCGACGGTCACGGCGAAGACCGCGGCCGCGAACGCTGAGGACGACCCCGCCCTTCGCGGCGTGCCGACCGCGCGGCTCCACGAAGACGTCGCATCGCTGTCGCTCGACGGCCGGCATCTCGCGACGCTCGTCGGCCAGCGCGGCGGGCTGGTGGAGGTGTGGAGCGATGTGAGCGTCGCGCCGCTGGTCCTCTCCGGAGCGGCCATCGGCGCGCTCGAGACCGCACGTCATCGTGGCGCGATCGTGCCGGGCGCGTACGCGCTGGGTCGCCTGCTCACGGAATCCGGCGTGCTCGACGCCGGCGTGCTGCGTCTCGGCGCCGACGTGACTTCGCTCGCGGTCCTGCGCGAGGGACGCGTTGTCGCGACACGTGCGTTCGGTCTTGGCCGCATCGCGATCGCGTCGCGCCCGGACCGTCTCGAGGCCGACGCGCGCGTCTGGGCCGACTGCGTCATCGCGTCTCTCCACACACTCGATGGTCTCCCGCCGGCGCGCTGGCTCTTCGTCGGCGTGCCCGACTCGCTGTCCGCGCTGCCGCGCGCGCTCGGCGAGGCGGTGGGAGGAGTGCGCGGCGGCGCAGTGGATGTCGCGCCATTGTCGGTCGGGATCGCGAGCCGCGCGTACAGCGATGTGACATTGCGCGCGGACGACCTCGTCGCGGTCGGCGCGGCTGCGATCGCGTCCGGGATCTTCGCGTCGTGACGGTGCCTGTCGCCGGTCGGACGGTGATCGAGCTCGGCGCGCGCGCGAGCGTCTTGGAGGCGGTCGAGCGCATCGCCGCGGCGCCCGCGGCGGACGACCTGGTGCTGTCGATCGCGGCCGGCGCTCCTACCGCGCGCAACGCGGTGTTCTTCGAGGTCGCGCGTCGGGCGGCGGGAACGCGCCGTCTCGCGATCGTCTCGTCAGACACACGCGCTCGCGCCCTGGCGTCGTCCGTGCATCTACCGGCGTTCGCCAGCACGGCGGCGCTCGAGCGGCAGGAGCTCGACGCGACCGAGCCGCTGACGACAGCCCGCCGCGCCGCGCTGGCGCGACCGATTCGTGTGAAGCGCGCCGCGGGCGCCTCACCGGCGCGGGTCCTCGGCATCCTGGGGAGCCTGCTCGCGGCGGCGCTCGTGCTGATGGTCGTGCTCGGACCCACCGCGACGGTCGTCGTCGCGCCGGTGTCGAAGGCGCTCGGTCCGATCGAATTCGATCTTCGCGCCGGGCCGCAGGGCGAGATCCCCGGCGCGCTCACGCTCGTCGCGAACGATCTGAGCCAGAAATACACGCAGAACGCCACCGGCGAGCGCCTCGACCCGGTCAAGGCGAAAGGTGTCGCTCGCTTCACGAACAAGAACACGCAGGACGTCCGCGTGCTGAAGGGCACCGTCGTGCGAACGCGCGACAACGTCCGCTTCCAGACGACCGAGGAGAAGATCATCCCGCGCAGCACGCTCGACATTCTTCCGCCCTTCGTGAAGTTCGGGACGGTGGACATCGCGATCGAAGCGCTCGACGCGGGAGCTGCGGGCAATGTCGCGGCGAACACGATCACGATCGTGGACGGCAATGACTACGCGGTGAGCAATCCGCAGGCGACGAGCGGCGGCGAGATCAAGAAGTTCGCGGTGATCACAGCGTCGGACTACGGGCTCGCCGCCGGGCGCGCCGAGGAAGAGCTTCACAAAGCCGGCCTGAAGAAGGTCGACGACTGGAAGAAGGCCGCCGCGAAGGGTCAGCTCATCTACGGTCCGGTCACGAAGGTCACTGGGGTCACGACGTCAGCCGGCCTCGTCGGGACCGAACCGCCGAACGGCATGTTCGAGCTCACGGTCACCGGGACCGCGACCGGCTACAGCGTGCCGGACGTCGAGCCGCGCGCCACGACCATCACGAAACTGAAAGAGCGCGCCGACCCCGAGTACGACATCGACCAGCAGGCTGCCGTGGTCGACGTGATCATCCAGCCGACGCTCGATGACAACGGCGTGCGCTGGCGGGTCCGCGGCCGGACGTCGCAGTTCCCGCGGGTGAAGGACGCGCCGCTTCGCACCGCGCTCGCGGGCCGCGACTTCGACGACGCGAAGGGCGTCGTGGAGGGCCAGGGTCTCGAGCTCAGGCGGATCGTCGTCTGGCCGGGCTGGTGGCCGCGGTTCCCGTTCTTCGACTCGCGTCTGCAGATCAAGGTGGATACGGAGACTCCGGCGACATCGGCGTCGCCCTGACCGTGCGCTATCTTGCCCTGGACGTCGGCGACCGACGCATCGGGCTCGCCGTCGGTGATGACGCGTTCGGCCTCGCGCGGCCGCTCCGCACGCTGGCGCGACGCAACCTCGAGGCCGACCTCGCGACCCTCCGTGAGCTGATCGCGAAAGAGGAGGTGGGTGCCCTGGTGATCGGTCTTCCGCTGACGCTTCGCGGCGACGACGGGCCGCAGGCGCAGCGCGTGCGGCGCTTCGCGGAAGCGTGCGCGGCACTGGGACTCCCCGTGGATCTCTACGACGAGCGGTTCACGACGGCCGAGGCCGTCCACCGCGGCGCCGCCGATCTGGACGCCGGCGCGGCGACGGTGCTTCTCGAAGACTTCCTATCGCGACGTCGCCCGAGCTGATGGCGCAGCCGCGCAGCAGGGCAGCGCGCAACCTACCGCCGCGACGGCGCTCGGCGTACGGCCCGTTCGGCTTCCTGCTCGCCGTGGCGCTGCTCGTCGTCGGGCTCTACGCGGTCGCGCTCCCCCTTGCGGAGCAGGCCGGCGTCGCGTATGTCACGGAACACGACACGCTGCTGCGGCAGGACTTCGTGCGTGGATTCCTCGCCGACCGCGTCCGCAGCGAGGTCGATCTCGCAAAAGACACCCGC
>Ga0209058_1004519_pt1 | contig 11064 bp, 10 predicted proteins | sample GraSoiAngelo_147_FD_185904 | JGI IMG/M metagenome (GOLD analysis project Ga0209058, IMG submission 185904) | Grasslands soil microbial communities from the Angelo Coastal Reserve, California, USA - 14_1009_05_40cm (SPAdes) (version 2) | ecosystem: Environmental > Terrestrial > Soil > Grasslands ... | reverse complement strand
CATTTCCAGATAACAATTCTTGGAATGACTGATGACCAAAACTTTTTTGATCCTGATCTTGCACCTACCTTTGACTCTTGGCTGAGCATGGGAGAATCGTTTCAGACTAAAATTCAATACAACAATGAGGATCATGACGTTACAATAATCTCCTATTATGATAAGCTCAGAGAGTTCAGCTACGACCCCACAACTTTCACAATATTTTGGTCAATGCCATTTGACTGGGATCTAGAGCGCATCCAAAGTCCGAACAATAACATGTTTGTTCATGAAGAGGGGAGGGTTCCAAAATCTTTCATAAGCTTCTTAAATTCCACATCATTCATCCCAACCGTCAACAAAATACCACTGACCGGCCTAGCAGTTGCCGTAGACCCGTACTCTTCGGAAACCGAGTACATAGTTCACTACCTTATTAACAAAGTTGCCATAATTCAGCTAGCTCAAATTCATAATCAGCAATCAAACACAAGTTCAGTAAATGAAAATCTCATGTCATTCTCACTTTCAATCAGCACTAATACGAGAACACACGAGTAGACCTCAACTCAAATTGTGACTACCGCTGGAATTCGAGTTCTCATGTCTTGGCAGCCTAGCCAATTGGCATCAAACAGTCAATCCAAGTTAAGCATTAACTTTTCAGATGGCCAGAATGTGGCAGGAAGTAGTGGTGACACCCAACTAAATGCGGATGTACGTTATGATTTAACCGTGCTAGATAAGAATGGGACTAAGGTCGCGGAGAAAAATAACCTCTTAGCCGTAAATGGCACTGACGTTCAGGCAATCTCATTTCCGGCAGATGACACCTATGAGATTGTGGTAAATATCACGGGGATAAACAGGCAAGGAGAAACGCTAGACGAGAGTCGAAATGGAATAGCCACTGGAATTGTAGTGGTCCCAGAATACCCGTCAGGATTTACACCTATCATAGTGGCTTCCGGTTTGGCAGTCATCATGTTACTCGTAGGCTTGCCAGCATTCTCACTAAGGCGCACGAATTAGATTTTCATTTTTCACTATAGTACAGGTGGTCGAAAATGCCAATTATTCATGCCGGTTATTGACACACTCGATTTTCATTATTTCCGCATCAATATTGCTGCCAGCTCTTCATATCGAATTGGTTTCTTGATGCAAACCTTGGAGCCTAGTGTTGGGAACATCGCCTCCGCTTTTAGCGTAAATATCATAGGCACTGAGGAAGTAAAATCTTACAGTTGGATCTTGCTCTCTTATTTTACGACACAATTGAAATCCATTCATAATAGGCATTTTGACGTCGCTTACTACGAGATCATAGTAATCTGGCTTGAATTGTTCGATTGTTCGAGCGCTTTTCGAGGATCCGTGAATTCGTCGACTTCAAACCCTTTCAGCTTTAGGCCTTGCTTCAAGCAGATACGATATCAGACTCATCATCTATTAGAAGGACGCGCAAGCGCTTTGCACTCAATTCTCATAACCTCTGATTGATTGCGACATAAAACTCATTCTTGTTATATTCAGCTAAATTAGTGCGCGTTAGAACCATTCAATTCTTTTTCTAGCATTACAGTTGTTTCTGGATGCAAGTCCAAAGGAATCGTGAAACCGCTATCTGTACCTTTTCTCTTTTCATTGTCTTTGCACCAGATCCTTCCACCATGGGCTTCAATTATTTTCTTGGAAAGATAGAGGCCAAGACCCGTGCCACCGGTAGATTTGGTTGCAAATTTCTCAAACAATCTGTCTTTAATTTCAGGATCTATCCCTATTCCAGGATCCTGAACCTGAATGATCACTTCTGTATCGTGAGCTATGGCTGAAACTATGATATTGCCTTGCCCGGTAAATTTCATTGCGTTGTCAAGCAAGTTGAACAGTGTCTGGGCGACTTTCGGCCCATCGCAATACATAGTAAATCCCTCGGGACCTTCGTTATCGTTTGTCATTTCGAGGTTAGATTCAAGGACAATCTTAGTGTTTCGCTTTTCTCCCAAATAGCGTTTCTCAACATCTACGATAGTAGAACGGATAAGTGGCTCGATGGCGACAGGTTCGAGATTTATTCTAAACGTGCCGCTTTCGATTCTGCTTACCTGCAAGATATCTTCTGACAGCTTCAACAGTTTGGAGGCATTTCTAACAACCAGTTGAACATTTGAAATCAAATCAGCGAACTTGTCCTTATCAATGCTCCCTTGTATCTGAGCTATTCCTTCCTGGATCAAATCCGCGCCTGACAGTATCGGCATGATCGGATTCCTCAATTCATGTGCAGCGATATTCACAAATTCGTCTTTTATCCTATCCGATTCTCTGGCTCTTTCGTACAGCTCCGTTTCCCGCCAAAGGCTCTCAAAAATTGTAACGAAAGCTAAAACGGTAGGTTTGCTAGTCGAAAGCACGGCAAGGCCAATTGCTTCCGCGAATGAAGCTTTAGAGTCATCTTTGGTCTCTACGAAGAATGAAACTCTCTTATCGGCAATGAGCATTTTGAACTTGGCCTCTGGTGGAGTTTCGATTCTTCTGACTACAATGCCACTTGACCTCAATATGTCGAGTTTGTCTTTTATGAACTCGTCCTCGGCTGTCAGTATCCTTATCTTTACTCCACGCTCGACTGCTTTCTTTAGTTCTTCTATGACTCCTATTTTATGCTCCCGGTGGATGGCGTTGATCGTTGGAAAAACCAAAAAAATGTCAGACGATGCGGTTCTGATTACGTTAAGATATTGCTGACGTATCCTATCTGGGGTGGATATGATTTGAATGCTACTCTGCATTGGCTCGCCCAATTGTAGAAGTTAGGAACTTCAAGGCTTAATTAAGCTAAGCTGAAACATTGTTCAAGAACAAATCTACTGGAACAATCTAGGCCACTGTTTGTTAAACATTTGAGCAGCTCGCCGAATAACCTGGCCAAAGTTTGAAAGTGAGACGGAATAGACACAAAAATGTCTAGGAGTCAATACTCTTTGCTCCCTACCTCCTCGACGATTCGCAGTTGTGGGTTCTCCATAATCTTCTGTGCGTCAAGGCTACGCCACATGTTACGCAGCGCTGTGCGAAAGGTTTGCCTCACCCTAACCGTCAAACTCGAGGTCGATCATAACATAGTTCGGATTGTCGGTTGGTCGTAAGATCCGATAGCATCAAACGCCCGACTTTTTCCGGCCGAGGATCACTGTCGAAGGTCTTTTTCCAAACATCAAAGTTGCGAACTGCGTGTTCGATTCGAAGAATGGTCATTATTTTGACTCCATATCACTTACCACAAAACAACTTTGTATAATGGTTTTGTTCCGCGGTATGACCCAATTTTTTCATCCTTTCATAATTTCTATGTGGCCGCACCTGGTGCATACCCAGTGCCATTGCTGTGCTTGGTTGCTCCTTGCAAGCGTCATGGTTCCGCCGCAGCCCAGTAGCTTGCATCTCCTAGGGGTACTGGATGCGTCCATGTGTTTTTCTTGAAGACTCGTAGGGGATATAAGGCGATCGCAGTGCTGTCTCATCAAAAAGCTTCCTGGAAAGTAACTCTTCATAAAGCGAAGCTAAGGTGTTGTTCATTATTGTCCAATAATGCTGGCAATCTTTGCTAAAAGCGCTGCCGTGTCAAACGGCTTCTTTAGCAACGGGAATATAACATCTTCATGAAAGACGGAGTTTACAGTGTTTCTCAACTGCAAGTTCGTCATCCTATTGTCCAATCCTTCGTAGGCCGTAATGAAGCAAACCTGTTGCTTTGGATCCATCTTCTTTATTTCTTGATAAACTTCGGCTCCATCGATATTTGGCATTCTAAAGTCTAAAAGTATCAGGTCATAAAAGTGAGGTTTGTAAGATCTAAGAGCGTCTAGGGCATTTCCGGCCGTATCAACCCAATAACGATCTTTCAGAGCTGATTTAATACTTTCTGTGATGTCTCTTTCGTCGTCCACTACCAAAATGCGCTTCTTTCTCGCTGAACCACTATTTGGGTGAACGTATTCCGTCATTATGTGTGTGATAATAACCAGAATTCTGCGATATACGGGGTTGTATGTAATGCATAGTTACTTGTCGAGTGCGAGTCAATTTGCAATGCGCTGCAAGGTTCGGCGGTCAAATTCATTAGGTAAATAATTTTAGAAAAAAAAGAAAGGGATGTTTTCTTTAATGTACTAGTTCACTTTCGTCAGGCCCCATTTGGTCTGTCTGCGAATCTGTGCTGTCTATCGTCCGAGCCGTTGTTTCGTGTTGTTTCCTGGGAAAATGCAACAGTTGGAGAGAATGCGAATGCAGCCAAAAGAGCTGCAGCCAACACGGCTCCTACCGTCACAATTGCGCCCGTTTTTGTTTTGATGTTTTTATTGATGTTTGACATCGACGCTCTATGCGTGTATATTCAAAAGGTGCTTGTGGGTCTTTGTGAGTGAACAGCGTTAGTTAACAAGGTTAGTCAATCCCATATTTTGTAGAGATTTTATCGACTGTTTTTGAGCCTTTGGCTATTCTGTCGCAATAAATCCAGATCTATGATACCCATCTTGGTACTCTATTTGTATCCACTTAATATCGTGTGGGGACATAGTTGGCAGCGGCAATTGTGTCAGCATGACATCAGTGATCAGGTTGATAAAAATCTTTAACGAATAATGCCATTGTGACAAAGCCCCACCGGCATTGTTGGCTGTTGGCTGTTGGCTATTTGCTTAAATATAAGGCAGTGAGCTTGAGGGCAATGAAACAAAGACATTCTGTTTTTGTCGCATCGCTTCTGTCTGCCGCTTTCTTTTCACTCGTGCTTTCCTTTGGTGAAGCAAGAGCGGTGGAGATGCCAACGCCAGTGAGTGGAATATATACAAATGATCAGGCCGGAGTCAAGATGACCTTCCCAGATGGGTGGTCAGGGCTCGCCATAACTTCGGACACGGGACTGATGGTTTCTGCAGCACCAGGAGGGATGTCAGGTGGAACACCTACGAAGATAATGCTTTTAACGATCATGGACAAGTCAAAGGTCCAAACTGCGCCAACCGATCCGTCATCAATTACAAAGGACCCCAGTTCGACATGTGGAACTCCGTCAACCAGCAGTAGACAGGTGAGTGGAGTAGCCGCATCAGAAATTACAGTAGAATGCACAAACGCTGGTGTAGCATCAAAGGTAAAAATGGTTGTAATCCAAACAGATGCGAGATGGATATCCGCGATGTATATGGCTCCTTCTGCAGAATTTGACAGTGACCTGTCGGCGTTTAACACTGCTGTCAGTACCCTGCAAGTGAACGGTGCAACTGATATTGGAGGAGGCGTCAACATCGGACTACAGCTGAAAGTCCAGTCCGTAATGCTTGGAGGGAAGAGTCTTCAAGTTGGTGTGAAGAGTTCCTCGACCATAAGTAATTTCAAACTTGACGAAGGTAGCAAGACACTTACATTCAAAGCCGAGGGCCAGACAGGAACACAAGGAAAAACAGAGATCCCCATTGGAAAAATGCTCAATGGACCCTATACGGTCAAGATCGATGGCACGGCTACAACTGACTATCAGGTGACCGGCGCTGGAGCCGATGTCGTGATGACAGTATCGTATGCACATAGCGCGCACGATGTTGCAGTCACAGGTGCAAGTGTAGTTCCAGAATTTCCTATAGCAGTCGTTGGTGTGATTGCAGCGCTAATAGGGATTGTTGCTGTCATTGGCAGGACTAGGCTATTTAGGAACAGAATCCAATAGAACCTTATAGGATAGGGATCTCATCCCTTCCTACCATTTGTCTGCCGTAGGAAAGGCAAGAATGACTTTTCTGTATTTGTTCGATAGATGCCGTCGGGTATGTTATTTGATTAGGGTCTACTTCTTGGGTACGATCAGCAATTCCTTTTCTGTTAGCGAAATCTTTTCCGTACTGCCTTGGTTGTATAGGTCAGCAGTCATTCTGCCATGTCTTGCTTTGTCCAGATTGATACGTTTCTTAAATTCAGGCAAAACCCATTTTGTGTATTTACCTTCTTGAATAGATGTTATAACCAAGACCCTGTGTGATATTTCGTTTACCGATTTCATTATCTTGCCTACATCCTTCTTTGCTTCTTTAACTCTCATGCTTGGTTCTTCATCAATTGTGTTTAACAGGCCGGGGATAATGACACAATTGATTTGATATTCATGTATGATCTTTGGTAGTTCTACAGACAATAACCACAATACTTGGGGTACCGTGAAGGCTCGAATTACAAGTATTCTTTCTGCTACACTTTCTTTGTTCATACCGTATTGCCTTGCAAAATTAATCGCTCCATACACATCAGAGCGGTTGCCTGTATCGGCTACCATTACATAAGGAGAATTCAAGCCACCGTATCTTGTAGGCAGTAACGCCCTGACACATAATCTAGTCAGAATTATGTTCGCATTGTAGCCAGTTATACAGCATAAATCTGTACTAGCAAGCCCTAGAAAAGCATCTATCTTGGGAATATCAAATCTAAATTTTAGTAATGTATCAGCGGTTTGGAATTGTGGTAGGTCTAATCTTGGGTTGATTGATTGTCTTTTCAAAGTGTCTGCCAGCATCGAGCCACACTGAGGACATTCTTCTCTCAAAGAGTGAATTTCGATATACTCGGTTGTTTCCTTTAGAACAGAACTGCATTTGGAGCATTGATGCTGGGTAACCTGCAAGATTCAACGTGTTGGGTCATGGCACCTAATAAATGACAGGGTACCTGTATACCCCCCCTCTCCCTCAAGTGAGCTGGGTGTTATCAATAACCTGTAGCTTAACTTCATTATGTATCGCGGACACGGCTATCTAGCTCAAGCTACTGAGCATTACAAGGTATGTGAAGAGTGCAACAAGCGAACTCCATACGTTTGTACAAAGTGCGGATTCTGTTATTCCTGCCACTGGAAGGTTGAAAGATCACCGAAACAACTGCGTTTGGTTGCGTCCGCATAGCTGGTGGAATCTTGGGTAGAACAGTACCAAGTTTCCGAAATGCTTTGGCCGAAGAGGAATCCGAGTGGAAGGATTACCGAAAATACCTTGACAAGGCGGTAAGAAAAGATTTTGACAGTATGTTTGCGATCCCCCGATTGTATCTTTCTGCTTGCTCTGGTGCTGTCAAGTTGGTAAGATTCAATCCTATCAGCTTGAGCATTGTTTTACAACACTACTTGGAACTGAAAGATATTGCAAAGAAGCGACAGGTTAGCGTGGTACAACCATTATGTCACTAAACCCGAATGACGACATTCTTGCAAAGTTCAAGAAATCAAACCAAGGCTACCTTGACAATCTAAGCTATGAAGCAAGAAAAGCACTTGAAGAATTGGTCGACCTATGTTATCCTTACCTCCCCTCAATTAATGCTAAAGGAGAACCTTTCGAGGATGAATCTGTTGAGATGACTATGATGCTTGTACAGCAATTAATCATCAAGGCATTGAAAGAAGAGAATTTAAAGACTGAAAATTTGATGGAGGTAATGTGTCAAGTTATCAGCACGATCGACCACATTGATGCTGAACTTCAAAGTGTACGGAATTTGATCAATAAAGCGATTACAAATAAGAAAACAACTGAACCCACATCCGAATTCAATCTAGACTCGAAGTGAAATAACTTTGACCGTTTCAGGATGGCTGTTTGACGCTTATCCGCTAAACGGCAAAATGGTTTTTTGGATAAAGGACGAAGGAGGTCGCTCTTTCAGGCTGGAAGATAATTGGACGCCATCAATCTATGTAGGCTCAGAAAGCAAAGTAGACCTTAATATTTTAGCAACGAATCTGGCTGTTCAACATCACATCAAGGGATATGACTTTGTTTCAAGGTATGAGAGGATCGGAGATCGTGAACAAACTAGAGTTTTGGAATTAGGTTTGGCAGATTCAAGCAAGCGTCTACCATTGGCAAATACAATAGAGGATATCGACGTTCATGATAAATTCAGGCTATACAACGTTGACATCCTACCCCAGCAAAATTACTTCTATGAACACGACATCTTCCCTCTTGCACAGTGCAAAGTAGATGTTCAAAAGGAAGGCAGGCTTGGATGGCAGATAACTGATGATGTTAGATTTACAAATTATCGTTTACCCGATTTCAAGGTCGTTAATCTTGATGTATCCTTAAAGCAAGAAGGGCGTTTGCCTTCATTCACCGACAAAATAGACACTATCACAATAAAGACAGATAATGAGACTATAGAGATTCAAGAACGATCAGAAGAGGATGTGCTTCAAGAACTCATGAGAGAAGTTGGCAAAATCGATCCTGATTTTATTTTTACCAATGATGGTGATGAATTTGTTTTTCCCTACCTGATTGAACGGGCCGAAAATAACGGGATGCAGTTGATGTTGAACAGAGAGCCTATACCTATTCCAAAACCGCCTTCTGGAGGTAAAACCTACTTTTCCTATGGGCGCGTTCACTACAGAGCTTCAAGCGTAATGCTATTCGGACGCATGCATCTCGACACGAGTAATAGCCTTATTCATGATTCTCGCTCGCTTCATGGCCTTTACGAACTAGCTAGAGTTTGCAGAGTGCCCTTGCATGCTATTTCACGATCAACAATCGGGCGTGCTCTGACAAGTATGCAATTCTATCTTGCTCATAAACGAAAGCTACTAGTACCGTATAGGCCCGCCAATTTGGAGAAACTAAAGACATTCAAGGAATTGGTTGTCGCAGATCGTGGTGGTCTTATCATTGAACCTCGGGTTGGAGTTCATGAAAGGGTGGCGGAATTTGATTTTGTTAGCCTTTATCCCAACATCATCAGTAAGTTGAACATTGGTGCAGATACAATAAATTGTGGTTGCTGTCCCAACTCCAAAAAGATTGTACCTGAGCTAGGATATCATGTTTGTGAAAAACGAAGAGGGCTCGTTCCCGAATCACTAGAAATCCCCATCAAGAATAGAAGAGAATACAAGCAACTTAGAAAGTTGGCGACGGATGATAAGAGCTGGGCAATCGTTGATTCGAGACGGGACATATTGAGAGTTATTGGTCATGTGAGTTTTGGATACCAGGGTCATGCCCATTCTCACTTTGGAATATTAGATGGGCATATTGCAATCTGTGCGTGGGCGCGCTTTATCGCAAACAAAGCTCGTAAAGCTGCTGAGGCCTCAACTTATGAAGTTCTGCACTTGATAATCGATTCATTATTCACCAAGAAATCCCAGGCTACATACCAACAATACATGAAGTTAAAAGAAGAGATCGAACAGGCAACGGAGTTTGAGATTAATTATGAAGGGGAATTCAAATGGATAGCCTTTCTGCCAAGCAAGAACAATCCGATGGTTGGCGTGCCGAACCGTTACTTCGGATGCTATGAGGACGGAACTATAAAGGATCGTGGAATAGAGACTCGAAGACATGACACTCCATACTATTTTTCCAAATTCCAAAGGGAAATTCTCGGAATAATGGCTCAGGGGAATAACATCAAAGAAGTAAAAACACTAATGCCGAAGGTCAGGGAGACCTTTCAAAAATACAGGCAAAAACTGAAGGAAGGGAGAGTTCAGTTAGTCGATCTGATCTTTACAGAGATGCTATCAAAGGATTCTAATACATATATCGTAAATTCTGCTGAGAGGAGTGCAACATGCCAGCTAGAAGATGAAGGTAAATCCATGCGAGCGGGCCAAGTCTTGCAATATATTATTAATGACTATTACAGAAAGAACTCAAGAAAGAGAACTGTTCCAGTTGAGCTCATTAATGAGAAGACAACCTATGATGCAAGAAGGTATATTGAATTGCTAGCCCGAACGTGTAATTCAGTAACGGAACCCTTTGGATTGACTATAAATGACTGAGAGTGGTGTCATGATTCGAGAAAATTCTAATAATGGCCAGTTCGTTATCATTGCACGTGGACGTTGAAAAGCTACGCGTGCTCAACTCCAAGATCACTAAATGTGCGTTGTGCCCCAGATTGGCGAAATACGTCAGGCAGGTCGGCCGAAATAAAGTTAGAAGGTTTGTAGATGAAGCGTACTGGGCGCGTCCGGTGCCAAGCTGGGGCGACCCAAACGCGAGGCTACTGATAGTAGGGCTTGCGCCCGCAGCGCATGGCGGCAACAGGACGGGGAGGATGTTCACCGGCGACAGTTCCGGTGACTGGCTCGCAAGGGCGATGCATGAAACTGGGTTTGCAAGCATGCCAACAAGCAGGAGCAAAGACGACGGCTTGACGCTAAAGGACGTCTACGTAACTGCCGCTGTGCGATGTGCGCCTCCAGGCAACAAGCTGCTACCGTCTGAACTGCTGAACTGCTCTAGATACCTTGAATCAGAGCTCAAGCTTTTGGATAAAGTCAGGGTCGTGCTTGCGCTTGGCAAGATTGGATTTGACGCTTACAGCCGTGCAGCCGGAGTAAAGGGGCTAGTATTTTGTCATGGAGCTCGCTACGACGACATCGATGATAAGGTGCTACTCGCATCATATCACCCAAGCAGACAGAACACAAACACAGGAAAGCTGACCTGGAGGATGTGGCTGCAGGTTTTCAGAACAGCCGGGGCAATCCTCGAGAACGACAGGGCATAGCTATATTAGAGTCAATTCCTAAAGAGCTGGCTACTTTGTCTGAACAAGTGACTTACATGGACAAACTTGATAAAATTGCAAAGCAGGCTCGCTTTTTTCTCTGCGGATCGTGTTTTTGGTGCGCCTCGGCCATGACAAGCAAGGTGATTGAAAAATGTCCGACATGCCGCGCCACCGTTAGGTCGACCAGAGTTAACTAGCATCACAGCACATCTTGCAAAGAAACTCTACCTTGATCACTTCTTCCATGTCATTCATCACCTTACAGTGAGCAAGGTCGTCCCATCGGGCACACCGGATCGGCCGCGGGAGCGACGTATAGGTCGAGATCTGCCGATGCTCTGTTCTTACGCGATAAGAAAATTTGGAGATTTGCCTATGGCAGTACTTCGAGCTGTCCTATCATGCTAGGCAAATCATACGTGCAGTAGTATGTGAATCGCCCGACTGTGTCAGCCGTGAATGAAAATGTCTTGTTCTCTCCGCCAGCCAGATCATAAC
>Ga0209058_1004515_pt1 | contig 11079 bp, 6 predicted proteins | sample GraSoiAngelo_147_FD_185904 | JGI IMG/M metagenome (GOLD analysis project Ga0209058, IMG submission 185904) | Grasslands soil microbial communities from the Angelo Coastal Reserve, California, USA - 14_1009_05_40cm (SPAdes) (version 2) | ecosystem: Environmental > Terrestrial > Soil > Grasslands ... | reverse complement strand
TCACTACGCGACCGACTGGTGACCCAAACCGTCGAGCGACAAATCGAGACCCTCCGGCGCAAGATCGAGCGCCACGACCATCTCTATCACGTCCTGGGTGAGCCGGAGATCTCGGACCGCGAGTACGACAAGCTCCTTCGCGAGCTGAACGATCTCGAGGAAGCTCACCCCGAATACCGGGATCCGGATTCCCCCACGCAGCGCGTATCCCGCGGACTTCTGCCGGGCTTCAAGACGGCTCGGCATTCTGTTCCGATGCTGAGCCTCGACAACACGTATTCGCTCGAGGAGCTCGAGCAGTTCGACGCGCGGGTCCGGCGCCTCCTCGAGAAGGAGAGCGTGGAATACGTGGTCGAGCCCAAGGTGGACGGCGTCGCGGTCGCGCTCCGCTATCGGGACGGACGATTCGTGCTGGGGTTGACCCGGGGGGATGGGACGGAGGGGGACGACATCACCGCCAATCTCCGGACCCTTCGCTCTGTTCCGCTCCGGATCCCGGCGCGCGAAGCCCCCGGAGAGCTCGAGGCCCGCGGCGAGGTCTACATGGAGACTCGCGCGTTCGAGAAGATGAACGAGCGACGGATCGCGGCGGGATTGAATGCCTTCATGAATCCGCGCAACGCGACGACCGGAAGCCTCAAGACCCTCGACACCTCGGAGGTGGCGAAGCGCCCGCTCCAGATCTATCTCTTCCAGCTCGTGCGCCCCGAGCGCTACGGATTGAAGACGCAGCTCGAGTCGATCGCGTTCCTGTACCGCCTCGGGCTCCGCGTCAACCCGGCCAATTCGCTCGCGCGCGGGTGGGAAGAGCTCCGCCGCGAGCGCGAAAAGCTCCCGTACGGCACGGACGGACTGGTGATCAAGGTAAACTCCTTCCGCGAGCAGGAGGCGCTGGGGTTCACCGCGAAGAGCCCGCGGTGGGGGATCGCGTACAAGTTTGGCGCCCACGAGGCGGAGACGACGCTGAAGGATATCGAGCTGCAAGTGGGCCGGACCGGTGTGGTGACGCCGGTCGCAATTTTGGAGCCGGTCACGCTCCTGGGGACGGTCGTGGCCCGGGCGACTCTCCACAATCAGGACGAGATCGAGCGGAAGGATTTTCGGGTCGGCGACCGCGTCGTCATCGACAAGGGCGGGGACGTGATCCCCAAGGTGCTGCGCGTGGTACCGGGAGGGAAGCGACGCGGCCCCAAGTTCGTCATGCCCTCGAAGTGTCCGGTCTGCGGATCGCCGCTCGTGCGGGATCCGGAGATGGCCGCCGTGCGCTGCGAGAATCTTTTCTGCCCCGCGCAGGTGAGGCGGCGGATCGTCCACTTCGCAAGCCGGGGCGCGCTGGATATCGAGGGACTCGGGTGGAAGACGGTGGATTGGCTCGCGGACGCGGGTCTCGTGGAGGATCCCGCCGATCTCTACCATCTCCGCGCCGAGGATCTGGTGAAGCTCCCGGGCATGGGCGAGAAGTCGGCCGCGAACCTCCTCGCCGGGATCGAGCGAAGCAAGTCGGCGCCGCTCGACAGGCTGCTGGTCGCGATCGGGATCCGCCACGTCGGCGCGAGCACTTCGGATCGCTGGACGCGCTCGAGAAAGCGGACGAAGAGGCCCTTCTCGGGATCGATGCGATCGGTCCCGAGATCGCTTCGAGCGTCGTCTCCTTCTTCAGCTCCAAGGTCGGCAAGACGTTCGTCCAGAAGCTGCGGCACGCGGGGGTGAATCCCGAATCGAAAGCGCCGCGCCGCGCGGCGAGCACCGGTCCGTTTGTGGGGAAGACGTTCGTCCTGACCGGCACGCTCGAGGAACTGACGCGCGAGGACGCGGCACGTTTCATCCAGGAAGCGGGGGGGAAGGTTACTTCCTCGGTCAGCTCGAAGACGGACGCGGTGGTCGCCGGCTCGGACCCGGGGTCGAAGCTCGACAAGGCGCGCGCGCTGGGAATCGAGGTGTGGGACGAGAATCGCCTCAAGACCGCGCTCAAGAAGGCAGGCGTCGTCCCCGCGGCGCGGTAGCGTCCGAGCGAATGCACCGGGCTTTTGGCCCGCCGATCCGGTCCGCCGCTCGTTGACTTCTCGCCCCTGGTCCCGTAGCTTGGGATTCGGACCTGAGTCCGACCTCATGGCTACTACCGAACGGTATTCCAACGAGTTGCTGGACCTAGCTCTCGAGCGCCTCAGCCGCAGGGAGCGGGGCTGGGAAGACCGCCCCGGGCAGCGGGAGATGGCGCTGCTCTGGACCGAAACGCTCGAGCACGGCGGCACGCTGCTCGTCGAGGCGCCCACCGGGATCGGCAAATCGCTCGCGTATCTTCTTCCCGCCCTCCTCCGCCGCGCCCAAGGGTCCGGTCCGGTGGTCGTGAGCACATGCACCAAGGCGCTCCAAGAGCAGCTCCTCCGCCAGGACATTCCGCTGGCGCTGCGGGCTACGCTGGCCCCGCTCCGGGTCGTCACGCTGAAGGGACGCCAAAACTACCTGTGCAAGAGACGCGCGGAGGCCCGACTCATGCAACCCGCGCTCTTCCCCGAGGCGGGGTTGGGAGAGGCCGTCGCGGAGAAGCTCCGATCGTGGGTGGAGCACACCGCGACCGGAGAGCTCGACGAGCTGATCGAGCTCGGGATCGATCTTCCTCCCGCCTTGCTCGCGGACATCGCTTCCGATCCGCTCCTCTGCTCGGCCACCGCGTGCGATGCCGCGACCGGCTGTTTCGCCAAGCGGGCGCGCCGTGAGGCGCTCCGCGCCGACATCGTGCTCCTGAATCACGCGCTCCTTCTCTCGGACCCGGGGCTTCGCGCCACGCTCATCGCCGAGGCGGGCGCGCTCGTGTTGGACGAGGCGCACCACGTGGAGCGCGTCGCCCGCGAGCAGCTCGGCGTGACCCTGGGCGTGCGGGATCTCTTGCGGCTCGCCGGTCGCACCGACGCTCGCACGGGAGCGCTCCGGGCTGTACAACGCGCCCTCAGGCGGGGCCGGGGCGGTCGGGTCGCGGAGAGGATCCAATCCGCCGAAGCCTCGATCGCGCCCGTCTTGACCCACGCGGCCGCGTTCGCCCTGGATCTGGAACGGGTCCTGCCTCCGGGCGCTCCGTCGGCGCGGATCACCCGCGATTTCGACGCCGCGCGGCTCAGCCCATCGGCGCTCGACGGGCTGCTCTCCGCCCTGGGCTCGCTCGCACGATCGCTCGAGGACCTCGTTGAGACTGCTACGGCGGAAGGGCGGGCCGCCCTGAAAACCGAAGGGCTTGAGGCATTGGACGAGGTCCGGGCCCGCGCGTTCGCGTGGGCCGAGGCGGAGCGCGCGCTCCGGTCGGTGGTGGCGCTCGAGGACAGGGGGTCCGCGTTCTTCGTGGACCGAGACGAGCGCGGATCGCCGCGCTTGAACCGCCGCCCGGTACACGTCGGGGCGGTGCTCCGCCATAGCCTGCTCACGCTGTGCGATCGCGTGCTCCTCACGTCGGCCACGCTTCGCGCCGGTGATGACTTCGGTCCCCTGCTCGACGCGTTGGGGCTCGACCCCTGCGACGTACGCACGGCCACGCTTCCGTCCCCGTTTCCGCTCGAGCGCCAGGTCTTTTCCGCCGTCTGGGACGGCAGCGGACCCAACGACCCGGAGTTTTCCGGAAGGCTGGCCGAGCTGATCGTCGCGTTCGCCGCCAGGTTTCGCCGGAACATGCTCGTGCTCCTCACTTCCTATCAGATGTTGGACGAAGTGGCCTCCCACTGTGCAGGACCGCTCCGGCGCGCGGGGATTCCGCTCTTGAGGCAGGTCCCCGGCGAGGCGGCCGCTCCGCTCGCGGCGGAGTTTCGAGCCGGCGAAGGCGCGGTATTACTGGGCGCCGCTTCGTTCTGGGAAGGCGTGGATTTCCCGGGGGCCGCTCTGGAAATCCTCCTGATCGCCCGCCTTCCGTTCGCGGTGCCGACCGATCCCTTGATGGAAGCGCGGTCGGAGGCGATCGAAGCCGACGGCGGCGACGCCTTCCGCGATCTGGCGCTCCCGGAGGCGATCCTCCGATTTCGCCAGGGCATCGGAAGGCTGATTCGAAGCTCGGAGGACCGAGGCGCGGTGGTGGTCGCGGATCCGCGCCTCGCGCGCGCCTCGTATGGGCGGCGCTTCGCCTCGACCCTCCCATCGCCTCCCTTCGTGACCTCCTCGCAGTCGGAGCTTCTCTCCCGGGTGGGGGAATGGTTCTCGAGCGGTACCCCCGAGCGCCTTCCGCGACCGGAAGGAACGGAGGCGCCGTGCCGGGCCTGACCGCCGCGGTCGCCGGACAGGAGCGGGTCGCGATTGGGGGCAAGCCGCTCAGCTTCGAGGATCTCCGCGCGGTCGCGCGGGGAGCGAGGGTCTCGCTCGCCTCCGACGTTCCCGCACGCGTCGCGCCTTCCCGTGCGCTGATCGAAAAGGTGCTGAAACAAGGGAGCACGGTCTACGGGGTCAATACCGGCTTCGGACAGCTCAAGTCGGTGCGCATTCAGGACCAGGACGTGGAGAAGCTGCAAATCAATTTGATCCGGAGCCACGCGGCAGGGTCGGGCCCCGAGCTGGAATCCGGCGTGGTGCGCCTCATGCTGGCCCTCCGCGCCCACTCGCTCGCGCTCGGGTACAGCGGCGTGCGCCTCACGCTTCTCGAGCATTTCGTCCGGATGCTGGAAGCCAACATCCTCCCGGTCGTTCCGAGCCGTGGCTCCCTCGGAGCGAGCGGAGACCTCATTCCGCTCGCCCATTTGGCGCTGGGACTGATCGGCGAGGGAGAGGTTCGCGTCGACGGGCGCCTCGCCAGCACGTCGGATCTCATGCGTGGAAACGGCATGGCTCCCCTGACGCTCCAGGCGAAGGAAGGCCTCGCGCTCATCAACGGGACCCAGGCGATGACGTCGGTGGGGGCGCTCGCGCTGATCGAAGCGGCGGAGGTCCTGCGCGCGGCCCACCTTGCGTGCGCGCTCTCCGTCGACGCGGCGCGAGCGAGCGTGAAACCGTTCGATCCACGCGTGCACGCGATCCGTCCGCATGCCGGGCAAATGCGCTCGGCGGCCGCGCTCTGGGGTCTCCTGCGCGGGAGCGGCATCGTGGCCTCGCACGAAAGCTGCGCCAAGGTGCAGGATCCCTACTCGCTGCGGTGCGCCCCCCAAGTGCTCGGCGCTTCGATCGCGGCGTTCCGGCATGCGCGCGAGACGGTCGTCACGGAGGTGAACAGCGTCAGCGACAACCCGCTCTGCTTCGCGGATACGGGGGAGGTGATCTCCGCCGGGAATTTCCACGGCGAACCGGTGGCGCAGGCGCTCGATTTTCTGGCGATCGGGATGGCCGAGGTGGGCTCGATCTCAGAGCGCCGGACGTTTCTCCTGCTCGACACCACGAAGAGCGGCTTGCCCGCGTTCCTGAGCCCCAGCGCGGGCCTTCGAAGCGGGCTGATGATCGTTCAATATCTGCAGGCGGCCCTGGTTTCCGAGAATCGAATGCTCGCGCAACCCGCGAGCACGGATTCGATTCCAACCTCGGCCGGACAAGAGGACCACGTGAGCATGGGCATGCACGCCGCGATCAAAGCTCTGACCCTCGTGCGGAACGTGCGCCGCATCGTGGCCGCCGAACTGCTCTGCGCCGCGCAAGGAATCCACCTCTTGAGGCCGCTTCGATCGAGCGAGCCGCTGGAGCGGGTGCTCGCGCGGCTCCATGAGAAGGTGCCGCCGCTCGACGAGGACCGGCGGCAGGATCACGATCTCGATCGACTGGACGAGTGGATCGCGTCCGGCGCCCCCGCGGACCTCGCGGGAATCGAGGCGTTTTGACGCCGCCCCCTCTCGGCGGGCGAAAGGATGTGACGGAAACCATGGCAAAAACAGAGACGCGAGCCCCGACGAGCGGGCTCGAAGGCGGTCCTCCCGGCGAACCCGTGCGCGCCCCTCGCGGATCGGACCGGTCGTGCAAGGGCTGGCACCAGGAAGCGGCGTTGCGGATGCTGATGAACAACCTCGATCCCGACGTCGCGGAACGGCCGCAAGACCTCGTGGTCTACGGCGGCACCGGCAAGGCGGCGCGGAACTGGGAGGCGTACCACGCGATCGTCCGCTCGCTTCGCGCCCTGGAGAACGACGAGACCCTGCTCGTTCAATCGGGGAAACCGGTCGGGATCGCGAAGACGCATCCGGACGCGCCGCGTGTGATCCTTGCGAACTCGCTCCTGGTCCCCGCGTGGGCGACCTGGGACGAGTTCCGGCTCCTGGAAGCGAAGGGGCTCACCATGTACGGCCAGATGACGGCCGGATCCTGGATCTACATCGGGACGCAAGGGATCCTCCAGGGCACCTACGAGACCTTCGCCGAGGCCGCTCGGCAGCGCTTCGACGGGTCGCTCCGCGGCCGGTGGGCGCTGACCGCCGGGCTCGGCGGCATGGGCGGCGCTCAGCCGCTCGCGGTGACGATGAACGACGGCGTCTGCCTCGCGGTGGAAGTCGATCCGGAGCGGGTCCGCCGGCGTGTCGAGACGCGATTTCTCGACAGGAGCACCGGCTCGATCGAAGAAGCGCTCGGATGGGTGGACGAAGCGGTGCGGAGGAAGGAGCCGCTGTCGATTGGATTGATCGGGAACGCGGCCGAGATTCTCCCGGATCTCGTCCGCCGCGGGGCAGTGCCCGATCTTGTAACCGATCAAACCTCCGCGCACGACGAGCTGAACGGCTATGTGCCCGCCGGGCTTCCCCTGACCGATGCCGCCGCCTTGCGTCGCAAGGACCCCAAGGAATACGCGCGCCGGGCGATCGAATCGATGGGGGAGCACGTGCGCGCGATGCTCGCGTTCATGAAACGAGGCGCGGTCACGTTCGATTACGGAAACAACATCCGGGGCCAGGCGGTCAAGGCCGGCGTCGCGAACGCGTTCGAGATTCCTGGCTTCGTGCCGCAGTTCATCCGGCCCCTCTTCTGCGAGGGGAAGGGGCCCTTCCGGTGGGTCGCGCTCTCCGGGAATCCCAAGGACATCGCCGTCACCGACCGCGCCGTTCTCGAGCTATTCCCCGGGAACGAGTCACTGCGTCGTTGGATCCGCCTCGCCTCGGAACGCGTCGCGTTCCAGGGCTTGCCGGCGCGGATCTGCTGGCTGGGCATGGGGGAACGGGAGCGCTTCGGCGAGGTGTTGAACCGGCTCGTGGAGCGCGGCGAGGTGGAGGCACCGATTGTGATCGGGCGCGACCACTTGGACTGCGGCTCCGTCGCGTCTCCCTATCGTGAGACAGAGGGCATGCGCGACGGCTCAGACGCGATCGCCGACTGGCCGATCCTGAACGCGCTCCTGAACGCGGTGTCCGGCGCCTCGTGGGTCTCGGTGCACCACGGAGGCGGCGTGGGGATCGGAAACTCGATCCACGCGGGCATGGTCGTGGTCGCGGACGGCACGCCGGCGGGGCTCGCACGCCTGCGCCGCGTGTTGACCAACGATCCCGCAACCGGAATCTGGCGGCACGCGGACGCGGGATACCCCAAGGCGCGCGCCATGGCCTCGAAGCACAAGCTCCCGATTCCTTCGCACGAGTGACCGCCTGGCTTCGATGAGCGACGGCCGCCGGTGACGTGCGATCTTCTCATCGTCTCAGCCGCCCAGCTCTTCACCGCGCCCGAGGGCAAGGGCGGATCGCCGCTCTCGGCACGACCGCGGAGGTTCTCGCCCGGTATCCGGAACGGGACGCCGCCCGCGTGATCGACGCCCGCGGCCTGCTGGTCGCCCCGGGGTTTGTCGACTGCCACACACATCTCCCTTTCGCGGGGACGCGCGAGATGGAATTTGACGCGCGCGCCCGCGGAGAAAGCTACGCCGCGATCGCCGAGAAGGGAGGGGGCATTCGCGCGAGCGTGCGCCAGCTCCGAGCCACCTCGGAGGAGGCGCTGGCCGAATCCATCACGGCGCGCCTCGATCACATCCTCTCTCAGGGGACGACGACGGTCGAGGCCAAGAGCGGATACGGTCTATCGCTCGACGAAGAGCGGAAGCAGCTCCTGGCACTCCGGCGCGCGGGCGAGCGCTCCCCGGTGGAAATCATCCCGACCTTCCTCGGCGCCCACGAGATTCCCGATGAGCACCGCGGCCGGCGCGAGGAATATGTGGCGCTCCTCCTCGAGGCGATGATCCCCGCGGTCGCGCAGGAACACCTCGCGCGCTACTGCGTCTTCTGCGACCAAGGTGCCTTCACCGTCGAGGAATCGCGCCGGATCCTTCGCCGCGGCCGTGAGCTCGGCCTGGGCGCCAAGCTCCACGCCGACGAGCTGGCGGACGTAGGCGCCGCCGGGCTCGCGGCCGAGATCGGAGCCGTTTCCGCGGACCATCTGCTCCACGCGTCGCCCGAGGGGTTGCGCGCGATGAGCCAGGCGGGCGTGGTCGCCGTCCTCCTTCCCGGAACGGCGTTCACGCTCGGGCTCCCTTACGCGCGGGCGCGCGTCATGGTCGAGATGGGACTTCCGGTGGCGCTCGCGACCGACTTCAATCCTGGAAGCACCATGTCATCTTCCATGCCGATGGCGATGACGCTCGCGGTGACGCAGATGAAGCTCACGCCCGCCGAGGCGTGGATGGCCGCGACCGCCAACGCCGCGCACGCCGTCGGCGAAGGGGCACGGCTCGGTCGGATCCAGCCAGGCTACCAGGCGGATCTTGCCCTGTTCGACGCGCGGGACTACCGCCACATCGCCTACCACTACGCCGAGGAGCACGTGAGGCTCGTGATCAAGCGGGGCGTCCTCGTGAAGGATCGCCAGAATCGCTGCTCTAGTGCATGAAGACATCGCGTCAAGGCGCTGCAATACTGTACGTTCCGTTTGTCACGACCATCCGTCTGGAATTCGGAGATCTCGGTAAGGAGAGGGCATGAGCGAACTTGTGGAGTGCGTCCCCAACTTCAGTGAGGGCCGAAATTTATCTGTAGTTCGGGCAATCGTTGCCGAAATTTCGAGCGATCGGTCGGTCCGGCTGTTGGACCAAGAGATGAACGCCGACCACAACCGGTGTGTCGTCACGTTCGTGGGGGAGGCTCAGGCCGTGGTGGAGGCGGCTCTCAAGGGTGTTCGGAAGGCGACCGAGCTGATCGATCTGCGCCGGCATCGGGGCGAGCACCCCCGAATGGGAGCTACCGACGTTCTTCCGTTCGTTCCGATCGGGTCGACAAAGCTGGAGCGGTGCGTGGAGCTGGCCCGGCAGGCGGGAGAGCGGATCGCCGGCGAGCTCGGCATCCCGGTTTATCTCTACGAGGCAGCCGCGACCCGCCCGACGCGCCAGAACCTCGCGGACGTAAGGCGCGGGGAGTTCGAAGGATTGGCCCGGGAGGTCGGGACGAATCCGGAGCGGACGCCGGATTTCGGCCCGCACGCGATCCATCCCAGCGCGGGCGCGATCGCGGTCGGGGCACGGATGCCGCTCCTGGCGTTCAACGTGAATCTCGGGACCAAGGACGTCGAGGTCGCGAAGCGGATTGCCAAGGCGATCCGCTTCCAGACGGGCGGGCTTCGCTACGTGAAGGCCCTGGGTTTCGAGCTCAAAGAGCGCGGAATCGTTCAGATCTCGATGAACCTCGTCAACACGTGGGGAACGCCGGTCCAGCGGGTCTTCGCGCTCATCAAGGATGAGGCGGACCGCTACGGCGTACCGATTGTGGGAAGCGAGGTCGTCGGGCTCATTTGCCAGGACGCGTTGATCGACGTTGCCGAGCACCACTTGAGGCTCGAGAACTTCTCTCGGGATCAAATTCTCGAGAATCGCCTCGGCCGGCGCATTGGCGCCACCGAGCAGAGCGTTGCTGAGTTTCTGGAAGACGTCGCATCGGCCGCGCCCACGCCCGGCGGCGGAAGCGTCTCGGCTCTGGCCGGGGCGCTGTCGTCGGCGCTCTCGGACATGGTCGCGCGATTGACGATCGGAAAACAGAAGTACGCCGTGCACGAGGCGCGGATGCTCGAGGTGAAGGCCGCGGCGGAATCGCTGCGCCGCGAGCTCTTCGACCTGGTGCAGGAGGACGCCCGCGCGTACGAGGCGTTCCGGGCGGCGTCGCGACTCTCGCAGCGAACGCCGGAGGAAATCGCGCTCCGGGAAAAGAACCTTGTGGAGGCGGCGCGGAACGCGGCGCTGGTTCCACTTCGCACGGCGGAGGCATGCGTCCGCTCGCTCGAGCTGGCCCTCGAGGTCGCGACCGTGGGGAACGTGAATGCGGTCAGCGACGCTGGGGTCGCGGCGTGGCTCGCGCGAGCCGGCGCCGAAGGGGCTGCATGGAACGTACGGATCAACGTGGCGAGCTTGCCCGTGCCCGAGCGTTCGGACCTTGAGTCGCGTGTCGAGAGCTCTCTCGCGCGAGCGAAGGAGCTTCTGGACTCGTGCGTTACCCAGGTCGCTCGACGGATGAACGCGGAATGAGTCTCGCCTTCTCGGCGACAGGGAACGAGGGCTGAGCGTGGACCGGAACATGGCGATCAAGCGGAAGGCGCAGCAGCTCGTCCAAAAGGGGGACGTGCACGGCGCCATCGCCGAATACGAAAAGCTCTTCGAAGGGGGGGACAAGGACCCCTACGACTTCATTGTCGTGGCCGACCTCCTCGCAAAGCGTGGCTCGATGCAGGAGGCCGTGCGCCGCTATCGCCAGGCGGTAGACGAATACGCGAAGACCGAGCTCTACAAGAACGCGATCGCTGTCTGCAAGAAGATCCTCCGCATCTCCAAGGAAGATCTCGCCATCCACCGCTCGCTGGGTGAGCTCTACGCGAAGGAAGGGCTCTACGGGGATGCGCAGATTCATTATCTCGAGTTCGCCGAAGGCTCGATCCGGCGTCAGGATCACGACGCGGCGCTGGACGTCCTCGACGAGGTGCTCAAGCTGTCGGCCGACAATTTCGACCTCTCCGAGAAGTACGTCGAGATCGCGCTGCGCGCCGATCAGCCGGAGCGGGGCGGTCGCGAGCTCCTGCGGCGCGCCGAGCGCGCGAAGCTCACCGGCCGCATCGACGAGGCCGAAGCGATCCGCGAGCGGGTCTCCACCCTAGCTCCGAGCCTGCTGACCTCGTTTCCGAAGGCACCCGCCGAGGCCGGAGCGCAGGGCGCCCCCGGGGGATCGATTCCTCCGGAGA
>Ga0209058_1004511_pt1 | contig 11085 bp, 10 predicted proteins | sample GraSoiAngelo_147_FD_185904 | JGI IMG/M metagenome (GOLD analysis project Ga0209058, IMG submission 185904) | Grasslands soil microbial communities from the Angelo Coastal Reserve, California, USA - 14_1009_05_40cm (SPAdes) (version 2) | ecosystem: Environmental > Terrestrial > Soil > Grasslands ... | reverse complement strand
GCTTCCCTGCGCATCCCGCTAGGGCAAGGCCTTTCCGGCTGGGTGGCACAAAATCGAAAACCGATCGTAAACGGTAATCCGTCGGTTGAGCCGGGATATCTGAACGATCCGACGAAATTCAGCACGCTGCGTTCGGCGCTGGCCCTTCCCCTGGAAGGATTGGCGGGAGTAGTTGGCGTGCTGACGCTCTATCATGCCGAGCTAGATGCGTTCACTTCCGATCACCTTCGCATTCTGCTAGCTATAGCCTCAAAAATGGCGCTCTCGATCGAGAATGCGTTGAAGTACGAACAGGCAGAGAGTTCCGCGACAACGGACTACCTCACCGGATTACCCAATGCCCGCTCGCTTTTCCTGCAACTCGATCGTGAACTCGCCCGCTGCAAGCGCGATACCTCATCGCTCATCGTGATGGTCAGCGACATGGACGGTTTTAAGCAAATCAATGACCGTTTTGGTCACCTGGAGGGCAACCGTGTCCTGCGCCTGTTCGCGCAGGCTCTTAAGGACAGCTGCCGCGAGTATGATTACGTGGCTCGCATGGGTGGAGACGAATTCGTAGTAGTGGCGCCCGGTCTCACGGCAGATGGCGCGACCAAGAAGGCTGATGCCATGCGCGAACTGGCCAAGCAAGCCGGCCATGAGGTCTGCGGGGAAGACATTCTCTCGTTGAGCGTGGGACAAGCACTGTATCCGACGGACGGTCAGGACGCCGAGGCATTACTCGCTGAGGCTGATCGGCGGATGTATATCGAAAAACAGCAGCAACCGACGCGTAAAAACCGCCGCCTCTTCCCGCGCATGAAATGCCGCGTAACCATCGAATTGCGGCAGCAGGAAGACGACACTCCAGTTCTCGGAAATTTAATCGATATCAGTCTAGGCGGCTGCTATGTCGAAACCAGCACTCTGATGGCCCCGGGAGCAAAGTTAAAAGTAGTTTTCTCGATCGATGATGGAAAGCTCCAGAAAGATGCCAGTGTCGTGCGTATTGACCCCGGCTCCGGGATTGCTATCAAGTTCAATGAGACGGGGCGCGAAGGGCGGGAGAAAATGCAGCGCGTACTGGACTACGTCCACAACACCACGATGTATTACGACAATCGCTACTTTGCCAAGTTGTTAAATCGATAGCAGGTGAATTAAACGGCTCTTGAGTACCTTATCCCTGGGTTCGGTCCAGGAATTCCGCGTGCCACGCGGTCTGGATCGCTTCAAGGGTGCTGTCGCTGGACTTTTTGGGATCGTCTTTGAACTCAGGGAGTTCAGTTACCCAACGATGAAGGTCCGTAAAACGAACCGAAAGGGGATCAGTCTCCGGGTGGGCTTGCGAGAGCAGGACTCCGATGTCGTCGGCGTCATTCCACGTCAGTTCCTTCGTCATAAGCTTCCCTCAAATTCAGACTCGGACCTTCGAGTTGTCCTAACGTAGGCTGGAAGTCTGAAACTGCTAGATTTTGTTCGGTAATAATGCTTTCCAGCCGGGTACGAGCCTTGCAGTCAAGCGAGAGTTTAACCGCAAGTCCAGCGTCCTGTCGAGACGATGAGCTTGGAATCCAGAACCTGTCTCGGAACACAAAGCTTCGGCTCTGCCAGGTATAGACGTGCTCAGCGATACTCAGGGCGTGGACCTCGGTCCATATCTCGCCTGCGTATGGGACGATGTACGCGAAAATTGGTATCGCATCATCCCGCAATCAGCACGCCCACCTTTGATGAAAAAGGGTAAGGTGTCGATCGAATTTGCCATTCTGAGAAATGGCAGCGTGCAGGGCATGAAGTTGGCTGGTGGTGTGGAAAGTGGCAGCTCCGGTGATGTCTCACTGGACCGAGCGGCATGGGGCGGAATTACCGATGCGCTGACTGGCAACGACGGAGGACTGCACGCTGGGAAGCGAACTGTTGTAAAATCAGGAGAAAAGAGCGGGAGTAACTCAGCGGTAGAGTGCGACCTTGCCAAGGTCGAAGTCGCGGGTTCAAATCCCGTCTCCCGCTCCAAGCGGTCGAAGGTGGTGGTCTGGGCGAGACCCGTTGCGCGTTGGAACAGCGGTCTTCTTTTGCAGTGTTTTATTCTTCTCGCAGGAGAAGCCCTCATCAACTGAGCAGAAACTCATCCTGAAAACTGCCTTACTAAGAATCGGAATCTATTCCTGTTGTGCAGTTCCGGATTTCTGCGCCATCTCGTTCGCTTTTTCGGTAATCTGATTCCGAACATCCCACAGTTCTTTGTAGAACAGGTGTTCCATTCGTTGATGAAGCACTTCAACGGGAGTGCCCATCGTACCAATCACTCCACCGCCGATGATTCGTTGCGCCAGCTTGAGATGGTGGAAACGGAAAAGGTGAATGCGCTCGTCAAAATCGAGCAGCCGCTCCGCGACGTCATGCAGCCCGAAGAACTCCACATGGCGGCGATAAAGTTCCTGAATTGTCAGTCCTGCTTTCTGCAATTGGGCGTAAAAAGCCTCACCTAGTCGCGGGCCAATATGGAGCAAAGCCACGAACCCAGGGGAGTCCAGCCCGCTGCCGTGTCCCAGACCAGCCCTGATGAGGTGGTAATCGTACGGCGTGATCGTCTCCAAGATGTGGAGCATCGAGATCGGATACCCAAGCATCTGATTAGCGCGCCGGATCAAACGTGTTGCATTGAGAAGATCGCCTTCCGCAATGTGCTGGCTCGCTCGCTCCAGTTCCCACACGGCGCCTTTGAGCAGAAGCTCTGAGGCCTGGTGCACCACCTGGAACGTCAGCTCATCTTTGTGGAGGAATTCCTCGGGAAGTTTCTGAAGTGCGAGCAGTTCGTCGGTTCTCAGGTATCGCTCATAATCCGATGCGCCTTTTCCGGGCAGAATCGGTTGTCGCAGGTCATGCATACTGCGTTAGACCTTCGAGGCCCGCATCTGACCCCGCTCATTCATGATGGCCTGTCCACTGCGGATCCTGTTCGGGCGCCACGATCTCGCCATCGCGCATGTGGATGACCCGATCTCCGTACTCGGCGGCTTCCGGATTGTGAGTGATCATCAGCACGGTCTGGCCTAGCTCACGATTCGAGTGCCGCAACATCGAAAGCACAACTTCCGAATTCTTAGAGTCCAGATTTCCGGTAGGTTCGTCAGCGAGTACTATTGCCGGCTTGTTGATCAATGCGCGCGCGAGTGCTACACGCTGCTGCTCGCCTCCGGAGAGCTCGGCCGGACGATGGTCGAGCCGTTTCTCCAGCCCGAGCAGGTTGACGATCTGACTGACGTGTGCTCCATCCCGCGTACCGTTAGTTCCGGCGATGTCCAGGGCGATATCAATGTTGGAGCGAGCACTCAGAGTCGGCAGGAGATTAAACTTTTGAAACACGAAGCCAATCTTGCGTTTGCGCATTTGGGTGCGTTGCGCATCTGACAGCGAGCCGAAATCCACTCCGTCGATGATCACCTGGCCGGAATCGGGACGGGTTAAGCCACCAAGCAGGTAAAACAGCGTGGACTTGCCACTGCCTGAAGGGCCTACGACGCTTACAAATTCTCCCTTTTCCACACTGAAGGAAATGCCGCGCAGCGCGGGTATATCTACAGCGCCGACTCGGTACGTCTTACGTAACTGCACGGCTTCAATGAATGCAGCCATCCAACTCGATTATTACACGAAGTGGATGCAGCCGCCGGAGGTGTTGCGGTGCTCTGGCGATTCTGCACCTGACTTTGGTTATGCAGCGCTTGTTTGGCCTGTGGTGCGTGGGTGCAAGCGTTTGGGGCCGCGCTTGCGCACGAGCAGCAGGCGAATGCGCTCCAGCAACTCAGCGGGAGCGTACATGCCTTTGGGCAGGAATACGTCGGCTCGCGTGGGCTGATCGCACATCCGCACTTTGCCGGAGAACAGAATCGCTGGAGTCTCGGGAGACATTCCCTTGATGGCTTCAATCAGTTTGGTTCCGTCGAGGCCAGGCATCATCAGATCCGTAAGCACCAGGTCGACACCACCGCGCTTGAAATGTTCCAGAGCGTCTTCGCCTCCGGTGCTGGTGATGACGCGGTAGCCGCGAGTTTCGAGCAAGACTTTTCGAATGGATAGTGACTGCTCATTGTCATCAACACAGAGAATCGTTCGTTTCGGTCTCATCGTCTTTCCGAAGCAACCGGCTGCCGAAACAGCCGGAGATTCCGAAAACCTCTCAGTAAATCGGAGCGCAGAGCGAAATGAATGCTAAAGCTGTGGTTGTGTCCTGTAAAGTGTCGCGGATGCTAATGGCAAATGAGATCTATTGAAAATTCTTGCGCGGTGTGTATCGCTCGATTTTTGAGGTAAGATCGCAGGAACTTTCGCGAAGTAAATTTCGATTTCCCGAACTTCCACATACATCCACTGCCGTTCAACGTTAACCAGTGGGTAATCTGCTTCACGCCGGGAGATGAGATCGCACTATTGCTGAATGATTATGGTTGTGTGTAATCATCTGTACTGAGGCCGTGTTCCGCTCGTGCTAATTTGTTTGTGGAAGCGCATGGGGTCCGGTGACTCTCGCGGTCTTCAAAACCGTTGGGCGGCATCTCAGATGTCGCCGGTGCGTTCGACTCGCACACGCTTCCGCCATGGCCTGGGATCCTTTTTGCAAGCGTTCCGTATGTGTCCCATGACGCACGTATTTCATTACCGACAAATAACTCTGAACCGATTTCGGATTGTGGCTTTGCTGCTCCTAAGGCCTCGTCATATCTCTGGCAGGTCCGGAGCACGAACCCATACGAAGACAGATTAGAGATTATTTGAAGAGACTTCGCACGACCTCACAACCAAGCCCTTCGCCTTTGAATAAGTAAGCTGTGCAAGACGATACGCGATATGCGCGCCATGTGTTGTAATAACAAGGAAGAAGCCATGCGCTCGATTACCAAGATTCTGCGCCGAACCGCGAGAGCGGCGCACCGCACAATTCGCGGCGTGCGTATGGTTACGCGAGCAGTGGCGTCGACCGACCATCCGCTCCTGGCCCACCTCATTCCGGTAAGACGGTGCAATCTCGCCTGCAAGTACTGCAACGAATTTGACGATTTCTCCACGCCGGTCCCAACCGCGATCATGTTTCAGCGCGTCGATAAATTGGCCGAACTGGGAACCTCGGTTATCACAATCAGCGGAGGCGAGCCGCTTCTGCACCCTGAACTGGATTCTATTATTCGTCGGATTCGTCGGCGCGGTATGGTCGCGGGATTGATCACCAACGGTTATCTGCTGACTGGTGAACGCATCGAGCGGTTGAACAGGGCAGGGCTCGAGTGGCTGCAGATTTCAATTGATAACGTAACGCCGGACGAAGTCTCAAAGAAAAGTCTGAAGGTCCTGGACAAAAAATTGCAGTTACTTGCCGAATTTGCGGACTTTCACGTGAACATCAATTCGGTGGTGGGTGGTGGCGTTCGCAATCCACAGGATGCGCTAATTATTGGCAAGAGAGCGATCGAGTTCGGTTTCAGTTCAACCATCGGCATTATTCACGACGGGGATGGCCAACTTCAGCCGCTGGGTGAGGAAGAGCGGCGCGTCTACCATGAGATGAAGGAAATGGAAAAGCGCAGCTTTACCCGGGTGAATGCGTTTCAAGACAATATCGCACAAGGCCGGCCTAACCAATGGCGTTGCCGAGCTGGCGCCCGGTACTTGTACATCTGTGAAGACGGCTTGGTGCATTACTGCTCGCAGCAGCGCGGTTATCCTGCGATCCCGCTGCGGGAGTACACGCTGGCTGATATCCGCCGTGAATACTTAACCGAAAAATCGTGCGCTCCGCATTGTACGGTTTCCTGTGTGCACCAAGTGTCAATCTTTGATTCCTGGCGTGCCCCGCAAAAACCGGTGACGGCACAGGCAAGTGCTCTGGTGCAGCTCCAATAACGCTTTCCTAAACACTTGTTTCATTGTCCGTATTTAGTAGCGAGGTAATGCGCAACTTCGTCGCGCAGCCCGCCGTAATCGGCGTGAATGGTGCTGCGAAGAGCAGTTTCGGTGGAACTCCCCTCGCCAAGCCTTTGCAGAATTCGTTGCACGTCGCTGATGCCATACGTCTCGTTGATGTATTCGACCACGGCCAGCGATTCGTCGTAGGCGAGAACCGCCTGCTGCGGCGTAAGACGGATGAAGCTGGATTCCAGTATGTTGAAGGGTAGGTCGGCATGGTCTTGGAAGATCCGCGAGAGTCTGGAACCCCGCGAGGAAAGTGTTTTTGGCTCTAAAACCTGGGCGATGCCTTCGTTCAGCCACTGCGGGCAACGGCCCACTGAAATCTGATTGATGAAGGAATGCGCAAGTTCATGCTTCAGCACTCGAGCCAGGGTGGGCGTCACCGACTCCACGCCACTGATGGGGATGCGCAATTTGCCGTCATTCATCGCGCTCACCCAATCAGGAGACTGGGTAACGTCAAAAAATGTGGTTTCTGTGTAGAGCACTACAGCAATAGCGCTTCGCGGCGCAACCCCAAGCTGCCGTACGAGGTCGTCGTAGTCGGAATCGAGTACGCTGATGAGCTCTCGGCGAAAGCTTTCGGATGTATCCTTGCCCTCATAGCGCAACGTAAAATGACCGCTCTCCCGCTGTGAGAAATCGCTTTCCGCGTGCTCCTCCCGCTCGGCTTTTTCAAGGTACTTCTGAACACGGGCATCTGGGCGGAGTGCCAGCGAGCGCTTCCATGCATCAATGGCTTCGCGATTATGATCGACGGCGAACTGCGCGTACCCGAGGACCGCCAGAGTGTCCGGCGAATGTGGAGCGAGACGCACGGCGCGCTGTGCATAGGACAATGCTTCGGGGGCGTTGCCGGTGCGCACTAGCAGCGTGGCGTAATAATTAAGAATCGTGGGATTTTGCGGGCTGAAGCGTAACGCTGATTCAAAGTAGGATCGTGCCTTGGCGAAATTTGCGTTCTCCATTTCGCGGTTGGCGGCGACAAAGTATCCCGAGGCGGTGGTGGAAGCATTTCCTTCGCTTTCCAGCATGCGCAGCGCATCCGGATCAACACGATCATCGCGAATAACCCTCTCAATCAAGTCAGATCCATACTGGAGATCAGCAGCCGGAGCGAAGTCCATGGCTTGTGCCTGAACCCTGGTACTCTCTTGAGAAGGAACAGCCTGCGGGGGCGTCCCCGCTGCTTCGACACGGTCAACCACCGACATGGGAATAGCGTAAGAGCTTTCGCCCACTTCATACTCAAGATGTGTGCCATTCTGCCGAACCTGGTCCGCCCAGATGGAGCGACCATTTTTCAGGTGGATGACTTCCGCTGAACTGTAAAGAGACAGAGCGGCAAAACACAGCAGAGGCGTGACAATTGGCCGCATCAGGGCGCATTCTAGCAATGCAGCGAATCCGGCCACAGTGACAAAAGTAATCGGGGAACTAAGACGCAAATGGGGATCGCGAGGGTTCACCTCGGCGCTGGTCCTAGGCTCGCTCCTATTCTTCGCGCAAAGTACGCGATCCAGGTCCCAAAGCTCCGGGGCCGAAGCCACCCCTGGAGCAGAGAGGGCAGCCGAGTCGCTGTATTTACAGCTCCGCAGCGTGGCACTGGACAACTCTCGCGTCTACAAGGTTCGAGACGTCGCTTTCGATCGAGCTGCGTTTCACATCACTCTGGACGATGGCACCATCGCTTTTACGGAAGATGTCGCCGGACACGTGACTGGCGCATTTTTTGAAGGAGAGGGGGAGGTTTTGCTATCGCCTCCGAACCAGGTGGAGCGGGCATCCATGGCGTTGTTCACAGGGGCTGCAATTTTAGAGGAGAAGTTCCTCACCGCTTACTTTCGTTTTAATGACAGTACGTTCGCCGAGCTGCAGCCCTCGCTTCGCCCCACAGACGAAGGAGAACAATTTGCGTCACAGTGGAATCAGACGGCACGCAATCTGGCGGAAGTAGATGCGCTGCGACTGCTCGTCACTTTCAGTCGTGACTTGCCAACGGCCGAGCCGTTTACTGCTGCTAAGAATCAGGATCAGGTGCTACACGCGAGGGTATTCGGGCGCAAGCTTGGGGCGTTCGATATCTATTACGACTCTACTGCGAAGGAACAGATCTGGGCCGGACAGCTGAAGAGAGTCGAAGGGGAGGGCTATTACGACGTCTGGACCTCCTTCTCCCTCAATCAACGGCTGCCCCCAATCGGGAGTTCAGGTGACAACAGCTTTGGGCCCACGGCATTTGACGCGATCAATATCTCGGACTACCGCATACAAGCAGAAGTCAGGCCACCGAGACAAATGCGAGTGGATGCATTGTTGCAGCTAGAAGTCAAAGCAGGAGGGCAGCGCACATTACTTTTTGAGTTATCGAGGTACATGAACATCGAACAGATCCAGGCCGAGACACAGGCACTGGAGTTTATCCACAATCAGGCCGTGGAGGGCACGCAACTCGCGCGCCGCGGCAACGATCTGGTGGCCGTAGTCTTTCCGCGTGTGCTGCGGTCGGGAGAGAAATTGAACCTGCATTTCAAATACTCAGGTGAGGTGCTCTCGGAAGCGGGCGGAGGACTGATGTACGTGGGGGCGCGGGGCACATGGTACCCAAACCGCGGGTTAGGGATGTCAAACTTCGATTTGGAATTCCGCTACCCGGCTGGGTGGATGCTGGTAGCGACCGGAAAGCGGGTGGATTCGCCGCGCCTGGACATCAGCGCGGCAACGGGCCTTACGCAAGGCGAGCAAGTGGGACGGTGGATATCAGAACGCCCGATTCCTCTCGCTGGATTCAATCTGGGCAAATACTCACGTGTAGTTGCGCATGCCGGGAAAGTCTCAGTAGAAACGTACGCGAGTTCGGGGGTTGAACGTAGCTTCCCGAGAGGTTCGATAGAGGCCACTGAGCTCCAACCGCTAGTTCCGCCGGGTTTGCGGCCGCTGCCTCGCACCATGACTGTTGTAACGCCATCGCCCTCTCCCGCGCGGAATGCACAAACCGTTGCCGATACATCAGCACGCGCCATCGAATTCTTTGCGGAGCGTTTCGGACCGTTTCCCTACGCGAATCTGGCCCTCACACAAATGCCCGGTGAGGTCAGTCAGGGGTGGCCATCACTGATTTATCTATCGAGCTTCTCGTTTCTCACTCCGACCGAAAGAACTCAGCTGCACATGAGTCCGGTTGTTAAGATCCTGAGCAGCGCGGTGATTGCGCACGAGACCGCGCATCAATGGTGGGGGGATCTGATCAGCTGGAGCAGTTATCGTGACCAGTGGATTGTGGAAGGGCTATCGAATTACAGCTCCTTGATGCTCTTGCAGTCGAATAGTAATGGAACAGTATCGTAAGGATCTTGAGGCTAAAAATAAGGAAGGCGTTTCGCTCTCGGAGGCGGGGCCGGTTTCGTTGGGTCCGCGGCTTTCCTGTTCTCATTTTCCGGGAGCGTACGAGGCCATCAGTTATGGCCGTGGCACGTGGCTGTTTCACATGTTGCGTTACATGATGCAGGACGCGGAACGGCGTATTGGCAAGTACGGCGGAGCGGCGTCTGATGATGAGCCCTTCCTTCGGGCACTTCGGAAACTGAGAGACCGTTATGAAGGGAAATCGTTCAGCACGAACGAACTATTAAAGGTTTTCGAGGAGGAGTTGCCTTCGAGCACTTGGTATGAGGGGCATAAGTCGCTGTCGTGGTTCTACGACGGATGGGTGAACGGAACGGCGCTGCCTCACTTCGAGTTACAAGGCGTGAAATATGCCGATAAAGCGGGGTTCACGATGATCACCGGCAGCATCGCACAGAAGGACGCCCCCGATGGTCTGGTTACGCCGGTGCCGTTGTATGCAGTCGCGGGCGGCAAAACTGTACCGCTCGGACGCGTGTTTGTAGATGGGCCCACAACCAGTTTTCATCTATCTGCCCCAACCGGAACACGGAAGGTCGTAGTCGATCCGCAGCAGACGTTGCTTACCCGCGCTCGATAATTCCACATCAACAGCTTGCCTTTTTGGGACTGCGTGCCAGAAAAGTATGGCCGTTTCCCAATCCGAGCCGCTGCTGAAGGGATCCTTTCTAAAAGATGCATTGGCTTAGCCGCTTACATGTCTGGAAGTAGTCGATAAACCGACAGCTTGGCTCGGCGGGCAAGTCGGACTTACGGTGCTCCCAAAAGGAGAGCCACGTGCTCAAACCCATTCAGGTTGATGATTCGTGAGACGACGAAAATCAGAGAGAGAGAAGGAACAAGGGCTCGGCGTCCGGGAGCAAGGGCATCATCAGGCGCTCACGACTATTCTTCTGGTTGAGGATGACAAGTTCGTTCGAGAGGCGACTTGTCAGGCTTTGTGCTCGGCGGGTTTTCGCGTGCTGACCTCCAACAATGCGGGCGAGGCAGTGCAGATGTTTCGAACGTTCTCCTCGCCTTGTGACGTGCTCATCACTGATATTGTTCTGCCCGACCGCCGGGGAGGTGAACTGGCGAAGCAACTTCTTATTTTATCTCCAGCTTTGAAGATCATCTATGTATCTGGATACCCGGAAGGCACTGTGCAGGGCAGAACAGATGAGGGGGGCCACTTATGTTATCTGCAAAAGCCATTCTCAGTCGAAGTGCTGTTGGAAAGGATCAGGCAAGTTCGTGGGAAGGATTCAGCACGCGACGCGCAGTCAGCTATCACGCCCGCTTGCGGTAAGCCGTAGCGGTCAAGATTTGTTCGGGAATTTGCATTAATGGTACGATTCGCTGAAGGACACCGTTTTCAGCACAAGCGCGAGGCATCCCATAAACGGTGCAGCTTGCCTCGTCCTGGCCAACTGTGAAACCGCCCTCGCGTGCGATGGCGCGCATTCCATCCAGGCCATCCGATCCCATACCAGTCATGATGATGCCCATTGCTGATGAACGGAACACTTCCGCCACGGAGCGCATCATGAAATTGCTCTAATGAGTATCCCGATTGTTAGCCACCAGGGCAGATAGAACAAGCATTTCCAGTGCAAACGAAAGTCCTGGCTTGCAAAAACAGAACTCAACTCAAAAAGGGAAGCGTTTGCAATAGGGAAGGAACCTGCACTGCAACTCCCCCAGTATTTAATGACTCAGACATACTCTTTACGCGCTGATTGTTTGAACAGC
>Ga0209058_1004507_pt1 | contig 11087 bp, 16 predicted proteins | sample GraSoiAngelo_147_FD_185904 | JGI IMG/M metagenome (GOLD analysis project Ga0209058, IMG submission 185904) | Grasslands soil microbial communities from the Angelo Coastal Reserve, California, USA - 14_1009_05_40cm (SPAdes) (version 2) | ecosystem: Environmental > Terrestrial > Soil > Grasslands ... | reverse complement strand
CGGTCGCCATCGACTACGAGATGGAAAAGACTCCCAACGGATGGAAAGTCTACGACGTCAAGGTCGGCGGGGTGAGCTTGGTTACGACCTACCGCGACACCTTCGCCAGCGAAGTTCGCGAGCACGGCGTGGACGGCCTGATCAAATCGCTCGTCGCGAAAAACCGCCAGCCCGAGCGCTCGAAAGCGGGCAAGACGTGATTCGTCGAGAGGGCGACTCGCTCATCCTCGAAGGCCCGGTGACCTTGGAGTCCGTGCCGGGGCTGATCGGACCGGCGGAGGAACATCTGCGGCAGGGCGCGCGCGTGGTCGATTTCCGCAATGTGACCGAAGTCGATTCCGCCGCAGTAGCCCTCGCCCTGGAGTGGCTGCGTCGGGCCGCAGAAAGCAAGACCGGGCTGCGCCTCGCCAACTTACCCGCCGCCATGCAGAACCTCGCCAAGCTCTACGGAGTCTCCGAGCTGCTTCAGTCGGCTTCGAGCTGATCTTTCGCGCGGGCACTAGCATGGTGACGCCCGAGCAGGTTCAGAGCTACATCGAAAAAGGGCTGCAATGCAGCGAAGTGCGCGTTGCGGGCGACGGAGAGCATTTCGAGGCGCTCATCGTGAGCGAAGCGTTCCGCGGCAAGAGCCGGGTCCAGCGCCATCAGCTCGTCTATGCGGCGCTCGGGGAGCGCCTGCGCGGGGAGATTCATGCGCTGTCGATGCGCACGCTCACCCCCGAGGAAGCGGCGAATGGATAAGCTCATCATCCAGGGAGGCGTGCCGCTCTCGGGCGAGGTCCGCGTTTCGGGCGCAAAAAATGCGGCGCTCCCGCTCATGTGCGCGGGGTTGCTCACGAGCGAGCCGCTCACGCTCTCCAACGTGCCGCACCTCAGAGACGTGAGCACCATGCTCCGGCTGCTCGCGCAGATGGGCGTGGAAGTCTCCCTCGATGACCGCTTGGGCCTGTCCCTGAGGGCGGAGCGTCTGTCCGATCCGCTCGCTCCTTACGACCTGGTGAAGACCATGCGCGCTTCGATTCTGGTGCTCGGGCCGCTGCTGGCGCGCTGCGGCGAGGCTCGAGTGTCGCTCCCCGGGGGTTGTGCCATCGGCACGCGACCGGTCGACTTGCACGTCAAGGGGCTAGCGGCACTCGGAGCCGCGATCTCGGTCGAGCAGGGTTACATCTCGGCGAAGGCAAAGCGCCTGAAAGGGGCCCGCGTCCTGATGGATCTGGTGACCGTCACGGGCACCGAGAACCTCATGATGGCGGCCTGTCTTGCCGAGGGCACGACAACGCTCGAGAATGCCGCGCGCGAGCCCGAAGTGGTGGACCTTGCCCAATGCCTCTCGGCGATGGGCGCGCGGATCAAAGGTGCGGGAACCGACGTGATCGCGATCGAAGGCGTGGCCCGGCTGCACGGGGCTCAGCACCGCATCATGGCCGACCGCATCGAAACCGGAACCTTCCTCGCGGCGGCCGCGGCGACCGGCGGCCGCGTCACGCTTCACGGTACGAACGCTGGCATCCTTGATGCGGTGCTCGAAAAGCTGCGCGAAGCGGGCGCGGAGCTGCAGGCGGGGAACGGAAGCCTCTCGCTCACCATGCGGGGCAGGCCCAAGGGAGTCAATGTCCGGACCGCTCCCTACCCGGCGTTCCCGACCGACATGCAGGCGCAGCTGATGGCGATGGACGCGATCGCGGAAGGCACCGCCGTCATCACCGAGACCATTTTCGAGAACCGGTTCATGCATGCCTTGGAAATGCAGCGTCTGGGCGCCGACATCGAGATCTCGGGAAATACCGCGATCGTGCGCGGAGTCGGCAAGCTGCAAGGCGCGACCGTCATGGCGACCGACCTGCGCGCGTCGGCGAGCCTCGTCATCGCGGGTCTGGTTGCCGAGGGTGAAACCAGAGTCGATCGAATCTATCACCTCGATCGCGGTTACGAGTGCATCGAGGAGAAGCTCGCGCAGCTCGGCGCGCGCATCAAGCGGGTTCATTGAACTGCGAAGAGGCCCGAGGACGCGGAACCGTTCCGGAATTTTCGGAACATCATGAAAAATAAGGTTTTCCTTCACGGCCTTCGCGCTCTTTGCGGTAAAATCTTTTTTGGGCCGATTCAACCGTGATTACCCTCGCGCTCTCCAAAGGCCGGATTTTCGATGAAACGCTGCCGCTGCTTGCTAAAGCCGGCATCCAAGCGCTCGACGATCCCGACACCTCGCGCAAACTCGTTCTGCGCACGAGCCGCGGCGACCTGCGGCTGCTCATCGTGCGTGCTGCCGATGTTCCGACTTACGTCCAGCACGGCGCGTCGGAGCTCGGCGTCGCGGGCAAGGACGTGCTGCTCGAGCACGGCGGCGAGGGGCTGTACCAGCCGCTCGACCTCGGCATCGCATCGTGCCGAATGATGGTCGCGGTTCCCGAAGGCTTCGATTATGCGCTCGCCGTGCGCCAGGGCGCGCGTTTGCGCGTGGCGACCAAGTACATGCAGACCGCGCGCGAGCACTTCGCAGCCAAGGGCGTGCACGTCGACCTGATCAGGCTCTACGGCTCGATGGAGCTTGCGCCGCTCGTGGGTCTGGCCGACGCGATCGTCGATCTGGTTTCCAGCGGCGATACGCTGCGCGCCAATCACCTGCGTCCAGTCGAGGAGATCCGACCGATCAGTGCCCGCCTCATCGTCAACCAGGCCGCGCTCAAGCTCAAGCGCGACGCCATCCAGCCGCTCCTCGACCAGTTCACGAAGGCCGCGGGAACGCATGCTTGAGATCGCCCGACTTTCGACGACGGAAGCTGGTTTCGACGCGCGTCTCAAGGCGCTGACTGCGTTCGACGCCACGTTCGACGAGGAACTCGAGCGTAAGGTTGTGGAGATTTGCGAAAACGTGCGCAAGCGTGGCGACGCCGCGGTCCTCGAATACAACGAGAACCCCGAATGGGGCGATCGGGTCAAAGCCGTACGAGTCGCCGAACTCGAGCTGGAGCCGTCTGTCCTTGAGCAGGCGCGCGCAGGGCTTGAGCGCACGCAGCGCGATGCACTGGAGCAGGCTGCGGCGCGCATCCGCAAGTACCACGAGCGACAACTCGTGAAGTCGTGGCAATTCACCGAAGCGGACGGCACGACGCTCGGGCAGCGCGTGACGCCGCTCGAGCGTGTCGGCTTGTACGTACCCGGTGGCAAGGCAGCATACCCCTCGTCGGTCCTGATGAACGCCATCCCGGCCAAGATCGCGGGCGTCCGCGAGCTCATCATGTGCGTGCCGACACCGCGCGGCGAGCGCAACCCGCTCGTTCTCGCGGCGGCTGCGATTGCCGGCGTCGACCGCGTGTTCGCGATTGGCGGCGCTCAGGCGATCGCTGCGCTCGCCTATGGTACGCAGACCATCCCGCCGGTCGACAAGATCGTCGGCCCAGGCAACGCCTGGGTCGTGGCGGCAAAACGTCGCGTATTCGGTACGGTCGGCATCGACATGATTTCAGGCCCGACCGAGATCCTGGTGATTTGCGACGGCTCGACCGAACCGGACTGGATCGCGATGGATCTTTTTTCGCAGGCCGAGCACCATGAGACTTCCCAAGCCGTTCTCATTTCGCCCGACGGGGCATTCATCGAGCGCGTGGAGGAAAGCATCGAACGATCGCTTGCAGGCATGTCGCGTGCGGGAATCATCGAGAAGTCACTGCACCGGCGCGGGGCGCTGATCAAGGTGAAAAACCTCGACGAGGCCTGCGAAATCGCCAACCGGATCGCTCCGGAACACTTGGAGCTCTCGGTTGCGAATCCTAGAAAATGGCTGAAAAAAATCCGCCACGCCGGCGCGATTTTCCTCGGGCCGTACACCTCGGAGGCTCTGGGGGACTATTGCGCCGGGCCGAACCACGTCTTGCCGACTTCGCGCACGGCGAGGTTTTCTTCGCCGCTCGGTGTGTACGACTTTCAGAAGCGCTCGAGCATCATTTCGGTCTCGCGCAAAGGCGCGCAAAAGCTCGGCAAGCTCGCCATGACCCTCGCGAACGGCGAAGGATTTCAGGCGCACGCTCGGTCGGCCGAGCTCAGGTTCGGGAAGACCCTCAAAGGCAAGGCGTGAGCGCCGGACCGGAAAAGGTCATCCGCGACGAGATTCGGGCGCTCACCGCCTATCACGTCCAATCGGCGGAGGGCATGGTGAAGCTCGACGCGATGGAAAATCCCTATCGCCTGCCAGACGGGTTGCGCCGCGAGATCGGCGAGGCGGTGGCAAGCGCCGAGATCAATCGCTATCCCGATCCAACCGCGCCGGCCCTGGTGAAGCGTCTGCGCAAAGTGATGGGAATCGCCCCCGAGTACGACGTTCTTCTCGGCAACGGCTCGGACGAAATCATTCACATCATCGTCCAAAGCGTGGCGCGTCCGGGGGCCGTGGTGCTCGCGCCTCGGCCATGCTTCTTCATGTTCAGCCAATACGCGCAGTTCGCGGGATTGCGCTATGTCGGCGTGCTCCTCAACCGCGACTTCACGCTCGAACCCAGTGTTTTTCTGCGCGCATTGGCCGAACACCGGCCTGCGGTGGTGTTCATCGACTATCCCAATAATCCGTCCGGGAATCTATTTTCGGATGAGGCCATTGCACAGATCATCGCCGCGGCGCCGGGACTGGTGGTGATCGACGAAGCCTATCACCCCTTCGCGCGCAAGACTTTCATGACGCGCCTTGCGGAATTCCCGAATCTCGTGGTCATGCGCACTCTGTCGAAGCTTGGGCTCGCGGGCATCCGGCTCGGCTATTCCGTCGGACGGCCGGAGTGGATCCGCGAATTCGACAAGGTGCGGCCCCCTTACAACGTCAGCATGCTGACCCACGTGGTCGCCGAGCGCGTTCTGGCGCACTATGACGTGCTCGACGCGCAGGCGCGGACTATCAACGCGGAGCGCGAGCGCCTGGGCGGCGAGCTGCGCAAGCTGCCCGGCGTAACCGTTTTTCCAAGCGACGCAAACTTCGTCCTGGTTCGCGTTCCCGACGCCACTCGAGTCTTCGAGGGCATGCGGCGCCGCGGCGTGCTCGTCAAGAACCTGCACACCGGCGTGCCGCTGCTCGATCATTGCGTCCGACTTACCATCGGGACCCCGGAAGAGAATCGGCGATGTCTTGCCGCGTTGGCGGAGGCGCTCGCCGAGTGCTGATTTCGTGTAGGCTATCGCGCTGAAGCTCACCGCAATGCCCTCGCGCGCCGCAACCGCCGATCGCAAGACCACCGAGACGCAGATCGCCCTTTCGGTCAACGTCGACGGCAGCGGACGGGCGACCCTTGCGACCGGCATTCCGTTTCTCGATCACATGCTCGACCAGGTTGCGCGCCACGGGATGCTCGATCTCGATATCCGGGCACAGGGCGATCTGCACATCGACGCACACCACACGGTCGAGGACGTCGGGATCACGCTGGGCCAGGCGGTGGCGCGCGCCGTCGGCGACAAGAAAGGCATTCGCCGTTACGGGCATGCCTACGTACCGCTCGACGAGGCGCTGTCGCGCGTCGTGATCGATTTCTCCGGGCGGCCCGGCCTCGAGTACCACGTCCAGTTCAAACGCGCGCTGATCGGCGAGTTCGACGTGGATCTGGTGCACGAATTCTTTCAGGGTTTTGCCAACCACGCGCAGGTGACGCTGCACGTCGACAACCTGCGCGGGGACAACGCGCATCATCAGTGCGAAACGATGTTCAAGGCGTTCGCGCGGGCTCTGCGCATGGCGCTTGAGCCGGATCCGCGCGCCGAAGGCACCGTCCCCTCCACGAAGGGCACGCTCTAGGCTCTTTTCAGACTGACTCTGCAATGCACGTCGCGGTTGTCGATTACGGCATGGGTAATCTCCACTCGGTTTCCAAAGCGGTGGAGCATGTCGCGCCGCACGCGAGGGTCGAGGTGACTTCCGATCCGGCACGCGTGGCGGGCGCCGACCGCGTCGTATTTCCGGGCCAGGGCGCGATGCCCGACTGCATGCGCGAGATGGATGCGCGGGGATTGCGTCCGGCGGTCCTCGAGGCCGCCCGCAGCCGGCCGTTCCTGGGAATCTGCATCGGGCTCCAGATGCTCTTCGAACGAAGCGACGAAGGCGGCGTGGCCGGACTCGCGCTCCTCCCGGGGGCCGTGCGTCGTTTTCCCGCCGAGGCCATGGTCGACGCCGAAGGAAACAAGCTCAAGGTCCCTCACATCGGCTGGAACCGCGTGAAACAAGCCGCATCGCACGCCCTGTGGTCGGGCATCGAGGACGGCGGCCGGTTCTATTTCGTCCACAGCTACTTTCCGCAGACGGGGAAAGCCGGGCTGGTACAGGGCACCACCGACTACGGCATCCCCTTTACCTGCGCGGTGGCACGGGATAATGTTTTTGCGGTACAGTTCCACCCGGAAAAAAGCGATATTGCGGGCCTGCGGTTACTCGCCAACTTCCTCAACTGGAATCCCTGAATCTTCCCATCGGCCGTCCCGGGTTGCCCGGGGCTTTGCGCTGTTCCCCGACTCAATGCTGATCATTCCGGCGCTTGACATCAAGGACGGACACTGCGTCCGCCTCAAACAGGGAAAGATGAGCGAGGCCACGGTGTTCTCGGAAGATCCCGTCGCGATGGCCAAGCATTGGAAGGCGCAAGGCGCGCGCCGGTTGCACGTCGTCGATCTCAACGGCGCGGCGGCCGGCAAGCCCAAGAACGAGAACGTAATCCGCGCGATCCTGCAGACGCTCGGGGATTCCCTGCCCGTGCAACTGGGCGGGGGCATCCGGGACCTGGACACGATCGAGCATTATCTCGATCTCGGGGTCGGCTACATCATCATCGGGACGGCGGCGGTGAAAAATCCGGGCTTCCTGCAAGACGCGTGCACGGCTTTTTCAGGGCACATCATCGTCGCGCTCGACGCCAAGGACGGCAAAGTCGCCGTCGAGGGCTGGTCCAAGATGACCGGTCACGACGTGGTGGACCTCGCGAAGAAATTCCAGGACTATGGCGTCGAGGCGATCATCTACACCGATATCGGCCGCGACGGCATGCTGACGGGAGTGAACGTCGACGCGACGCTGAAGCTCGCGAGGGAGCTGCGCGTTCCGGTGATCGCGAGCGGCGGCCTCACGAGCGTCGAGGACATCAAGGCGCTGTGCAAAATCGAATCCGAAGGCATCAACGGCGTCATTACCGGTCGCGCGATCTATCAGGGCACGCTCGATTTCAAGAAGGCCCAGGCCGAAGCCGACAAACTGGGGAAGGGCAAGGGGAAGACGCAGGACTGAGGATCGAGGGAAAACTTCCCTCGGCTCGCGGTGATCTTTCCAGATCCTCGATCCTCAAACATGCTCGCCAAGCGCATCATTCCCTGTCTCGACGTCGACCGCGGGCGCGTCGTCAAGGGCATCCAATTCGTCGGCCTGCGCGACGCGGGCGATCCGGTCGAGATCGCGCGGCGCTACAACGAGCAGGGCGCGGACGAGCTGACGTTCCTCGACATCACCGCAAGCTCCGACGAGCGCGATCTCATCCTGCACGCCGTCGAAGAGGTCGCGGCGCAGGTGTTCATTCCCCTCACGGTGGGCGGCGGCGTGCGCAAGGTGGAGGACGTGAGGCGCTTGCTCAACGCGGGGGCCGACAAGGTTTCCATCAACACCGCTGCGGTCCAGAACCCGCAGTTGGTCGCCGATGCCGCCGGTCGCTACGGCGCCCAGTGCATCGTGGTCGCCATCGACGCCAAGCAGACGAAGCCTGCCGCGAGTCTCGGGATCCGCTGGGAGGTGTTTACTCATGGGGGACGCCGGCCGGCCGGATTGGACGCCGTCGGATGGGCGCGTAAAATGCAAAAACTGGGTGCGGGCGAAATCCTGCTCACGAGCATGGACCGCGACGGTACCCGCGAAGGCTTCGATCTCGCGCTCACGCGCGCCGTCGCCGAGGCGGTGGACGTCCCGGTGATCGCGAGCGGCGGTGTCGGCAAGCTCGATCATCTCGCCGAGGGCGTACTCGAAGGCCGCGCCGACGCGGTTCTGGCTGCAAGCATTTTTCATTTCGGCGAATTCACCGTACGCGAGGCGAAGGAATACATGGCAAAGCGCGGGATCGAAGTCAGGCTTTGAATCGGCGGACGCGATGTCAGAGGACTGGCTTGAGAGAGTTAAGTGGGACGAGCACGGCCTTGTTCCGGCGATCGCCCAGGAGATGTCCACGAACAAGGTGTTGACGCTCGCCTGGATGAACCGCGAGTCGCTCGCCAAGACGGCTGCGACGGGTGAAGCGCATTACTGGTCGCGCTCCCGAAAGCGGTTGTGGAAAAAAGGCGAGCAGTCGGGAAACGTGCAGACGGTGCGCGAGATCCGGCTCGACTGCGACGAGGACGTGGTGCTGCTCAGGGTGGAACAGGGCGGCGGAATCGCCTGCCACACCGGAAGACACAGCTGCTTTTTCCAGAAGCTCGACAACGGGCGCTGGGTGGCGGTGGAGCCCGTGATCAAGGACCCGAAGGAAATATACGGACGATGAGCGACATACTCGAGCGGCTGGCGGACGTGGTCGAGTCGCGCAAGGCCGGCGACCCGGGAAAGTCTTACGTGTCGCGGCTGTTCGCGCGCGGACCCGACGCAATCCTGAAAAAAGTCGGCGAGGAAGCAACCGAGGCGGTGATGGCCGCCAAGGACGGCGACCGGCTGCGCATCGTCGGCGAAATGGCAGATCTTTGGTTTCATTGCCTGATCATGCTCGCGCAGTACGGCTTGCGGCCCGCCGACGTGCTCGCCGAGCTGCGTCGCCGCGAGGGCATTTCCGGGATCGACGAAAAGGCCGCGCGCGCTGACAAGCGGCGTGCAAAGGCGGAGCGCAAATAGGGATGGGCGCGGAAAACTGCGTCTTCTGCAAGATCGTCCGGGGGGAAATCCCCAGCCGGAAAATGTACGAGGACGCCGATATTTTCGCCTTCCATGACATCCATCCGCTCGCCCCGGTTCACTTCATGATCATCCCCAAGAAACACATCGACTCACTCGCGGATTGCGACATGAGCCACCAGGCGATACTGGGCAAGATCCTCGCCATGGCGCCGCGCTTGGCGCGCGAGCAGGGGTCGACCGACGGTTTTCGCGTCATCATAAACACCGGACGTGTGGGCCGGCAGGAGGTGTATCATTTGCACGTCCATATCATCGGCGGCCCGGAAGCCTTGGGCCCGATGCTGAAGCGCAATTGAAAGGATAACGCCATGGGTACCTGGAGTATTTGGCATTGGCTGGTCGTGCTGTTGATCGTTTTGCTCGTTTTCGGCACGAAAAAACTCCGTAATATCGGCGCCGACTTGGGCGGGGCGGTGCGCGGATTCAAGGACGGCATGAAATCCTCCGAGGACAAGCCTGCCGAGAGCGGGGCCGCGCCCCAGGTGACGGGCCGTACCATCGAGGGCGAGGTCAAGGAGAAAGCGAAGACCTGAGGGTCTTCGCGCGCATGCGGATGCCGGGAGCGGTCCCGGCTTCTTTTTTTGAACGACTCGGACCTCTTCGCCTCCCGTGTTTGACGTCGGGTTCTCCGAACTGATGGTGATCGCCGTCGTGGCGCTCATCGTCATCGGCCCGGAACGCCTGCCTCGCGTGGCGCGCACCCTGGGCCACTTGTTCGGCCGGCTGCAGCGTTACGTCAACGACGTCAAGGCCGACATCAACCGCGAGATCGAGCTGGACGAGCTGCGCAAGTTCAGGAGCACGGTCGAGGACGCCGCGCGCGGGTTCGAGGGCACGGTCAATACGACGGTCAGCTCGGTTGAAAGCGAGGTGGCGAAAACCGAGAGCGAGCTGAATGCGACGCTCAGCTCGGTTGGAGCCGAGGTTGCGAAAACCGAAACCGAGCGCGATGCACCGGCGCCACTCGGAGAACCGCCGCAGACGTCGCCCGGGGCGGCCGGGCCCGGGCCCGCCACCGAGCACGGCGCGACGCCGCAACTCGAGCTGGGACCGGAATCGAAGAGCGGCTCGGCTGCGCCACAACAGCAACAAAACCCCGCGCCCTGATTTTTCCCCGCGCGCGCATGGGCACGCAGGATACCTTCATCTCGCACCTCATCGAGCTGCGCACGCGGCTCATGCGGTCGTTGGGCGCGGTGCTCGCGGCGTTCGTCGTGGTCGGATTTGTCTGGCCCGGGTCGCAGCAGCTTTACACGATCTTTGCAACACCCATACTTGCGGCGCTACCGGCCGGCGGGCAGATGATCGCCACCGATGTGGTCGGGGTGTTCCTGGTGCCGATCAAGGTGGCGGCGCTGGTGGGCTTCGTCATCGCGCTGCCGTACGTGCTGTACGAGATGTGGGCGTTCGTCGCACCGGGCCTGTACGCGCACGAAAAGAGCCTGGTGCTGCCGCTGGTCGTTGCGAGCTTCGTGCTGTTCGTCGTCGGCATGGCGTTTGCGTATTTCCTGGTGTTCCCGCTGGTGTTCAACTTCCTCGCCAAGATCGCGCCCGAGGGCGTGGCGTGGATGACCGACATCGAGAAATACTTCAGCTTTGCGCTCACTTCCTTCGTCGCCTTCGGGATAACCTTCGAGGTTCCGGTGGTGGTCATTGTCTTGGTGCGCGCCGGGATGGTTTCCATAGAAAAACTGAAGGAAATCCGCCCCTACGTGATCGTCGGCGCGTTCATCGTCGGGGCGATATTCACGCCTCCCGACATTGTCTCCCAAATACTGCTCGCGGTGCCGCTCTGGCTTCTCTACGAGATCGGCATCTTGTGCGCGCGCATCGTCGGACGCTCCGCGGTTGCCTCAGAAGCACCCGAGGGCGGCGACTTGGACAAGGACCTCAAGCGCACGGAAGCCGGGCAGGAATAGCGCGCCCATGCGAGTCGCGCGCCGCTGCAGTCGAGCGCGCTGAAATTTTCGGAACGGTTCGCGTTCGAGAGAGACTGAACGTGCTTACCGTCGCCGGCGTTGCTGGGTCGGGCGCTTACCGACGGCGACCTGGACATCCACGTCCTTGTTGTCGCGGCGCAGCCGTATCGAAGCAGGCTTCCCCGGGACGAGGGCCGCCACGAGGTTCAGCATCGAGTTCGGATCCTTGACCGGCTTGCCCTCGATCGCAACCAGGATATCGCCGGGCTTCAGTC
>Ga0209058_1004505_pt1 | contig 11089 bp, 8 predicted proteins | sample GraSoiAngelo_147_FD_185904 | JGI IMG/M metagenome (GOLD analysis project Ga0209058, IMG submission 185904) | Grasslands soil microbial communities from the Angelo Coastal Reserve, California, USA - 14_1009_05_40cm (SPAdes) (version 2) | ecosystem: Environmental > Terrestrial > Soil > Grasslands ... | reverse complement strand
CGGCCCGGTGATGATGTTCAGTCCGCTCACGAAGGCGGTCGCGCAGTTCTACAGCGAGGTCATCGGGCTTGGCGGCGAGACCGGCGGCGAAGAGGTGTGGCTCGACGCCGCGAACGCGAAGGTCGTCGTGCACGACCCGAACCATCGCCAAACACCGGAGGAGATCCGCCGGCAGCCTGGCTTCGTCGTGTGGTTCGGGGTACCCGACGTGCGCGCGGCTTTCGATCGCGCGCGGCGCGCCGGTGCGCTCGCATCCGAATTCTTCGGCGACTTCTTCTTCGCGCGCGACCCCGATGGACGTTACGTCGGCGTCTACACGCTGGAGGAAGGCCATGGCCACGACCACGACCACTGAGACGGCGGCGGGGTTCGACCTCTCTCTCACCGCCGAGCAGGAGCTCGTGCAGCGCACAGCCCGCGACTTCGCGCGCGAGAAGGTGCTGCCGAGGGCTGCCGAGATCGACGAGCAGAAGAAGATCCCGCGCGAGCTCATCGACGAGATGGCCCGTCTCGGCTTCATGGGGATCGACGTCCCCGAGCAGTACGGGGGGAGCGGGCTCGACTCGCTGACCTATGTGCTCGTGGTCGAGGAGATCAACCGCGCATGCGCGTCGACGGGCGTCGTGCTCTGCACGCACGTGAGCCTGGCGATCGAGCCGATCCTGCGCTGGGGCAGCGACGCGCAGAAGGAGAAGTGGCTGCCGCCGCTCGCTCGTGGCGAGTCGATCGGTTGTTTCGCGCTCTCCGAACCAGCGTCGGGGAGTGACGCCGCGGCGATGCGGACGAGCGCGCGGCGCGACGGCGACGCGTGGCTGCTGAATGGGACGAAGAACTTCATCACCAACGGTGCGATCGCCGACGTCGCGATCGTCTTCGCCCAAACGGACGCGTCATTGAAGCACAAGGGCATCGCCGCGTTTGTCGTCGAGAAGGGCACGAAGGGATTCAGTGTCGGGAAGCTCGAGAAGAAGCTCGGCATCCGCGGGTCGGACACCGCGCAGCTCGTCTTCCAGGAGTGCCGCGTTCCCGATGCGAATCTCATCGGCTCGGTCGGCGAGGGCTTCAAGATCGCGCTGAGCACACTCGATGGCGGACGCGTCGGGATCGCCGCACAGGCTGTCGGCATCGCGCGGGCGTGCCTCGAGGACGCGCTCGCGTACGCGAAGGAGCGCGAGGCGTTCGGTAAGAAGATCTCCGAGTTCCAGGCGATCCAGTGGAAGCTCGCGGACATGGCGACGGAGATCGACGCCGCGCGCCTGCTCACCTGGAAGGCGGCGACGCTCAAGGACCGCCGCGAGCCCTTCATCCTCGAGGCGGCTGAAGCGAAGCTCTTCGCGAGCGACGTCGCGGTGAAGGCCGGGCGCGAGTGCGTGCAGATCTTCGGCGGCTACGGTTACCTCACGGACTTCCCAGCGGAGCGCCACTACCGCGACGCGAAGATCACCGAGATCTACGAGGGCACGAGCGAGATCATGAAGCTCGTCATCGCCGAGGAAGTTCTGAAGCAGTGACGCCACCGACGCAGGGCATCTGGTCGTTCGTGCTTCTGGCGGTGACGCTCATCGCGGCCGCTGCGTTCGGCTATCGCGTGTGGCACCTGTACCGACTGCTGCGACTCGGCAAGGACGAGTCGCGTCTCGATCACCCGTGGCGGCGACTCCGGGACGAGCTCGTTGTGTATCTCGGACAGCGCAAGCTCATCAAGCGGCCGTACTGGATCCGCGGTATCGGGCACGCCCTGATCTTCTGGGGCTTCCTCGTGATCACCTGGGGCAGCGCGGATCTGCTGCTACGCGGCATCGTCGGCTGGCAGATGCCGTTCACCGACACGGTCTGGTACGCATGGATGCTCGACTTCTTCGCGGTCGCGGTGCTCGCGTCGGTCGCCGTCGCCGTGTTACGACGCGCCGTGCTGCGCCCGGCCCGCATGCACCGCATGCCAGAGGGCTACGTGATCCTCGGGCTCATCGGCTTCCTCATGCTCACGCTCGTCGTCTTCGAGAGCGCGTTCGTCGCCTCGAGGCGCGACGAGCTCGGCGGCCACTTTGGCACGCCGCCGCCGCTCGCGAGACTCTTCGCGCCGCTTATCCCGACCCCTACCGGCGGCGCGCTCTTCGCCGGCGCGTGGTGGGCGCACGTCCTCACGATCCTTGCGTTCGCGGTCTACCTGCCGCGCACGAAACACCTGCACATCGTCACGACGCTCTTCAACGTCGGGTTCCGCAAGCAGACGCCGCGCGGGCAGCTGTCGCTCATCAAGGACATCGAGAATCAGGAGTCGTTCGGGGCTGCGACGATCCGCGACTTCTCGTGGAAGCAGCTGCTCGACGGCTACACCTGCACCGAGTGCGGCCGCTGCTCCGACAACTGCCCGGCGCTCGCGACCGGCAAGCCGCTCGATCCGCAGAAGATCGTGCTCGACATCCGCGACCAGCTGCTGCGCGAGGGCCCGAAGCTGCTCGGCGCGAAGTTGAATGGCACGAAGGCGAACGGTGACGCGGCGACGCCGCCTTCGCACTGGGTCGAGACCAAGCCCGAGGAGCTCTGGGCGTGCACGACCTGCGCGGCGTGCGTCGAGGCGTGCCCGGTGACGATCGAGCACATCGACAAGATCGTCGACATGCGCCGCCACCTGACGCTCATGGAAGGCGCGGCCCCGCCCGAATCGCAACGCGCGATGACGAACATCGAGCGCGCCGGCAATCCGTGGGGCGAGCCGCGCGACGCGCGCGGCGACTGGGCTCAAGGGCTCGAGATACCGACCATCGCCGAGAAGCCCGATGCCGAGTACCTCTACTTCGTGGGCTGCGCGGCGTCGTATGACCGCCGCAATCAGCGCGTCGCGCGCGCGCTCGCGACGATCCTGAAAAGCGCTGGCGTCTCGTTCGCGATCCTCGGCGCGGCAGAGACGTGCAACGGCGATCCGGCGCGGCGCCTCGGCAACGAGTACCTCTACCAGCTACAGGCGCAGCAGAACATCGAGACGATGAATGCCCTGCGGACGCGCAAGGTCATCACCTCGTGCCCGCACTGCTTCAACACCATCGCGAACGAGTACCCGCAGATCGGCGGCAACTACGAGGTCACTCACGCGCTGCCGCTGGTGCGCCGGCTCATCGCCGAAAAGCGCATCGCGCTGTCGGAGGCAGGGGCGGGGGCCCCTGGGCGCGAAGCGACGACGGACGTGGTCGCATATCACGACCCGTGCTACCTCGGCCGGCACAACGGCATCTACGACGAGCCGCGCGCCGTGCTCGACGCGATCCCGGGGGTCGTGCGCAAGGAGATCGCGCCGCACCACCGCGAGCGCGGATTCTGCTGCGGTGCCGGCGGCGGCCGGATGTGGATGGAAGAGAAGATCGGTCAGCGCGTGAATCACCGGCGTATCGAGCAGCTCGTGATGGCGGACACGAAGGCGACGAAGGTCGCGAGCGGCTGCCCCTACTGCTTGATCATGCTCGAGGAGGGTGTCGGGGCGAAGGGCATCGCGGAGCAGGTGAAGCCGGTCGACGTCCTGGAGCTCGTCGCTGCCAGACTGCAACAGAACACCACCCAGGGGAGTGCGCCAAATTGATGCGGTTCCTCGTGTGTCTGAAGCAGGTGCCCGACTCGACGGTGAAGGTGAAGGTCGGCGCCGGCGGGAAAGCCGTCGCGACCGAGGGCATCACCTGGTCGATGTCGCCCTACGACGAATACGCCGTCGAGCTCGCGCTCGAGCGCAAAGACGCCGACCCCACGACGGTCGTGAGTGTCGTAACCGTCGGGAGCGCACGAGGGCGCGATGCACTCCGGCAGGCGCTCGCGATGGGCTGCGACGACGCGACGCTCGTGAACGCTCCAGAAGATCTGCCCGCGCTCGATGTCGCGAAGGCACTCGCGGCGGTCGCGAAGGAGATGAAGCCCGACATCGTGCTCTGCGGGAAGCAGGCCTCCGACGACGATCAGGGTCTCGTCGGTCCCGCGGTCGCGGAGTTCCTCGGATGGCCGCACGTCGGGATGCTCACGAAGGCGGTGTCGAGCGGTGACGCGTGGGAGCTGTGGCGTGAGGTCGAGGGCGGCCACGAGGTGTGGAAGGCGAAGCCACCCGTCGTCGGTCTCGTGCACAAGTCGGACAAGGAGCCGCGCTACCCGAGCCTGCCCGGGATCATGAAGGCGAAGAAGAAGGAGATCCCCGAGAAAGACCTTGCCTCGCTCGGGGTCACCGCGTCATCGCCGAAGATCGAGGTCGCCGCGATGGATCTGCCGCCGCAGCGTGGCGGCGGAAAGATCTTCAAGCTCGACGGCGACGCGAAGGCCGTCGCGGAGCAGGTCGCGAACTTACTCCACACCGAGTCCAAGGTGCTGTGAGTAGTGAAAGTCCAAGTGGAACGCAACGACATTCGACTTAGGTCCCGGTCCGCGAATGGAATGAGCCTATGAAGACCGTCGTCGTCGCGGAGCGCACTAGAGGCGCGCTGCGCCGCGTGTCGCTCGAGATCGCGGCGAAAGCGAGCAGCTTCGGCGACACCGAGGTGATCGCAGTCAAGGGCGACCGTTATTCGCCGATGGCGTGGTCCAGCGCCGTCGCGGAGAAAGCGAAGGACGCCGATCTCATCCTCGTCGGTGCGACGCCGAGTGGGCGCGACCTTGGAGCACGCGTCGCGGCGAAGCTCGGTCGCGCGTATGCCGCGGATTGCACGGACCTCGCGGCGAAGGACGGCGCGCTCGAAGCGAAGCGTCCGATGTACGCGGGCAAGATCCGCGCGACGGTGAAGCTCCCGTCGCCGGCCGTGATCTCGATCCGCCCTGGCGCCTGGACGCTTCCCGCCGGCACCGCCGCGCCGCAGGTGATCGAGATCGATCCCGCCGCGGACGACCCGCGCATCACGTTCGATCGCTTCGAGGCGACGGCGAGCGGCGGCAAGCGCGTCTCGCTCGCGGAGGCGCGCGCGATCGTGTCGGGCGGCCGCGGGCTCAAGGGTCCGGAGAACTGGAAGATCGTCGAAGAGCTCGCGGACGCGCTCGGCGCGGCGATCGGCGCGTCGCGCGCGGTCACCGACGCGGGATGGCGCCCGAACGAGGAACAGGTCGGGCAGACCGGGAAGACGGTGACTCCCGACCTCTATGTCGCGCTCGGGATCTCCGGCGCGATCCAGCACCTCGCGGGCATGACGTCCTCGAAGGTCATCGTCGCGGTGAACAAGGATCCCGACGCCGACATCTTCAAGATCGCGGACTACGGTGTGGTCGGCGACCTGTTCGAGTTCGTACCCGCATTCACCGAGGCCGTGAAGAAGGTGAAGGGCACAAATTGAATGAGCGAGGAGCAGCTTTGCTGCGACGAGCGAACCAACCAGCCCTGAGCGGTCTCGAGGCGGAGCCGAGAGATTGAGCAGATGAGACTCGAGCCCAGCGAGACAGAACGCGAGCTTGCGCTCGCCGTTCGTGCCTGGGCCGAGGGCCTCGGCGGGCGGATCGCGCGCGGCGAGCGTGAGGGGACGTTGCCGCTCGACGTCGTCCGCGAGCTCGGCACGCTCGGCGTGCTCGGCATGACGATCCCCGAGCGCGACGGTGGACTGGGCCTCTCGACGGTCGCATTCGCGCTCGTGCTCGAGGAGCTCGCCGCCGCATGGCCGTCGCTCGCCGTTGGCGTGTCGGTCAACAGCGGGATCGTCGCCGGCTCGATCGTCCGCGACGGCACCGATCAACAGCGCGCGAAGTGGCTGCCGCGCCTCGTGGACGGCAGCGGTCTCGGTGCGTTCGCGCTCACCGAGCCGTCGGCGGGCTCCGACGCGGCGTCGCTGAAGGCGATCGCCATGCGCGACGGCGATGGCTGGCGCCTCAACGGGCGAAAGCAGTTCATCACGAGCGCGCGGTACGCCCCGTTCTTCATCGTCTTCGCGCGCGTCTCACCTCCTGAGCCCGCTCGCCCCCACGCGGGCGTCACCGCGTTCATCGTGCCCGCCGAGACGATGGGCCTCACGATCGGCGAGACCGAATCGAAGATGGGTCTTCGTGCGTCCGACACGAGCGGCATCATGCTCGAAGATGCGTGGGTCGGGCCCGGAGCGGTGCTCGGCGATGTCGGCAAGGGCTTCGCGCTCGCGCTCGCGGGACTCGACGGCGGCCGCATCGGTATCGCGGCGCAATCGATCGGCATCGCGCGCGCCGCGCTCGAGCGAGCGATAGCGTACGGACGCGCACGCTCGCAGTTCGGACGCTCGATCCTCGAGTTCGAGGGCATCCGTCTTGCCATCGCACAGGCCCGCGCCGAGATCGACGCCGCGCGGCTGCTCGCGCACCGCGCCTCACGCCTGCGCGATCTGGGCGAGCCGTTCACGCGCGAGGCCTCGATGGCCAAGCTCTACGCGAGCGAGATGACGCAGCGGGTCACCTACAGCGCACTGCAGCTGTTCGGCGGCTACGGCTACATGTCCGAATACGACATCGAGCGCTACGCGCGCGACGCGCGCGCAACGCCACTCTACGAAGGGACGAGTGAGATCCAACGCATGGTAATTGCGCGGTCTTTGGTCACAGCTGCATGACGATCGAAAAGATAAGTAGCAAAAAGACAGCATGGCTCGAGACCGTCTACGGGCCCGCGGTGAAGAAGCGCGCGGAACGCAAGCCGCGCTTCACGACCCTCTCCGGCGAGCCGATCGAGCCGCTCTATACCGGCGAGGATCTCGGAGGCTTCGACGGGGAGCGCGATCTCGGCGCGCCGGGTGAGTTCCCGTACACGCGCGGCATCCATCCGTCGATGTACCGCACGCGCCTCTGGACGATGCGCCAGTTCGCGGGCTTCGGGTCGGCGGAGGACACGAACCGGCGCTTCCACTACCTGATGCAGCACGGCGTGACCGGCCTCTCGACGGCGTTCGACATGCCGACGCTCATGGGCCGCGATGCCGACGACCCGCTCTCGCGCGGCGAGGTCGGACGAGAAGGCGTCGCGGTCTCGACGCTGCGTGACGTGGAGATCCTGTTCGATCGGATCCCGGTCGACGAGATCACGACGTCGATGACGATCAACGGCCCTGCGTCGATCGTCTGGGCGCTGTACCTCGCCGCCGCGGAGAAGCGCGGCTACCCGCTGAGCGCGCTCGGCGGGACGATCCAGAACGACTGCCTCAAGGAGTACATCGCGCAGCGCGAGTGGATCATCCCCGAGCGTCCGGCGATGGACCTCGTCATCGACTCGCTGCGTTTCGGCGCGCGGGAGGTGCCGAAGTGGAACGCCGTCAGCGTGTCCGGCTACCACATGCGCGAGGCCGGCGCGACGGCGCTGCAGGAGCTGTCGTTCACGCTCATCGACGGCCTCGAGTACGTGAAGTGGGGCGTCGCGGCGGGGCTCGACCCCAGCGACTTCGTGCCGCGCATGTCGTTCTTCTTCGACGTGCACAACGACTTCTTCGAGGAGATCGCGAAGTTCCGCGCCGCGCGGCGCATCTGGGCGCGCGAGATCGAGCAGCGCTACCACCCGACGAACGAGCGTGCGCTGCAGCTGCGCACCCATGCGCAGACCGCGGGCGTCTCGCTCACCGCGCAGCAGCCGTACAACAACGTCGTGCGCGTCGCGCTGCAGGCGCTCGCCGCGGTGCTCGGCGGGACGCAGTCGCTGCACACGAACTCGCTCGACGAGACGTTCGCGCTGCCGACGGAGGAGGCGGTGACGCTCGCGCTGCGGACGCAGCAGATCATCGCCCACGAGACCGGCGCGGCCGACACGGTCGATCCGCTCGGCGGCTCGTACTACCTCGAGCACCTCACCCGTCGCATGGAGGAGGGCTTCGAGAAGTACCTGCGCGAGATCGAGGCCATGGGTGGGATGGTCCAGGCCGTCGAACGCGGCTACCCGCAGCGCGAGATCACTGAAGCGTCATTCCGCTTCCAGGAACAGGTCGAGCGCAAGGAGAAGCTCATCGTCGGCATCAATGCATATGCGACTACAGAAGAGGCCAGGGTCCCGATCCTTCGGATCGATCCAGAGGTAGAGAGGAAGCAGGTGGCGCGTCTTGCGGATGTGCGGAGGACCCGCGACGCCGGCCGGTGGCGGGAGGCCATGGCCCGGCTGCGCGAGTCCGCGACCGCCGCGAAGACGAGCAAAAAAGCGGAACTGATGCCTGCGTTCCTCGAGTGCGCGCGGGCGCAGGCGAGCGTGGGGGAGCAGGTGCAGGTCCTGAAGGAGGTCTTCGGTGTCTACCGAGACCCTGGCTACTACTAAGGTCGGCGATCTCCTCCCGCGGATCGATCACCTCTACGTGTCGGCGCGCTCGAGCTTCGATCCGCTGCCGGCGGATCGCTACGACGAGAAGCTGCCGTCGGGCATGACGCTGCGGGAGGTGCTCGCACACCTCGCGGCGTGGGAGGAGACGGTGCCGCCGCGCGTCGCGGCGGTCCTCGCGAGCGGCAAGGACACGTACGAACGTGAGGACCTCTCCGACATCGATGCGTTCAACGCGAAGGTGAGCGCCGAGACGAAGGACACGCCGATCGACGACCTCAAGGCGCGGCTCGCACGATCTCACGAGGCGATCGTCGCCCTCGTGCGTTCGCTCGAAGGACGCGAGATCCCGGAGCTCGCGAAGAAGGTCATCGAGTGGAACACCACCGAGCACTACCCGGATCACTTCGGCGATCTCGGCGCGGCGATCAAGACCGCGAAGGACCTCGCGATGACCGTGAACGCGGGCTGGATCAACTTCCGTCTCGCACTCATGTCGCTCGGCATGGCCGTCCTCGACGAGCGCACCTCGACGGGCTGGACGTACCGCGAGCTCGCGGCGCACGCGGCCGGTTGGGAGGACCTCGCAGCGACGCGTCTCGGCCGGTTCCGCGCGACCGGCGAGACGAACGATCCGGGCGGCACCGCGGACGAGATCAACGCGCGGCTCGTCGGAGCGGCGAAGGGGAAGAGCGGGCGCGAGACCCTCGCCGACCTCGACGCCGCACACACGCGCCTGGTCAGAGAGGTCGACCAGCTCACCCCGGAGCAGATCAAGGCGAGCGACGGCTGGGCGATCGCGGTCGTGGCCGGCAACTCCTATGGCCATTACGGCGAGCACCACACCGAGCTCTTCTCCGCGGTGCCGAGGCGGCCCGCGCAGCTCCTCGAGCGGATGCGCGAAGGCTGGCGACCGTTCCGCCGCGCCGTCGCGCGCATCGGCCTGCGACATTTGAGCGACACGACGTCCGCGGGCTGGACCGCGAAAGCGATGCTCTCGCATCTCGCGTACTGGCTCGAGAGCCTGGACCGATCGCTGCCGTACCGACTCAAGGGGGAGCGCGGACCGATCCCCGACGTGCAGGCGGAGAACGACCGCGAGCAGGCCGCGTCGGCATCTCGTCCGGCATCCGAGGTGATCAAGCGGCTTGACGACGCGTACGCGAAGCTCGTGAAGATCGTGGAGAACTTGCCGGCGGACGAGGACATCCACTTCATGGCCATCCGTCTCATCGCCGGCGAGAGCTATGGCCACTTTTTCGAGCATCTGCCCGAGATCGAGTCGTGGATGCCGCAGAACAAGGCCGACGTGCTCGCGCGCTACGACGAGGTGTGGAATGAGTTCCGCGGCAGGCTCCGTGAGGTCGGGCGCGCACGACTGCTCGACCCGACGCCCTCGGGCTGGTCGTATCGCGACATGTGCGCGCACGCTGCGAACTGGCTCCAGCAGGCGGTGAACGAGCTCGGCGGCGCGACGAAGCGGTGGAACGCCGAGCTCATCCAGAAGGAGAACGAGCGGGCCGTCGCGGCGCACAAGCTCGTCGGTGCCGAGGCCATGCTGGACGAGCTCGACACATCGGCGAAGCGCATGCGCGAGATGATCGCAAGCATCCCCGACGATCAGATCCTCGATCCGAAGACCTTCGGTATCGTCGGGTTCTACTCGTACCTCCACTGGGAGGAACATCTGCACGAGGACCTCGGAGCGACGTATTGAAACGACCGATCCGCGTCGTCGTCGCCAAGGCCGGCCTCGACGGTCACGACCGCGGCGCGAAGGTCGTGGCGCGCGCGCTCCGCGACGCGGGCATGGAGGTCATCTACACCGGCGTGCACCAGACCCCGGAGCAGGTCGTCGAGACCGCGCTGCAGGAGGACGCTGATGCCGTGGGCATCAGCCTCCTCTCCGGCGCGCACAACTACATCTTTCCGCGTGTCTCAGAGCTGATGAAGCAGAAGGGCATGGATGACGTGCTGCTCTTCGGCGGCGGCATCATCCCCGAGGCGGACGTACCCGGCCTCAAGAAGGTGGGTGTCGAGCGTGTCTTTCCACCCGGAGCGAGCCTGGAAGAGATCGTGCGGTACGTGAACGAGGCGGTCGGGAAGAAAAGGGTCGGGGTCTAAGAAGGAGGCAGCGGATGGCGATCCTCGGATTCGGCAAGAAGAAGGACACGCGACCCGTCGACGTCGGTCTCGCGTCACTCGGCGGCAAGAGCGAGAACGAGCTCATCGAATGGTGGAAGCAGCGCTTGGAATTGATCGCACAGGTGCCGAGCGAAATCGCGCGCGTCGGCGCGCTCACGCCGCAGCTGCGCGAGCTGTCACGCATCGAAAGCGCAGAAGAGCGCAAGCGGCTCACGAAGGCGCGACTCATCGCGTTCGCGCAGCTCCCGCAGGACAAACGCAGCATCATTTCCGACGCGCGGAAGAAGGCATGGGACGTGGACCGCGGCGTGCTCGAGGCGGACCAGAAGCTCGTTGATGAGCTGATGCCGCAGCTCGACGCCAGCGTGCGCTCGGCGTACCCGGCGCAGCGCCCTTAGTGGAGTTCCGGTACCGCGACGACCAGCTGCTCGTCCGAGACACCGTCCGCGATTTCGTCCGCACGCGCATCGTCCCCAACGCTGACCGGTGGAACGAGGCCGGTACCTTCCCGCTCGAGCTGCTGCCCGAGCTCGCGTCGCTCGGCCTCACCGGGCTCGCCGTCCCCGCGCAGTACGGCGGCGCGGGCCTGGACATGGTCACCGTCGCGCTCGTCATGGAGGAGCTCGGCGCAGGCGACGGCTCGATCGCGCTGACGCTCGCCGCGCACAACAGTCTGTGCATTGGCCACCTTCTCGTCGCGGCGAACGAGACGCAGAAGCGCCGCTGGCTGCCGCCGCT
>Ga0209058_1004504_pt1 | contig 11089 bp, 10 predicted proteins | sample GraSoiAngelo_147_FD_185904 | JGI IMG/M metagenome (GOLD analysis project Ga0209058, IMG submission 185904) | Grasslands soil microbial communities from the Angelo Coastal Reserve, California, USA - 14_1009_05_40cm (SPAdes) (version 2) | ecosystem: Environmental > Terrestrial > Soil > Grasslands ... | reverse complement strand
ACGCCATCCTGGTCGATGCCGAGGAAGGTGTGCGGATGGCGCGCCGACTCCAGCGCGTCGATGGCGACCTGCTGGTTGCCGTCGGTCGTGTTCTTGAAGCCGACCGGCATCGAGAGCCCGCTCGCCATCTCGCGATGCGTCTGGCTCTCGGTGGTGCGCGCGCCGATCGCGGCCCACGAGATCAGGTCGGCCAGGTACTGCGGCGTGATCGGGTCGAGCAGCTCGGTGCCGGCGGGAAGCCCGAGCCGCGCCAGGTCGACGAGCAGCTGGCGCGCCAGGCGCAGCCCGAGCTGCATGTCGTGCGTGCCGTTCAAGTGCGGATCGTTGATGAGCCCCTTCCAGCCGATGGTCGTGCGCGGCTTCTCGAAGTAGACGCGCATGACGACGAAGAGCTTGTCCGCCAGCCGCGCGGCGAGCGCGGCGAGCCGCCGGGCGTAATCGCGCGCGGCCTCCGGGTCGTGGATGGAGCACGGGCCGACCAGGGCGAGGAGGCGACCGTCCCGGCCGGCAATGATGTCGCGAATGGTCGCCCGGGCGCGCACCACCACCGCGTAGAGCGCATCCGATCCCGGCAACTCGCGCTTGATGACGCGCGGCGCGACCAGGGGCTCGGTCTTGACGACGTGGAGGTTCTGGGTCCGGAGCATCCGTCCGAGTCTCCGGGCGCCGGCGCCCGGGGTCAAGCGCCGGGCGGCCGCGTGGCTTGCACGCCGGGGCCGGCTTCCTGAAGATGCCCGGCGTGGATGCGGTCGCTCCCATCGTCGAGGCGCGCGGGCTCTGCAAGGACTATGGCGCCCGCCGGGTCGTGACCGACGTCTCCTTCGCGCTCGCCCGCGGCCACTGCCTGGGCCTCCTCGGGCCGAACGGGGCCGGCAAGACGACCACCATCCGCATGGTCACCTGCTTCACGGCGCCGAGCGCCGGCGCCCTCGCCGTCCTGGGTCTGCCGACCACGCCGGCCAACCACGCGGCCATCAAGGCCGGGCTCGGCATCGTGCAGCAGGACGAGAGCCTCGACCCCGACCTGAGCGTCGAGCAGAACCTGATCGTCTACGCGAGCTACTTCGGCATCGCGCGGCGCGACGCCGCCGCGCGCGCCAGCGCACTCATGCGCTTCACCGAGCTCGCCGAGCACCGCGCCGCCCGCATCCGCACGCTCTCGGGCGGCATGAAGCGCCGCCTCATGCTGGCGCGTGCGCTGCTCAACGACCCGCGCCTGCTCGTCCTCGACGAGCCGACCACGGGCCTCGATCCGCAGGCGCGGCGGCTGGTCTGGGAGCGCATCCGCACGCTCAAGCGCCAGGGAACGACCATCCTCCTCACCACGCACTATATGGAGGAGGCGGCGCAGCTCTGCGACCGTCTCATCATCATGGACGGCGGCCGCATCGTCGCCGAGGGCACGCCGGCGGAGCTGGTCGCCGCCCACGTGGGCGCGGACGTCGTCGAGGTCTACCTCACGGGGGCGGAGGCCGAGGACGCGCGCGCCGTCGCGCGGCTCGGCGCGGGCCCGTGGCGCACGGAGCGCGTCGGCCAGGTCCTCTACCTCTATCTCCGCGACGGCGAGGCCGGAGCGCGCGTCTTCGGCGCGCTCGACGGCCTCGACTTCGCGCGCCGGCGCGCCACCCTCGAGGACGTGTTCCTGACCCTCACGGGCCACGGGCTCCGGGACTGAGGCGGGAGCGTGCCCACCCTGCGCGCCCTCCGCGTCTGGCGGCGGAACCTGGAATCCTGGAAGCGCTACGCGCCGTCCTTCTTCGTGGCCGCCCTCGGGGAGCCGATCTTCTATCTCCTCGCCATCGGCTACGGGCTCGGCCGCTTCGTCGCCCGGATCGACGGGCTCCCCTACGCGGCCTTCCTGGCGCCCGGGATGATCGCCTTCACGGCCATGAACAGCGCCACCTTCGAGACCACCTTCGGGTCCTTCACGCGCATGACCGAGCAGAACACCTACGCCGCCATCCTGGCCACGCCCTGCTCGGTCGCGGACATCGTGGCCGGCGACATCCTGTGGGCGGCCTCGAAGAGCACCCTCTCGGTGTGCTTCGTGCTGCTGCTCACGGCGCTCTTCGGCCTGGTCGCGAGCCCCCTCGCCCTGGCCCTCGTGCCGGTCGGGTTCCTGGTCGGGCTCATGTTCGGCGGCCTCGGCATGATGGTCACCGCGCGCGCGCCCTCCTACGACTTCTTCAACTACTACTTCACGCTCGGCATCTCGGTGATGTTCCTCTTCTCGGGGGTCTTCTTTCCACTCGAGAGCCTGCCGGCCTGGGCCCGCGCGTTCGCCTGGCTCCTGCCGCTCACGCACGCGGTGAACGTGTGCCGGGCGCTGGCGAGCGGCACGCTCACGCCCGGCCTGGCGGCGGAGCTCGCGTGGATGGCGATCGTGACCGGCGCCGCCTTCGTGGTCGCCGAGCGCTGGGTCAGGCGGCGCGTCCTCCCCTGATCGCTTGACACCGGCGGAGCGCCTGGCGCACCCTGCGCGGCATGCGGATGCGGCGGCAGGCGGGTGCACTGATCCTCTACGGCGGCTGGCTCCTCCTCTTCAACCCGGAAGCGAACCGGCCCGACGCCCCTCTCAGCAGCTGGAAGAAGCGGGGCGAATACGACACCGGCTACCTGTGCGAGCAGGCGCGCAGCAAGTCGGTCGCCGACCTGCTGCGCGATCAGCGGCAGAACCCGGACGGCCCACGCCTCCGGCCTGCTGCGGCCGAGCTCCGGTATCGCTGCGAGCGCGCCGAGCGCTTCGAGCCGCTCCAGGGCCGCTGACGCCCGCCCGCGCGGCCGGCGTCAGGGAACCTTCCACCACGGCAAGCCGAGCTGCGACGCGTAGCAGCCGGGCACCGGCTCCCGCCCGTCCACGTCGCAGCGCACGATCGACAGCTCGAGGCGCGGCACCTGCCGCTCGAAGACGGGCCGGTCGATGTACACTGCCACCTCCTGGCGCCGCCAGGAGCGGCCGGGGTAGCGTTTGCCGCTCCATCCCGGCCCATCGGTCTCGCGCGCCACCGCCGCGGCCCGCTCCTCCGCCTCGTCCTGCCGGTCGAACGTCAGCGCGGGATCGACGTGCTCGCCCTCGTCGTCGATCCGTACGACGTGGTAGTGCATCCACCCCTCCCCCCTGCTAGCTAACCCGCGGAGCGCGCGAATACCATGCTAGGCAGCGGAAAGCGAACGCGGCCGCGGCCCCGCCCTTGACGCTGGGCGCTGCCTTCCGGCAACTGGAGGCGGAGGTCCCCATGGATGCCAGAGCCGCCGTCCGCGAGCGGGTCGCCGCGAGCCGGGATCGCCTGGTCGCGCTGAGCCACCGCATCCACGCCCACCCCGAGCTGGCCTTCGAGGAGGAGCGCGCGTCCACCTGGTGCGCCGAGGCGCTCGATGCCGCGGGCTTCACGGTCGAGCGGGGCGTCTGCGACCTGCCGACCGCGTTCGTGGCGCGCGCCGGCTCGGGGCCGCTCCACCTGGCCCTGTGCGCCGAGTACGACTGCCTCCCCGGCATCGGCCACGCCTGCGGGCACAACATAATCGCCGCCATCGCCGTCGGCGCGGGCGTCGCCGCCGCGCGCGTCGCCGATGACGTGGGCCTCACGGTGAGCGTCGTCGGCACCCCGGCCGAGGAGCGCGGCGGCGGCAAGATCCTGCTCCTCGAGCGCGGCGCCTTCGCGGGTGTGCACGCGGCCATGATGGTGCACCCGGCGCCGGTCGACGTGGTCGAGCCGGTGACGTTGGCGTGGTGGGACTTCGAGGTCCGCTACACGGGCAAGTCGGCGCACGCGTCCGCCTTCCCCGAGTTCGGGATCAACGCCGCCGATGCGCTCACCGTGGCGCAGACGGCGATCGGCCTCCTCCGCCAGCACATCCGGCAGGGCGACCGCATCCACGGCATCGTGACCGACGGCGGCGACGCGCCGAACATCGTCCCGGCGCACGCCGCCGCGGACTACATTGTACGCGCCCGCGCACTCGCGGAGCTGGACGAGATCCGTGCCAAGGTGTTGCGCTGCTTCGAGGCGGGCGCCCTCGCCACCGGCGCCACGCTGGAGGTGAAGCCGAGCGGCAAGCCGTACGCGGAGGTCCAGCACGACGCGGCGCTCGCGGCCGTCTACCGCCGCAACGCCGAGGCCCTCGGGCGGTCGTTCCCCGACCTGGGCGTCCTCCTCGAGCGCGCCGCGGCCTCGACCGACATGGGGAACGTGTCGCACGCCCTGCCGAGCATCCATCCCATGATCGGCATCGCCTCGCTGCCGGCGGTGAACCATCAGCCCGAGTTCACCGCCCACTGCGCGACGCCGCCGGCGGACCAGGCGGTGGCCGACGGGGCGCTCGCGCTGGCGTGGACGGCGCTCGACGTGGCGTGCGATCCGGCGCTCGTCGCCCGCCTGTGCGCGCGCGGTCGCTGAGAGCTCGCGCGGGCGCGTGGTGGGCACGGGGCGCTGAAGACCGCGGTGCCGCGCATTGACCCGACGCGCGGGCGCCATCTACGATGCCACCATGGCCACGGTGCGGGTCGAGGATCGGGAGGGCGGCGTCCGCGTCCTCACCCTCGACCGGCCGCCGGCCAACGCCGAGAACGAGGAGCTGCTGGGCGATCTCGGGACGGCGCTCGCGGAGGCGCGTGGCAGCGACGCCGTGCGCGCCATCGTGCTCACGGGGGCGGGCAGGTTCTTCAGCGGCGGCTTCGACCTCTCCACGCCGCGCCGCGACGACGACTCGGGTCACCTCTTCCGCAACCTCTTCCGCGCCACGCACCTCGCGCTCCTGGCGCTTCCCAAGCCCACGGTCGCGATGGTGAACGGGCACGCCATCGCGGGCGGCCTCGTGCTCGCCCTCGCCTGCGACTACCGCCTGGGCGTCGACGGAGACTACCGCATCGGGCTGAACGAGGTCGCCATCGGGGCCTCCTACCCGAAGGTCGCCTTCGAGATCGTCCGCCTGCGCCTCGCACACGCGCGCGCCAGCGAGCTGCTTCTCGGCGCGGCGCTCTATCCCGCGAGCCAGGCGCTGCGCCTCGGCGTGGTGGACGAGCTGCTGCCGCCCGACGGCTTCGCGGCGACCGTGCTCCGCCGCGCGGCGCGCCTCGGGACCTTCCCGCGCGAGGCCTACGCCCACACCAAGGCGGCGCTGGTGGCGGAGGCGGTGGGGCGCGTCGAGGCCGAGACGCCCGAGGAGGCGGCACGGGGTGCGGCGGTGTGGGCGACGGCGGAGAGCCGGGCGGCGCGCGCGGCGCAGCGCGCGAAGCTCGGGATGCGCTGACGTAGTCAGGGCTTCCCGACCGCGAAGTCGTCGAACAGCACCTGCGAGTCGGCCTTGGACCAGAGGCCGCAGCGCCCGCTCGGCGGCGCGTCGAGGTCGCGTTTGAGCCGCTCCTTGCCGTCGAGCTCGACCGACAGCGAGCGGCCACGGAGCGTCACCGCGAGCCTGTGCCAGGTGCGGCTCGGCGTGTCGACGCCGCGCACCGTCTCCAGGATGGTGCGCTTGCCGCGCACCACGCGGAAGAAGAGCAGGTTGTCCTCGAGGGCGTTGGCGCGCGCGGCCAGGTAGCTGCCATCGGGCGCGATGCTCCACGCGAGCCCCGCGCCCTGATCGATGCGCCCTGCCTGCGGGTAGAAGCGCACCGACAGGGCGAGGTCGCCGCTCGGGCAGTCACCCTTGTAGACGGCGAGCGGGAAGTAGGCGAACGCCTTGACGCCGTCGAGGAACTCGGCGTAGCGCTCGCCGTAGAGCCGCCGCGCCTGGTCGGCGAGGTTCGCGGACGGGGTCCCCTGCCGCCACGCGGAGCCGTCGACCATGAGGCCGCGCGCCCCGGCCAGGTCGGCCACGTGCCAGTCGCCCACCACCGCCTCGAACTGCGCGGCGGGACCGCCCGACGCGTCGGCGTCGAAGCTGACCACCTCCGCGCGCGCCGGCACGCCGAGTAGAACGAACAGCGCGAGCGCGACTCGCATCACGATCTTCCCTTGCTCCGTGTCAGGATCCACCCCACGACGAGCGGCGCCAGCGGGATGCCGAGGTACGCCGACACGACGAGCGCCCGCCGCCGCCCCCCGGCTATGACGAGCGGGTAGCCGGGATATTCGGGCTGCGACCAGTCCGGCAGCTGATACCCGGCCGCCTCGAAGATGAGGCTGACGATCTCGCGGCGGCTGGTCGAGCGCGTCTCGCGCGTGCCCCCGCCGGCGTGAACGACGACCCGGCCGTAGCCCTCGTCGCGACCCGCCTCGGTCGCGTCGGCCTGCTCGTCGGTCGGCATCCGCACCTCGAGGTCCGGCCGGGCGAGGCGGAGCTTGGCGAGCACGTCCGATTCGAGCTGGCGCCGGCGAGCGTCGTCGCGGTCGAGGTAGACGTCGAGCGTGATGGACCCGGGCAGCGCGGCCAGCTGCCGCGCTGCCGCGGGCGGGAGTGAGCCGCGCCGGAGCTCGGTGGTATCGAACCCGCGGCGCACCCGATGCGCCAGCGCGGCGGCGACCAGCGTCGTCGCCAGGACCGCGGCCAGCGTCGCCCCCCGCTTCGGCCACGCGAGATCGACGCGCACGCCCACGTAGGCCGCGGCGAGCGCGCCGCCCACCACGGCGGTCATCCAGAGGCACGCGCCCACGGCCAGCGTGCCGCGCTCCATGGGATAGAGATGCGTGGTCACGGACCAGTCGAGCGCGCGGCCGAGCCAGGCGAGCGCGGCGAAGCCCTCGGAGGCGTCGATCGCCCACGAGGCCGCGACCACGAGCACGGCCAGCGTCGCGGCCTGCGCCAGCGTCTCCGTCCACGCCGCCGCGGCCACCGCGATCGCCGCCACCATCGCCACGTAGAGCGCGTAGCCGAGGAGTGCCGTCGCCGTCTCCGCCGCCGCCAGGTGCCCGCCGGCGAGCCGCCACACGGCCAGCAGGACGAGCGGCGCGACCAGCTGGAGCGCCACACCGGCGAGCGCCGCGAGGCTCTTGGCGGCCACCAGCCCGAGCGGCCGCCCGGTCTGGAGGAGAAGCGCCCGGAACGTGCGCCGCTCCTTCTCGACCGCGAGCGCCCGCGCGGCGACCAGCGGCCCGAGCAGCGAGACCGCGAGGTAGAGCCCGCCGAGCGTCGGCCGCACGACGCCGAGGAGGGGGTCGAATTCGCGCGCCATCAAGCGCGCCCCGGCGACGGAGCGCGACCCCGCCGAGTAGAGGTCGACCGCCAGCACGAAGCCGTGCCCCACCAGCAGCGCCGAGAGCGCCGCCTGGAGCCAGGTGAGGCGCGCGCGCAGCACGATCGCGAGCTCACGCTCGAGCATGCGTCCCCGCGCGCAGCAGCGCGATGAAGATGTCCTCCAGCGACGCGTCCGCCCGCCCGACGCGCGCGCGCAGCTCCGCGAGCGGGCCGAAGGCCACCATCCGCCCGGCGTCGAGCACGAGCACGCGCGACGCGATCTTCTCGGCGTCCGACATCTGGTGGACGCTCAGCAGGAGGGCCGTGCCGGCGCGGGCGCGCGCGCGCAGTACCGCGAGCACGTCCTCGAGCTGGAGCGGGTCGAAGACGCCGAGTGGCTCGTCGAGCACCAGCACGGGCCGGCCGGTCGCGAGCGCGGCGAAGAGCGCCACCCGCCGCTTCTCCCCGCGCGACAGCTCCCCCGCCCGCGCGCCAGCGAGCGGACCCAGGCCGAGCCGTTCCAGCAGCGCGGCCGCGAGCCCGTCCGGCGGCCGCCCGAAGCGCTCGGCGTGCGCGAGCAGCGTCGACACGCGGACCTCGGCCGGCGGCTCGGCCTCCTCGGGCAGGAAGGAGAAGACGCGCGCGCGGCTCGCGAGGTCGCCGAGCGCGCGTCCTTCGAACGTCACCCGGCCCGCCGCAACGGGAAGGAAGCCGAGGATCGCCTCGAGGAGCGAGCTCTTCCCGGCCCCGTTCGGGCCGATGACCGCGACGATCTCCCCGGGCGCGAGCCCGAGCGAGACGCGGTCGAGGACGCGCCGCCTCCCGCGCTCCACGCTCAAACCCTCGACCACGAGCCCGCTCATGGCTCCGCCGGCGCCCGGAGGGTGCGGAACTGCGCCAGGAGCAGGAGGTCGTAGAGGGCCTTCAGCACACCGCCCAGCACGAGCGGCCAGCCGAAGGAGGAGCGATCGAGGAGGATGCCGGCGAAGAGCGGCGGGATCGCGGCGGCCAGGCTCCGGGGCACGTTGGTCACGCTCGAGGCCGCCATGCGTTCCTCCGGCGGCACCAGGGCCATCACGTACGCCTGACGCGCGGGCACGTCCATCTGCGACAGCGAGGCGCGGAGCAGCAAGAAGGTGACCGCGAGCGGCGCGCTCGGCACCACGCCGGCCACCACCAGGAAGAGGTTCGCCGGGAGGTGCGTGTAGACCATCGTCCGCACGTGCCCGATGCGCGCGGCGAGCTTCGAGGAGAGGAGCTGCGAGAGCGCGCCGACCATGCCCGCGCCGAAGAAGATCGCTCCCGCGGTCGCGACCGAGAGCTGGAAGCGGCGGTAGAGCCAGAGCACGAGCAGCGACTGCACGACGAAGCCCCCGCCGAAGGCGTCGAGGCTGAAGAGCGTGGCCAGGCGGAGCACGACGCCGCGCGAGCGTGCGAGCGGCGCCTGTCCCGCCGGCGCCGCGCGCTCCACGGCCGGGGAGAGGCGGCGGTAGATCGCCGCCACCACGGCCGCCACCCCCGCGTAGAAGAGGAAGCCACCCCGCTCCGCCGCGAGCGGATCGATGCCGCCCAGGCGGGCGGCCATCTCGGGCACGCAGCTGGCAAGCGCGCCGAATCCGCCCGCGAGCGTGCCGGCGACGTTGTACCACGCGAAGACGGCGGTGCGTTCGCTGCCACGCACGGTCTCGGCGAGCACCGCCTGCTCGACGGGCAGGAAGACGCTCACGTCCCCGGCCGTCGGGTTGAGCGTGCCCACCACCGCGACCAGGAGGAGCGGCCAGAACGCGCTCAGACCGGCGAAGCCGAGGCCGGTCGCGAGCATCAGGAGCGCGGCGAAGAGGAGCACGCGGCGGCGCTCCACCCCCTGCCCGGCCAGGCCGACGGCCGTGGTGAGCGCCGCCGAGCCGAGGAGCGTCCCGGTCACGATCGCGCCGACCTGGAACGGCGTGAAGTCGAGCCGAATGAGATAGCCGGCGAGCAGCACGCTCACCAGCCCGTCCGCGAACCCCCGCAGCGCGCGGGTCACGAGGAGGTGCCGGGCGTCCTCGGTCGCGCTCGACGGCAGCAGCGCCACGAGAGGTGGCGAAGGTTTTCTACGCGGGCGCGCGCCGTGTCAAGCCACGCGAGCGGGGCGTCCACCCGGCGTCGGCGCGCGGGCCACGACGGGGCGCCCTGCCTGCGCGCGGAGCCGCTGGGCCGTGCGTCCGAGGCTCTCCACCACCGCCGTCAGCTCGGTCGCGTCCACCGGCTTGACCACGTGTGCCTGGAAGCCCGCGGACAGCAGCCGGATGCGGTCCTCTTTGCTCGCGTAGGCAGTCAGCGCGACCGCGAGAATCTCCGCGGGCTCACCCTCCTGGCTGCGGATGGTGGCGAGCAGGTCGCAGCCGTCCTGGTCCGGCATCGCGATGTCCGTCACCAGCACGTCCGGCTTCCATTCGCGCAGCATCTCGACGGCCTGTCGCGCGGAGCCGGCGAGCCGAACCTCGGCGCCACACGACGAAAGCAGCGTGCCGACGACCTCGTTGTTGTCGGGCTCGTCGTCGACGACCAGCACGCGCAGGCCGTCGAGCGGGGCAGACCCGTGCTGGCTGGCCGGCGCGCTCCGCTTCGGCGGCCGGCGCTCCACCTCGCCCGCCGTCTGCGCAACGGCGAGGGGCAGCGCGACGGTGAAGACCGCCCCCTGGCCCTCGCCGGGGCTCTCCGCGTGGACGGTTCCCCCATGCAGCTCCACGATGTGACGCACGATGGCGAGCCCCAGCCCGAGCCCACCATGAGCACGCGTCGACGTGCTGTCGGCCTGCTCGAAGCGCTGGAAGATGTGTGGGAGGAACTCGGGCCGGATTCCCTGACCGCTGTCGCGCACCGTGATCTCGACGCGCCCGTCGACCCGCTCGAGCCGCACCTCCACGCGGCCCCCCTTCGGCGTGAACTTGACCGCGTTGGACGCCAGGTTCCACACCACCTGCTTCAAGCGCTCCGGGTCTCCCGTCACCGTCCCGACCTCGGCGTCGAGCACCACCTGCAGCTCGAGCCCCTTCGCCTCGGCGGCCGGCCGGACGACCTCGACGGCTGCCTGCACCACCGGAGCGAGGGGGACCGGTCGCACGTCCAGCCTGAGCTTCCCCGTGATGATGCGGGAGACGTCGAGCAGGTCCTCGACGAGCTGCGCCTGGGAGCGCGCGCACCGCTCGATGGCCTCCAGCGCCCGCCGCGCCTTCTCCTCGCCGAGAGTCCCCTGGCGGAGCATCCGGGACCAGGCGAGGATGGGCGAGAGCGGCGTTCTCAGCTCGTGCGATACGGTCGCCAGGAACGCGTCCTTGGCGCGGCTGGCCGCCTCGGCTGCCGCTCGTGCGCGGCCCTCGGCCTCGTAGTGACGCGCGTTGTCGGCGGCGAGAGCGGCGCGGTGCGCCAGCTCCTCCGCGACGGCCAGGTCGTCCCGACCGAAGCGGCGACCCGATCCCGCCGCCCCGAACGCGATCGCACCCAGCGTCTGGCCGCGTGCGATCAACGGCACGGCCATGTACGACGTGACCCCGAGAGCGCGGAGGATGCCGAGATGCTCCTCGTCCTGGGCGGTCGCTTCGAGCAGCGCGTCGGGGAGGTGGCCGACCAGCTCCCGGACGCCGGTGCGGATCACGCGGCCCGGCCCGTAGGGCGCGCTCAGGCTGGCCGGGTAGCGCTTCTCCATTTTCCAGGCGAGCTCCGCCTTCGCGGGGTCCGCGTGGGCGACGGCTAGTTGCCGGACCCTTCCCTCGGGGTCGACGATGCTCAGGGCACACCAGTCGGCCATGCGCGGCACGGCCAGGTCGGGGACGCTCTTCAGGGTCGAGTTGTAGTCGAGCGACGCGCTCAGGGCGGCGCTCGCCTGCGCGAGGAAGGCGGCGCGCCGCTCCGCGGCCTCGGCCTGGGCGCGTGCGCCCTGCTCTCGAATGAGCCGGGCGCGCTCGTGCTCGACCCGCTCCAGCGCCCTCGCGTT
>Ga0209058_1004503_pt1 | contig 11090 bp, 9 predicted proteins | sample GraSoiAngelo_147_FD_185904 | JGI IMG/M metagenome (GOLD analysis project Ga0209058, IMG submission 185904) | Grasslands soil microbial communities from the Angelo Coastal Reserve, California, USA - 14_1009_05_40cm (SPAdes) (version 2) | ecosystem: Environmental > Terrestrial > Soil > Grasslands ... | reverse complement strand
GCTCGATGCCGGCCAGGGCGTGGTGCGCTACAACGAGAGCCTGATCGCAACCTTCGCGCCGCTGCTTGCCGGGCCTCTGCCGACGATCGTCGGATTCGCAATGTGGGGCGTCGCCCTGGCGATCCTGAGCCCGGTCGCCGTTCGTCATCCGAGCTCGGTCGCCGTCGCCGCGCTAGCGACCGCGGTCGCGATCGGCTTCTCCCCGCACGCGCTCCCCTACGACACCGTCCTGCTGGCGGTGCCGGCATGGTTCGGGTACGTCCTCTACCGGTCGGGGGCGATCCCGACGCCGGCGCCAGCCTACCTTGCCTTCGCGCTGGCCCTGGTGGTTGACCTTGGACGCCCGCTGGTCAGCATCGCGCCGGTCGTGTTGCTCGTGGCCCTCGCCTGGTACGGGCGCGTGGTGTGGCTCAGGCGGCAGCGTCCGCCGCGGGTCGAGCGGGCTGCGTGAGCGCGGCGGCCCGCTCCTGTCGCAACATCTGGAGCAGCAGCGTCCAGAGCAGGAGGAGCCCCAGGAGCTTGACGGAGGTTGCGGCCAGTACCAGCGTTGCTTCGCCGGCGCCGTGCACCTGCAGGTTGGCCGGTAACGGAAAGGCCCGCCTGTCGATCCAGCACATGGCATAACCCGCAAACAGCCACCAGCCGTAGCGGTGGCCGGGCCGGCGGACCGTCATCCAGGCGATCGCCGTGGCCAGCGGCAGGAGCAACGTCACGAGATGGTGCTGCCAGGTCACGCTGCTGGCGATCAGGAGCGAGGTCATCAGGGCGGCCACGCTGAGCCGGAGGGTCCATCCGTTGGCTGCTGGGCCGACGCCCCGTGCCTGCCACAGGGTGACGCCGATCACGACGACGGCCGCCAGGACGATCAGGACCTTGGCTGCGGTCTGGGTGTTGTCGCCGAGAAGGTTCGGTGAGAGCTGGACGATCCGGCTCACGAGCCCATCGATGGAACCGTTATCCCAGTTGGCGGTGCCCAGGCCGATCCGCGGGAGCACCACCGTGAAAAATTGCCAGCTGCCCGGTGAGGCCAGCATCGTCGTGGCGGTCAGCGCCACCAGCGCCACGCCGGCCATGACCGCAAGGCGGATGCGGCCCAGCCGGTAAAAGAGGGGGATCAGGAAGATGGGCGTCACCTTGAGCGACGCGGCGAGGGCGATGAAGATTCCCGCGCGCCCATCGCGATGGCGCAGGGCGGCCCACAGGGTGGCGGTGACCAGCAGCAGCCACACCGTGGCCACCTGCTGAAACTTCAGGTTGAGATAGACCGGCATGAAGCCGAGCGCGCTCAGCAGGAGCAGGCGGCGGCCGGTGCGGGAGAGTTCGGGGTGGATGCGAAGCAACAGGGCCAGCGATCCGAAGAATGCGGCATGCACGGCGATCAGCCAGATGCGCGCCGCCGCCACCAGGCCAAGCGGAGTCAGCGGCGCCAGCAGCTCGGCGAAGAAGGGAGGATAGATGTAGGCGACCACCCACGCCTCGGTTCCCCAGGAGCGCTTGAAATCGCCGTAGATGTCGCCGCCGTGCGCCGCCGCCTGGGCGCCACCGAAGTAATTGACGAAGTCGAATCGCAGGGCGGCAGGGGTCAGGCCGACCCACTGCGCGATCGACCAGACGGCGTAATACCCGGCGGCGATGATGACGAGCAGCAGCAGGACGCGCTGCTGGAAGCGCGGCTCGTACAGCCGGCGGACGCCATACCAGGTCCGCATCCTCACGCGGCGACCGCCGGGGCAAGCTGCGCCGGGGCGCGGGCGATGCGTCGACGGTGCCAGACGAGCAGCAGCAGAGCGACGGGGATCGCGGTGAAGCCGTTGAAGTATCCGAAGCGGAACCCCAGGAAATAGCAGAAGGGGAAGACGAGGAACGCCCAGATGGTCACTTCCACCAGCGGATCGGTCCAACCCTCGAGCCGTGGGCCCAGCAGTACACCCACCAGCGGAAGCAGCAGGATCATGTCGTAGGACTGGACGAACGGAAGGGCCGCCAGCCAGACGAGCAGCAGCGTGAGTCCACGGGTCTGCGGGTCGGCCGCGCGTCGCAAGGCCCAGCCGGCATAGCCGGCGGCCGCGCCCACTGTCAGCAGGAGCGCCGCCAGCTTTGGCCCGCCACCAAGCCCGGGGTAGAAGAAGCTCTCGATGGAGGCCATGTCCGGCTGGATTCCCTGGACCGCCTGCCACATGCGTGGGATCTGCAGCGGCCACTCGATGAAGCCCGTTCCGAGGACCACGGTGGCGCCGCCGAAGGCGACTGCCGACGCGGCGATAAAGCCGCCGATGACGCGGCGCGCCTGCGGCGGTTCGAGCAGGACAATGACCAGTGGCAGCGGCAGTCCGATGTTGGGCTTGAGCCAGATCAGCGCCAGCGCCAGGCCCGCCCACCATCCATGGCCACGGCTCGCCAGGTACCAGGCCAGCACGAAGGCGCCGAACACGACGACGGAGACCTGGCCCATGAAGAGATTGATGAACCCGACGGCGGAGAGGGCGGCGCAGGCCGCGCCGAGCCAGGCTCGGCGGGGCCGCCAACCCAGCAGCGCAAAGACCATGAATGAGGCCACCATCAGCATCGCCAACAGGAGGGCGGCAAAGATGGCGTCGGCGACCTGCCACGGCAGCGATGTCAGTGGAATCAAGGCGAAGGCAAGCCAGGGCCCCTCTGGATAGGCGAGAAACTCGTAGAAGGCGGGGTCGCCCGGTTTGAGCCCCTGGGGGGCATCGTAGAGTTGATCCTCGACCCGTGCCAGTGAGGGCCAATCGTAGGGATCCCCGTGGTGCGCGACGACGGTCGCCGCCGCGAAGAAGGCCCGGAAATCCTGTCCCACCGTCGGCGAGGCCACCAGCTGTCGGGCGTAGGGGATGGTCATCGCGATGAGAAAGATGACCAGCAGCCGCTGGCGCAGCCGCCGGCGACCAGGGCCCGTCACGTCCCTGCCTGGGCAGCGTAGGCGCGGTTCGCCGCGGTGTCGCGCATCATGATGGTCGCCTTGTCGATGGTGTGCAGCTCGAACCACCCGGTGTGGCCCGGGGCGTTGTGGTCCTGGCGCAGCTCGGTGATGATCGGGTCGTTCGAGTGAAAGATCACCCAGTTGATCTGGTAGTGATCGAGCAACTGGGCCTGGTCCGAGCCCAGGGACTGCAAGTGATCGTAGTCGCGCAACAATTGGTCGCCGGCGACCGCCGCATCACCAAAGATGAATACCGGCTGGTAGGGCGTGTGGCCGTACAGCCGAAAGATGAGGTAGCCGCCCCATCCATAGGCGTTCAGCATGTGTCCAGGGGCCGGATGCTGGACCAGGAAATCGGCCGCCTTGACGGGAAAGTCCCGGGCGACCAGTTTCCCGTCGACGCGCTGCACCAGGCTGGGGACGCTGGCGAGGGCGACCACGCCGACCAGCGCCAGCACCATGATGACGTTCGCGGCGAACGTGACCGGGGCCGTCCTCAAGGCCCGTAACGGCCAGCGCCAGGAGAGTCGCTCGCGCGCCTGCTGCGCATAGTCGGCGAGAGCCGGGACTGCCACCAGCATGAATAACGAGAGGTTGCGCACCGAGTGGAGCGCGAGGCCGAGCCCGATCAGCAACAGCAGGAACTGGCGCGGCTCGATGCGGCGCGACAGGGCCAGGCCGGCGATGATCAGGAAGATCATCGCCTCGAATGCCCAGATCTGGGACATCTGGAAGTTCGGCGAGAACCACTCGACGATCAATCGCTGCTGCTCGGAGCTGCCCCCGGTCTGGAAGGGATAGAGATAGATGTCCCAGCCGTTGGGGTTGAGGATGGCGATGCCGATGGAGGCCGCCAGGACGATGGTCATGGCGCGCAGCCGGGGCAGGGGCATCGATCCGGGACGGCCCAGCAGGTAGCGCAGTCCTTCCACCACCAGGGCGACCCCCAGGATCGCGTAGCCGAGGACGAACCCGGCGTGGAGGTTGACCCAGACGAGCATCACGGCGGGCAGGAAATAGAGCGCCCGGCCGCGCCCCTCGCAAAAGCGCTTGACCCACAGGTAGGTGAGCGCGCTCAGGGCAAACGTGATCATCTGGATGCGCGGTCCCCAGATTGGATTGGCGGCAGCCACCCCGAGGGCCAGCGCGAGTCCTGCGATCACGAAGTTGACCCGACGATCGATCGCCAGGTAGACCAGCAAGAACCCGGCGGCGGTTACCGCCCCCAGCGTCAGGCTGACCAGCGGCAGCCGACCGGCGGCATAGAGGACCGCGAGGACGACTTCGCTGAGCCACTCGTGGGTGATCCAGCGGTGGTCGTTGACGGTGAAGGTGTACAGGTCCTGGTGGGGGACGGCGTGGTGGCTGAGGATCCAGTTACCGGTGGTGATGTGCCACCAGAAGTCCGGGTCGGTGACCGGTTGGATGGCGGCGATCAGCATCGTCAGGAAGATGGCGATGGTGAAAAAATGCGGCAGGTCGAGCCAGCGGATGGCTCGGCTCAGCCAGCTGTCAGGGCCTGGCTGGAGCGGGGACGGAACACTGGAGCGGGCCAGGCTTGCCAATCTACTAGACGAGGAAGGGGATCAGCCGGCGTGTCCGCCGGGCGTAGCCCTCATAGGTTGGGTAGACCCTCTGCAGCATCCGCTCCTCGTAATACGTCCGGGTCAATTGGGCGATAACAAAAATGATCAGCACCAGCACGTGCAGGCTGCCCAGGGTTGGCGTGACCAGGCCAAAGCCGGCGATGATCTCCCCCAGATAGATCGGGTGGCGAACAAACCGGTAGGGACCGGTGGTCACCAGTCCGCGCGCCTCGGGCACGATGCTGAATCGGTTGCGCAGGTAGCTCAGAGAGTAGAGGGCGAGGATCATGCCGCAGGCCAGGCAGATATCACTCAAGGCGAGCACCCAGACATTGGTGCTGCGCGCCTGGCCTGGGATCAGGAAAATGCCGTAGAGGATGAAGCTGCCGACCAGCGCGACCGCGATGGCGAGCGGGTTGTGATCGTGGGCGATCGCCTTGCTCCGCACTGCGTAGATCCCGAGCAGGAAGGTGAAAAAGGCCACGGTCAGGAGGCGGTTGAGCAGATACATGACTTCGGTGCGGTTCAGCTCGCCGGCAATGGCACGCTCGACGCCGGAGTAGGCGAGTTCGGCCTGAATCGCCACCAGGAAGCCAAAGACTCCCAGCGGTAGCGCCCGTCCGAGGATGAAGGACGCCCGTTCGCTCATCTGCTACGGAGATTCAGCGTGAATTCATCGATTTTCCTGCTATCATTGGGCCGCCAAACGGGGTTCCAGCCGGGAGCGGGGGCCGTTTTCTCTAGTCCTATATGAGTGCGATCCAGGCCACGGATGAGACTTTCGATCCATTCGTGTTGATTCACCAATCGGTCACGACTCGCCTCCAGACCGTCGAGGCCGAGCTCGAGACAGCCGAGCAGAAGTCGCGCGACTTGGAGGCGTCCCTCGAGCGAGTCCGCGACCTGGCTGACGAATCCCGAGTGGTCGAGAAGCACCTGCTCAACAACCTCAAGCAGTTTTCGCCATCCGAGGTCCAGGAGACCTTCGGGAACATCCGGGAGACCCAGCTCAGCGTGGAACGGGTGCAGATCGAGTACGAGGCGCTCGCCAGCCGCCGCGCGGAGCTCAAGGACCAGGGCCAGTTCCTGCGGTCGGCCAGCCAGATCCTGGCCGACCTGCAGCGGATGTACGGAGAAAACGGCGCCCACCAGGCCGCGGCCGACGGCGACAAGCAGTTCCGCGATGCCTCCCGGCAGGTGTTTCAGATCATCGAAGAGGAGCGCATGCGCATCGCCCGCGACATGCACGATGGTCCCGCGCAGTCGATGGCTAACCTGGTGCTCCAGGCTGAGATCCTGGAGCGATTGCTCGACCGCAACCCAAAGCAATTAGTCACGGAGCTGGCCGAGTTCAAGAACAGCGTCCGCAACGCGCTGGAGGAGACCCGCCAGCTGATCTTCGACCTCCGGCCCATGACGCTGGACGACCTCGGGCTGGTCCCCACCCTCCGCAAGTTCATCAAGGAATACGGCGACCGCTACGGTCTGGCGACCCGTTTCAACGTGGTGGGGCAGGAGCGCCGGCTGGTCGGCAACACCGAGGGCGTCCTGTTCCGCATCGTCCAGGAAGCCCTGACGAATGTGCACAAGCACGCCCGGGCAAAGATGGCGGAGGTGACCATGAACCTCCAGCCGTCCCGCGTCTCGGTGGTGGTCAAGGACGACGGCCAGGGGTTCGATGTCGCGCGCACGGAGGCGAACCTGCACAAGAACAAGAACCTGGGCTTGCTCTCGATGCGCGAGCGGGCCGAGCTGGAAAAGGGGACCCTCGAGATCCGCTCCCAACCCGGGCGCGGTACGGAGGTCAAAGTCGAGATTCCTCTCGCCAAGCGCTGACGGCTAGCGGCCTCCAGGCCGCCGCGCCATCGCGCGCACCCGCACGGTTTCGCAGTTGTAACTCTGTTCGCAACGAGCGCGCCGTCTGTTACGGACTCGTCAAAACTCTTTCGCCGTTCTTCGGCGGAGCGTGCGTTGATCCGTACGCCACTGAGTGTGAGACTGTGGTCGATCTACTCGAAAAGGAGGTGAATTAGCATGTTGACCAACCTTTATCTGCGCCTCCGTGAGCTGCTCAACCGTGAGGAAGGGCAGGGTATGGTAGAGTACGCCCTCATTCTCGTCTTGATCGCGGTGGTCGTGATCGTAGTTCTGATCGTGCTCGGCAACCAGGTCAAGAACGTGTTCTGCAACATCTCGGGCGGTCTCGGCCAGTAAGCACCCAACGCTCTTGGGAGCAACCAGAGAGAGCCTGCGCAAGCAGGCTCTCTTCGTTTTTCGGCCCCCTGGTCACGAATCATCAGCTTGCGCAAGGAAGAGCGCTGACTCATAGATACATGACGCGAAGGAGCGTCACGCCTACAGGCGCTGGCGCCGAATATCAGGAGGTGAGTTGATTGGCGACTGAGGTAAAGCCGAAGAGCAACCGCATCCTCTTGATCTTCGGATTTTTCCTCGCCATCGTGGCGTTTGGAGGGGCTTTGCTGGTTGGCCGAACGGGGGGCGGCGCTAACTCGCTGGTCACCGGTTCGAGGAACATCCCCGCCGTGGTGGCGACCAAAGACATCCCGGCGTCGACCCAGATCACGGCCGACATGGTGACGATCGTGCAGTACTCGACCGAACAGGCACCGCCGTTTGCCTACCGGACCAAAGAGGTCGTGGTCGGGAAGTTTGCCGCGATTCCGATCCATAAAGACTCGGCCATCATCGACTATGACCTTGTGAGTGACGCCAGCGGCGTCCAGCCCGCCAAGCAGGCGTTCCTGCCCATTCCCAAGGGAATGGTGGCGATGCAGATTCCGACCGGTGAGCTCGTCGGGATCGGTGGCAATATCCAGCCGGACGACCGGATCGACATCCTCGTCAGCTATAACCCGAACCCGGCGGACCCGCGCCAGAAGACCAAGACCCAGACCACCTTTACCAACCTGCAGATCATCCGGATTGGGCCGGCGGGTGGCGCCAACGCCCGTGGCATCACCTCGAGCCTCACCGTGATCGTCACGCTCCAGCAGGCTCAGGAACTCAAGTGGTTGCTCGACAACACCAACTACAAGTACGTGCTCCGGTCGGTACAAGACTACCCGGTTCCCGAGGTGGCCACCGGCATCACGGACATCGACACCTTCAACAACACCTACCACGTCAAGTAGACCGGTCAAGAAAAAACGTTGACAGGCTCCCCGCGAAATCGGAAGATTTCGCGGGGTGCCTTCTTTAACGAGATGACCAGATGAGCGAGCCAATCAAAGTCCTGATCGTGGACGACATCGCCAGCACCCTGGATAACCTCCAGAAGCTGCTCTCTTTCGAGCCCGACATCCAGGTGGTCGCCACCGCCGTCAATGGCAAAGAAGGCGTCGAGCAGGCCAAGAAGGTCGTGCCGGACATCGTCCTCATGGACGTCAACATGCCGATCATGGACGGCATCCAGGCGACCGAGATGCTGGCCCAGGAAGCCCCGGGGTCGCCGGTCATCATCATGTCCGTCCAGGGCGAGCGCGACTACCTGCGGCGGGCCATGCAGTCGGGCGCCCGCGAGTTCCTGATCAAGCCGTTCTCAGGTGATGAGCTGATCGCCAGTATCCGGCGCGTTTATCAGCTCGAGCAGAAGAAGGAGTCCTTCCTGGCCAAATCGACCGGCACGACCGCCGCGGCGCCGGCGGCCCCCGCCGACGGCCAGCCTTCGCGGCGCGGGGAGCACGGGCAGGTCTTCTTCTTCTACTCCGGCAAAGGCGGCGTCGGCAAGTCGCTGATCGCGGCCAACCTGGCGGTCTCCATGGCGAACGAGACCAAGGGGAAGGTCGCCCTGGTCGATCTGGACCTGCAGTTCGGCGACATCGGTGTGCTCCTGAACCTGGACCACTCCCAGGGCATTACCGATCTGATCGAAAACATCGACCACATGGACCCGGACTTCATCCGGGAGATCATGGTGGACGGCCCGTACGGCATCAAGGTCCTGCTCACCCCCATCAGCCCGGAGCTGGCGGACCTGGTCACCGTCGATCACGTACGCCGGATTTTCAGCGAGCTCCGCAAGATGTTCGACTACATCATCGTCGACAGCAGCGCCCATCTGGGGGAGATCAACCTGGAGGTCCTGGACCACGCGGATCGGGTGGTGGTCGTCACCTCGCTCAGCATTCCCGCGATCAAGAACACCAAGCTGGCGCTCAAAATCTTCGACTCCCTGTCGATTTCCCCCGACCGTGTCGTCCTGCTGCTGAACAAGTCCGACGCTCACTCGGAGTTCAACAAGGAGAGCGTCGAGGCCAACCTGCGTTTCCCGATCGCCGGCCAGATCCCCAACGATCCGAAGCTGGTCATCAACTCCATCAACCGGGGCAACCCGTTCGTGACCACCCATCCGGAGTCGGAAATCAGCCAGCGGATCCGCGAGCTGGTGGCCAAGGTGCTGCCCCCGGCTCCCGCCGCCGAGCCGGAGACGGCCGAGAAGAAACCCCGCAAGGGTCTGTTCGCCCGCCGTTAGGAAGTTTGAGATGAAGTTCGTGGTCACCGCCCACCCTCACGAGCCACGCTCCGTGACCTGTTGGCGGCGCTCCGTCATCGCGCCGAGGGCGGGTTAGGTGTCACTCCTCGATCGCGTCCAGAAACAGCAGGGCCCCGATCCGGCGGCGCTGCCCGAGGGCGCCTACGTCCCACAGGCGGGCGGCACCCAGGGGACCCGCCAGGGTGCGGCGTCGACGCGCGTGCGGACCTCCTTCGAGATCCAGGCCGAACGCATCAAGAACCGGCTGCAGGCGCGGCTGATCGAGAACATCGACGAGGGCGAAGATGAAGACCGGGAGCAGCGGGCGGCCCGCATCACCGATGCGCTCAACGCGGTGGTAGCGGAGATGGGTCTGTCGCTCACGAAGCCGGAGAAGCAACGGCTGCTGGACTCGGTGCTCAACGACTTCCTCGGGCTCGGGCCGATCGAGGCGCTCATCGCCGACCCGTCGATCACCGAGATCATGGTCAACGGGCCGGATCAGATCTTCGTCGAGCACAAAGGAAAGCTGACCCTGTCCACCACCCAGTTCGAGAGCGAAGAACAGCTCCGGCGGGTGATCGACCGGATCGTGTCCACCATCGGGCGCCGCATCGATGAGAGCTCGCCCATGGTCGACGCCCGGCTGAAGGACGGCTCCCGCGTCAACGTCATCATCCCGCCTCTGTCGCTGAACGGGCCCATCCTGACCATTCGAAAGTTCTCCAAGGACCCCTACAAGATCAGCGACTTGATCAAGTTCGGCAGCCTGACCGAGCCCATGGCGCAATTCGTCCGCTCCTGCGTCCGGTCGCGCCTGAACATGCTGGTCTCGGGCGGCACCGGTTCGGGCAAGACCACCACGCTCAACGTCCTGTCCAGCTTCATTCCCGAGGAGGAGCGGGTGGTGACCGTGGAGGACGCCGCCGAACTCCAGCTCAACCAGGAGCACGTTGTAACACTTGAGTCACGGCCGGCGACGGTGGAGGGCCGGGGCCGGATCGCGATCCGGGACCTCGTAGTCAACGCCCTCCGAATGCGGCCAGATCGGATCGTGGTAGGGGAGTGCCGCGGTGGCGAGGCCCTGGACATGCTCCAGGCCATGAATACAGGCCATGACGGTTCGTTGACGACTATCCACGCCAACTCGCCGCGTGACAGTTTGAACCGCCTGGAAACGTTGGTGTTGATGGCAGGCGCAGAACTGCCCTCCCGGGCGATCCGGGAACAGATCTCTTCCGCCATAAACGTCATCGTGCAGCAGAGCCGATTGCGGGACGGGTCGCGGAAGATCATCGCCGTCAGCGAGGTGCTCGGACTGCACGGCGACCAGGTAAAGGTGCAGGACATTTTCGTGTTCAAGCAGACGGGCGTCAGCGAAGACGGCAAGGTGCAGGGCTTCTTCACGGCCACCGGCATCATTCCCAAGTATTTCGATCACCTGCAGTCGTCAGGCGAAGGCGTGGCCAAGGATCTCTTCACGCCGTCGCCGGATCCTGCCGGACAAGGAGGCAACTAAGTGTCGATCCAACTGCTCTTCGCCGCCATGGCAGCGATCGCCGCCCTCATTGTCGTGATGGCGCTGATGTCCGGCCGGCAGACGAGTGAGGTCGAGCTCCACATGGATAGCTACAACCCGGCGGCCGGCCCGAACGCGAAGAAGGGCGGCATCTTCGAAGGCTTCCTGGAGGGCTTCAACAAGAGCCTGACCCGCAATAAGGGCGGCCGCACCTCCAGGCTCACCGAGGAGCTGGCCAAGGCGGACATCAAGCTCCGGGTGTCGGAGTACGTGATGCTCATCGTCGGCCTGATCGTGCTCCTGTGTGCCGTGCTCTTCCTCCGGTTTCACAACCCGGTCCTGGCCCTGGCCGGCATCCCGGCCGGCTATTTTGTCCCTGGCTTCTTCTTGAAGTTCCGGCAGCGCCGCCGGCTCAAGGCCTTCAACAACCAGCTGGGCGACACGATCGTCCTGCTGTCGAACGCGCTGAAGGCCGGTTACTCGTTTGCCCAGGCCATGGCGACCATCGCCAAGAGCTCGTCGCCGCCGATGGCCGACGAGTTTAGCCGG
>Ga0209058_1004500_pt1 | contig 11100 bp, 11 predicted proteins | sample GraSoiAngelo_147_FD_185904 | JGI IMG/M metagenome (GOLD analysis project Ga0209058, IMG submission 185904) | Grasslands soil microbial communities from the Angelo Coastal Reserve, California, USA - 14_1009_05_40cm (SPAdes) (version 2) | ecosystem: Environmental > Terrestrial > Soil > Grasslands ... | reverse complement strand
TGGTGCGGACCATCACCGCCGACCCCGACGTGCTCGCCGGCTGGAGCGGGGAGTATCTGCTCTTCTCCGGCGTGAGCCACGGCGCATCGGGGCCGGTCGTGACGATGGCCACGCAGGCGTTCGACGATCAGCCGGGCTGGAAGGGGAGTGCGTACACGGGGGGTTGCTTCTTCGACGGGACGTACGACGTCGCCGGGCTGCTCGATTTCGGCTTCACCAACCAATGCAAGCAAGCGAGCTCCGTGGTCCCGTACGAACGGACGTACAGCCGCTACTGCGCATGGCCGGCCACCGCGAACGGGAATCTCCCGGCGACGTGGCCCCAACCGAGCAGCTGCGCGACGCCGGACACGGCCGCCGACACGCTGACCACCGTCTCCGTCGGTGATCTCGCGATCCGCGATTGGAAGCTCGTCGAGTGCGGCAGCGCGCTCTCGCCGTGCGCGCAGGACGTGCTCCCCGCGGCTTCCATCCAGGCGCTGTGCGATCGGATCGCTGCGGCCCCGGGCTACACGTGCGACTACGCCTCGTTCCCAACCTCGAGCCACATCGCGTGCGGGATCGACGCGAGCACGATCGGGAGCTGCAGCAGCTGGTTCGAGGCCGAGCTCGCCGGCCACGGCCTCCACTGACGGACCGGCAGCCGTCGGGGCCGTCCATCTCCTGCGAAAATCTTGTTGACAGCCGCTTCGTGCGCCTCGTATGTGGCGGCGTAGAGCAGCGTCAGGAACGAGGATGCGTTCTCCGTGATCCCGAGCAAGCCCGTACGCGGTTGGTGCCGGTCGTGACGCCGACGGCGTGGATCCGCGCGCGCCTGAGTCGGGGTTGGTCGCTGTCCTCGCTGGGCCCGAATGAAGCCCGCCTGCTCTTCGACGCCGCCGCCGGCGCGGCAGGCCTGGCCGCGGCCCTCCTGTTTCTCGAGCTCTTCGTCCCGGGCTCGACATCGCTCCGGCAGAGCCTGCCGCTCGTCGCGGCGCCGATCGTGTTCATCGCGTGGAACGTGCTGGCGGGGCTCTACACGCGGCTGCGGATCGCCGCCTGGCAGCGCAAGGCCGTCGTGCTCGTGGGCACGGTGGCGGCGACGTCGGTGAGCTGCCTCCTGCTCGGGGCGCCCGTACCGGGTGTCGTCCTCTGGGGACTGGTCGTCACAGCTCCAGTCGTCCTCGGGCGCGCGTTCGTCGCGCTCCCCTTCACCCGACATACCTCGCTCGTCACCACGCTGGTCGCGCACCGCCACGGGCCGGTAGTGGTGCTCGGGGGGGCCGGCTACATCGGCTGGCACACGGTCGACCTGCTGCTGCAACGCGGGTACGAGGTCCGCGTGCTCGATCGGCTCATGTACGGGCGGGAGCCGATCGCCGAGTTCATCGCCCATCCGCGATTCGAGCTGATCGAGGGCGACGTCACGGAGATCACCAAGCTGACGAGTGCCGCCCGCAACGCCTCCGCCGTGATCCATCTGGCCGGGCTGGTCGGCGATCCAGCCTGTGCCGTCGACCCCGACTTCACCCGGCATACGAACATCGTGGCCACGCGCCTGGCGAAGGAGGTGGCCCAGTCGCTGGGAGTCTACCGGTTCGTCTTCGCGTCGAGCTGCTCGGTCTACGGCGTTTCCGACACCGAGGTGGATGAGCAGAGCGCGCTCAATCCGATGTCGTTCTACGCGCAGACCAAGATCGACAGTGAGCGGGAGCTGCTGCATGCGGTGCGGGACGACTTCTTCGTCACCGTGCTCCGCTTCGCCACGGCGTTCGGGCACTCGGGGCGCCCGCGGTTCGATCTGGTGGCCAATCTGTTCACCGCCCAGGCGATGACCGAGGGGGGCATCACGGTCACCGGCCCGCAGCAGTGGCGGCCGTTCGTCCACGTCCGCGATCTCGCACGCGCCATCGTGCATGTCCTCGAGGCGCCCGCCGCCGTCGTTCAGAGCCAGGTCTACAACGTCGGCGCCCGCCGGCTGAACGCGACGATCGGTCAGCTCGGCGAGCTGGTCGCCGATGTGGCACGCGAGTTTCGCGGCCCCGTGACGATCACGGTGCGGGAGCAGGCGGCGCAGGATCGGCGCAACTACCTGGTCTCGTTCGAGAAGATTCGCCGCCACCTCGGCTTCGAGGTCGAGACGGGGCTCGCCGACGGCATTCGCGAGGTGGCGCGTCGGTTCGCGAACGGCTCCTACCAGCATTACCGCGACGAGGTCTACAGCAACGTCGCCACGACCCTCCGGGCGGTCGAGCACTTCTACGATCCGCTCGAATCACAGCGGCTTTACGCCCCGCGGCGGGTTGGCTAGCATGCAGCCGCGCATCGTCCGACATCATGACCGAGCCCGTGCTGTATACCGGCGACCTCGCCGTCGACGATCGGGGCGAGGTAGCGTTCGTGAACGACTTCGACTTCGCCGGCGTCAAGCGTTTTTACACGGTCCGCAATCATCGTGCGGGATTCGTGCGCGCCTGGCACGCGCACCGGCGCGAGGCCAAGTACGTGACCGTCGTCTCGGGCGCCGCGCTCGTCGGTGCCGTGGCGATCGACGACTGGGACGCGCCGTCCCTTCACCTGCCTGTGAAGCGCTTCATCCTGGCGGCGCACAAGCCGCGCGTATTGTACATTCCGCCGGGCTACGCCAACGGCTTCATGTCGCTCACGGCCGATGCGCACATGGTGTTCTTCTCGACCTCGAGCGTACAGGACAGCCTCACGGATGACGTGCGATATGACGCACGCCGCTGGGACATCTGGACCGTCGACGAACGCTAGTTGCTCGTGTGCCCGACGAATCTCTCCTTCGCGGTCGTCATTCCGATGTTCAACGAGGAGGCGGGAGCGGAGCGGTGTGTCGTCGAGGTCTGCCGCGAGCTCGGTCGGCTGCCGTATCGATCGCGTCTGATCGTCGTCGACGACGGGAGCAGCGATGGCACCGCCGCGATCCTTCACCGTATCGGCCTGGCGCAGCCCCTGTTGCAAGTCGTCACGCACCCGGTCAACCGCGGCTACGGCGCGGCGCTGCGAACGGGCGTCGAGGCGGCGCACGACGGACGCTTCGATTACGTGCTCTTCATGGACAGCGACCTGACCAACTCCCCGGCGGACGTGCCGCGCTTCGTCGCCGAGATGGAGCGCGGCGCCGACGTCGTCAAGGCGACGCGCTACAGCGGCGGCGGCGGCGTGCGCGGGGTTCCTTTCTCCCGGTGGATCATCTCGGCGGTGGGTAACCGGGTTGCGCGCACCCTCTTCGGCATCCCGATCCACGACTGCACCAACGGCTTCCGGGCGGTGAAGGTTTCGCTGCTGAAGCGGATGGAGCTGCGGGAGCGTCGCTTCCCGGTCATCATGGAGGAGCTCCACTGGTGCCGGTTCCTGGCGCGTACCTATGCCGAGGTGCCGGTCGTGCTCACCGCTCGCCAGGCCGATCAGCGACCGACGGCCTTCGTGTACCGGCCGTCGGTGTTCTGGTCGTATCTGCGCTACCCCGTGCTCGCCTTCCTGCGCCGGCCGCCGGCGGCCTCGGTCGGCCCGCGCCCGGAAACGACGAGGGCGTCTGCATGACGAAGGTTCTCGTGCTCGGCGGATCGGGCATGCTGGGCTCGATGGTCGTGGACCTGCTGTCCCGCAACCGCAGGTTCGAAGTCACCGCGACGGTGCGCGACGCCGCCCTCGCCGCGCACTTCGGCGCCCGCCTCCCCGGCGCGGCCTGGCGCGTCTTTCGGTTCGACGGCGACCCGCCGTCCCGCGAGATGCTCGAAGGCCAGGCCTGGATCGTCAACGCGATCGGCATCACCAAGCCGCTCATCCGCGACGACCAACCCGCGGAGATCGAGAGGGCCATCGATGTGAACGCGCGGCTGCCCCACCTCATCGGGCACCTGGCGAGACATTCGGGCGCCCGCGTCCTGCAGATCGCGACCGACTGCGTGTACTCGGGGCGTCAAGGCGGCTATGTCGAGACCGATCTGCACGACGCGCTGGACGTCTACGGCAAGACGAAGAGCCTCGGGGAGTCATTCCAGGACAACGTTCACCACTTGCGGTGCTCGATCATCGGTCCCGAGCCGAAGGACTTCAAGTTCCTGATCGAATGGTTTCGCCGGCAGCCCAGCGGAGCGACGGTCAAGGGGTTCGTCAACCACCGCTGGAACGGCGTGACGACGTTGCACTTCGCCAGGCTGTGCGAGGGCATCATCGCGCGCGGTGTCGAATTGTCGCACCTCCACCACGTCGTACCCTCCGGCTCCATGACCAAGGCGGCGATGCTCCATGCCTTCGCCGCGGCCTTCCGGCGCCCCGACATCCGGATCGAGGACGTCGAGGCGGGAACGATCGTCGACCGGACCCTCGACACCATCAACCCCGACCTGAATCGGCGTCTCTGGGACGCCGCCGGGTACTCCGACCCGCCGTCCGTGCCCGAGATGATCCGCGAGCTCGGCGCCTTCGACTACCGCGGGGCGGGAGCACCCGCCTCGGCAGGCCGTCCATGAATAACCGCCTGGCGTTCATCCTGGGCATCCGGCCCGACGTCATACGGGCCTCGCTCATCATCAAGCATCTCCGGCGCTACGCGGACTGCGAGCTGCACCTCATCTGGTCGGGCCAGCACTACTCGGACAACTTGAAGGGCATCTTCTTCCGGGAGCTGGATGTGGTTCCGGCCGAAATCGACCTCGCTTGCGGTGGGGAGACGGACGCCCACATCGCGGCGTCGGTCATCTCGGGACTCTACCCCGTGCTGCGCGATCTCGACCCGGCCGCTGCAGTGTTCCTGGGCGACAACAACACGACCCTCGGGGCAATCGCGGCCGCCCAGCTCAACGTGCCGGTGGTGCACATCGAGGGTTGCATGCGCTCGTACGACTGGCGCATGCCCGAGGAGAAGTACCGCACCACAATCGACCATCTCGCCGATGTCATTTACGCTTACGTCGACGAGTACAAAACGCAGGGGATTCGGGAGGGACTCAATCCGGCCAACATCGTCGTCGTCGGCAATCCGATCGTCGACGTGCTCGAGCATTACTACTTCTCCCGACTCAGCCGCTACGAGGCGATGATGACCGACGCCTTCTTCGCCGATCGGGGCGTCAGGCGCGGGGAATACTACCTCATGACGTGCCACCGGCGGGAAAACGTCGAGCAGCGGGGCACGCTGGAGGCCATCCTGAGGCTCGTCGAAGAAGCCCCCCACCGCGTGTACTTCCCGGCCAGCTATCGCACCCAGCAGAGGCTGCGCGATTTCGGCCTTGCCCTTCCGCCGAACGTGAACGTCGTGGATCCGATCGGCTACGAAGAGATGTTGTGCCTCATGGTGGGGTCGCGTGGCGTGCTCACCGATTCCGGCACGGTGGTCGAGGAAGCATGCGTCCTGCAGGTGCCGTCGGTGCAGATGCGGCGGGCGACCGAGCGGCCGCAGGTCTACGATGCGCGCTCGAGCGTCAAGTTCGATCCGGCCGAGCCGGAGTCCTGTCCGTCGCCGACCGTGTTCAGGAAGCTGGAATCGCTCGTCGGCACCCGCTGGACGCACAACCTCGGCGACGGTCGCGCGTCCGAGCGGATTGCCGAGGATCTCCATCGCCGCCTGGCGACCGGAGACCTTTCTCGGCATCGGCCCGAGCACTACCATGTCCCCATCGACCGGTCGTACCGTGGCGATGGGCTGGATACCTGAGGGAAGGGGCGGACCCTATCCGCCGGAGCCGGGGCCGCCCCCTGCCCCCGTTGCGCTGTCGCCCGCGGGGGTGACCTCCCAGATGCGCAGCGGCTCGAGGCGCCAGGGCTCGACCGGTCTCGCGATCTCCTTGAGGAGGTGCCACGTGGGCGGCGGCTCATTGCCCTTCAAGTTCAGCACCGAGTACATGCCGACTCCGGGGCCGCGCGAGCCCCCGGTCACGACGTATCCCTCACGGATGGTCCAGAGTGTCGCGAAGTCGTCCTTCTCGATGACGTCGACCTGCAACGCCTTGCCGTCGAGCGCCTGCGGCATGGAAAGCGTCGGCGCATACTGCGTGGCGAACGCGTAGCGGGTAGTGAGCCAGAAGTCCGAGTACACCGGTCTCGGCGGTAGCCGCGCCAGAAAGCTGGCGGCTTCGTTGCGGTCCGACAGGGGCTCGGTCCAGACCCGGTGGAGCGTCCGCGCTTCCAGCAGCCCCGACGTCGCCAGCACCGCGAGGCAAATCCAGAAGGGGATGCGGCGCCATCGCCGCATCCCCTCGAGCGCGGCGGCGACGACGAGGCTCGCGGGGGCGAGCCAGGCGTGGGCGTAGCGGGCGTAGCGCGGCGCGAGCGTCAGCGGATGCAGCTCCTTCGGGAAGAACTCGAGCAACAGCACCAGCACGAGCAGCCAGAGCAGCGGCACGTGCGCCCGGGCAGGTCTCCGCGCCGCGACGTAGAGCACGGCCGGCACGAGCGCGTAGAAGAGGTAACCGAAGGGCAGCGTGCCGTCCGGGGAGCGCAGCCACACCAATCGGGGATACATGAGGAGGGTCTCGCGGACCGAGCCCGTCGCGGCGCCGCTCTGCGGCCATTGCACGTGCAGGCGATTCAGGGCGTCTCCCGTCGTCCAGTAGTCCGCCGCGAACGTCGCGGCGAGGCCGGCCCCCACCACCCCGCAGAACACCACGTCGCGAAGGACCGCTCCGCGATCGCGGACGCGGGTGAGCGCGAGGGCGCCCAGGCAGGGCAGCACGTAGACGGCCGGCTCCTTGATCATGTAGCCGACCAGGGTCGCCGCCGCCCCGAGGAACGCGTACCCGAAGCGTCGGGCGCCGGAGACCTCCCGGGCCGCCAGGAACGCAAGCACCGTGATGGCCGCCAGGCACGAGGTGATGATGTCGATCGTCATCGACGAGGCGAACACGGCGTCGAACGGGCAGGTCGCCACCAGCAACGCCGCCGTCAGGCCCGCCGCGCTCCCGAACAGGCGGCGGCCGAGCAGGAAGACCACGACGATCGACACCAGCGACATGAGGAGCGGGTAGATCACGTACGTGAAGTCGTTGATGCCACCCGCGCGAAAGAGGAGCGCGAGCGGGACGCTCAACCCGAGGCGGTAGTTGACGCCGTAGTGGAGATTGACGGCGTCCCAGCCGCCGCGCGCCAGCCCGTTCGACATCCCCGCGTAGATGATGTCGTCCCCGCTGACCCCGAACCCCACGAAGAAGCACCACCGGACGCCGGCCGCGAGCAGCACGATCGCGAGCAGCGCAGCCCGCACGCGAGCGCGCTCGCCGGGGAGGCTCGATACCATCGGACACATGTGCCGGGGGTCCGTCACGCCGGCACGAACATCGGCGCCGTGACTTCGCCCCGCACGCCCGCGAAGCGGAGCGGCCGGAAGACGACGCGCATCGGCATGTCCACGCGCAGCAACGCGGGGTCGCAGTCGACGATGCACGTCACGATGCGCACCGCAGTATCCTCCTCGATCGCCACCAGACCCGCGACGTACGGCACGTCCGCTGCGAGCTGCGGGATGAAGGCACGGCGGACGACCGACCACGAGAAGAGCCGCCCGCGGCCGCTCACCGCCGTCCAGGTGGAGGTGTGCGAACCGCAGAAGCGACACGTGCCGTCGGGATACCAGATGTAGCGCGGGCACGCGTCGCAGCGGGGCACCGCGAGCTCGCCGCGTGCCGCCGCGGCCCAGAACTCGCGCGTCGGCGGCCAGTCCGTATCGGGCAGCGGGAACTCGTTACGGAATCTCACCGGCGCCTCAGGATGAGCGTGCTCGCCTGCGGGCCGGTGTAGCCGCCGTAGACGCCGATCTCGGCGTCCTTCACCTGTGCCGCCGCCTCACCCCGGAGCTGGCGGACAACCTCCACGACGTGCGCGATGCCGAGCACGTAGGCGTGCGAGAGCATGCCCCCGTGCGTGTTGTACGGAAGTCGCCCGCCGTCGAAGTGAAGCGTCGTCCCCTCGACGAACGGGCCGCCCTCGCCTTTCTTGCAGAAGCCCATGTCCTCGATCTGCATGAGCGAGACGATCGTGAACGGGTCATAGCAGGCGAGCACGTCCACGTCTGCGGGGACGATGCCCGCCATCCGGAAGGCGCCCGGCGCGGCGAAGACCTGGGGCGTCGCCGTGAAGTCGCCCTGCTGCGCCCAGTAGGTACGAGTCTTGGAGTTCCCGACGCCGACACCCGCCACTTCGACGACGGGCGCTCGCAGGTCGCGGGCGCGATCCACCGACGTCATGACGTAGGCGCCCCCGCCGTCGGAGATGAGGCAGCAGTCCTCCTTGCGAAAGGGATCGCAGATGGCGGGGCTCGCGAGGTACTGCTCGAGCGTGAGCGGCTTGTCGTGCAGCACGGCCGCGGGCGTGAGGTTCGCGTGGCGGCGGCAGGCGACGGCGATCGCGCCGAGCTGGGCGGGCGTCGTGCCGTAGTCGTGCATGTGGCGGCGCGCGATGGTCGCGAAGTAGACGGGCTGCGGGAACCAGCCGAACGGCACCTCGAGGTTCTGCTTGAAGAGCTCCGCCGCGTGCACCTCGCCGGGACCGCCCACCATGTCCGCGCGCTGGGTGGCCCACGCGACCGAGAACACGTTGACGATGGTGTGCGCCTTCCCCGTGCGGATCGCGAGCGCCGCCTCGTGCGGGGCGGAGCCGGCCCACACCATGCCGCCGCCGGCGGTGGACACCCACATGTCGTGGCTCGTACCGAAGTGCGCCCGGTAGTCGTCGGCCCCGAACTGCTGCCCGTCGAAGGGCGAGTACATGATGCCGTCGACGTCCCGCGGCGTGAGGCCCGCATCGGCGAGCGCGCGCTCGATCGCCTGCGCGGCGATCTGCTTGGTGGTGCGGCCCGACGCCTTGGTGTGGTCCGCCTCCCCGACGCCGGCGATCGCGACCTCGCCGGACACGTCCTCCAGGTCGGAGGGGAAGCCCCAGTCGGGCGATGCGGTGGTCATGCGACGCATGGCCTACCACAGCCGCGTGCTCTCGGCACCGATCCTGTCGTTGACAATGCCGAGGGTTCCGAGCCTATGCTCGCGCCGTCGTGGACGGCATTCACGACATGGGCGGGATGCACGGGTTCGGCCGCGTGCCCGTCGAGGCGAACGAGCCCCTCTTCCACGCGCCGTGGGAGAGCCGGGTGCTCGGGATGGTCTTCCAGGTGGTGGGGACGGGATGGAGCAACATCGATGCCTTCCGCCACGCGATCGAGCGCCTCGAGCCGGCCACCTACCTCGGCGTCGGATACTACGGGCGGTGGCTCCGCGCGCTCGAGACCATTCTCGTCGAGGCGGGCCTGCTCGAACCGGGGGAGCTCGAGGCGTGTCTCGCAGCCGCGCCGGCGCGCGCCCGAGCGGCGCCGCCGACTGCGCCGCGCCATGGCGCGTTCACTGGTGTCCTCCGGCCGATCGAGGCACCGCCGCGCTTCACGGTGGGAGACCGGGTCCTCGCGCGTAACATTCATCCGCCGGGGCACACGCGACTACCGCGATATGTGCGCGGTAAGCGAGGCGTCGTGCATCGAGTGCACCCCGCCTGTGTCTTTCCCGACACGCATGCCCACGGCCTCGGCGAGCATCCGCAGTACGTGTACGGCGTGCGCTTCAGTGCCCTCGAGCTGTGGGGCCCCGACGCCGAGTCCGGGAGCGCGGTGCACCTCGACCTCTTCGAGGCATACCTGACGCCGGTCGGAGGCGAGCCATGACGGAACGGGACGCCAACGCGCTCCGCGCCGAGGCGCTGGAGTCGCTGCTCGTCGAGAAGGGACTCGTGCGATCGGAGGTCGTCGACGCGATCATCCGGCGCTTCGAGCAGGACATCGGACCGATGAACGGTGCGAAGGCGGTGGCCCGCGCGTGGAGCGATCCCGGCTATCGCGCGCGCCTCCTCGCCGACCCCTGGGCGGCGATCGCCGAGCTCGGCGTGACGGCGATCCCGGATGCGCCCCTGGTGGTCGTCGAGAACGGCCCGGCGGTGCACAACGTCGTCGTCTGCACGCTGTGCTCCTGCTATCCATCGGGCCTGCTCGGTCTCCCGCCCTCCTGGTACAAGAGCCCCGCCTATCGTGCGCGCATGGTGCGGGAGCCGCGCGCGGTGCTCGCCGAGATGGGTCTCGTGCTGCCGGCGGACGTCGAGGTCCGTGTGTGGGACTCGAGTGCCGAGATGCGGTACATGGTACTGCCCGAGCGACCCGCCGGCACCGACGCCATGAGCCAGGATGACCTCGCGGCGCTGGTCACGCGCGACGCGATGATCGGCGTCGCGAGGGCGGGTCGGCCACCCGAGGTGGGCGGTGACAGCTGACGGGCTGAGCCTCCGCACGCCGGCGGCGACGGCGGACGAGGGCGCCACGCCGCGACGGCGTGCGACGCTCGACCAGAGTGGCCCTACGGCGCCGCCGCGGAGAAACGGCGAGCTCGCCTTCGCCGAGGTGTGGGAGAGCCGGGTCTTCGGCCTCACGATGGCGCTCCACGAGGCGGGCGCGTTCGAGTGGGAGGAGTTCCGGCAGCGGCTGATCAGCGAGATCGCCGTGTGGGAGCGTCGCGAGGAAGAGTGGAGCTACTACGGGTGCTGGCTCCGCGCGTTCGAGGATCTGCTCGCCCACAAGGGTCTCTGCCTGACGGCCGCCGTCGACGCTCGAGCGCACGCACTCGCGGCGCGTCCGAAAGGGCACGATCACTGAGCTTCACAGCGGGAAGAAGTAAACTTCCTCCCCGTCGACGAAGCGGAAGTCCATGACGCGCGGCCAGAGCGGGCTCACCATCTCGTTCTCCCAGCGCGTGAGGGCCTGCTCGAGCTCGCGCACCACCTCGGGCTGCGCCGGCGCGAGGTTCCGGCGCTCTCCCTTGTCCGTCGCGAGATCGTAGAGCACGGTCCGGCCGCTCATCTCGTCCTTCACGAGCTTCCAGTCGCCCTTGCGGATGGCCTTGTGGTACTCGGCACGCCAGAAGAGCGCCTCGTGGGGCGGGGCCGTGGTGCGGCCCGTCAGATACGGCAGGAGCGAGACGCCGTCGTAGGGCCGGTCCGACGGCAGCTCGGCGCCGGCCGCGTCCACGGCCGTCGCGAACACGTCGAGGGCGCTCACCGGGTGCGTGCACGGCGCGCCCGCCGGGACCATGCCCCGCCAGCGCACGAGGAAGGGCACGTTGATCCCGC
>Ga0209058_1004498_pt1 | contig 11107 bp, 10 predicted proteins | sample GraSoiAngelo_147_FD_185904 | JGI IMG/M metagenome (GOLD analysis project Ga0209058, IMG submission 185904) | Grasslands soil microbial communities from the Angelo Coastal Reserve, California, USA - 14_1009_05_40cm (SPAdes) (version 2) | ecosystem: Environmental > Terrestrial > Soil > Grasslands ... | reverse complement strand
CTTCGTTTGCCTACGTTTGGCTGCTCGAAGCGAGCTTTGGCGCCACGCTGGGTAAAGCGATGGTCGGGATCCGAGTCACTCGCACTAACGGGCGAAACGCATTTGCTGCTTCGGCGATTCGAAATCGCGGCCCGTACGCGCCAGATCGCCCGGCGACTGCGCTCCCTAGGCGGTTAGGGGTTCAGAGATGGCCGCTGCAAGATCATCTCGCCTGTATCTCCTAACGATATCCTTACGTTTGGCTGTCTATCCTGTGGTGTTTGCGCCCCACGCTCCTTCATCACCTCCATCTCACCCAATAGCGCAACCGCCGGAGGCAATCAGTTCGTATTGACGGTCAATGGCAACGACTTTCGTCGCGACTCCTTGGTGAGTTGGAACGGCTCCTTCGGGGGGACGACGTTCGTTAGTTCTCACCAATTGGGAGCGGCAATCACGGGCGCAAACATCGCGGAGCCGGGTATGGTGCTTGTGTTTGTGTTCAATCCGCCGGAGACGAACACACCTTCCTTTTCGGGCGCGATAGGCATGGGCACCATCACTAGATGCAGCGGCAAGGACTCGAATGCAGTTTCCTTCACTGTTGGTGGTCCGTGACGTCTTCTCCGGTTCGACTCACCTAGTCCTTCTCTTGATGAACTCTCCGAATCTGGCGACCCGCAGATCCTGAAAAACACCAAGAAAGGCGCCAGTATCGAGCGAATCCTTCTTGCCCAATCGCCCGCAGAGTCAGCCCAAGGAGGCTCCTCATGGACAGCATGTATTGCATTGGCCTGGATGTTCACAAGAAAACCATCAGCTATTGCGTCAAGGATGTAAACGGTCGGATCGAGGCCGAAGGCGCCATTGTGGCTACACGAGCAGCGCTAGATTTAGAGGGACGCAATAAGATGACGTGACGCATCGACGATCACTCCGGAACGCGGCCGCCAGCACCTGGGGCACATGAGCGAACAAGGCAACACACTGCTACGCTTTTTGCTGATAGAGTCCGCTCACGCAGCGGTACGGTATGAGCCCATGTGGCGACGTCAGTTTCTGCACCTGGCGATGCATCGTGGCCGTCCCATCGCCCAAGTGGCGATCGCCCGCAAACTGACAGTGCGACTGTGGATGTGGCGAAGGGATGGGATTATCAGCAGACTTTGAAGTTTGGTTTGCACGGGGGTAGCCCAGAGCTGGTGCATGGTCCGCCGTCGATCACCGTCAAACTGATTGGGCATCCCGCTCCCGCAAGGGAGTTCGAACTAATAATCATGGTCGAAGTTATGGCCGAATAGATGGCTGGGTCGGACCGAGTTCCACCCGCCGAGATTAGCAGCGAGTCTTGGTCGGCGATGACAAGATTTTTCCCGCTAGAGCGAAATGGCGCTCTTCTCCGAGTGCATGCGGTAGTGCACCCAAACAAGCCCTTGACAGAGCCGACTCCTTCATAGATGCACCACTACGCGTTTGGAAGACGGTGTCCTTGTCTGCGTCGGAGTCTCGGCGAACTTTGCGGAAATTCCGCGTCCCAGCCGTTAGGTTTTGGTTTGCCTCAGGTCGGAATTGGGAAGAGCACGGCACGGCTCGAAGCCGCACCCCAGGGAGACCCCTCGCAAAACGCAAAGGCCCTGGATCAGTGCAATCCGTGGATCCAGTGCATAGCATTTGTCCGGTAGATTTTGCGCAGAACGGTCTTCGGTAATTTCAGCCCCTGCACTTTCCTGCCGTCTTGCTCAAAGAGGTCATCCGTCGCGAAAAACCTCCAGTCGCGTGCATAGGCTGATTGCCAGTCTTTGAACGATTCTTCGGCCTTCGCGGTCGCGAGAAGATCGAGATCGGTGCCGTACAGAACGCGGTCCTGGTATTTGATCAGAAAGGCGCGGACTTTCTCTGGCGGGGCTAACATCAGGTACTCCATGCGTGCGGCTGTGTCCACGGCAAGGTTCGGGTAGCGGTCGAATCGGCGGGCGATTCCGTCGAGATCCTTCTCCATGCTTCCTAAATGCACGCCGACCATGCGAAGTTGGGGATTGCTGGCCAGTATGCGATCGCGTGCCTCCAGAATTGTTTTCTTCGCCGGGTAGCCAGCTTTGTTACCCAGATACCATTGTGGATTTTCCTGGTAGTAGGACCACGAAGGATCGGATGGATCAGGCGGGCCCCAAGCGACGTCCGGTTCGGCAACATGCGACATGAGTGTCTTCCCGCGCTTGGCGATCTCCTGGTAAATAGGGGCGAACTTGGGATCATCGGGCATGATGAACTTGCCGTTGGGATCTTTGATCTCCATTCCGATATTCTTCCAAATCTTGACCGCGAGCGCGCCCTGGGCAAAGTTCTCATCCAGTTGCTTGATGGTTTCACTCTGGAAGGAAGCGTCATTGAATTTGTAGGGATCGAACGTCGTACACAAAGCAATGTGGCCGCGGCTTGAGCGCACAAGAGCCAGCGCGTCGGCTACCTGAGGCTCGAGTCGCTTGCGGTAGGACAGCGTGTCATCCACGACCAGAATGTTCACCAGCGTAAGATGGAGCCGTTCCAGGAATGCCTGAAATGCAGGATCGGTTTTGAACACGTGCACGTGCACGTCTATGGGCTGGAGTGCAGCCAGGGAGTTTAGAGCCTGTTCTGAGCCGGTTTCCTTGCCAGTTGCCGTATCTGCGAGGACGGGCCGTGAGATGACCCAAGCGGCGAAAGTGGCTAATAATAACAGAACGCTGACACCTGTAAGACTATTGCGAAATTTCATTCTGCTCCTCCGTTCCTCACAGCAGGATGGCCGGGATCCCGGTCATCGCGCAAAAGTCTGCCAATGCCGGATAGAGGTGAGGACCATATCCTAAACAGGCATATTCATTGGTCCAGCGCTGCAGAAGACACTCGATGTCGCAGTGGGCAGTTACGAAGCCATGCGGCCAGAAGGGTATGCCGCATTCGTTCAGCCGGCTTTCGACTTGTTCCGCCGGAGGCTCGAAGACAGTGGCGCGTGTAATCACCATCTGAAACTCCCCACTGACCCGTCCCAGACGCACGAGCACGCCCTCGCCAACTTTGCAAATTAGCCTCACCGACAGTCCGCCGGCTTCGCCTTCCGTCGGAATGCCGTGCTCCGCAAAACCCGCTGGACCCAGTTTCCCCGCCAGGGACGGCGGGCAGGCCCCATCACCGATGATCTTAATTTCCTTTTTGGCGACATCGACGTGCTGAAGGTCTCCATAGTAAACAGGCTCCGGGCTGAGCTTGGTGAGAAGCAGGACGGTCAGAGCAGTGTTGAAGTCGCCCAGCGTCGACGTCCCGTGACCATCTTCGAGCATCATGCTCTGCGCGAAACAGGTCGCAGCATAGTCGTCTCCGAGACCCGGAAAGGACTGAATGGTATAGAAATCAAATTTCTCGCGCTCGACAATTTCCTTCAGCGCGAGATAGAGACGGATGGAGCGCTCGTTGACTATGGACGGTTCCGGACTCTTGCCAAACAGCTTCTGCAAGCGCGGGGCGAGGCCGGCTATTTTGTCCCAGGAGACCGATTCAGCGGTCCGGATCAACTCGCTGGTGTCGCGCGAGTCGATATCCACACCAAACATGCGCATCCACTGTGATGGATCGGCTACTCCGCAAGTCTGGCCCATGCCTCGCCCACCGAAAGCTCCGATCGTGGATAGATTGAGCCAGTTTTTCATATGCGCAGCGCGGGCATAGCTCGCAATCTTCTCGACTGTCGCGGGATCATCTGCCATGCCGTAGACGAACTTATGGCGGACTCCGATTTCCAGAAGCCCACCATGCATCACCAGCCCGCCCACGGGGCGCCAGCCTTGCGAACCGGGATGCGTCCACAGCAGTACTCCCCTTCCGCTAGCAGCGTAGTCGCGGACAGCACCTACCAGGTGCGCAGCCCAGACCCAGCTTCCGGAAAACAGCACGACCGCATCCACCTGCGGATCGTGCTTCATCTTCCGAAGAGCCGCGATCGCTTCTTCCTTCGAAGCGACCACGACGTGATGCCGCACCAGCTTCAGCCCCGCCTGCATCAGCGCCTTCTCCGAGCGGGCAACGACTGAGTCATCAATGAACGGCGTTCCCATCGGGTCCTTCAATCCGTCCTTGTGAACACCGTAAACAATGAAGCCGACCGTGGGTTCGATCACGTAGCTCTCCTCAAGAAACCTTTGCCGCCTGTGCCTCTCGCACTCTGGCCAGACTCGAATACAGCAGCTGATACTGTTCCCGCTGTGACCGGTAGGACTCGGCAATATTTGGGTCGGGATGAGTGGTGTCCGCTGTCTGCACCAGTTGCGCCATCGCTTCAAAGAAGCCGCTGTACATTCTGGCTCCCACTCCGGCCAGAATTGCGGTTCCGAGACAAACCGCTTCTCCACAGCGCATGCGATGAAGACGACACCCGGTCATGGCAGCGCGCAGCTCAAGGCCAAGACGCGAGCGGCATCCGCCGCCGGTGACATAGAGATCGCTGAACGACCCAGCGACTCGTTGCAGAAGTTCTGTCATGTTGGCCAGTTCACAGGCGATGCCTTCGAGAATTCCTTTGTAGATGTCCGAAGTGCCCGTCGAAGGACGCAGACCGGCGATGACGCCCGTGGCATGCGGATTGAAATCGGGATTGCACGTTCCCAGCAGGTGGGGAGCAATGCACAAACCGCTGGGGTTGGCAGGTGCGCGGGCTTCCAATGCCGCACAAAAATCATCGAGGGATGAAACACTGCCGACTCTGTCCCCGTAGAGCAGGTGCCGAAACCATTCCAGCATGATTCCGGAAGGAAAGTACGCCAGCGTCACATAGCGATCAGGCACGACGTGACAATATGTATTCAAGTTGGCAGTGTAAGCCAGGTCATTGATGGCAGGCGCTTCGGAGGCGGCCAGCAGGCATTCATAGGTGCCCAGAGAAGCGGAGACCCGTCCCCGATCGACAACGCCCAATCCTAAGGCAGCGCACGGTTGATCATGGCCGCCCACCACCACTACTGTTCCGCTCTTCAATCCCAGCTCGCTTGCTACTGCCGACGAGAGTCGACCGACGACTGTGCCTGCTGGCACTGGCGTGGCAAACCGGTCAGCGGTTAACCGGCAGCCTGAGAGAATTTCTTCGGACCAGCACTTTTGGCGGACGTCGAAAGCAAGGAACCGGGATGCATGAGAATAGTCGATGTAAGGCGGTAGACCCAGCCGTGTCAGGAGATAGTCAGTCACTCCCAGGTACTGCGCAGCAGAAGAGAACGTGTCTTTCTGGTTCTCGCGCATCCACAGAATCTTCGGAATGGGATACATGGGATGTACCGCCAATCCGGTGATTTCAAAGATGCGCCTTGGCCCCAACGCCTCTGCCATCCAGTTCGCCTGAGCCATAGCGCGGTTGTCCATATTCAGAATGGCGGTTGACACCGGCTGCCGGTTCTGGTTTACCGCAACGAACGTCTCTGCATGAGAGCTGATGGAGAGAGCTTCAATCGGATCTTCAAGCGCGCCATCTGCAATCGCTCGAGTGACGCTTTGAAGGGCATTCCAGAATTTCTCCGCGGGCATTTCGGCCCAGGATGGCTTGGGAATGTCGGGCGCGTACGAGTTGCTTCGCTCTGCAAGGATGCGGCCCTCGGTCGAGAGTGCGACCGCCTTGCAGCTGCTTGAGCCCATGTCAACGGCCAGCAAGCTCATTGGTTACATCCTTACGAGTGGCGTACTCGCTTTGAGTTCGGCATGGATGCGTTGCAACAACTCCGGAATATTTTCGGCTTGAAACACGTTTCTTCCGAAGAACACGCCGGCCGCACCGCTTTGCATGATATTGCGCGCCATCTCGACAGTCGCCGCGTCCGAACCTGCGCGACTTCCTCCCAGCACGAGGATAGGAATTGGACACGCTTCAACCACGGCACTCATGCTTTCGGGATCACCGCAATACTCTGTCTTGATAACATCGGCGCCAAGCTCGGCCGCGATGCGGGTGTGCAGCATCAGCCACTGAGCATCCCGTGCATTCTGAACTCCTGCGCCACGAGCGACCGATTCAACGATCAGGGGCAGGCCGAGATGCTCACACTCGCGAGAGACCCTCGCAACGCGCTGGATTTCGCTTCTTTCAAATTTCGCATCACCACTGCCGATAACCATAAACGTGATGACCGCGTCCGCGCCTGCCCGGAGGGCGTCTTCCGGTTGTGCAACGAGGCAACTGCGAAAGGCGTCAGGAGGAAGCTTGCTGGCTGTGCCCATCGCGGTAGTCCAGTCAGGCCTGGCGATGAGGCCTGGCAGGTTCTCCTGTGCCGGCACTTGCGCAAGCTCTCCAATCATTCCCAGGTTGAGAAGAAGGGCGTCGGTGTTGCCTTCCAGGAAGCGGCTAATCTGGCGCCGGGCATTTTGCGTCCCCAGAATCGGCCCGAGAACAAGCCCGTGATCGAATGCCACGACCAGGCTGCCCCGGCCGGGGCGGAGAACACGGCTAAGGCGGATGGTTTTCCCGTATCGGCTCACGGTAAGGGAAGTTGGTGAAACGATACACCAGGCGGAAAATGTAGACCCTGAACCGCAGCCTGTCAACTATACTCTTGAACAGAAATTCGTGATAGGTCATGATGACCGGGACTTTCAGGCATGACCGCTTCGCGAAACATGTCGTGGCGAGAGGGTTAGAAGCCAGGCATTTCGTGAGAAAAGCGCGCCCTGATGCCAAGGCCTAAGCCAGAATGGTAACTATACGTGATGTTGCCGGTGAGAGCGGCTTTTCCGTGACTACCGTTTCCATGGTATTGAACAATGGTCGCGGCGCTACTCGCATTTCTGGGCGGACCCGCAGTCAGATCTGGAAAGTGGCGCGGCGCCTGCGATATCGACCCAACCTGCACGCTCGCTCGCTGCGCAGCAAACGCACCCACACAGTGGGCGTGGTTGTCTTTGATCTCACCGACCCTTATTGCACACAAATCTGGCGAGGCATACAAAACCATCTTCGCCCTATGGGCCTTTTTCCAATTGTCACGGATCTGCAGGACGATCGTTCGCAGTTTCAGCCGTGCCTCGACATGTTGCTGGGGCGGCAGGTGGAAGGCATCATCGCAATCGCAAACCCGCTCTACCTCGACACCAGGCTGCTGTCCGAATTTGCCCAACGCGGTGTCTCTGCGGTCGTCATTGGCCGTGAGTTAGCTAATGTCCCGGTAAGTTCGGTGGTTGTGGATAATGCAGCGGGGACACGGCAAGCGCTTCAACATCTGTACAACCTTGGGCACAGCCGCATTGCCTTCATCAAAGGACCCGCGATCCTGGTCGACAGCGTGCAACGGTGGCACGGGCTTGAAAGTTTTGCCGAGGAGGTGGGGTTGAAGCTCGACCCCAGGCTTGTCCTGGAAATTAAGGGCCGAAATTCCACTTACGCGGAAGCCTGCGAACTGACCGAAGAACTCATGCGCCGCAGGCCCGATTTCACTGCCCTGGTTGCGTTTGACGATCTCACCGCCTGCGCCGCCATTCGCGCGATGACCAAAGCCGGCCGCCGCGTGCCCAAAGATTGCTCCGTGGTCGGATTCGATGACATTCCCAGCTCCGCCTTCTACAATCCTCCGTTGACCACGGTGCAACAGCAACTCGAGATGCAGGGTTCGTTGGGAGCTGAAATCATGGAAGAGCTGATCCGGGCAAGCGCCGAAAATCGGCCAGTCCAACCAAAGCATCGCAAGGTTTCACCCAAGCTCATCGTGCGCGATTCCACGTGTTCGGCGCCACGCTCCTGACTGGTTTCTCTGAACACGGCACGTAATAGCTATGTATTTGTTGTTGAAACGTTACAGCAGAAAATCGCATGAGCTACATAGCTAAGGCTGACCTTTATCGCTGGTGCAGGATTCCTGCAACAGAGCTGTTAACGCATCCCGGCTTGCGAGTGCGGTTTCGTATCGTGCGGAATTCCGCCGAAATGGGTCTGCTTATGGCGAGGGAATTAGTGGAGGTAATCGAAGCCAATAATAAGCAGAACCTGGCCACGCGAGCGATTGCCCCCTGCGGACCCAAGTGCTGGTATGCCCCGTTCACAGAACTGGTGAGCTCGCGAAACATATCCCTCCGCAATTTCTTTGTATTCCATATGGATGAGTGTCTGGACTGGCAAGCTCGTCCGTTACCGGCAAATCACCCTTACAATTTCCGCAGCTTCATGGAGAAATACTTTTACGATGGGATCAGACCCGATCTCGCCGTTCCCCAAGAACAGAGATTCTGGTTGCTCCCGTCGACGGCCGAGCAGGTACGAGCCGCTATTGATGCTGCCCCGATTGACATCACCGTAGGCGGTTGGGGCCAGGATGGGCATGTGGCGTACAACCAGGCCCGGCGCCATCCGTATAGTCCCGTCTCGCTTGAAGAGCTCGCGAACTCAAGCATCCGTATTCAGGAAAACAATTTCGATACCGTGCTGGCTCTGGCGCAGCGCACGTTTGGCGGCGCCTATCAGTTTGTTCCCCCTATGTCGATCACGTTAGGGATAAGGGAGTGTCTCGCCGCCAGGAAAGTGCGAGTTTACAGCGACACCGGCGCCTGGAAACAGACCGCACTGCGAGTTGCGCTATTTTCGGAGCCTACACCCGAATATCCGATGACCCTTCTGCAACGGCATCAAGACGCAATCATTACCGCGACTGAGGAAACGGCGAGTCATCCGATCAGTGAAAATCCCGACTGGGAACTTTAGATAAGGACGCTGATGCAGGTACTGCAGGTTGACGAGACGGCTTCCTACCAGCAGCTCGTAGGAGTCGGCGGTTTGGGCACAGGGATCTTTTTCGCTCTCGAAGGAGAGCACACCCTCGGGAGAAGCGAAAGCCGGGCAGGCAGACTATTAAACGTAAGGGACTATTGCAAGCTGCACATTGTGAGTCATTACGTCGCGAAATTGCTTGGAAACTACTCTTTTTGCGTGTTTCCAATAGGTAAGATCGGAAACGACGCCGCCGGCCAGTTTGTGCTAAAAGAACTGGCCGATGCCGGCATTGACACTCGTTTCGTTCAAAGGGTCACGGGGCGGCCCACGTTGTTTAGCGTTTGCTTCCAGTACCCCGATGGCACCGGAGGCAATATTACGACCAACAATTCGGCGGCGGACGAGCTCTGTGCGAAAGACCTCGAGGAAGTTAACAGCTTGTTTGCTTCGAATGGCTCGCGCACGATTGCACTCTCGCTTCCGGAAGTTTCCCTCGACCTGCGCCGGCACTTTCTCCAACTGGCAACCAGGGAAGGTGCGTTCCGGGCAGGATCATTTGTTACGGCCGAAATTAACCTTGCGAAAGAGTTGAGATTGTTAGAGCAACTCGATTTGCTTTCCCTAAACGAGAGTGAAGCAGCCGAACTGATTGGAGAACCCTGGTTGGCAGGTAATTCGGGGGGTCTCCTGCAGCAGCGCGTTCAAATTCTTGGCGCACGGTATCCGCACCTTCAAATTGTGGTGAGTGCAGGTAAGGCTGGCGCGTGTGCTGTGAGTTGTAAGCGCTCGAATTACTGCCCGGCGCCGCAGGTCGAGGTTGCGTCCACAGCCGGTGCGGGAGATTGCCTGCTGGGGGGGATCCTTGCCGCCATGGCCAGAGGCGTCCCTCTGCTAAACTCCCGCTCGCCAAGGAAAACTCTTGCAGAACGTCCCCTGGAAACAGCACTCGAATTTGGGGTGCTGCTTGCCAGCTACAAGGTGACCTCGCCACATACGATTCACCCCGATACCTCCTTCCCTGCGCTGGTCCGATTCGCGAATGAGAGAGGAATCGAACTCGCTCCTTCGCTCCAACGTGCAATTCGTTCGCAACCAAAACGAGCAGTTTCACGCACGATGTAGTATGGAGGGCGCTCAAGCACGCCACGCTAGTCGAAGCAGCCATGGGATGGCTGCTTCACCGGCGAATGGAGCCAATTCACCCCGCACCTATTCGCGGATACGTATGCCCTCCTGGAGGCACAAGCTCGCGAGACGAGGTATCCGGTGAACAGTTTTTTCTTGACAGCCGATGTTCCGTGGGTATAAGAAAAGCGGCTTGGTGAAACGTTACACCTAATCGTCCCCGATACCTCATGAGTTGTCTGCGGACTCCAGCGCGTAGTGCGCAAGCAAAGCTACTTCTCTGCTTGTGCCTCTTGTCTTTCGCGACCCTTCCTTTCCTGAGCTGCAGCCGTAAGGGCTCCGCGAATTCCTCTCAATCAAATTCTAGCAGCAGCATCAGTGTGAACTTCGGGAGTCCACTTGTGATTCGCACATCGGCGTCGGAATTCCGCCTGTTCCCGGGTGGCTATCTCCAGGCCGCTCTTTTGCAAAGCGGAAAAACTCTAACCCTGGACGACCCGTGCCCGGAAGCCACCGCCGACGCTCTTGTAAGCAATGGCAAAGAAATCCGCGACTTTGTGCTCGATCTCGCTCACGCCCGAGTCAGCGAAGCCTCTGGCCGTCTCGGGGCACGCGGCAAGCGAATCGAGCTTTCCGGCAGGAGTTCTTCAGCGCCAGCTATTGAGAAAACTGTGATAGTCGAGGCCTATGACGATTTCCCGAATCTCGCCCTGGCCAGTACTTCCTACAAGAACTCAGGCAAAGCCGGTATCCCAATTGATAGCGTCATTACCCAACAACACGTTCTTAATGCCGCGTTGGGCGACTCCAGGGTCCCACCATTTTCGATGTGGTCGTTTCATGGTTCGAGTGAGGCGTGGGGCAAAGACGATGTTGTGAAGATCACCGAAAAGTTTGCCCGGTCGAATGCAATGCAAGTCGTCATGCACAATGACGAGAACCAAACGGGTGGCGGCATCCCCGTGGTGGCATTCTGGACCGGCTCCGTGGGGGAGGCTATCGGCCATGCCGAAACCGTACCGTTGAAGCTGAGTCTTCCTGTGAGAACCGAACCCGGAGGCCGAGTGAGTGCCTCGGTCGTGACCGAAGACGGAACCGACTTACAACCCGGTCAAACATTTTCAACGCCTCTGACTTTTGTTTCGGTCTTCCAAGGCGATTTTTATGCGGCCCTCAGTCTGTATTCAAGGATGCTGCAGGTCCGCGGTGTAAGCCTCGCACACCCCAATGCCGCTGATTACGAGGCCAACTGGTGTGGCTGGGGTTACGAAATGGATTTCACACCCAAGC
>Ga0209058_1004492_pt1 | contig 11114 bp, 8 predicted proteins | sample GraSoiAngelo_147_FD_185904 | JGI IMG/M metagenome (GOLD analysis project Ga0209058, IMG submission 185904) | Grasslands soil microbial communities from the Angelo Coastal Reserve, California, USA - 14_1009_05_40cm (SPAdes) (version 2) | ecosystem: Environmental > Terrestrial > Soil > Grasslands ... | reverse complement strand
CGGGGCGCGGCCGTCCTATGCGCACGGTTACTACCGGCGGGATAACGCCTTCTACACTCAGTGGGACGCCATCTCCCGGGAGCGTGAGACGTTTCTGGGGTGGATGAAGGAAAACGTGCTGAAGACCACGGCGCCGCGAGTGGCCCGTGGATAGTTCCGTCATCGCGAGCCCCGAAGGGGCGTGGCGATCTCCGCCCATTCTGTCATCGCGAGCGGAGCGAAGCGATCTTCTCTATGATGGAGATTGCCACGGCGCTTCGCGCCTCGCAATGACAACGTGGAGGAACGCGTGGACTACACTTCCTCCGAAATGATGATGATCGCGTCCGCGCGGGCGCTGAAGGACGACGACGTGTGCTTTGTGGGCATCGGCATGCCCTCAGCCGCTTGCAATCTGGCCCGGCTGACCCATGCTCCCAACATCACACTCATCTACGAGTCCGGGACGATCGGGACAAAACCATACGTCTTGCCGCTATCCATCGGTGATCCCGAACTGTGCGAGACGGCGGTCACGACCGTGCCTGTCCCGGAGATGTTCGCCTACTGGCTGCAAGGCGGACGGATCACGATCGGGTTCCTCGCCGCCGCGCAGATTGACCGGTTCGCCAACATCAACACCACGGTGATCGGCGATTACGCGAAGCCGAAAGTGCGCCTTCCAGGCGGCGGCGGCGCTCCGGAGATCGCCGGCTGCTGCGGGCAAGTCTTCGTGATTGTCTCCCACTCGCCTCGAGCATTTGTGCCGAAGGTGGACTTCGTTACTTCATTCGGATTCGGCACCGGTGGAGACCACCGGCGGAGAGCGGGCATCAAGACCGCAGGCCCCAGCCTTGTCGTGACCGATCTGTGTCTGATGCGGCCGCATCCGGAAACGAAAGAGTTGATAGTGACCTCAGTGCACCAGGGCGTCAGGCGTGAGGAAATTACCAAACGCACCGGATGGCCGGTGAAGTTCGCCGGCGATCTCGGTGAAACACCTCCGCCTACGCCTGGGGAGCTGTCGGTGCTGCGCGATCTGTTGAGCCGGTCAGGACAGAGCAGCGTGGGTCCATCATGACAGATCTCGGCGAGACGATGTTCGCCTCCCCGGAGATGGCGGCCATTTTCTCCGGCCGGACGATGGTCCAGCGCATGCTGGACGTGGAGGCGGCGCTGGCGCGCGCGCAGGCTAGGGCAGGCATGATCCAGCAGCAGGCTGCCGCGGCCATCGGGGCCAAGTGCCGGGTCGAGCTGTTTAACCTCGACGCGCTGTTCCGCGACGCCGCTGAGGCCGGCACACCTGCGATCCCTCTCGTCCGCATGCTGACCGAGCTCGTCGACGACGATGCCCGTAAGGCCGTTCATCTTGGCGTCACCAGCCAGGACATCATCGATACCGCGACCATGCTCCAGATCCGCGAGGGCGTGGACCTGCTGATCGGCCGGCTTCTCGACATCGCGCAGGCGTGTGCGACCATGGCCGAGCGCCACCGGCACACGCCGATGGCGGGCCGCACGCTGCTGCAGCACGCCGTGCCGGTCACCTTTGGGCTCAAGGCCGCGCGGTGGCTGGCATTGTCGACACGCCTCGCCACCAGACTGCGCACGCTACAACAGCAGGTAGTGGTCGTGCAAATGGGCGGAGCCGCCGGCACGCTCGCCGCACTTGGGAAAGAGGGATTGCGGGTGATGGAAATGCTTGCCCACGACCTCGGCCTCGGCGTCCCCGACCTCCCCTGGCACGCCGAGCGCGATCGCATAGGGGAAGTCGCCGCCGGGCTCGGAGTCGTCGCCGGCGCGATGGGCAAGATCGCCACTGATATCGCTCTGCTGGCGCAGACCGAAGTCGGGGAAGTATCTACCGGCGCGGCGGGTGCTGGGGGCAGCGGCCGCTCATCGGCCATGCCGCACAAGCGCAATCCGGTGGAAGCCACCACAGCACTCGCCTGTTCACGGATGGCCATTGGCACGGTGCCCGTGATCCTCGGAGCGGGCGTCCAGGAACACGAGCGGGCGACCGGCGGCTGGCAGGCAGAATGGCAGGCGGTCCCCGAGCTCTTCCGGTTCACCTCAGGGGCGGTGCAGTGGGTGCTCCGCGCGCTGAGCAGTCTTCAGGTCGATGCCGAACGCATGCAGGCCAACCTGAATCTCACCCACGGACTGATCATGGCCGAAGCGCTTACCACGGCGCTCGTCCCGCACCTGGGACGGTCGGAGGCCTTTCGCGCCGTCCAGCGCGTGAGCGACCGCGCCGCACAGACACGCACGAACCTGCGCGACGTCGCCGCTGCCGACGCGCAGATCCGTGCGGTGCTCTCACCTCAAGCACTGGAACGGGTTTTCGACGTGTCCGCCTATCTGGGCAGCACGGACACTTTCATTGACCGGGCGCTAGCAGATTTTCGCTCGATGCGACCCCAGGCCCCGGCGCGATGAACGTTGCCTAGCAACCAGAAGCCGCGTCGCCTGAGTCTGGAAGTCTATTCACTTGTCCCAGATCCAAGTGGAGTCCTTCCACCCATCCACGCCATACTCGGCCATGCATTGCTCGGCGAACGCCGTGAAGACGTCCAGCAGGCCGCGGCGCTTGGCCAGGTTCATGAGGTCCACGCGCATCTGCTCGTGGTTGCCTGAGTAGTTGCGCTCGTACAACTCGTGCCGGCCACCGAACTCAGTGCCAATGGCGTCCCAGATCAGTTTGAACAACTTGATGCGTTCCTCCGCTGAGCTGTCCGACCCACGATAGAAGCGCTCCAGGAAGGGGCGCAGCTCCTTGCTCTGCAGATCTTTATAACTCGAGGGCACGACGATCGGCCCGCCGCCCAGAACCAGCTCGAAGATTTCCTTCACGCGCGGCCACGCCAGGGTAGCGAACAACCGCCCGGCGGCGGCGTATTCCGTCCTGGGCAGCACGCTGCCCCCGGGTCCCGGCTGCGGATCGAGGGCCATTGCCGACGTCAGCGCCCAGATCAAGTGCCGCCAGCCGATCACCTCGCCCACGCTGCTCTGCACGCCCCGGTACACCTCGGTCCCCGTCGCGGCGACGCCCTTCGTCAGCAGCCCGCACATGAAGTCGAGTTTCACCGCCAGGCGTGTGAGAGATTGAAAGTTGTACCGGTTTAGGAATCCCGAGGCGGCGTAGAAGCCGGTGGCCTTCTCGATGTCGCGGTACACCAGCACGTTCTCCCACGGGATAAACGCGTTGTCGAAGACCAGCACGGCATCGTTCTCATCGAACCGGCTAGACAGCGGTTGGTCAAATGGACTGTGTGCTGCGGCTTCGTAGGATGCGCGGCAGATGAGTTTCTGCCCCTGCGTATTGAGCGGCGCGAGAAAGACGAGGGCGTAATCTTCCGCCTTCCCCTGCTCCAGCTGCGTCGCGCTATTCTGAGCGACGAAGGTAGCGTGCGTCAGCGCCGACCCGGTCGCCAGCATCTTTGCCCCGCTGACGATTATCCCGCCGTCAGTCTCCCGTACGACGTGCACGTAGACGTCCGCCACCTCATGCACCGGTTTGTTGCGGTCCACAGGAGGGTTGACGATAACGTGATTCAGAAAGAGGATCTTGGTCGCATACTCCCGGTACCATCGCGCGGCGTTCTCGCCGTACGGCTCGTAGAAATCCGGTGCGGCGCCGAGGGTGGCCATGAACGACGCTTTGTAGTCCGGCGTGCGTCCCATAAACCCGTACGAGAAGCGGGCCCAGGTCGCGATGGCCTCGCGAGCCTCGAGCAGCTCCTGCGCGGAGTAGCTGGGCTTGAAGAACTTGTGCGTCAGGATGCCCTGCCGGTCGGTCGCCAGCAGCGCGTCTTTGTGCTTGGGATCGTGCAGGGCGTCGTAGAGCCGGGCGATCGATCGGGCTGCGTTGCGGAACGCGCGATGCGTGACAACATCCTTCACGCGCTCGCCGTAGATGTATACCTCGCGCCCGTCCTGCAGGCTATCCAGGTACTGCTGGCCGGTCATCGGCCCGGTGATCAGCTCCAGCATCGCAAATCCCCTTTACCACTACCTACCAGCGGGCTGCAGCATGCCACTTCTCGGTTCCCGGCATGGCGCCCTGCCCCGTACCAACGCGACAGTTTCTTCTTGGGATTTCGCAGCATCCGAGGCGCGTTGGTACGGGGCCGGCCCTCACCCGCCACGCTCCCGCACCGCGATCCACCGCGAGGCAAACATCCGCCAGGCTTCAATCAGCCCGCCTGGAAACGCCAGGACAACGAGGACGAACAGGGCCCCGAAAATTAGTAGGTGTATCTCGACCAAGCGCAGCGCCAGGGCTTCTCGGAACAACAGATAGAACGCCGCGCCGAGCGGCGGCCCCCACATCGTGCCCGCCCCGCCCAGAAACGTGATTAGGAGCGCATCAAACGTCCACAGGGGGCTGAACACGAACTGCGGATAGAAGCTCAGGTGGTAATAGCCGAAGATGCCTCCTGTCGCGCCAGCCAGCGCACTGCTCAACACAAAGACGGCCAGTTTGTGACGGAACACGTGCACGCCAATCGCTTCGGCGACATCCTCGTCCTCCCGCACGGCTGCCAGGCCGTACCCAAAGCGCGATCGGGCCAGCGCCCAGACCACCAGCGTCGAGACGACGGCGGCGCCCAACGCCAGGTAGTAGCGTGGCGCCAGGGCATATCCGGCCAATGACCGCGCCGGCAAGGTGGATACCTCGGGAAACAGGTTCCCAGTCGTGATCCTCAGGATCTCGGCAACCGCCAGTGTCCCGATCGCAAAGTACGGGCCTCGCAGGCGTAACGTGGGAGCGCCGATAAGGATCCCCGCCGCGATAACCACTGCCGTTCCCGCCGCCAGCGCCGTCGCCAGTGATTGGCCTCCCAGCCAGAGCACCCGTGTCACGAACGCGCCGAGCCCAAAGAAAGCCGCGTGCCCTAGGCTGACCTGCCCGGCGAGGCCGCCCAGCAGATTCCAGCTCTGCGCCAGCGCCGCGTACAAGAACACGAGGAATCCCCAGGTGAGGACGCTACGGCTGGAGGTCACCAGCGGTAACATGGTAAGTGCGCCAACAACGAACGCGCCCATGATCCACGCGGCTCCGCGGATGCGAGTCATCGCGAAAACAATCCCCGCGGCCTCACGCTGAGGACGATGAGAAACATCACCAGGCCGACGACCTCGCGATAGGCATTTCCCAGGAGGAACCCGCTCATCGACTCCGCGACGCCCAGGAACAAGCCCGCCACGAACGTCCCGAAGATGTTGCCCATGCCACCCAAGACGATGACGATCAGTGCTTTGAGCGTCCAGCCTAATCCAATGGCCGGGCTGATGGCATCCGACACGCTGACGAGCGCGCCGGCGACTCCGGCCAGCGCGCTGCCGAGGGCGAATGCGGTGAGATAGATTCTCCCAATCGGAATCCCGACCAGCGTCGCGGCCTGGTCGTCGTCCGCCGTGGCGCGAAGGGCGGTCCCCGCTCGTGTGCGCGTGAGGAAGAGGTGCAGGCCGCCGAGCACCAGGAAGGCCAGTGCCATCGCGCCGAGCCGAGACAGTGGAACGACAACATTGCCAATCGCCGCAACCCGCCCCGCGTAACTCGGGGTGACGGCCCGCTCATCGGCTCCCCAGGCGAGGATGGCCAGGGTCTGCAGCACCAGCGCCAGCCCGAATCCGATGAGGATCGAATTCTTGATCCGCACTTCCTCCGAATAGGAAGCGAGACGTGTGAAGAGCAGTCGGAAGAGGGCTGCGCCACCAAGGAACAATAGCGGCCCCGCGGCCAACACAGAGACGAACGGGTCGACCCGCCACAGTGTGAACAGCCAGACGCTCACGTACCCACCGAGCATGATCAGTTCGCCGTGCGCCACGTTCAGCACCGCGAGCACACCAAAGACCAGCGACAGGCCGACGGCACCCAGGCCATAGAGCCCGCCGATGAGGAGACCAAACACGGCGTTTTGCAGCAGGATGGTCATTGGAAATCTGCGGACGCCTTCCCGAGGTACGCTTCGATGACCTCGGGACGTGCCAACACGTCATCCGGTGCGCCCTGCACGACATTCTGGCCATAGTTAAGCACGATGATGCGGTGGCAGAGTGCGCGTACGGCGCGCACGTTGTGCTCGACCAGCACCACCGTGATGCCGCTATCACGAATCCGCCGGAATATGTTCAGCGCCGCGTCGACCTCGGTGGGATTGAGGCCCGCCAGCGGTTCATCCAGCAACAGCACCCGTGGTTGAGTAGCGAGGGCCCGGGCAATCTCGACCCGCTTGCGTTCCATGAGGGTGAGGTGTGCGGCGGGAGCGTCGGCTTTGCCCCGGATGCCGACCACGTCAAGGAGTTGCAGGCTCTCCCGGCGCGCCGCCGTGAAACCGGGCGCATCTCGTCCGTACAGTCGCGCGACGAGCACGTTATCGAGCGCCGACAACTTTGAAAGCGGCCGGACCAGCTGGAACGTCCGTGCAATTCCCAGCCGTGTGCGGACGCTGGCCGGCAAGGAAGTGATGTCACGGCCGGCCAGGCGGACACGGCCCTCATCCGCCCGCAACGCGCCGGCGACGAGATTCAGGAGGGTGGTTTTGCCGGACCCGTTCGGACCCAGCAGCCCGAGGATCTCACCTTCCGCGACGTCGAACGAAACTCTGCTGACGGCCAGCAGGCCGCCAAATGCTTTGGTGAGACCCTCGAGCTGCAGGAGTCCCTGCCGATCACCGCTCACGCCAAGGCCGCGCCGGGAAGAGAAACGGCACCGCGCCCGACTCCTTCGGCCACACTAACTGCTGGCTCCCGTTCTGCCATTGCACCAGCACGAACGGCACAATCCCGGTTCCATCCGGCCTGAAGCGCACCGGACCTTCGACGGTCTGCAGGTTCGTCGCCGCCATGGCGTCCCTGATGGCGAGAGGATCAAGTTTGCCGGCGCGCTCGACAGCATCCGCGACGATCTGCACGCACGCGTAGGATGGACCGGTGATGACGTCGGCGGGACGCCCGAGGCGCTGCCGGTGTTTCGCATTGAGCTCGGCGACGCCGGGGAAGTTGAAGGCGTTGTGCCATCCCGGGGCCAGCAAAACGTAATCCCCGTCCTTGCCCAGGGCCTGATTCCAGGAGACGGCGTCGGCGGCTCTGATCATCAGGATGACCTTCGGGGTAAAGTCCAGTTCTTTCATCTGACGGATGAGCGCGATGCCGTCGGGCGGTGTGGGCACGGAGAAAACCGCCTCGGCGCCGGCGGCCTTAGCGCGTAAGATCACATCGGAGAAGTCTCGCGTCCCTACTGTGTACTCTTCGGACTGCACAATCTGATAGCCGTACTCGGTGGAACGAGTTGTCCACAGACGCTGCAGTTCCCGCCCCCAGTCGGTGCGTTCAGCGAAGATGGCCACCCGCCTCGGGCGTTGGTCCGACGGCACGCTCGCGTTAAGGAACCTGTAGATGCCGATGGCGATGTCCGGAGACTTGACGAAAGGCGAAAAGAGATATTTGAAACCTTGCTGGTGGATGGCATGGAGGGCGAAGGCCACCCCGCAATACGGAATCTTGTTCTTTTCCGCCACCGCCGCCGCGGCGGCATGCAGGTCGCTGCCGAACCCGCCGAGGAAGGCGACGACGCCCTGGCCGGCCAGCGCCTCGAGGCGACTGACGGTTTTCGTCGGATCGGATTCGTCATCCAGAATCGTCAATTCCAGCGGCAGATGCTGATCGCCGACGCGCACGCCGCCGCGCGCATTGATGTCCTCGACGGCGAACTCATACCCCGTTCTCACCTGCGCGCCGCCGCCGCCGAACCGACCGGTGAGCGGAATCACGGCCCCCAAACGCACCGCGGTTGCCGGCGCCCCTGCGCTGCCGGGCGCGAGCGTGCTCAACAGCACGCCCGCAGCCATCAGCGTCGTCCAACGTCGCATGCCATTCCACTTCCGCACAGTCTCCCCCCTATCTCCAGACTTCCCGCGCGGTCTCTACCACCAACCGTAGTTTCGCCCATTGATCGTCTTCGGTCAGGAGGTTCCCTTCCATCGTGGACGCAAATCCGCACTGCGGGCTGAGCGCCAGATTTTCCAGCGGCACGTAGCGCGCCGCCTCATTGATCCGGCGGACCAGATCTTGTTTGGATTCAAGTTGCGGGCGCTTGCTGCTCACCAGACCGAGGACGACGGTCTTCCCTTTAGGGACAAAGCGCAGGGGTTCAAACGTGCCCGAACGCGCGTCATCGTATTCCAACAGGAACCGATCGACTTGCAGCGAGCCGAAGAGTTTCTCAGCGATAGGATCGTAGCCGCCTTCCGCATACCACTGGCTGCGATTGTTGCCGCGGCACAGGTGGATTGCCAGCGTGGTGCCCGCACGTTTGACCCCGGATAGACAGGTGTTATCTGCTTTGATCGCCTCGTCCAGCGCCGCGTCCGGCTCCAGGTCCATCTCGTTCTTAACGTAATTACGCCACTTTGGGTCGATGTAATAGCTATACCGGGGCGCGTCGATCTGGACGTACTGGACCCCATCGGCAACCAGCGCCGCGATCTCTGCCTTAACGACCGGAACGATGTCCCATAAGAGAGCGGAATGGTTCCGGTAGACTTTGTCGGTGATGCCCTTCTTAAAAGCAATCGCCGGGAATTGATTTGCCGTGGGCAGCGTGATCTTGATCGCCCCAGGACTGTGCATTCGGAGAAATGCCAGTTCGTGCGCCGTCATGCGGCCGCGCTGGCGGAGTTTTCCCGTGACCACCCCGGTCACGCTGCTGACCGCCACCCCGGCGCTGCCCTTCCAGGACCGGGCCACGGCGTCGCCGGTGTCGAACCCCTCGACGGCGTCGATGAGGTCGCTCATGAAGTTGCGCCGGCGCAACTCGCCGTCGGTAAAGATCTCAAATCCCAGCTCTTTTTGTTTGGCCAGCACACGCTGGACGTGCCGGTCCTCCATCGCCCGCAGGCGCTGCGGATCCGCCCCCTCCTGCCGCGCTTTCAGGAGTTCAGCCGGCCGCAAGAAACTGCCGACCTGATCGGCTCGATACGAGGCGCCCATCGCAGATACCCTCAATCGGATGATGTGTGGAGACGTATTCGATTTTCAGGTTGACTATTCTTGCTTCTTCAACCGGGGGTGTCGATGAGACCGAGGAGGGTCGGTTTAACGGTTACCGTTGGTCGAGAACAAAAACGCCACCAACTGTGCTGGCGTAAATGGTCGTGGGCGTCTTCGGGTCGATTGCCACCCCCCATACAACGAGGTCGGTCAGCCCCATGTTGAGGGGCCTCCAGCTCTCGCCTCCGTCGGTGCTCTTGAAGACTCCGCTGCCGGAGGTGCCCGCATAGATAGTCGTGGTGGTCTGTGGGTCGATAGCCAGCGAGAAGGCTTTGAGATTGCTCAAGTCACCATGAAGGCGCCAGGTGTCGCCTCCATCGGTACTCTTAAATACGCCGCCGCTCTGGAATGCGTAAAGTGTGGTCGGGGTGTTGGGATCGATCTTCAAGCCTCTTACGTAGATTTGAGAACCGGCTTGGGACTTCTCGTCTCTGACCAATCCGACGTTTGTTTCACGCCATGTCATCGCGCCATCAGTACTCTTGAAGATACCCTTACCGGAAATAACCATGTACAGAGTCGTGGGGCTCTTCGGGTCGATCACCAGGGAGAGAGCCATACATCCGCCCCCGCCTACATGGAGAGCACGCCAGTTCTCGCCGCCGTCTGTGCTCTTAAACATGGGGACGCCGCCGCCGCAGTTATCCTCGCTGCTCAGCCCAGAGGCGTAGACGGTAGTTGGAGTCTGCGGGTCGAGAGCGAAGGTAACGTAATACCAAATCTTCAGATCGGTACCGATGGCGCGCCACCTCATGCCACCGTCGGTGCTCTTGAACAACCCACTACCATGGCTGCCTACATAGAGGGTCGATGGCGTCTTGGGATCAACGACAAATCCAGTCATTCTGAGGGTACCAAGTCCCATGTTGATGGCACGCCAGGTGCCGCCTCCATCAGTGCTCTTGAACACGCCGGCAGCGAGACTATAGACGACATTTGGTCTCTGCGGATCAATGGCCCTAGGCACAATACCGAGACTTGGCAGACCGCTATTGACAGCGCGCCAGCTGACTCCTCCGTCAGTACTCTTGAAGATGCCGGTGATCTCAGTGCCCATATAAAGCGTCGCAGGCGAGTGGGGATCGATGATGAGGGCGCTGACAACACTGTTGGCTGGATCTGGGTCGAGAGCGCGCCAGGTCACGCCCCCGTCGATGCTCTTGAAGACCCCGCGACCACCAGGAGCCCCATGCACCCCCCAGGCGCCGGCAAAGCCCGCATAGAGGGTCATCGGTTTCTGCGGATCGATGGCTAGAGCGTAAACATTTTCAATGGACAGGCCTTCGCGGGAAGGGCGCCACGTGTCGCCACCATCGGTACTCTTAAAAACGGAATCCCCATCCGTGCCCGCGTAGAGAGTGGCCGAAACCTGGGGATCGATGGCCAGCGCAACAACCGCAGCTTCGGTGAGACCTGCCCTTCGCCAGGTTTCGCCCCCATCGCCGCTCTTGAAGATCCCTCTTATCCGCGCTGGTCGGAAGGACGAAAGGCCTATGTAGAGCGTGGTCGGAGTCTTGGGGTCGATCGCAATACTGCTGACTCCAACGTCATCGGGAAGGCCAGCCCTGAGGGTGCGCCAGGTGCTGCCTCCATCTGTGCTCTTGACGATACTATTCCCGCCTGCTGCGTAGATCGTCGTTTGAGTCTGCGGGTCGAATGCGATCTTTGCAATAGAGAGGGCAGGGTAGACGCTGCTGACGGTCACGCCCGAACCAGCCCATGTCTCACCCCCATCGGTGCTCTTGAAAATCCGGCCACCGGCGACACTCACATAGATGATCGTCGGCGTCTGAGGATTGATGAATATCCCAGTAATTTCAGTGTTGGGTAGACCGGTATAGGTAGCCCGCCAACTGCGACCCCCGTCGGCAGTTTTGTACAATCTCCCCTCCGGTGGAATACCCTCGCTCCATTGAGAACGGCTGTCCTTGATACCCGCGTAGAGAACAGTCGGTGTTTGGGGGTCAACGGCGAGGGCGGTGACAGTCCCGCCTTCCGGCCCATAGCTCGTCCAGACGTTTTGGCCTGCGGCGGCCGGCCATAGGAAAGAAGTGGCGATGACCATCACGATCGGG
>Ga0209058_1004490_pt1 | contig 11116 bp, 11 predicted proteins | sample GraSoiAngelo_147_FD_185904 | JGI IMG/M metagenome (GOLD analysis project Ga0209058, IMG submission 185904) | Grasslands soil microbial communities from the Angelo Coastal Reserve, California, USA - 14_1009_05_40cm (SPAdes) (version 2) | ecosystem: Environmental > Terrestrial > Soil > Grasslands ... | reverse complement strand
AAGCCGGGGCCCCGGGTGCGGGCGGCGCCGCGGCGGAGTGGGGCCACGACCAGTTGGATTTGCGCAGCGATTGACGCTACGGGGAGTGGGAGGAGGGGCGTTCATGGCCATCAGTGAGGAGCTGCTCGCGATCCTCGCCTGCCCGCAGTGCAAGGGCGAGGTCACGCTCACCCCCTCGGGGGACGGGCTCGTGTGCGCGAGCTGCAAGCTCGAGTACGCGATCAAGGACGACATCCCGATCATGCTGATCGATGAAGCCCGCCGCCTCCCCTGATGCCCGCGGGCCGGCGCTGCTCGTGGTGCAGACGAGCTTCCTCGGCGACGTCGTCCTGACCACGCCGCTCGTCTCCGCGCTCCGCCGTCGGCTCGCGCCGCGCCGCCTGGCGTTCCTCGTACGTCCCGAGGCGGCGTCCTTGGTGGCGGGGCACCCGGACGTCGACCAGGTGCTGGTGGACGACAAGCGGGGCGCCGACGGCGGCGCGCTCGGCTGGCTCGGCACGGCGCGCCGCCTGCGCGCCGAGCGCTTCGAGGTGGCCGTGTCGCCGCATCGCTCGCTGCGCACGGCGCTGCTGCTCGCGGCGGCGGGCATCCCGCGGCGCGTGGGCTTCCGCGAGAGCCGCGGCGCGCGCCTCTTCCACGAGCGCGTGCCGCGCGACCGCGGGCGCCACGACGTGGAGCGGAACCTGGCCCTGCTGGCGCCCTTCGGCGGCGGCGAGGCGGAGCCCCCGCCGCTCCACGTCCCGATCGCTCCCGAAGCACCGGGCCGCGCCGCCGCGCTGCTGCCGCCCGGTGCCGGCCCGCTGGTCGGCGTGGCGCCCGGCTCGGTGTGGACCACGAAGCGCTGGGCGCCGGAGGGCTTCGCGGCCGTGATCGGCGCGCTGGCGGCGGAGGGGGCGCGCTGCGTCGTCCTCGGCGCCCCGGACGACGCGGCGCTCGCGGCGGAGATCAACCATCGCGCCGGCGGTTGCGCCACGGTGCTCGCCGGGCGCACGGATCTCCCCACCATGGTCGCGGTCGTCGATCGCCTGGCGTTGCTCATCGCCAACGACAGCGCGCCCATGCACATCGCCTGCGCGCGCGGCGTGCCGGTGGTGGCGGTCTTCTGCGCCACCACGCCCGCGCTCGGCTACGGGCCCTGGGGGCCGCGCACGACCGTGGTGGAGGCCGATCTCGCCTGCCGGCCCTGCGGCCGCCACGGCGGGCGACGCTGCCCGCGCGGCACCGAGGACTGCATGCGGCTCGTCCCGCCCGCGGCGGTGCTCGCCGCGGCGCGCGCAGCGCTCGGGACGACGGCGGGCGCAGCCGCCGTGCGATGAGAGCGTCGCTCCAGGACGTCGCCGCGGTCGTGCTCGCGAGCCGCGGCGGAGCGCGCCTCGAGCGCGCCCTGGACAGCGTCGCGTGGGCGGGCGAGCGGATCGTGCTCGATCCTGCCGGACGCCTCGGTACGGAACCGCTACCGAGCGGTGTGCGGCGGGGTGGCGACCCGGCCGAGGCGGCCGCGGCCCCGTGGCTTCTCCTCGTCGAGGAGCACGAGGCGGTCGGGGCGCCGCTCGCTGCCGCCATCGCGGCCGCGGTGGAGGCCCCCGCCGCGCGCGCCTATCGCATCGCGCAGGAGGTGAGCGCGTTCGGGACGACGCTCCGGCTCCGGCGCGCGCCCGTCCGCCTGGCGCTCCGCGCCGGCGCGCGCCTCCGCCTGCGGACCGGCCTCACGCCCGAGCTCGTGCTCGACGGCGGACGCGCACCCGAGCTCCCCGAGCGCCTCATTGCGCACGGCGTCCCGACGCTCGCCGCCGCGGTCGAGGAGCTCGACGCGCAGGCGGCGACGCTCGCCGCGCTGCTGCACGCGCGGCACGTCCGCCCGCGCGCCTGGCATCTCGTGATCCCGCCCCTCGTGGCGAGCGGGCGGGCGCTCGTGGCGCACGGCCCGGCGGGAGGGTTCTGGGGACGCTGGACGCTCGCCGTGCTGGGCGGCTATCGGGCGCTGGTCGCCTACGCCAAGCTCTGGGAGATGCGGCGGGAGGAGGCCGCGCGGCCGCGGTGAGGATGCCGGCATCGTACGCTCTCCTGCGCTCGGGGGTGGTGCGGGCCGCGATCCGCACGGACCTGATTCAGGCGCTCGCGCCCTGGCTGCTCGCGGCCCGGCTCGAGCTGCCGCTAGGGACCGAGGCGATCGCCTCGGGCCGTGGCCCCGCCTACCGCGTCCGGGTCGGCGAGGGCGCGCCCCTGGTGCTGCGCATCTGCCGGCGGGGCGGGCTCGCCGCTCGCCTGCTGCGCGAGACCTACTTCGGACTCCGCCCGCGGCCGTTCCACGAGCTCGCGCTCACCGTCGAGGCGCGCCGCCGCGGGGTGGCCGCCGCCGAGGTGCTCGCGGCGCGCGTCGAGGGCCGGTTCGCGTACCGCGGGGCGCTCGTGACGGCCGAGGTGCCCGAGGCCACGACCCTGCTCGAGGCGCTCCGCCGGGCGGCCGATCGGGGAGCCCGCTGCGGGCTCGCCGCCGCCGCCGGGCGCGCCGTCGCCGGGTTGCACGCGGCGGGCGTGTTCCACGCCGACCTGAACCTGCGGAACCTCCTCGTCCACCCCGGCCCCGAGGGCGTGCGCGTGGCACTCCTCGACTTCGACCGCGCCTGGCTCGGCGCCGCTCCGTTGCGCGCGCCCGCGCGCGGCCGGAACCTCCGCCGTCTCGTACGCTCGCTCGCCAAGCTCGATCCCGGAGGGCGGCTCGCCGGCGCCGAGGAGCGCCGCGCCTTCCGCGCCGCCTACACGGGCCACGACCCGCGCCTCGTCCTGGGGGACGCGTGCGGCTGCTGATCGTCCTGCCCGGCGCGCTCGGCGACGTGATCCGCGCCCTCCCGCTCCTCGGGCGCATCCGGCGCGCGCGGCCCGACGCCTGGCTCGGCTGGGCCGTGGAGCCGCCCTCGGCGCCGCTCCTCTCCGGCCACCCGTGGCTCGACCGGCTGCACGTCTTCGAGCGCCCGCGGGGCATCCGCGCCCTGCCGCCGTTCCTGCAGCGCGTGCGCCGAGAGCGCTACCAGGTGGCCCTCGACCTCGGACGGGGCATCAAGAGCGCGCTCATCGCGCGTGCCTCGGGTGCGGCCGAGCGACTCGCCTTCGCGCGCGCCGACGGGCGCGAGGGGAGCTGGCTCCTCGCCACGCGCCGCCTCCCGCCCCAGGGGATCGAGCGGCCGAAGCTCGCCCAGTTCCTGGCCTTCGCCGAGGCCCTCGGCCTTCCGCCCGTGCCGATCGAGTTCGGGCTCGCGCCGTCGGCCGAGGAGGCGGGGGACGCGGCGGCGCTGACCGCCGGCCTCGACGGCCCGCTGGTGGCCGCGTGCGTCGGCTCCTCGTGCCCGAGCCGGCGCTGGTTCGCGGAGGACACCGCGGCCGTGCTGCGCGAGCTGCACGCGCGGCACGGCGCGAGCGCGGTCCTGCTCGGCGCCGCGGCCGACGCGCCCTTCGCGCTCGATACGCTGCGCGCGATCGACGGCGGCGTGCGCGATCTGGTGGGCCGCACCACGCTCCGGCAGCTGCTTGCCGTCCTCGCCCGGGCCCGGCTCGCCTTCGGTCCCGACTCGGGCGCGCTGCACCTGGCGGCGGCGCTCGGCACCCCGGCGCTGTCGCTGTGGGGCCCGACCAGCCCGGTGCGCTCCGCGCCCTTCGGCTGCGAGCGCCTGACGGTGGTGGGACGGGCCCCGTGCGCGCCCTGCTTCCTCCGCGCCTGCCCGATCGGGCGCGTGTGCATGCGCGACGTCGCGGCCGATGCGGTCGTGGCGCGCGCCGCGGCGGTGCTGGCGCAATGACCGCCCGGATGCCCTGGCAGGCGGAGGGGTGGCGCGGCTGGGTCGACGCGGCGGCGGGGATCGATCCGGCCGCCTGCCTGGCGGCCGCGGCGGGAGACGTCGGGCGCGCGTCGCGCCACGCGCGCACCCTCTCGCTCTCCGCACCTGGCGGCGCGCTCTTCGTGAAGACCTATCCGGCGCCGGGCGGCTGGCGGGCCGCACGCGCGCTGCGCATGGGGCAGGCGCTCGCCGGCGCGGGGCTCGCCGCCCCCGAGGTGGTCGCGGCTGCACGGCGCGGCGGCGCGGGTCTCCTCGTCATGCGCGACGTGGGCGGCGAGGACCTGCTCGCGGCGGTCGCCCGGCGGCGCGCGCGCCCCGGCGAGAAGCGCGCGCTGCTCCGCCGCCTCGGCGCCGAGGTGGCGCGCCTCCACCGCGCGGGCTTCGTGCACGGCGATCTCGTGCCCCCCAACGTCCGCGTCGTCGGCGAGGGCTTCATCTTCCTCGACAACGACCGCACGCGGCGGAGCCGGCTGCTGGTCGGCCTGGTCGGGCGCCGGAATCTGGTCCAGCTCGGGCGCTTCGTCGTGCCCGGGCTCACCTTGAGCGACCGGGCGCGCGTGCTCGCGGCCTATGCGGCGGGACGCGGCCTCTCGCGCCGGACCCACCGGCGTCTCGCCCGCTGGCTGGTCGCGAAGACCGTGGCGCGCCGCTGCGCCGTCGACCGCATCCCCGAGGCGGCCGCGGCGCGCGCCGGCTTCCGGGAGCTCATGCGGAGCGGCGGGCCCTTCGACCCCGAGGCGGTCGCATGAAGCGCGCGCTCGTCACCCTCGGGCATCCGGATCACGCCGGCATGCTGCGCGCGCTCCGCGTGCTCGACGCCGCGGCGCCGCGGTACGGCTGGGAGCTCCGCTTCGTGCTCGCCGGCCCCCATCCGCAGGTGGCCGCGGAGGGCCTCCCCGTGGCGCGCGTCACCTACCTGCCGGCGCTCCGGCGCTGGCGGGCCTGGCCGGCGCGGCTCGCGCTGCCGGCGACCGTGCTGCGCCTCGCGCGCCTGGCGCGGGGGGCCGACGTCCTCTACGCTTGCACGCTGTCGAGCTTCCCGTACTGTCTCTTCGCCGGGCGGCTCGCGCGCGTGCCGCAGGTGGTGCACGTCTACTCGAGCTACGGCGACGGCGCGGCCTATCGCAAGCACCTCCTCGGCCGAGCCCGACACCTGATCGCGCCCTCGGCCGACTCGCTCGCGCTCGCGCGCCGGGCGCTCGGCGACTTCGCGCCCGGGACGCGGGCCCGCGTGGTCTACAACGGCCTGGACGTGGAGCGCATCGCGCGCGCGGCGGCGGCGCCCGTGCCGGCCGACGTGGCGCTCGGCGACGGCCCCCGGGTCGGCATGGTGGGGAACCTCGATCAGCGGAAGAATCCGGCCGTCCTGGCCGAGGCGATGGCCGCGGTGCGCGCAGCCGTGCCGGGCGCGCGCGCTCTCCTGGTGGGGGCCTTCCGCGATCCGGCCTACGAGCGCAGCGTGCGCGAGCGCATCCAGGCGCTCGGCCTCGCGGAGGCGGTGTCCGTGACGGGCTTCCTCCCGAACCCGTTCCCCGTCGTCGAGCGGCTCGACGTGCTCGTCCACCCGGCGCTGCGCGACCCCTTCCCGCTCGCGCTCCTCGAGGGGATGGCGCTCGCGCGCCCGATCGTGGCGAGCGGGGTGGGCGGCATCCCCGAGATGCTGGAGGACGGGGTGAGCGGGTGCCTCGTCCCGCCCGGCGACGCCCGCGCGCTCGCGGCGGCGCTGGTGGCGCTCCTGCGCGATCCCGTGCGGCGAGCGCGCCTGGGTGCGGCGGCGCGCGAGCGCCTGCTGATGCGCTTCTCGCTCGAGGGCTTCGCGGCGGGCGTGTTCGCGGCCTTCGACGACGCGGTGGGCGCGGCATGAGCCCCCGGGTCTCGGTCATCGTGCCCACCTACGACCGGGCGCACGCCCTGGGCGAGAGCGTGGCGAGTCTCCTCGCCGAGCGCGACGTGGACCTCGAGGTGGTGGTGGTGGACGACGGTTCGACCGACGGTACGGCGGCGCTGCTGGCCGGCCTCGGCGACCCGCGCGTGCGCCCGGTGATCCGCCCGCACGCCGGCATCGCCGCCGCCCGCAACGCCGGCATCGCGGCGGCGCGCGCACCCTACATCGCCTTCCACGACTCGGACGACCTGGCGCTCCCCGGCCGTCTCGCCGTGCCGCTCGCCTTCCTCGCGGCGCACCCCGACGTCGACCTCGTGATCCAGAACGGCCGCATGCTGCCCCCCGAGGGCGATCCCGGCGGCCGGGAGGAGCCGTGGATAAAGCCGAGCGTGGCGCGGGCGCTCGCGGCGCGCCCGATCGGCGTCGCCGAGGTCTTCCGCTGGAACCTGGGGCAGCTCCAGGGCATGTGTTTCACCCGCCGCGCGCTCGACGCGACCGGGCCGCTCGACCCGAGCTTCACCATCCTGGACGACCTGGACCTCGTGCTGCGTGTCACGCTGCGCTTCCGCGCCGCCTTCCTGGACGTGCCCGCCTTCGCCTACCGGCGCCACGCGGCCGGCGTCGCCCGCGACCGCGAGCGCATCCGCGAGGAGGCCATCCGCCTCGCCGAGAAGCTCGTGCGCGAGCATCCCGAGACCCTCGACCGGCTCGGGCGCAGGGTCTTCGTCCGCCGCCAGGCGCGCCGCTGGGGGCGGCTCGCGACGGCGCGTCTCAGGGCGGGTGACGCGCGGGGCGCGCGCGCGGCGCTGGCCGAGGCGCGCGCGCTCCACCCGGGCAACGTCGCCTACCGCCTGCGCGCGCTCTGGCTCGCGCTGCGCGGCCGGGAGTGAGGGTGCGGATCGCCTTCATGCACCGCCGGCTGGCCGGCGGCGGAACGGAAGCCGACCTCCGCCGCATGGCCGCCGGGCTCGCGGCGCGCGGGCACCAGGTGCACGTCTTCGCGGCGCGCGCGGACCGGGCGCCGCCCGGCGTCACGCTCCGGCGCGTGCCGGTGGTGCGCGCCGGCCGGCTCGTCCGCCTGCTCTCGTTCGCGGCCCTGGCGCCGCGTCTCGTCGCACGCGAGCGCTGGGACGCAGTGGTGGGCTTCGGGCGCACGCCGCGCCAGGACGTGGTGCGCGTCGGTGGCGGGACGCACCGGAGCTACCTCGCCCGCATGGAGGCCGCGGGCCTCCGGCGGCGCTGGCGTGGGCCGTACCACCGCGCCGTCCTCCGGCTCGAGGCGCGCGCCTTCGCCCCGGGCGCCTACCGGCGTGTCCTCGCCGTCTCCGCGCGGGTGCGCGACGAGGTCGCCGCCGACTACCGCGTGCCGCGCGAGCGGATCCGCGTCCTCTACAACGGCGTCGATCTCGAGCGCTTTCATCCCGCGCGGCGCGCGACGCTCGGGCCGGCGGCGCGCCGTGCCCTCGGCCTCGCGGACGGCGAGCGGGTGTGCGCGGCCATCGGCAGCGGCTTCGCGCGCAAGGGGTTCGATCTGCTGCTGCGCCTCTGGCGCGAGGCGCCGCCGCGCGACACGGCCCTCGTCCTGGTGGGCGACGACGAGCGCCTGGCGTCCTACCGCCGGCAGGCGGAGGCCCTCGGCAGGCGCGTGCGCGTGACCGGCCCGCGCCCCGACGTGGAGGCCGTGCTCGCGGCCGCCGACGTCACGTGCCTGCCCTCGCGCCAGGAGGCCTTCGGCAACGTCGTCCTCGAAGCCTGCGCCGCGGGCGTCCCGGTCGTCACCACCCGCCGCGCCGGCGCCGCCGAGCTGCTCGACGGCCCGCTCGCCGCCCTGGTCATCGACGACCCCGAGGACCTGGACGCGCTCGCGCGCGCGCTGGTGCGTGCCCTCGGCCCCGAACACGACGCCTTCGCGCGCGCCGCCCGCGCCCGCGCCGAGGACTTCCCCTGGGAGAACCACCTGGATCGCCTCGAAGCGCTGCTGGGCGAGGTGGCCCGTGGCGGATAGCGCGACGGCGGTGGCGGAGGCGCCGCTACCGCCCGCCGGGACGCCGCGATGACCGCGGCCCGCTACCTCCGCCGCGGCCGGCTCCGCGCCTGGGTCGCCCCCGGCGTAGACCTCGAGCACGCGATAGCCGACGACGGCGACCCCGATCACCTCCTCACGCGCCCCGACTGCCGCATCGTGAAGCTCCAGCGCAAGGTGGTCGTCGGCCGGATCGAGACCGCCGCCGGCACGCTGTGGGTGAAGCGCTACGCGGTCTTCGCGTGGCGGGTCGCGCTCGCGAGCCTCGGGCGGACCTCACCCGCCTTCGGGGCGTGGGCGGGCGCGGCCGCCCTCGCCGCGCACGGCTTTGCCACCCCGGAGCCGATCGCCGCGATCGAGTTCCGGCGCGCCGGCCTGCTCCGGCGGAGCTTCTTCGTGACGCGCGAGGTGGCGGGCGCGGTGACGGCCGACGTGCGCTGGCAGGCGATCCTGGCGGACCCGGATGCGCCGCGGCGGCGCGCGGCCCGCCGCGCCTTCGCGCGCGCGCTCGGCGAGCTCTTCCGCGGCCTGCACGCCGCGGGCCTCTACCACAACGACCTGAAGGACGTGAACGTGCTGGTGGACGGCCCGCCCGCGGCGCCTCGCTGTGTCCTCCTCGACCTGGAGCGCGTGCGCGCGCTCGGGCGGATCGGGCGCCGCCGCCGCCTGAAGAACCTGGTCCAGCTCGTGCGCACGCTCGGCCGGCAGGCGAGCGCGACTGACCGCGCGCGCTTCCTCCGCGCCTACCTCGGCGGGACGGCCAGGCGCGCCGAGCGGCGCGCCTGGGCGACGGCGGTCGCGCGCCGCGCCGCGCAGAAGGACCGCCGGCGCGGCCCCGCTCCGGCACCGGGTGGCGGACCGACCGTCACCTGCACCGTCGTCTGCCAGGACGAGGAGGCGCACATGGTGCCGTGCCTCGAGAGCGTCGCCTGGTGCGACGAGATCGTGGTGGTCGACGGCGGCTCGCGCGACCGGACGGCCGCGGTCGCGCGCCGTTTCACGGACCGCGTGCTCGTCAACCCCTGGCCCGGCTACCGTGCGCAGAAGCAGTTCGCCCTCGACGCCGCGCGCGGCGAGTGGGTGCTGAACCTCGACGCCGACGAGCGCGTCTCGCCCGAGCTGGTGGACGAGATTCGCGCCGCGCTGCCCGCCGCTCCCCCGGGGGTGGCGGGCTTCGCCATCCCGCGGCTCGTCTGCTACCTCGGGCGCTGGTGGTTCCGGGGCGACTGGTACCCGCGCCGCGTGGTCCGCCTGGTGCGGCGGGCGGCGACGCGCTGGGGCGGCACGGATCCGCACGAGCGCGCGGAGGTGTCGGGACGCGTCGTCTGGCTGCGGCAGCCGCTCCTGCACCACAGCTACGCCGACATCTCGGACCACCTGCGCAGCCTGAACAAGCTGACGGCCGTGGCGGCCGCGCAACCCGGTCTGCCGCGCCGGGTCGGCCCCTGGCGCCTGGTGGGCGAGCCGGCGTGGCGCTTCGTGCGCGCCTATCTCCTGCGGGGCGGTGTGCTCGAGGGGTTCCCGGGGCTCTTCGTGGCCGCGACCGGCGCGTTCTACGTCTTCCTCCGCTGGGCCAAGGTGCGCGAGCGGCGCGCGGCTTGATCCCTGGGGGGTGAGACGCCCTCGCCGCGCGCCCGGCCTTCTGCTACACGGCGACCGGGCCGGCGCCGCGTGGTGCCCGCCCGCTTCGCGTGACGGTCTCGGTCATCATCGTCAACTGGAACGGCGGGCCGGCCCTCGACGCGTGCCTGGCGAGCCTCGCAGCAGGCGGTGTCTCCGAGGCCGAGGTGATCCTGGTCGACAACGCTTCGAGCGATGCGAGCGCCCGGGCGGCCTGCGCGCGCCACCCGCGGGTCCGGCTCTTGGAGACGGGCGCCAACCTGGGCTTCGCGGCGGGTGCCAACCGCGGCGCGGCCGCGGCGGGCGGCGACGTGCTCGTCTTCCTGAATCCCGATGCGCGCGCGCTGCCCGGCGCGCTCGCCACCCTGGTCGCGGCGCTCGCGGGCGCGCCACGGGCGGGCATCGCCGGCGGGGGTCTGGCGGGCGAGGGCGGCCGATGGCAGCCGGCGTCGGCGCGCTTCGGGCCGCTCGCACATCTCGTCCTCGACACCACGCTCGGGCGGCTCGGGGCGCGGCTCCGTCGCGCGCCCCACCGCGTCGACTGGGTGTACGGCACCTTCATGGCGGTCCGCCGCGACCTCTTCCGCGAGCTCGGCGGCTTCGACCCGCGCTACTTCCTCTACGGCGAGGACCTCGACCTCTGCTACCGCGCCGCGCGCCTCGGGGCGCGCACCCTCCACGTGCCCGCGGCGCGCGCAGTCCATGGCCCGAACCTGAGCGCCGCGCAGCGCTTCGGGGATGCGCGCGAGGCCGAGGTGGTGAAGGGTGAGATGCGCTTCTACGCCGCGCGCGGCGGGCCGGGTGCGCTCCGGCTCTTCCGCGCCGCGGCGGCGTGCAAGTTCGGCCTCAAGACGGCGCTCGCGGCGGCACTCGGCCGGCGCGCCGCGGCCGTGACCTACGGCCGCGTGGTGCGCGCCTGCCTCACCTTCGCTCCGGACGCCTCGTGACCGAGCTGGTGACGCTCGCCGTCCCGTGCCGCAGCGACGAGCCAGCGCTCGGGCGCACGCTCGCGGCCGCGCTCGCGAGCTGGCGGCACGTGCCCGAGTCGGCCACCCACGGGCTCGAGGTGCTGGTCTGTCTCAACGGTGCCGACGCGCGGCGGCCGCGCGAGGCGCTTCTCGCGTTCGCCCGCGCGGCGGGCGTGCCGCTCGCCGAGGTCGACCTCGAGCGAGCCGACGGGGCCGGGCTTGCACCGCCGGCGTCGGCCCTCACGGTGGCGGCGCTCGTCACCCGGCGCGCCGGGAAGCCGATCGCGTGGAACGCGCTCCGCCGGCGCGCACACGGGACGCTCGCCCTCTTCGTGGACGCGGACGTGTCGTTCGCGCCCGACGCGTTCGCCCTCCTCCTGGGTGCGCTCGCGGCAAGCCCGCAGGCGGCGCTCGCGTCGGCCAAGACCACCTGCGCGCCGCGCGCCGGGCTCTTCGAGGGCATCATGGCGGCGCCCTACGGGGTCGACTTCCCGAACCTCTCGCCGCAGCTCTACGCGGCGCGCGTCGCGGCGCTCCCGCCGGCCATGCCCGAGGACCTGATCGAGCCCGAGCGCTGGCTCGAGCTCGTGCTGGGCCGTGACCGGATCGTCCGCGTGCCGGCGGCACGCGTGGCCGTTCGCCTCCCCGGCACGTTCCCCGACTTCTTCCGGCAGCGCATCCGCATCGAGATGGGCAAGGTCCAGCTCGCGCGTCAGTACCCCGAGCTCGCGGCGCGCGGGGCGCCGCAGCCACGCGCGCGGGCCGCGCTCGCGAGCCTCGGCCCGGC
>Ga0209058_1004487_pt1 | contig 11120 bp, 7 predicted proteins | sample GraSoiAngelo_147_FD_185904 | JGI IMG/M metagenome (GOLD analysis project Ga0209058, IMG submission 185904) | Grasslands soil microbial communities from the Angelo Coastal Reserve, California, USA - 14_1009_05_40cm (SPAdes) (version 2) | ecosystem: Environmental > Terrestrial > Soil > Grasslands ... | reverse complement strand
GGGCTGACGCCCCGGCGCGCGAGATACGCGCGCACGGCTGCGGCCCGCGCCATCGAGAGCCGGAGGTTCATCGGACGCCGGCCCGTGGAATCCGTATATCCGGCGATCTCGATCCGAATTTCAGGATTGGCTGCAAGGGACGCGGCCACCTGATCCAGGACCACGTAGGACGAGGTCGTCAGCACCGACCGGCCGCTCTGGAAATTCACGCCCTGCAGAATCAGCGTCGGGCGGGCCGGCGGCGCGCCCGGGGCCGCCGGGGGAACCGCGCGCTCCTCGAACAACAACAAGCAGCCGAATTGATCGACGCGCGATCCCTTCGGCGTGTTGGGGCAGCGATCCTGTGAATCGATCACGCCGTCGCCATCGGTGTCGTGCTCGATCGGGCAGCCGTTTCCATCGACCTGAATCCCGGCCGGCGTGTTAGGGCACTTGTCCAGACTGTCAGGCACGCCGTCCTTGTCGCTGTCTGCCGGACAGCCGAACGCGTCGACCGGTGTGCCGGCAGGAGTGTTGGGGCAGCGATCGATCCCGTCGAAGACCTTGTCGCCGTCGGAATCCATCGGGCAGCCATTCGCGTCGACGGTCGCGCCCGCCGGCGTATCCGGGCACTTGTCGAGTCCGTCCCAGACGCCGTCGTGATCGGAATCGAGCGGACATCCCGTCGTATCGACCGTCGCACCCGCAGGCGTATCGGGGCACTTGTCGAGCAGGTCGTTCACGCCGTCGCCGTCGGAATCCGGCGGGCCGGCCGGAGCGGCGGCGGCGAGCGGGCAACCCTTGGCGTCGACCGCAACGCCCGCGGGAGTGTTCGGGCATTGATCGATCCCGTCGAACACCTTGTCGCCATCTTGATCGTGCGGGCAGCCCATCGCGTCAACGGTCGCGCCCGTCGGCGTGTTGGGGCACTGATCGATCCCGTTCAATACGCCGTCGCTATCGGCATCGGCGGGACAGCCGCGGTTATCGACGGTCGCGCCGCGGGGAGTGTCGGGGCAGGCGTCACGTTGGTCGGCGACGCCGTCGTGATCCGCGTCTGCCGCCGGCGCGGCGTCCGGCTGGAAGAACGCGAATCCCGCGGACGCCATGAGGTGCGTTGCGTTCTTCGACCCGCCGGGAAACGCACTCGTCGTGCTCGGCGTGTAGATGCCGCGCGCCTCGAATCGCAGCGCAAACCGCGAGCTCATGAAGAACTTCGCACCCGCTCCGCCATGGAATCCGCCATCGGTGAACCGGTAGGGATTCGTGCCGCCGAAATCGAGCCGCGAGTACCCGCCGAGCACGTAGACGGACATGCGGCTCGCGTTCAGCGCGTTCACGACGAGACTGCCGCTGCCGATCAGCGGCTCGATGTGCGCCGTGCCGACGTCCTGCGGTGACTGGAACAGCGCCTCGACCTCGAGGTCGATCATCGGCGTAAGCGCGTACGCGAAGCGCACGCCGCCGCCTGGTTTATCGGCCAGATTGAAGGCCTTATCGTATTTTGTGAAAGCGCCGAAGATGCCGACTTCGTAGCGGCGATCGTACTGCGCCTCCAGCCGCGTGGCCGTCAGCGTCATCACCACAAGTATCGGGGCGAGCTTTCTCACGTTGTGCCTCCGCCTCAGTTGGTCTGCCGCAGCTCGACGCGCCGGTTCTGCGCGCGACCGGTTGCCGTCGTGTTCGGCGCGACCGGCTGCGATGCACCATACCCCTTGGCGACCATCCGCTCGGGACCGACGCCCTTGCTCGCCAGATAGGCGCGGACGGCATCGGCACGCGCCTGTGACAGACGCAGGTTCGTCGCCGAGGCCCCCGTGTTGTCGGTGTGTCCGCCGATTTCGATCTTGATGTTGGGGTTGGCGACGAGTGATGCCGCCACGATGTCGAGAATCGTGTACGAATCAGGCTTCAACGCCGAGCGGCCCGTCTCGAACGTCACGCCGCGAAGGACCACCGGCGTCTTCGCTTCCGTGAAAAGAATCGGACAGCCGGCGGCATCGACCCGCGTGCCTGCCGCCGTGCTGGGACATTTGTCCTTGGTGTCGTCGATGCCGTCCCCATCGGTGTCGGAGGCGCGCTGGCACCCCGCCGAATCGACTTCCGTGCGGGGCGGCGTGTTCGGGCACTTGTCGATGCCATCGGGCACGCCGTCGTGATCGCTATCGACCGGACAACCGGTCGTGTCGACGGTCGCGCCGGCGGGCGTGTTCGGACATTGGTCGGGACCATCGGGGACGCCATCGCGGTCGGAATCCGTCGGACAGCCTTGGGCGTCCACCCGTGCGCCCGTCATCGTGCCGGGACACTTGTCGATCCCGTCGTACACGCCGTCGCCGTCCGAGTCCTTCGGGCAGCCGCGGGCGTCGACTTCCGCACCTTCGACCGTGTTGGGACAGGCGTCGAGGCCGTTATAGACCTTGTCGCGGTCGGAATCGCTCGGGCAGCCACGCGCGTCGACGACGGCGCCCACGGGTGTTCCCGGACATGCATCCTTCCCATCAGCAACGCCGTCCAGATCGGCGTCGCGGAACGCGCTCGGGCCGGTAAGGATCGACAGTCCGAGCGAGCCGACGATGTGGCCGGCCCAGTTGCCGCTGGAGAACCCGGTTTTGGGAGCGTAGATGGCGCGCCCTTCGATCCTGAGGGCGACCCGCTCACCCAGGAACACGCGGTCGCCGAGGGCGCCGTGAACGCCGTTGTCCGTGAACGTGTAGCCCGAGCGATCGCCGAACGCGAGTCGGCTGAAGCCGCCAAGGATATAGAAGAGGTTATGCTGGTTGCCCATGTTGAGGACCAGGCTGGCGCTCCCCAGTTGCAGCGTCGCATTCGCGCCGCCGGCCGCTGGCGTGGGCTGCTGGTAGCCGGCATCGACCTCGATTCCTACAACAGGACTGAAGAAGTAGCCCAGGCGTCCGCCCCCGCCGATTTGCTTGTCCAGCATGAACGCGCGGTCGTAGCGCGTATAGGACCCGAATGCGCCGATTTCGAACTGATGCGTATGCTGACCGACGCAGAGGGCAGGAACGGCGTTGAGACACAGCAGCAGCAATGGCGTCCGCGCGCGCATGTGGCTCCCCGGGGTTGGCGGCACTTTCACTTTAATAATCGGTCCGCCGTGAAGAAACCCCTGTAACCCCTATCACCAGCGCTTGGGGCCCTTTCGCGCCTCTATTGCTAGGGGTGTCCGTTGCCTCCTCTGATGAAGCGGAGCGCCTGGGAGAGCTGCTCGGCGAGTGCCGACAGCTCCGTGGCGCCCTTGGCGAGGTCTTGGATGGCCCGCAACTGTTCGGACGCCGCCGCCGCGACCGCCTCGGCCTCCTGGCTGGAGGTCTGCGCGCCGGCGCGCGCCTGCCCCAGAGATTCGGTGATTCGCGTCGCCAGCTCGGCGCTGTGGCGTCCCACCTCCGCCACCTGCTTCCCGGCGCGCGCCGTCTCCGCGGCCGCCTCGGCGATGCGCTCGAGGTCCTGCACCCACGCCGCGGAGCTCTGAACGACCTGGCTGAGGTCGCCCCGGATGCGCTCGATGAGTTGGGCCGCGCGGTCCAAGGCGCGCCGCGTGTCCTGGACCGCCTTGCCAACGTTGCGTGCTTCCCGCCCGCTCGCTTCGGCGAGCTTGTGCACCTCGTCGGCGACCACGGCGAACCCCCGCCCATGAATTCCCGCACGCGCGGCCTCGATTGTGGCGTTGAGCGCGAGCAGGTTCGTCTGATTCGCGACGAAACCAATCGTCTCGGAGAACTTTTCGACTTGCGCCGCTACCTCACGCAACCGTCCGACTTCGGCAGCGCTCTCGTCGGTCGTGGCGCCGAGATCGGTCAGCTGCCGCACGGCGTTCTGGGTCGCGGTGCGCACGCGGTCGGTGGTTTTTTCCATCTGTGAGCCCGCGTCGCGCGTCCGATCGCCGGCGGAGGCGAGCTCGCCGGCGCTGTCCTTCAGCTGCCCCGCTTCGCGGGCGGCGGCGCTCACCAGCGTCGCCGCCTGGCTGGCGCCGTGACTGGCGCGCTGCGCGGCGGCAGCGACTTCCTCGCTGGATGCGTGAATCTCCTCGGTCGTGGCGGTCAGTGTCTGCACGTACTGTGTCGTCTGATCGGACGCGCCGGTCACCGGGCGCAGCGAACCGTCGATCGCCACCATCAGCGCGAGCTGCGGCGCCAGCAACTCCAGGAGCTCGCCGTCCGACTGCCGATACATCGTGGGGTCGGAATGCCGGACGCTCCAGAGACCGACGAGCTGGCCGGCGTGGTAGAGCGGGATGAGCATCTCCGAGCCGGGCGTCTCCGCGCCCGGCAGCACGACTTGATCTCTCGCAAGGCCGTGCGCGACGACGGGCCGGTGCAGGCGGAGCGCTTCGCCAGTGAGGCCGGCGTCGGAATCGAAGCGGAACGCGGCTCCAGGTTGCGCTGCCGTGTCGGCGACCAGCTCCATCTCGCGGGTGCGCGGATCGTAGCGGGCAAATCCCATCTGTTCCCAGGGCACGAGCTGCCGCGTCAGCTCCTGCACTCGCTGGAAGCTGTGACTCAACGTGAGCTCGGCGGCGATCACCTGGGCGAGCCGCTGAATGAGGTGCAGCTCATCGGCGCGCACGCCCAGCCGCAGCACGCCGAGACTGCCCCAGGTCGCGAGCAAGAACGCGCCGGCGATCAGCGCCCGCGTCCCGGCCGGGATCGTGGCGTTCACCACCGCCAGCCAACCCAGCGCCAGGGCGGCAGAGACGAGATAGACGATCGATTCCCAGCGCAGCGTGAGCCGGGCGTCCACCCACGCGATCGTCTGCCCGAGGGCGAGCTCCAGATAGAACGTGCCGTTTACGATGATCGGCAACATCACGACCGTCAGCGCGACGACCCAGGCATTGTCGGCAGAGAGCGCCGCGACTCCGCTCGCGCCGCTCAGGCGCGCGTACATCAGACCAACGAACGTCGATCCTGCCGTCAGATGCGCCGCGTTCCCCAGCGCCGCGCGCAGCGGGAGGCGGCGCATCAGCACGTCGCCCACCAGCATCGCAAAGGGCGCGACGATGGCGGCGAACGCCCAGCCGCGATCGAGAATCCCGAAGAGCATGACACCGAGGACGTATGAGGAAAAGCCGTTGCCGGGAAGCGCGATGCCGTAGCGGCGCGTGACGGCGGCGACGAGAACGAGCAATGCCCCCGCCAGCGGCAGGTTTTCTCCGGCCGGCACACGGCCGCTGACGTAGGCGGTGAGCCCGGCGCCGAAACTGACGATTGCGGCGAGCGCAACCGCGACGCGGACGATGAGCGCGGGCGCGGTCGAGAATCGCGAGAGGAGCCGCATAACGCTGTGGCGCAAGGTCGGCGCCGTGGCGCGGTGTGTCAAGCACGACTATCGTTTACGACATGACCGTCACCATCGAATACTGCGTCATTTGAAACTACGAACCACGGGCCACCGGTCTGGCGGCCGAGATCCGCAGTGCGTTTCCGCATGCTGAAGTGCGGCTGATTCAGTCCTCCGGCGGCGTCTTTGAAGTCGACGTCGACGACCGCCGCGTCTACTCCAAGAAAAGCACGAAGCGCCACGCCGAGCCGGGCGAAGTGGTACGGCTGATTCGCGAGGGGACTGCCGGCAAGCAGTGAGAATTGCGATCTCCACGGGCGGCGGTGATGCGCCAGGCCTGAATGCCGTCATCCGCGCCGTTGTGCTGAGCGCGGTCCATCGCGGTTGGGAATGCGTGGGGATCAAACGGGGGTTCGGGAGTCTGCTCGGCGAGTCCGAGCTGATGCCCCTCGGCCCCCAGGAAGTCCGCGGCATCACCCACCTCGGCGGGACCATCCTCGGAACGTCGAATCGCGGCAATCCTCTCAAATGGCGCGTCCAGCGGCCGGACGGCACCTCGGCGGAGCGCGACCGCACGCAGGAGTTGCTCGATTCGTTCCGTGCGCATCGTCTCGACGCCCTGATCGCGATCGGCGGCGAGGGCACGCTCGGGATCGTGCTGCATCTCTGGAAGCGGGGGCTCCCCGTCGTCGGGGTGCCCAAGACGATCGATAACGACGTCGGAGGGACCGTCACGACGTTCGGATTCGACTCTGCCGTGTCCACAGCGACCGACGCGATCGACAAACTGCACTCGACCGCGGAAAGCCATGAGCGCGTGATGGTCGTGGAGGTAATGGGCCGCTACGCCGGCTTCATTGCCCTGAACTCCGGAATCGCCGGCTCGGCGGATGTCATCCTGATTCCGGAGATCCCGTTCGATATCGACAAGGTCTGCGACAAGATCCGGCGGCGCGAGGCCGAGGGACGGCACTTCAGCATGGTGGTCGTGGCGGAAGGTGCGGTACCGAAGGGGGGCACCGTGTCCTTGATCGATCCCGCGCACGAGCGCCTGGGCGGCATCGCCGAAAAGGTGGCGCACTCGATCGAGCAGATGACCGGGAAAGAGACGCGCTCACTGGTGCTCGGACACCTGCAGCGGGGTGGCGGCCCGACGACGTTCGATCGGATGCTGGCGCTGCGCTTCGGCGCCGCCGCGGTGCGCCTGGTTGCGGAGCGTCAATTCGGGATGATGGTGGCGTTACAGCCGCCGAACATCGTCGCCGTGTCGCTGGAGAATGCACTCGCAACTCCGCGGCGCGTGTCGCTCGATTCCGACAGCATCGCCACGGCCAGAGACCTCGGTATCAGTTTCGGAGACTGAACAAGGACAACGTGTAACAACCGACGGACAGCCGTGCCCCTCCATCGTATCCCGTAACCATTTACCACTTAGTCACTTACTGCTTTTCACCGCGATGGCACGTCTCTTCCTTGGTGAGGCGGCACCTAGGAGGAACCATGCAACGCATACTCGTCATCGTCGGACTCTTGTTTGGCCTCGCCACCGGCGTCGCGCAGGGTCAAACCCGCGTCGGTGTTTCGCTGAGTTTTGGGGATCCATACTTCGGCGGTCACGTCGTGATCGGGAGTCCCTATTACCATCGATACTCGCGCCCGTATTACTACCGCTACCAGCCTGCACCATACATCGTCTTTGCTCCACGTGTTTATCGTGCACCGCGTGTGATTGTCCTGCGGCCGCACCGCGGTTACGCGCGCCGGTATCATCGCGGGCGCTGGTAGCCTCACCCCCTGTCCCCCTCTCCACGTCGTGGAGAGGGGGAACGGTGTTTTAGGGATCCGTTCTATATTCCAGTAGTGCGCATCTCCCGCGACCACTTCCTCCCTCCCGATCCCCAGGCATTCCTCGCAGCAGAACCGTCTACCGGCCGAGTTATCGTCATCGCCCCGACACGGGCCGCCTGCGAGACGATCGAGCTGGCACTCGGCCTAAACCTGGAGACGCTGCTCGAGCGCGAGCACGGCGAGGACATTCGCCGGCTTGCCGGCTCGGGCCAGGGGTTCGGGATCGTGGCCGGCACCGGCACCGGCAAGACGCTCGCGATCCGGAGCATGGCCGAGACGATTCTCAAGGCGCCGCTGAAGGTGGGCGTCGTCAATCGCGAGCGTGAGGCGACACCCGAGACGCCAACCTGGAACGTCGTGATCATCACGACCGGAATTGCCCGCCGCTGGTTCCAGGATGGCCTCATCACCGCGCAGGACACACTCGTCGTCGATGAGATTCACCAAACCTCTGCCGAGATGGAGCTGTGCCTGGCACTGGGGAAGCGCGCGCGCTGCCGCTTCATCTGGCTCTCTGCCACCGTGGATCCGAGCTTCTACGAGGACTATCTCGCTTCTGCAGAGGTCCTGGAGACGCGGGCGTTTGATCCCGCCAAGGCCGCCCAGGTCAATGTTCTGGCGGAGCAGCCTCTTGAGTTCTTGAACGATCGTTTCATAAAGCGTGTCATGCGTGAGCGCCGGGGCGTTGCCGTGTTTGTGCCGACCCGCGCCGAGGTCGAGCAGATCGCCAACGAGCTCGGCGACCGCTGGCCCCACCTCGCGACCGCGTTCTACCACGGTGGCGAGCCGATTCGCGTCATTCGACCTTTTCTTGACGGTTTGGTCAAACGGCCGTTCCTGCTCGCCATGACTGCGGCAGGCCAGTCCGCGCTCAACATCCGCGGGCTGGACACGGTCGTGATCTACGATGCGCGCTACACGAACGTCGTGGAGCGCGGCAAGAACGTGCTGACACGGGCATACCTGGGGGCGAATGAGATTCTTCAGATGGCGGGCCGGGTGCATGGACGGGTCCAGCACGGCGAGGTCTACATCCTGAGCGACCGCGACCTGGCGTTTGAAGATCTCCGGCCGACGGCTCCCGAGTTCCAGCTCGCCGGCGATGCGGAACGTGTAGCGATCACCTGTGCGGCTATTGGGGTCGACGCCGCCGAGCTCGACTTGCCCGTCCCGCTCGATCGTCGAGCCTATCGCGACAGCGTGGAGCTTCTGACCGAGCGCGGGCTCATAGAGCACGGCAGGCTAACGACTTACGGCCGCGAGGTCGAGGCGATGCCGGTCGAGCGGCCGTGGGGCGAGCTGCTCTATCACGCCGAGCCGCCACTCGTTCCACTCGTCGCTGTCGCGTCGAACATCGAGTCCCTGCATCGCATGACCCGCGAGGAGCGGCAACTCGCCGGCCTTATCGTGCCAGGATCCGATCATGTCACGGCATACAACGTCTATGCGGAGGCCGTGAACAAGCACGGCTATCTCGGCGAAGTGTATGGCTTGCCGCGTCACCTGTTTCGTGAAGAGGACATCGAGCGCTGGGCCGAGGAGCGGGGCGTGCTCGTAAAAGCGATCGAAGACGTCGCGTTGGGCACGGCCTCGGTGTATCGCCAGCTGGAGCTGCCTCTGCCGGCTAAGCTGCCGTACGGCGACCGCAAGACACTGGACCTTTTTGCTGACCTTTTGGCCAAGATCATGCCGTTTGATCTGGTAATCGACGAGCAGACGGCGGACGGACGTGAGGCACGGGTGAGCCGCAGCTCAGTGTGCGGTAGCTGGGGCGCAATCGCCGGATCGCTGCGCTATTTCGCCGACCGGTTCGGTGTACCGCGGGCGAGCATCGAGGGAACGCAGATCCCTGAGCGCGCCATTCGACGGTACGCGCGCCGGGGCAGGCCAGATGTGGTGTTCGAGCGGCAGCGCCGTCGCGAAGGGCTGATGATCGTGCGCACCGTCGACTACTTCGGGTTCACGCTCGACCGGGAAGTGGAGCCACTTCCGAGTCCCTTCCCGGATGAGCTTGCTGATTCGGCGCGGCGGGCCCTGAAGGACGCGTTGCTCGCCGGCGACACGCCGCATCCTGATCAGGGGAAAGTCCGGCGCGCGTTGGAGCGCTTCGGCCACTATTGGCGTCGTTCGGGCGGCCGGTTGAGCCAGGCACAGCGCGAGCACGTCGCCGAGCAAGTGGCGGCACAACTGGCGGGAGTCCGTTCCTGGGATGCGTTCATCGGGACTCGGATCCTGCTCGATCCCGAACGGGCGATTCCCGAGGGCGAGCGGCACCGGCTCGATGCCCTGCCCTCATCGGTCTTTCTTTACGGGGACCGCGTCCCGGTCGACTATGACGTCGACCAAGGAGTCGGCGTAGTCCGGCTCCGGCTCAAGGAAGGGCAGGCTCGCCGGCTGCATCCCACCGACCTGCCCACCTTCGATCGGCCGGTGCGCTTCACCGTGACGCGCGGCAAACATGAGGCGGTACGGGCGAGCTCGCTCGACGAGCTGCGACAAGGGTTGCGGACGTTGAGTAGCGCGCACCGCGGGCGTGTGCTGCGAGGCGGGCGCCGCCCCCGGCGCCGCTAGGACTTCTGAGTCACCTCGAGCAAGGTTAACCAAAGAGCGTCGTAAGCGTCTTTCGCATCGGCCAATGGTACGCCGGCGGCAAGCGCGATCGCCGAGCCGTCGATCACGGCGTCCCGGGCGGCGTCCTCGAAGTGCGCGTTCCTGGCCGATCGGTCAATGAGGCCGGCCGCGCAGAGGCTGAGCCATGCGCGCGCTGTTCCGTCCTCCGCTTGGCGGCGCAGCTCCTCCCAACAGGCGTCCAGCGCACCTGCTCCGGGAGCGCTGGTGAGGGCGCGCTCGATTGCCGCGCGACGCGACGTGGCGATATGGGATGCAGCCGCGCGCAGCAACCGGCCGCGTGATGCGTAGTGATAGAGGATCAGGCCTTTGACCACGCCGGCACGGCGGGCGACGGCCTCGAGGGTAAAGCCTTCGACGCCACCGCGCTGCAGGGTCTGCACGGCGGCCGCGAGGATGGTGGAGCGGGTGGAGGTGGCGTCCTTAGGCACGTTCTTGTTCCAACGGTCAATAGTGGGAGTCAGCAAGAAGGACGCAAGCCGAAACAAACCAGCAACCTTTTGACCCATGAGCGAGTCTCATCTTGACACGAATCTAACAGCCCCCGTCGTCCGGATGAAACCTTGGAGCCGCAAGTTTTGTATGAGGATAACCGACCAATGATCGACAAACCTGTGAGCCCTGCGGGTACCCTGCCCGCCACTTTTTCCCCGCTCGTGCGCGCCGTCATCGATTCGGTCAATGAGGGCGTCGTCATCTTCGATCAGCAAGGCCGTCTGTTGTACGCCAATACGACGGCTCGACGCGTTATCGACGGACAGAACGGCGATGTCCGGAATCGGCTCCAGAGTCTCGGCGCCCGATTCTCTCCCCTCAAGAACGGCACGCAGAATCTCGGCGAAGCAGCGATTCTCCCCCCGACCGGTGCACTCACGCTCGCTGAACGCGAGCGCCAGGCCATCGCCGACACGCTGCAAGACACGAGCGGCAAACTCGCTGAAACCGCGCGGCGGCTCGGCATCAGCCGCACGACGCTGTGGAGACGCCTCAAGTCCTACGGGATGGAAGGCTTTCGCGCCTCTCCGTAGGCTCCTAGCTTCTCCGGGGGATGCCCTCCCCCGACTCCGCGCCGCAGCCGTTCGTCATTGAGGAATATGTCCGCTGGTCGGACGTAGACTTCGCCGGCATCATTTTCTACGGCTCGTACGTGCGCCTGTTCGAGATCGCCGAGACCGAGATGTTTCGGCATTGCGGACTCGCGTACGCCAGGATGTTCGACGAGTACGACATCTTTCTCCCGCGAAAAGCAGTACACAGCGAGTTCTACTGGCCGGCCCGCCTGGACGATCGCTTACGCATCGCCGCGTACGTGGGCAAGGTCGGCACCAGATCTCTGACGCTTCATTTCGATGTCTTGCGGCCCG
>Ga0209058_1004486_pt1 | contig 11120 bp, 8 predicted proteins | sample GraSoiAngelo_147_FD_185904 | JGI IMG/M metagenome (GOLD analysis project Ga0209058, IMG submission 185904) | Grasslands soil microbial communities from the Angelo Coastal Reserve, California, USA - 14_1009_05_40cm (SPAdes) (version 2) | ecosystem: Environmental > Terrestrial > Soil > Grasslands ... | reverse complement strand
AGCACCTCGGACGGCGATTCGCTCTTCCGCTTCAGCAAGCGCTCGATCAGGACCCGAGGCTCGCTCGGCAGAATGAAAACGGTGATCGCGTCGGGGTACGCCGCTCTAACCTGCTGCGCACCGTCTACCTCAATGTCGAGAAGAACGTGCCGCCCGGACTGAAGCACCTTCTCGACCTCACTCTTCAGCGTTCCGTAGAGTTCTCCAGCGTATTCCGCGGTCTCGACAAATCGCCCCTGCTTCTGCCAGTCGGCGAATTCCTCGCGCGTCAGGAAGTAGTACGCTTCCCCCTGTCTCTCCCCCGCCCGCGGCCGGCGAGTCGTCGCGGAGACCGAGTACCCGAATTTCTTCGGGTAACGCTCGAGGATGGTCCGGGCGATCGTCGTCTTCCCTCCCCCGGATGGCGAGGAGAGCACGACGATCCGCGGGGTCACTCCAGGTTCTCCAGCTGCTCCCGGAACTTTTCGAGCTCGCCCTTCATCGCGATCACGGTTTGCGTGATCGCCGCGTCGTTCGCCTTCGACCCGATCGTGTTCGCTTCGCGCAGCAGCTCCTGCGAGAGGAAACCGAGCTGCTTGCCGACCGCCCCATCCTTGGCGAGGCCCTCGCGGCACGCCGCCAGATGGGCGCGGAGCCGCACCAGCTCCTCCGTGACGTCGACCCGGTCCGCCATGAGGGCGATCTCGACCGCGAGCCGTTGCTCGTCCACCTGCACCCCGCCGGCGAGCTCGGCCACCGCCTTCTTGAGCCGGGCCAGCTCCGTCGCGAGCCGCTCCGGGGCCCGGCGCTCGACTTCTCGCGCGCCCGCCTCGAGCGCGTCGAGCCGGCGCGCGAGCTCGGTGACGAGCGCCTGCCCCTCCCGCGCGCGCATCCCGAGGACCTCTTGGGCTGCTCGCTCCACGATCGGCGCGACGTCGTCCCACGTCACCGCGGCGGCGCCGTCGGCCTCGAGATTGAGCACGTCGGGCTGCCGCGCCACGAAGGCGAGATCCACGTCGCCCTTCAGCTTGAGCCGCTTCTTGAGCTCCTGCGCGGCCGCAACGACCTGCTTCGCCCGCGCCAGGTCCACCGTCACGGCCCCCGACGCGACCCCGCTCGCCGGCTCGAGCCAGCGGGCGGACACCGTCACGTGACCCCGGTCGAGCAGCTGGCGCAGCCGCTCCCGCAGCTGGCCCTCGATGCCGCCCAGCTCGAGCGGGAGCTTGAGCTGGGGATTGTAATAGCGATGGTTCACGGTGCGGATCTCGAGCGAGAGCCGCCCGCCCTGGACCTGCCCCTCGGCTGACCCGAAGCCCGTCATGCTGCGCGGCACAGACTTTAAACGTAGCCGCGCAAAGCACTTAGGTCAATCGGGCGCTCAGTTCGTGAACAACCAGCGCACGCCGTAGAACTGGTACAGGCGTGGGTAGTCGAGCCCCGGGACGTAACTGCCGCGAAACCGCGTCGCGTTGCGCTGGATCCAGAAAATGGTGACGCCGGCGATGCGCACCTCGATGTTCACTTCGCCGAAGCTCGCGCCTGAGAGCACGAGCGGCGCCCCGGCGCTGTCGAACCCGGCGGTCCCGCGGCTCCAGGACTCCAGCGCCAGCTCGCCCCGCAGCGCAAACACGCCGCTTCGATACACGCGCCAAAACTTGGAGTAGAAGGTGAGCGACATGCGGGCGTGCAGCGGCGGCTCGAAGTCCTGTCCCGTCTCGACGAGGGGGTCGAAATACCAGCCCGCGAGGTGAAGGCCCGGCAAGAGCTGCACCGCGCCGTGCATGGTGACGTAGCGGGCGCGCTGCGCGGGCCCCAGTGCCGCGATCGGCTTCAAGCCCGCCGGCCGGCCGAGCGGCAGAAAGGAGTCGCGGACCGCCCCGCCGACCTCGAGCGACACGCGGGGCCGGTCCCAGCGCACGGCGCCGGCGAGGTCCACGGTGCGCTGCCCGAGGTCGTTGGAGTCCACGGGGGCCTGGAGGTCGTGCGCCCAGGCCACGTCGCCGTGCAACGAAACGCCCAGCGGCAGTGCGAGCCCGGCGGCGAGGTGGGCGCGGTTGCCGCTCCGACCGCGGCTGTAGGCTGCGTGCCGCCCGTCCCCGGCGAGGGTGAGGCCGGGCAACGGCATCCACGCGGCGCTGCCCTCGACCTGCCACGCCCGCGCCGCGTCCGCGGTCCGCAGCGCGAGCCCGACCTCGCCCCTGGTCCAGCGGTTGCCGAGATCGATCACGCCCTGGGACAGCGAGCGGTCGACGACGGCCGTGTCCCGGGTCGCGGACGCCGTGGCGAAGGTGAGCTGCGCGCGCGGCCCCAGACCGTCGTCTCGCGCGGCCGCGAACACCCGGAGGATGCCGTCGCGCCGCTGGTAGCGGAAGTCGTCCGTCGAGCCGGCAGCGTCCGACGGGCTGCGGTGCCAGCTCGACGAGAGAATCTGGTAGGACGCGCCGAACCTGGGGCTCGCCAGGTACTCGGCGTTGAGCCACAGGTCGACGCTCGAGAACGGGCTGCTCGAGTTGCCGAATCCATCGTTGTTGTTGTAGTCGGCGACGAGCGAGAGGCCCACGCCGGAGCGCCAGCGTTGCAGGAACGCGCCGCGGTAGTTCGCGGTGCGCACTTGTCCGGTCGCGACCCCGACCTCCGACGCAGTCGCGGTGGAGCGCTGACGCCGGGTCACGAGATAGACGCGCAGCGTCGCCGGCAGGACGATCACGTCGACGCGCTCCAGCGGTGCCAGCGAGATCCGCGCGGGGTCGAGGAACACCGAGTCACGACCGATCGGCAGGTACGGCACGCCGTCCCAGTAAATCTCGAGTCCGGCCGCGCCGCGCGCGCCGTAGAACACGATCTCGGCCTGGCCGTAAAACCCGCCGCGGGCGACGTACACCCCGGGGATGTGGTCGAGTAGGTCGGAAAGCGTCTGGATGTTGGAGAGCGCGAACGAGTCGGCGGTGAAGCGGTAGCGCGTGCCACGCGGCAGCGGGCCGGCGGGCGTGGGCTCGGCGAACACCGGAGGGTACGCCGGCGTCGTATCCCGAGCGGTCGTGTCTTTGCGGGCGGTGGTGTCGCGCGCGGTGGTGTCCACCTGCGCCGCTGCCGGCGCCGCTCCCCCTCCTCCGGCCCCGACGAGCGCGAGCAGTACCGCCGCGCCGCGCAGGCCGCGGGTCACGCGCCCGCGCGCTTGAGAATGAATTCGGTGAAGAGCCGGACCCCGACTGCCGTCGGGCCCTTGACCTGGTGGGGGCCCTCGCCGTCGGTGTAGGCCGTGCCCGCGATGTCGAGGTGCACCCAGGGGTAGCCGTCCACGAACTCGCGCAGGAACCAGCCCCCCGCGATCGTGCCGGCGCCCCGGCCGCCGGAGTTCTTGACGTCGGCGATGTCGGACTTGAGCAGCTCGCGGTACTCGTCCCACAGGGGCAGCGGCCAGCAGCGCTCGCCGGCGCGCTCGCCCGCTTCGCGCACTTCGCTCACGAGTGCCTCGTCGTTCCCCATGGCCCCGATCGCCACCTGGCCCAGGGCCACGACCACCGCGCCCGTGAGCGTGGCAATGTCGAGCACGGCGGCCGGCTTGAAGCGCCGCACGAACGACAGCGCGTCGCACAGGATCAGGCGCCCTTCCGCATCGGTGTTGATGATCTCGATCGTCTTGCCGAAATGGCTCTTCACCACGTCGCCCGGCTTCACGGCGGTGCCGGACGGCAGGTTCTCGGTTGCGGGAATGAGGCCCACCACGTTGAGCTTCGGCTTGAGGGCCCCGAGCACCTCGAACGTGCCGAGCACCGCGGCGGCCCCCGACATGTCGAACTTCATGTCCTCCATGTTCTGCGCCGGCTTGATCGAGATCCCGCCCGAGTCGAACGTGACGCCCTTCCCCACGAGGACGATGGGAGGGGCCGCGTCGCCCGCGCCGCGATACTCCAGTACGATGAAGCGGGGCTCCTGTTCCGTCCCCTGCGCCACGGCCAGCAGCGCCCCCATGCCTTCCTGCCGCATCGCGGCGCGGTCGAGCGTGGTGAGGGTGAAGCCGTACGCGTCGGCGAGCTGCTTCGCGCGATCGGCGAGATAGCTCGGCGTGCAGACGTTGCCGGGCTGGATCTGGAGGTAGCGCGCGAGCGCGTGACCGGCGGCCACGGCGTCCCCGATCCGCTGGCCCGCCCCGACATCCTTCGCTTCCTGCGGATCGCACACGATCGCGACGCTCTCGACGTCGGGCTTCGGGTCCTCGGGGGCCGCCTTGAGCTCGGTGAACGCCCACGCGCCCTGCGCGGCGCCCTCCACCACCACCTGGCCCAGATCCTTTCCCGCCACGCCGTTCCGCGCCTCGCGCGCCACGGCGAAGGCGAAGTGCTGCGCACCTGCACCCAGCGACCGCGCCCGCTTCGCCGCCACGGCGGCGGCTCGCCGGATGGAGCTGCGGGTTACCTCGCCCGGCTTCCCCAGGCCGACGAGCAGCACGCGCTCCGCCTTGCCGCCGCCAGGGTAGAGCAGCGCGCTCTCGTCCCGCTTGCCCTTGAAGTCACCGCTCGTGATGGCCCGTCCCACCACACCGCCCACCGCGCGGTCCAGCTCGACGAGCGATGGGGGAACCGTGCCGCCCTGCGGGAGCGCCAGGGCGAGGAGCGGGGTGGTGACCTGCGCGAGGGGGGTGGAGACGACCGTACCGTTCACCTTAGACATGCTCGATTATGCACTCGGCGAAGGAGGAGGTCGAGACCTCGGTGGCGTCGGGCATCAGGCGGGCCAGGTCGTAAGTGACGCGTCGCGACCGGAGCGCGCCCTCGAGCCCGCGCACGATCGCTGCCGAGACGTCCGTCCACCCCAGCTCCTCGAACATCATCGCCCCCGACAGGATCACACTCCCGGGATTCACCTTGTCGAGCCCGGCGTACTTGGGCGCCGTGCCGTGGGTCGCCTCGTATACGGCGTAGCCGTCGCCCACGTTCCCCCCCGGCGCGAGGCCAAGCCCGCCGACCTGTGCCGCGGCGGCGTCGGAGAGCAAGTCGCCGTTCAGGTTCGGCGCCGCGATCACGGAGTACTCGTCCGGCCGGAGCACGAGCTGCGCGAACATCGCGTCGGTGATGCGATCCTTGATCACCACCCGTCCCCCGTCCCCCGTCCCGCTTCCCACCTCGCTCTCCGGAACGGTCTTGTCTCCGAAGCGCTCCTTGGCGATCTCGTATCCCCACTCCCGGAATCCGCCTTCGGTGAACTTCATGATGTTGCCCTTGTGCACCAGCGTCACCGAGCGGCGCCCGGCGCTCAGCGCGTACGCGATGGCCTTGGCGACGAGGCGCTGGCTCCCGAACTTGGACATCGGCTTGATGCCGATCGCGCTCCCGGGCCGGATCTTCGCGCCGAAGCGCTCCGTGAGAAACGCGATCAGCGCGTCGGCTTCGGGTGTGCTGGCGCGGTACTCGACGCCCGAGTAGACATCCTCGATGTTCTCGCGGAAAATCACGACGTCGAGCTTCTGCGGCTCGCGCATCGGACTGGGCACACCGGGGAAGTAGCGCACCGGGCGCACGCAGGCGTACAGGTCGAGCAGCTGGCGCAGGGTGACGTTGAGGGATCGGATGCCGCCGCCCACCGGCGTGGTGAGGGGGCCTTTGATGGCCACACGGTGCTGGCGGATGGTCTCGAGGGTCGCGTCGGGAAGCCAGCTGCCCGTCTCCTTGAACGCCTTCTCCCCGGCCAGGATCTCGAGCCATTCGACCCGGCGCTTGCCGCGCGCCGTCTTCTCGACCGCCGCGTCGAACACCCGCCGCGCGGCGCGCCAGATGTCCGGCCCGGTGCCGTCGCCCTCGATGAAGGGGATGACGGGCCGGTCGGACACGATCCAGCGCCCGTCCTCGAACCTGATGCGCTCACCCATGTTGCTGGCGCTCCTCGGGGAATTTCCGGCGCGGCCGGAGGGTCTAATCGGTGCAGTCTACACGGCCCGGGCGGGGTTGCGCCAGCCGAAACAACGCACCTAGAATTGAACATGCGACGCGCCGCTACTCTCGTCCTGTTGCTGCTCGCCGCCGCCTGTTGGCTCGCGGCGGGGCCCGGGGGCCAGACCATCCAGGCGCTGCTCGTCTGTCGCCATCACACGGCCCATCAGTCGCACGCGGGTCACCACCACGCCCCGGCCGACGCGCCGTGCTTTTGCGATCAGATGACGGGTGGCCTCGACCTCGCTGTTTCGCCGGCGGTCCCGGCGCCGCTCGACGTCGAGCCCGTGATCGCCACGCCCCTCGCGGCGTCGTCGTACGCGTCGCTCTTCCCTCTTCCTGCTTCCCCCGCCTTTCCCCCGGCCTCACCTCCTCCGAACGGGCTCGTCTGAGCTGACCCGTTAAGCACTCACAACTCGGAGGAAGGCATGCGCAGTGCGCTCGTGGGCGCTCTGCTCTGCGGGGTCGCCATCGCGGCTGCAGCGCAGGAGCGCGAGGTGACATTCGAAGAACCGCAGCCGGTCACCGTGACCGGGTTCGCGGTGGGCGATGCGAGCTACGATCGGGTGGCCCGCTCCAACACGTTCACCGCCGGGAAGATCGGGGTGAGCCTCTTCAAGCCCGTCGGGGAGGCCTACTTGTTCGCGCAGTTGACCACTGCGCTGGAGGACGGAGAGTCGTCCACGGAGATTGACAACCTCCTCGTGAGCTGGACTCCCCAGCGCGCGAACCGCTGGACGTTGGCGTTCGGGCGGTTTGATGCGCCCATCGGCTTCGAGCGGGACGACGAGCCCCTGAATCTCATCACCACCAATTCGTTCAACTTCACCTACGCGCGGCCCAGCAAGCTGACCGGCGTGCAGGTGCACTACACCGCCTCGTCGCGGCTCGACATCTGGGCCGTGGCGGCCAACGGGTGGGACGTCGCGGCGGACAACAACCAGGGCAAGACGGCGCTCGGACGGGCCCAGCTGATCCCGATCCCCTGGGTCACCGTGGGCGTCACGGGGGTGTACGGACCCGAGCGAGACTCGACCGACGCGCATCAGCGCTCGCTCCTGTCCGGCGATATCACCGTGGACCGCGGGCCGCTGATTATCGGCGCCGAACTCAACTTCGGGCGGGAACAGAATGGCGGCGCCAATCCAACGTGGCGCGGGGGCGCCGCGACGGTGTTCCTGCGCGTGGCGCGCGGCTGGGGCCTCACGGCGCGATACGATCAGCTGGAGGACTCGGACGGCCTCCTCACCGGAACGCCCCAGATCCTGCGCTCCGTGACCGTCGGGCCGATGTGGTATTTCTCGAGCGCCCGCGAAGGGATCTTCAGCAACATCGAGCACACGCGTTTCCACCTCCCACAGATCGCGCTCCGCGGTGCGATCCGGGCCGATTGGTCCACCCAGCCGTTCTTCACCGACGCGACCGGTGGGCTGCAGGGCTCGGACACGAGAGCCGTCCTCGAGCTCGTGTACATCTTCTAGGGGGGGAGGCATCCCATGCTGTACGACCTACGTCGTGCCGCCCTGCCGATCAAATGGCTCGTCACCTGCCTGCTCGCGACGCTCGGCCTGTCCTACCTGTTCGGCGCCCTGATGGTCTCGCTGTACGCGGGCTTCACACCGCAGCGGGTGGCGGCAACCTACGCCGGGCCCGAGATGTCCATGCGAATGCCGCCCGAGACGACCATGGTCGTCGAGCATCCGATCACCAGGGCCGACTTCGCGCAGCCCGAGGTCCACGCGGTCGACACCAGCCTGCTCATCCAGGACACGCACGTGCACGTCCCGATGTACGGGATCATCGCGGCGGCGCTGTCGGTGGTGGTCGTGGGGCTCCCACTGCGGCGTGGCTGGGCGCTCGGCCTCATTACCCTGCTGTTTGCGGCGCCCTGGCTCGACTTTGCCGGCATGTGGCTCACCAAGTTCGCCTCGGCGCGCTTTGCAATCCTCACACTGATCGGTGGCTGGGCGATGGCCGCGGGCTACGTCGTCGTCGCCGTGCTGGCCGTCCGCCACATGTGGCTTTCACCGGAGAGGAATTGAGTCATGAACCTACTGATGCGTGTGGCGGCGATCGCCATGATGCTGCACATCACTCCCGCTGTCGTGCTCGTGAAGCGCCCGGATGCGGTGGAGGCCCTGCTGCCAGGGGCGGACGCCTACACGGCACGCGACGTGCACCTGAGCGACGTGGACGCACACCGGCTGCACGTCGCCGTGGACTGGAGCCCCGAGGACGGCGTGCTCACGTTCTACAAGGGCAAGGCCGGGTCGGTGCTCGTCGGCGCGCTCGAGTTCGTGCGGGTCGATACCCCGCATGGCCCCATCGAGGTGGCGGTCGGTTTCACGCCGCAGGGCACGGTGCGCGGTGTCATCGTCACCAGGGCGACGGTCGAGATGAAGCCGTGGGTGCTCGAGGCCGTCGCCGCCGGCCTCACCAACCACTACCAGGGGCTGAAACCAGGCGACTCCCCCGGCGGCGCCGCGGCGATAGCGAGCCAGGCAGGCAATCTCGCCGAGTACATCGCCGGCGAGGTGGACAAGGGGGTGGCCCGCGCTCTTGCGGCGTACCGGGCGTTCTACAATCATGTGAGGGCGTGACGGCGGCGTCGCGTTTTGCAACGGCGGCGCAACAGCTTTGGGTGGAGGCGCGTCTACATGAGCATGAGACTCAAGCACTTCGGTTTGGGGATGGCGGTGCTCCTCACGACGGGGTGCCCGCAGGGTGAGCGCGTGCTCGGCAACGGAGGGTTCGGCATCGGGAGTAGCGGCACCCCGGCCAAGGATGCGCTCTCGTTCACGGTCCAGCCGAGCAATGCCATCGCTACCCAGATCATCACGCCCGCGATTCAGGTGACGGTGCTGGACAGCCTCGGCAATACCGATCCGAATTTCACGGCCGCCGTGACCATCGCGATCCGGACAAATCCGGTCGGTGGTAACCTCTCCGGGACGACGAGCGTCACGCCGGTCAACGGGATCGCCAGCTTCGGGGATCTGAGCATCGACAAGGCGGGGGCGGGTTACACGCTCCGGGCGAGCGTCAGCGCGTCACCGGGCGCGACTGCGGCCACGAGCAGCTCCTTCACCATCACTTCACAGTAGCGCAAGCGCCGTCGGGCTCACCCGGCGGCGAGATACGCCTCGTTCCAGGCCACCTCGAAATACCCGTTACAGCGGTGGCACCGCAGGCTGCCGGGGTGTCCCTCGAGCTGCGCGCGGTCCCGGCAGTTGGGGCATACGCCGTAGCTCGGGCCCCACGTGGTGGGGAAGCGCGGCGCGTCCTTCGGGCTCGGCACGACAGTCCAGCGCAACGCTGGCGTCGGTGAGAGTTGGAGACTGCCGCGCGGCACGGGGACCGGTTTCCCCTTCACGTCGAGTACGGCATCGGCGGACGTGAGCTTGAGGATCCGGTACCAGGCGCCCTTACGCAGGGCACACTTGATGTTGGCTTTGAGGCGGGCCCACTGGAATGTCGCCATGTCGGCACCTCGGGCGCTGGGAGCGGCCGAAAAGGATGGTGCCGGAAGGGTAATCCGTCAATCAGCGGGCGGCGGTGGCGGGCGTCACAGGACCGGTGTAACCCGGACGGAGCATGCCCGAGGCGAGAGTCGAACTCGCACGCCGTTGCCGGCACCGGATTTTGAGTCCGGCGCGTCTGCCATTCCGCCACTCGGGCGCCGTGTTGCCGCCGTAACTTAGCGCGTCGCCGGGGCGGGACTAGGGGCACGGATGCCGCGAATTCGCCCCTGGATGCCGCAAAAACGCCCTACCCGCGCAGCTGCGAAGAGCTCATCTTTTCAGCCCGTGGCCGAACCACTGCAGTGGGCGCGACTCAAGCGCGATGCGCCGTACCCCTTGCGGCGCGGCGCGTGGTACCGGGTCACTGCGCGCACACCCGACGCGGTCGTGCTCGACGTCTACCGTAAGCCCGTTCAGGTACCAGAGACGCTCCTCGAGTTCGTGGCCGGCAGACCGCCGCGCCGCTGGAGCGTTGTGCGTCGTCCCGCAAGGGCCCAGCGGCTGCCGGAGAGCTGGGGCGATCACTACGGTGTGTGTCCGACCTGTCGGCACCGGGTGCCGTTGCACGGCTTGCCGCAGACATTGCGCTGTCCGCGCTGCAACGAGGTGTCCCACGTCGCGTGGGATGAGCTCTACGTTGGTCAGGATTGATCGGTAGCACGAAGACGTTCAGCAGTCCGCTCGACTACCTCCTCGCACATGAGCACCGCCATGGTGTCGCGCATCACGGTGCTCTGGGGTACGCCACACGATGATGTACCGCCACGTGCTCACGGGGGGGGGCACGGGGGGGGGGCGCCCTAGGAGCTGCAGCCGGCCACGAAACGCTCTGGAGGGCGTGCATGAACCAGGTACAGCAGTGGGCCCGATTGCGGGCCCGGACTACCTGCCCGCTGCGACGCGGGGCATGGTACCGCGTCGTGCAGCTCACCGATGCCGAAGCGATCCTCGACGTCAACGGGCGGCCACTCTCCGTTCCGCGCGCTTTCCTGCAAGTACTCCCCATCCGGCCTCGCATGTGGTCGGTTGTGCTGCGAAGGCGCGGCGCCGTGACTCCACCGGCGAGCTGGGGCCCGCGATACGGCGTGTGCCCGCGTTGCTGTGCCCGGGCGCCGCTGCATCAAGGCTCGGCCACCATGCGCTGCCCCGCCTGTGGCTTCGCCTTCGTGATTGGGTGGTCCGACTCGCATTGGCGCGTGTTCGAGCTCATGTCGGGCAGCCCGGCTGCCCGGGCGATCGGGAAGGCTCGCGAGGCCGCTGTGCGACTGTGGAGCCGCGCCGCGCCGCGTCGGTCCGGCTGAGCTCCGTTACAGCGGGGGCCGTTTCCGCGCCCCCCCGCCCGCCCTCCCCCGCGGACCAATGACCTGCTGCCGCCGCTGCTCGCGCCGGTGCAGGATGGCCTCGTGGATTCGCTCCTGAAACCGGCGTCGCTCCTCGTGGTAGCGCGCCCGCTGCACCGGGGTGAGATAGGCCTGTATCTCGCGGTCCTCGTCGCGATTGACGCGCTGCAACGTGAGCTGGTTCTCCTGCTGCTCGTTCATCAGTTGTCGCACCCGGTCCTGATTCGGCGTGCCGGCGGCCAGCTCGGTGCGCACCACCTCGCGGGAGACGATGCCGACGCCGGCGCCCAGCTCCACTGCGCGCTTGATGGCCTCGTTGGAGCCGAGCTCCATGCGCACGCGCAGCCGCCGGG
>Ga0209058_1004485_pt1 | contig 11122 bp, 8 predicted proteins | sample GraSoiAngelo_147_FD_185904 | JGI IMG/M metagenome (GOLD analysis project Ga0209058, IMG submission 185904) | Grasslands soil microbial communities from the Angelo Coastal Reserve, California, USA - 14_1009_05_40cm (SPAdes) (version 2) | ecosystem: Environmental > Terrestrial > Soil > Grasslands ... | reverse complement strand
CCCGGGCAAACAATTCAGCAACGTCCGTGGACGCGGGTTCGGGTTTTACAATCGAAATCTTCGAACTGCTTACTACACGCTCCTGGGTGGAAAAGTCGAACATGAACTGGCCGGCAATGGGCTCAACTAGCTTGCCTTGATGGCGGAATCCGACCCGATGATGGCCTGTCGTAAATGCTCCCGCTTCGAGCAGCGGATTCTCCATACCAGCTACCTGCTTCTGCATGGCTTCGAGCGACTGACGAATGACCGCTGGGCGCACTTTTCGCGCGCACAGATCGCGTACTTTCTTAATTTGCAGCAGATCAAAAAAGGAATAGCTCTCGGCGGCGGCTACCAGTCCGGCCTTTTCCCAAGCTGCCAACTGACGCGTCGTGAGCCGCAGAATGCGAACCAGATCCGCTCGATTGTATCGATACACAGTTCTAAGGAACTCTGCCGGTATTATCGGAAAAGTTAACCAGCGCCGCAATAGCAAAGTAGTGCCAGAAGGAATCTTCGAAGGCAACTTTGCAAGAGAGATGGTGCAAGTGCGGTGGAAAAGTTGTTGGAGACAGTTGTCGTTAGTAGTCGGTCGTCGGACTTCGGCAGAAAACGCTGAAAGCGGTACCAAGTAAAAGTGCTGGAGCCGACGATCGGACTTGAACCGATGACCTGCCGATTACGAATCGGCTGCTCTACCAACTGAGCTACGTCGGCTTTATTCCGATTCTAAATGCGGCTGTGGCGCACGTAAAGGTTGTCGGCGCGGTCTAAGGAGCCACCGCTGAGGATCAATACCTACATCGAGAAGATGCAGTGAAAATCACGCAGCCCGCGAAGCTTGCTCTGCGTATTCGCGTTCTGATTCCGAGGGCAGCAGGACCCAGAGCGTGTATATCCCGAGCGCCGTACCAAAGGGAGGGTGGAACAAAGCCAGGAAGCCCCCGATCAGAGCAACGATGCGCGCCCAGCCCTCGCGGCGCAGCAGTCCCCAGCCGGCAGCGAATCCCAGCAGCGCCTTCGAGAGCACAAAAATTGCCACTAGTGTGAGCAGTGGCTGCAAGAAACCTTGAACGAACTCCGGCGGGCCTTGGCCCAATTCACGCAGGTGCAGCAGAACCGGTTTGGCCACTAATAAAATTGCTAAGCCGCTAAGCGTGTTGAACGCCGATATCGCCAGCCATAGAATCCCGAGCAACCGTATATGGGCGCTCACGCGCCCGCGGCGCAACTGTGCCCACTGCGCTCCGCCGACAACTTCTTTCCCGCACGACGGACAAAAACGCTGGCCTGTCTGCAAGGATGAGCCGCATTTGTCACAGAACATGAACGCTCCTCGAAGTTCAATCTTCAGCCGTCGACCCACGCAAAGTTATTTATGATACGCTCCGCAACCTCATCGGGTTCCGTCTGCAGCGAATTGCTCCGCTCTCCGTCGAAGAGCAATGACTGTTGCCAACCACGAAAACGAAAAGGCCACCCGGCAACATGGGCGGCCTCTTCTTCAAGGGAGAATAGTTCCAACGGAGTGTTAAACCGTCAAAACTTTCTGGCGAAATCTTATGAGCCGAAAAAGCAGGGTGTCAAGGAATTTTTAGGAAATAAATGGCTTTTGTTTCAATAACTTACAAGACGCATTAACAGCTTTGCAAACTGCCTCATTGTGAGACAAACGTCGTCTTCAACAGCCTTAAACCGCTTTGATTGATGAACTTACCTGCGAATCGCTCCCTCGCGACTCCGGTTCAGAGAGGTGCAGAGCGATGAATTCAATCTCCCCTGGCCGGTCGTAGATTCTTTCCGGCAGGATTCGCTTTATGAGCACCCGAATACCTCCGAAGGCAAGGCCAGCCACTCCGGCAAAGGCAATCAAGATCGCACACAGGATGATGATATTCACCAGCAGATTCGCGAGGTTGTCTTTCTTAGTGACATAAGTGTTCTCATTCCAGGTGACATCAGCGTCATAGTTCACGGCGGCGAGCAGAGACTTGCCTTCATTCTGTGAGAGTGAGCCGGTGGCGATCACAACGATCGGGCCGGTGCGCTTCGAGAGAAATGTCCCCGGATTTCCAGATCCCGCTTGCTGTGGACTTTGCCCATGAGCCGCTTCGATCCTCCGCAAATGCTCCGCCGCAATCTGGTTGGTCGGATAGTTGATCAACATCAGTGTGGCATTGCCAGCAGAGGTCTGGTATGTGCCGAGGACCACTTCCGCGCTTGCGTCGAAATCCACCAGAGATGCGGAAAGCGGAGCCTGAATCTTCTCCAGGCCCTTGGGCCCGGCGACATATTTCGCCGTGTTCTTTACGTATCCGGCTTTAGGCAGATAGGCGGGTAATCCGGGCAAATTGCGGGTGCTGCCGGAGGGCAGCGGCAGAACCCCGGCCAATTCCCGCAGATCGGCAGCGGACATAGCGGTCAGTTTCTCGAAGACTGCATCTACCAGGATGCTGCCACGATAAAACACCACACGCTCATTCAGCGATGCGCTCTGGTCACCGATCTTCTCATTCAGCATCTGCGGCATCTTGTAATAGGTGAATGCCCCGTAAGCGCCGCTGGTATCGGCAAAACGCGCCGCCTTCACCGTGAGCTTGCGATTATCGTGCGTGTAAGCGGCGGATTCGAAATCAGTGAAGCCGTATTCCTTAAGCAGAGCTGCATTGACGGGGTCAGCCAGGGCAGGATCTTTGCTCGCATGAGGCGAACCGGCGATTTCCCATCCAGCAAACTGATTGGGAAGAATGCCCGGCGCGGCACGGGGAGCCTCGCCCGCGAAAGCTGCCGCGGTCAGAAGCACCGTCAAAACGAAAATCAGCTTGGGAAACGTCATCGGAAAACGGAGACAGGGCACAGGCCCATACATAATTAGACTACCTAGGAGCCGCGAAAGTTTCCAGGCTGGTAACTCGCGGTCAGAAGCACCGTCAAAACGAAAATCAGCTTGGGAAACGTCATCGGAAAACGGAGACAGGGCACAGGCCACAGGCCCATACATAATTAGACTACCTAGGAGCCGCGAAAGTTTCCAGGCTGGTAACTCGGTATTGCTACTGCCCTTGGGCCTTATCGATCCTGCTCGCGACCTTCACCCCGCTCAACCCGCTCACGTATTTAGCAATCCCACGATAGAGCGATTCAGCAATCCGCTGACGGTACTCTGCCGTGCGCAGGCGCTTTTCATCTCCTGGATTGCTTACGAAGGAAACCTCCGCCAGGATCGACGGCATATTCGCGCCGATCAACACAACGAAAGGCGCCTTCTTCACACCACGATTGCGAAGACCGGGATTTTTGGACGCAAGCCCGCTATGCAAGGACCGTTGCACGTCGGAGGCAAACTCGCGGGATTCTTCCACTTTCTCCTTCAGCGCAATCTTCTTCACCAGGTCCTGCAATTCATGGATCGACTTATCCGAGGCGGCATTCTCGCGCGCGGCTACGTCCAGAGCTTCTGGCGAGGAGGTGAAATTCAGGTAATAGGTTTCCACCCCGCGTGCATCCGGGTCATGGCTGGAGTTGGCATGGATGGACACGAACAAATCCGCCTGCTCCTGATTGGCGATTGCAGTCCGCGTCTCGAGCGGGATGAAAGTGTCATCGCTGCGGGTGTAAACCACGTCGGCGCCGAGGCGAGCTTGCAGCAGCTTGCCCAGCCGCCGGCCGACTTCCAGCACCAGATCCTTTTCTTCGAGGCCATGTGGGCCGATGGTGCCCGTATCATGTCCGCCGTGTCCGGGATCGATTACGATCTTGCCGATTTTCAATCCTAGGGCGCGAATCAACGAGCGGTCGCCGCTCGCAGTTGGCTGAGCTTCGCGGACATCCGCCTCGGGAGAGGATTTGCGTTTGTTGCTGATGCCAGCTCTCGGTCGCATCGGCTGTTGCGCGGAAGCGACGTGATCCGACGTTGTTGCATCCGCCCCCGCTGCCCCGGCGGAATTCCGCCTGGAATCTGGCAAGACTGCCGGGACTGGAGGCGGAGTGACTGTGGTCTTGCTAGCAGTCTTAATCGCCGGACGATTCGGCATTGCCGGTGCTGAATCGTCGTCATCATCGTCCGCTTCGACTACGGTTTTCTTCGTCTCTGGGCCACTTGTGACGGGTTGTGCTGACGGCAGCTTCGTTGCATCGGCCGATTTCTGTGGGTTGTTTTCAGTTTCGTCGTTGGCCTCTGCTTTCTCAGCTTTCTTCGTGACGGCTGGTAAGGATGCTCGGCGCTCGATCGAAGTTCCGGATAACTTTCTCGCACGAATCTCAATGCTTAGTCGCGGCGGATCTCCTAACAGCGAAGCAATGTAATCGCAAGACCTGTCGACTTCCAGCACAACCCGAGTCTTTCCTGGTTGGAACTGGGCTACGCGAATCTTCTTGACCGGTCCATCGTCGACATCGAACATCTTCCCGGCGAGCGCCGCCGCTAGCCTGCTGTTCAGCAGATCGAAGACAAGGCGATCAGGACGATCCATGCGTTGCGATTCGAATTTCACCTCGTGGTCGAGGTCAATTTGCACGCGGGTGGAATCTGGGGTTGACCAGTGGCGAACATCAGTGACGCGCGGGGGCTTGGGATTAGTATCGGCAGGCTCGTTGCCCTCGATCTTTTCTGGATTTGCGGAGCCTGCATCTTTCTTGTTTTCCGCAGACTCCGCTCTCGCTGGCTGCTTGGAATCGTTCGCATCTTTCTCTTCCTGGGACCTGATGGCTGCCTGTCGTACCGGCTCAGCTATTGCTTGGCGGGCCTCGTCGGCTAGATGGTGATGCGGATACTGCCGCAGAAATTCCTGGAATGCAACGCGGGCCCGCACCGGATTGTTCAGATCGTCTTTGTAAATCTCTCCAATCGCGAACAACGCTTCAAAGCGATACCTGCTGCCCGGATATTCGCGGCGCAGAAACTCGTACTGTCCAATGGCTGAGCGTAGGGCGTGATCGTCGTTGAAGCGGCGCCCGCTCTCGGCGAGGAGATCGGCGACAGCGAGGGCGGCAGCATCGGCTTTGGAGCAGCCTGGCGCGCCGTAATAAACGCGGCGGTAGGCCATCATGACGAGCTGATAATCCCGGCGTGTGCGTTCGGCTTCAGGACGGTCATTGAGCGCCTCGCGCATCTTCTCAGCAGTTGAGAATTGCGTGCGCGCCCAAACGTCAGATTTGTGGGCATAGGCTGGCAGGCCACTGAGGACAATCAGAAAAATCGCACAAAACGTAGCCGCCGAACCGCGTGACAAGGTTGGCCCCGAGCGGCGCGAGCCAGTGAAACTCCAGCGAAAGGGAAAAAACACCCTCACGCGCGCACTCCCGCAGAACCATTCTCAACTCGATCGCAAGTTTTCAATTTTCCAGCCCGTAATCACCTTGCTATTCTGCGACCCATCAATCGGTATTGCTGATGTACAACACACCGCGCGCATCCCGCTGCACCCGCACCGGCTCATGCACTGCGCCGCCCAGGATTCGAAATCCGGAATCGCCGCCACCGTAATACAAGCCGGTGATGCGCCTCACGTAGTTGCGTGTTTCAGCAAAACGCGGAACGCCTCCGCTGCGTGACACCGCTCCTGCCCCAGCGTTGTACGCGGCCAGGCTCAGCTTCACGTCCCCGCCAAAGCTCTCCATCAATTGCTTCAAGTGGCGGACTCCCGCATCGACATTCTGCTCCGGATCAAACGGGTTTGTGACATTCAACTGCCGGGCGGTTTGCGGCATGAGCTGCATCAGCCCCATCGCTCCCTTGCGGGAAACCGCGTTGGGGTTGAAGTTCGACTCCACTTTGATCAATGCCCGAACCAGGCTGGGATCGACGTTGTGGCGGGCCGCTGCTTCGTCAATGGCAGAATCTATCTCTTTCTGCGTGAACGGCTTTCCACGAACGAAGCTGGAAAGCTGCTCGCTTTCACTGACCTCTGCTGCCGCTGACCGCGCCGCCCGAACGTAAGCCGAGCGCACCGGCTTCCAGCGATGTGCAGTGGGGCTCCAGTAGACAAGCCCCTTGCTCACGAAGGCCGGCGCTGCTCTGGTCTTCCGTGAGGAGGGCGCCGGCGAATCGTTGACGTAGATTCGGCGGCCGGAGCCGTCAGTCGAAGCCGTGATGCTTGCAGACGCACTGGGACCGGCTTCTGCCTGCACATATGGCGTAGTGAAAGAAAGGAAGGTCGCGATTACGGGACTAGCCATCAGGACTAGATGCAGGTTTTTTCGCATAGCCGGGTTGTTGCCGCACTTCTTTGCGTGCTTTGCAGAATTCTTCGCGCGCTCTATGGTTAAAAGTTCTTAACGCAGAGTTCACAAAGACCTGCCTAGGACGCAGAGAAGCGCCTACCCGGAACCTGACGGAGAATCCCTACCAGAGCCAGGCAATTATAGGATGGCTGTGACAGCGCGGCAATCTATCGAAGGGGAACTGAACCATCCAAAGTAATATGCGGAAGTAGCTGAGCAGCAGCGGGTTAAGAAAAGTGCGGGTTACCCCATGCGAGCAGAACACGTCTAGATCTGGATCTCCATCCCTTCTGCCGCAGCGCGCACTCTCGGGTAATGGTTGCGCGCCTCTTTCACTACATTGTCGATGCATCGGTCATCGTGGTCGGGATCGTGGTGATAGAGGATCAGTTCCTTCGCGCCGCTTTCCATCACTATGTTGATCGCTTCACGCCAGTGACTATGCCCCCAGCCGCGTTTCCGGGCTGCGTACTCTTCCGGCAGATACTGCGAATCGTAAACCAGCACGTCAGCGCCAGCAGCCAGCCTGCGCACGTTTTTGTCGAAAACCGCATCGCCGGGTTCGTTATCGGTAGCGTAGACGAAGACGCCATCTTTCGTTTCCAAGCGATATCCCATGCAGCCCTGAGGATGATTGAGCCAGGCCGCTTGCACGGCAACGTCATCCAACTCGATTTGCCCCTCCTCCAAGTCGTAAAAATCGCGCTGCGCTTTCATCTCGTTAGTGTTTACTGGGAAATATGGCGATGCCATTTGTTCTTCCATCACACGCTTTAGACTGCGCGTGCGTTTGGAGGCGTGAAAGAGAAAACGATTTTCCGTCCGGTCATAAAGCGGGCCAAAGAATGGAATGCCTTGGATGTGATCCCAGTGAAAATGCGAAACGAAGATGTGAGCGGTAACCGGGCGGCTGTTGAATTCGTGACCGAGTTGCTGGCCCAGGGCACGAAATCCCGTACCGCAGTCGAAAATAAAAATCTGCTCGCCGGCGCGCACCTCCACGCAAGAGGTATTCCCTCCGTAGCGAAGATTTTCCGGCTGGGGAGTAGGCACCGAACCGCGCACGCCCCAAAATCTGATTCGCATAGCTCCTGCCGAAGTTAGTTCATCTTCAGCCCGGCGACGAGATTCGTCAATTTATGGGATGGTTCACCATGTGTTCTCTGGTGGAATCCTCGCTCTGGTTTCTTTGCGACCTTTGCGATGCCTTAGCGACCTTTGCGGTCAAAAGCTTCGAACCGCAGAGGCCCGGGAAGAAATGCCGCGAAGATCGCAAGGAAGGTTAAACCCGAATTTGATGCAGGCTCATCTTGATTCCGTACTTTGGACGCAGAGTGATGCTGGGTACGGGAACCACCTTATGTCCGGGAACCATGCGCAAACGAAATCTCTGCGCGATTGCGGCTAGCAGTAACGTAGCTTCCATCATCGCAAAAGATGCACCCACACAGTAACGCGGTCCCCCGCCGAACGGAAAATATGCAAAGCGCGGCAGGCGCTGCGTATGTTCCTCAAACCAACGTCCGGGGTCGAATTGCTCGGGACTGGGAAAGAACCGCGGGTCGCGGTGCATGATCCACTGGCTCATGACAACGTTTGAGCCAGCAGGAACTAGGTATCCGCCGATTTCGAAGTCCTCAGCCGCAGTCCGGGCGAGGCTCCAAGCGGGCGGATACAGCCGCACCGATTCCTTAACCACCGCTTCGGTATAGCACAGGCGCGGCAAATCCTCGAACGAAGGATTTTTTCCGTCGAGCACCCGGGCGAGCTCGTGATGAAGTTTATTCTCGGCTTCCGGGTTTTCACTCAGCAGAAACCATGCCCAGGAAAGCGAGAGGGCAGTAGTTTCGTGCCCGGCGAGAAGAAATGTCATGACTTCATCTCGCAGTTGGCGATCCGTCATGCGGCTGCCATCTTCGTCTCTCGCCGACATTAGCATCGAGAGCAGGTCTCCGTTATCGTTCTCCGACCTTCGCCGTTCGCGAATAATACGATAGACAACCTCATCGAGCTGGCGCACGGCCCGCCGCACGCGGATGAGAAACGGCAGCGGAAGATAACGTACCCACGGCGGCAAAAGCATGCGCGCTCCAGAGCTGTGTTTCATAAGCAGATTGAGAGCCGCAGCTACTTCCTTACTCTCGTTTTTCACATCTACACTAAATAGCACCTTGGCGACGACTCGCAGCGTGAGCTGCATCATCTCCTGATGGACGTCGCGGCTTTCGCCGTCTTTCCAGGAATCCAGCATTTCCTCGGCGCACGCGTTGATAATCCGCGCATACAACGCGAGCCGTTCGCGATGAAATGCGGGCTGGGACAACCTGCGCTGCCGTAGCCACTCGCCGCCCTCGCTTGTCAACAAACCCTGACCGAGAAACCAGCGGCTGTTTTGGATAACGCGATCTTTCCGGAAATTCTGCTGATTGGTGACCAGAACGGATTCGATGAGCTCCGGCGAATTGAGAAAATAGACGTGAATCCATCCGGCGCGATAGTAAAAGATATCGCCGAATTCCCGCGCCCAGCCGGTAAAAACAGCCAGCGGGTCAGGCCTGCCCAGCGGAAAATTCCCGATGAGAAAATGCGGCTCCGGGCCAGGCGGACGTGTAATGCGGCGATTGGCCATTTGATGGTCGCATCACCGCAGATGGCACGCGGCATCACACCGAGAACCTCTGTGCGCCTCTGTGTCCTCTGCGGTGATTAGTTCTCCGCTATTTTATAAGCTTCTACTACCACTCAAGTTCGTCAGAGGCGCTCTTCTCTATAATGAACGGAACTCATCCAAGAGCAATTTTTCGCCTTCAAGGTTGAAAGATGATCCATCCCGATTACAGGGAGTTTTCTCGTCTCGCGCGTCAGAGCACGCTGGTGCCGGTTGTGAAATCGATTACGGCGGACCTCCTTACTCCTGTATCTGCCTTTCTCGCCATTGCCGCCCGAGAGCCGAATGCTTTTTTGCTGGAGTCCGTCGAGCGCGGTGAGCAGATCGGCCGCTACACGTTTTTGGGAGCGCAGCCGTACATGCGGCTGGAAGCGCACGGAAACCAAATTGCGCTCCATCGTGGCAAGCGCAAAGAGCAGCGTCAGGCCAATGCATTGCAAACCGCAAAAGAGTTGCTGCGACAGCACCGTCCCGCAGCCGTGCCGGGACTACCACCATTCACCGCTGGCGCCGTCGGTTATTGCAGCTACGATATCGTGCGGCAGTTGGAGAACATCGGCGACCGCACCAAAGATGATCTTTCTCTTCCCGACTGCATGCTCATGTTCTTTGACCGTCTGCTGGCGTTCGATCACCTGCGGCATCAAATTCACATTATTGCGACGGCTGATGTCACGCCCGAGAGCCCGCGGCAAGCCTATGATCGCGCGGTACGCGATATCGGGATAATCGAGAAAAAGCTCGCGGCGGGGTTGCGACCGGGGCTCTGGCAAAAATCAGCGCGACGGCTCAATAGCAAGCTGAAGATTCGCTCTGAAACCAGCCGCCAGCGATTCATAGAATCGGTGCAGCGCGCCAAAGAATACATCGCCGCAGGCGATATCTTCCAGGTCGTGCTCTCCTTGCGGCTGGACTTCACGCCCGAAGTCGCCCCCTTCGACATTTATCGCGCACTGCGCACGGTGAATCCGTCGCCGTATATGTATTTTCTGCGGATGGGGGATACACACATTTTGGGATCATCCCCGGAGATGCTGGTCCGGGCAACCGGGCGCAAGCTCGAATATCGCCCGATTGCAGGCACACATCCGCGCGGCCGCGATGAAGCCGAAGACGCGCGTTTAGAGAAAGCCATGCTGGAAGACGAGAAAGAACGCGCCGAGCACGTGATGCTCGTAGATCTCGGCCGCAATGACATTGGCCGGGTTAGCGAGTATGGCTCGGTCAAAGTTCGTGATCTTATGTTTGTCGAGCGCTATTCGCACGTGATGCACATCGTCTCTGCGCTCGAGGGCAAGCTGCGCGGCGACATGGATGCCATCGATGCCTTTGCAGCCTGTTTTCCGGCGGGCACACTGAGCGGCGCGCCTAAAGTGCGGGCCATGCAAATCATCGAAGAGCTGGAGCCCACTCGCCGCGCGATTTATGGCGGCTCGGTCCTGTACGCGGATTTTGCTGGAAATTTGGACTCCTGCATCGCGATCCGTACGATGCTGATGCAAGGCAAGAACGCGTATTTGCAAGCTGGAGCCGGGATTGTCGCTGACTCCGATCCCGCCAGTGAGTACGACGAATGCATGAACAAGGCTAAAGCGGTGCTGCGGGCGGTGGAAGCAGCAAGGGGCGGAGATTAAAAACGGATGCCGCGCCAGCGAAACCCACCCCAGAATGCAGCCTGATTCAGGCCGGCACTCCACCTGCACGAGATGCCGTGAATTCACTCTTTGTGGGATCAGACACCCACTGCCAAGCCCGGCGCCCATTCTCGCGCAATACCGTGCGCGCTTCGCCGTACTCGACCAGCCGATTTAACACAGTTGTGACGGATGCCAGCGGATCCTTGTGCCGGATCAGGATGGGCGGCATGCGCTGCTGAATTTGATCGCAGACCTCGCGCGCGCCTAAAGGCTTCTCCGCCTCCATTAGGACCATGCGGCAGGCTTTCGTGAACCCAGGCTGGCGGCCTCCAGTCTTGCGATCTACCAGCTCCAGCAGCTCTTCATTCAATACATCATCGCCGAACAAGTTGGCGAGGCCGACAATAGTCTGCTTTACCGTGCCAATCCTCTTCATGATTTCAGCGCGCTGGCGCATGAGTTGGCGCAGCTCCTCGTGCGCGGTCCTTATAACTTGCTGGACGTGCTGATCACCGCCCTTGGGAGCACTCTTGATTATGTGGCTACCACCCCGCCCGTTATCCATACCATCCTCCGAAGCCAACTTGCCGCCGACGCGCCGCGAACGTCTTAG
>Ga0209058_1004484_pt1 | contig 11123 bp, 8 predicted proteins | sample GraSoiAngelo_147_FD_185904 | JGI IMG/M metagenome (GOLD analysis project Ga0209058, IMG submission 185904) | Grasslands soil microbial communities from the Angelo Coastal Reserve, California, USA - 14_1009_05_40cm (SPAdes) (version 2) | ecosystem: Environmental > Terrestrial > Soil > Grasslands ... | reverse complement strand
GTCCACGGCGAGGCCCGGAATGAAGTGGTCCACCGCGCTCGTCGTATCATCGATGGGGATGCGGACGACCGGCGACCATGCAGTCCCGTTGGACGAGGTGCTCATGACGATATCATTGGATGCGCACCCGCTGCGGAAGCGGCAGTCCTGCCACACCACGTACACCCGCCCGGCCCCGTCGATTTCGGCGGAAGGCAGCGGAGGCGACCGCAGGTTGCCTGCCACAGGATGCGCCAAGATGGGTGCGATCCTGACCGGGCCAGCGTAACTCAGACCTCCGTCGGTCGACGTGACGGCCCGCACGCTTGACAGATAGGCATCGCCCAGGGGGACGATGACGGTGCCGTTCCGCTGCACGACCGGCTGGCCGCCGGCCGCACCCATGCTCGGCACCGCGGCTTCGCTCCATGTGAGGCCCCCGTCCGTGGAGGTCGCCATGCGAAGTTGGTCGCCGGTGCTCACGTCGTCGTACTGGGTGTAGCAATTGCCGTAGAAGGGGCTCGTGGCGGTGGTGTCGCACACGGTCCAGTTCTTATCCAGGTCGCGGCCGGTCGCGACGACTGCGGGGTTCGCCCAGGTGAGGCCGCCGTCTCGCGAGCGGCTCACCACGACCGCCGGCGCCACGGGCGGGTTGCTGCCGCCGACTTCGCGAAGCGCTAGCGATGAGATGAGCCAGACGTCGTGGCGCGCGTCGTAGGCGACCGACGGGTCACTCACGCGATCATAGGGGCCGGAACCCTGGAACTTCGTGATCCCGGACAGTAGCCCGTTCGACCAGGTGGTGCCCCCGTCGGTGGAAGTCGCCCATCCGATGTCGGAGGCGCCTCCGTCGAAGAAGCGGCCCACCTGAAGGGCTGCCACGATGGTCGAGCCAAACGCGAATGTATCCGGTTCAACCTCGGTCCGGTGCTGGCTGGTGGAATTCGTGAAGGGATCGGTGCTCAGCTCCCTCAGTCCGGCATTGCATTGAGCCTGCGCTCGGCCGGTCACAAAGAGGAGGGCCATGACGGACGGAAGTCCCACGACGGTGAGCAGCGTGCGTGGACTCCGTACAGGGTAGGCGTCGGCAGTCTTCACGATCGCGCGTCGCACCGCAGTCTCGGAGACCAGCTCTGGACCTTCCACGGCCGCCTCGGGCTTCGCACTCTCCGCGTTGGCGGAGGTGTATCCTCCCGGTTCTCGGGAGGCTCCGTCAATGGGTGTGTAACGAGATCACGCCTTTGAGCTGCACGCGGACTCCCGCCGCGCCGCGCGGAGCCCCGGAGGCCGCTCCCGGGCGCGGCCTCCAAACCCGCGCCCTCATCTGCTATGTCGCGGTCGGTGTACCGGCGCGACGGAGGATGGCGCCTGCGCTGGGCGATCCTGGTTGCGGGCGACCTGCTGGCGGCCTGCCTCGCCTATCTGCTCGCCTTCGTCCTGCGCACGCACGTCCCCCTGCCGCTGACACAGGGTTATCTCCCCGGCGTCCGCTTCGCCGAGGTGCACCACCACTGGCCGGAGATGCTGCTCGCGCAGGCCGCCGTCCTCTACTTCCTCGGGCTCTACGAGGCGCACGCGCTCACCCGGCCGCGCGATCACGTGGGCGCAATGGTGGCCGCTGCCCCGCTCCAGGCGCTCGTGTTGGTCGCGGTCTATTTCTTCCGTCAGGATCTCATGTTCCCTCGCTCGATCTTCGTGGTGCTGGCGGCGCTCGACGCGACGCTGCTGGTCGCCTGGCGGCTCGGCAGCCGCCCGCTCCTCGGCAGCTACCCGCGCCGGCGCGTGGTGGTGGTGGGCACCAACGCCACCGCGGCCGAGGTGATCGGCACCATCCGGGCGCAGCACTGGCTCGGCATGGACATCGTGGGGGCGGTCGCGGGCGACGGCGCCCGCGCCGCGGCGCTCGGCGACGTGCCCGTGCTCGGCGGGCGCGAGGAGCTGCCCGCCCTCTGCCAGCGCCACGAGGTGGACGAGGTGATCATCGCCTCGGACCACGTCTGGCAGGACCAGCTCCTCGACGCCCTGAGCCAGTCCGAGGGCGCGCGCGCCCGCATCTGCGTGGTGCCCTCGCCCTACGAGATCCTGATCGGCCGCACCGAGCACCTCCGCCTGCACGACATCCCGCTCATCGAGGTGATCCGCGAGCCGGCGGGCGGCGCGAGCGTCGTCAAGCGTGCCTTCGACGCCGTGGTGGCCGCCGTCCTCTTCCTCGCCACGCTCCCCGTCATGGCGCTCGTGGCCCTCGCCATCCGGCTCACCTCGCACGGGCCGGTGCTCTTCTTCCAGGAGCGGGTGGGCAAGGACCGCCGCTCCTTCACCATGGTCAAGTTCCGCACCATGCAGGTCGATGCCGAGCGGAAGACGGGCCCCGTGCTGGCGAGCGAGAACGATCCGCGCATCACCTGGCTCGGGCGCTATCTGCGCGCGCTCCGCCTGGACGAGCTGCCGCAGCTGTGGAACGTGCTCTGCGGGGACATGAGCTTCGTCGGCCCGCGCCCGGAGCGGCCGGAGTTCGTGCGCGGCTTCGAGCGCGACATCAAGGGCTACGCCGAGCGCTTCAAGCTGCGCCCGGGGCTCACCGGCTACGCGCAGGTGAACGGCGAGTACCACACCTCGCCCGCGACCAAGCTCAAGTACGACCTGGCCTACATCTACAATCGCTCGCTCTGGCTCGACGTGCGCATCCTGGCGGACACGGTGAAGGTGATGCTCACCCGGCGGGGCGTCTAGAGCGTGGCCGGCACACCCCCCCTCGCCGCGCGCCGCGCGGCCGACGCGCTGCTCGGCCTGATCGCGGCCGCCATCCCGCTCTCGACGACGGGCATGGAGGCCGGCGTGCTCGGGCTCGGGGCGCTCAGCGTCGCGGCGCTGATCGGGAGCTGGGGCGTCGTGCGCCGCACGCCCCTCGACGGCGTCCTCGCGCTCCTGGCGGCGGTCCTCGCCCTCTCGACGCTCGCGAGCGGGCATCCGCTCGAGGCGAGGGGGTGGGCCCGCCTGTGGATCGCGCTCGCGTACTTCGCCGTCTTCTGGTGGCTCCGCGACCGCGCGCACGCCGTCCGCCTGGCGCGCACGATCGTCGTCGGCGGTGCGGTGGCGGCGGCCTACGGCATCCTCCAGCACTTCACCGGTGCGGACTGGTACCGCACGCTGCTCGGCCGCCCGACCTACGTGTACCCGCGCGAGCCGGGAGCGCCCGGCTACGCGGTGGTCGGGTTCTTCCGCAACTACCTCACCTTCGCGCACGTGATGATCTTCCCGCTCGCCTGGGCGCTGGCAGGCGCACTGGCGGGCCGGGCGGCGGCGCTCGGGGCCGCGCTGCTCGTCGTGCTGGCGCTCGTCTTCTCGACCGCGCGCGGGGCCTGGCTGGCGGCGCTCGCGCTCGGGGCCGCCCTGGCGCTCGTGGCGCGCGACCGGCGCGCGCGGCTCGTGCTGCCCGCGTGCGCCGCGACCGCGGGCCTCGCCTTCGCCGCGACGCCGGCGCTGCGCGCGGAGGCAGCGCACATGTTCTCCGCGCGGGGCGCCAACGCGGGCCGCGTCGGCATCTATCGGGCGAACCTCGACATCGTGCACGAGCGGCCGATCCTGGGGCTCGGCTTCGGCCGCTACCGGACGGCGGCGCCGCCGTACTACGCGGCGCATCCCGCCGCCGACCGGCGCTCGCACGCGCACAACAACTTCCTGCAGATGGCGGCCGAGGCAGGCCTCGCCGGCCTCGCGGCCTTCGGCCTCGTCTACGCGACGGCGCTCCGGCGCGGCGCCGGGGTGATCGAGCAGGCGGCGGACCACCCGACGTGGGCTGCGGCCGCGGGCGCCTGGGCGGGCGTGATCGGGTTTCTCGTGGGGGGCCTCACGCAGTACACCTTCGGCGACGCGGAGGTCGCGATCGCCATGTGGGTGGCGCTCGCGATCCTCATGCGGCTCGGGGAGGCGGGGTGAGGGCGTAGCATGCGCGTGCTGCACGTCGACCCGGAGCGCGCCTGGGGCGGCGGCGAGGTGCAGGTCCTGGCCCTGGTGCGCGAGCTCGCGGCGCGCGGCCACGCCTCGACCGTGGCGGCGCACCCGGGGGCGCCGCTCGCTCGCGCCGCCGCCGCGGCCGGCGCGCGGGTCGTCCCGCTCGGGATCGTGAACCACTTCGACGTGCGCGCCGCGCTTGCGCTGCGCCGCCTGGTGGCCGCCTTTGACGTGGTCCACTTCCACACTGCGCGCGCCCACGCCCTGGCGCCGTTCTGCCGCGGCCGGGGCGCGCGGCTCGTGGTCACGCGCCGCATGGACTACGTGCCCGCGGGCGGGCCCTACGTGCGCTTCCTCTACAATCGGGCGGTAGATGCGGTGATCGCCATCTCGGAGGGTGTGCGCGCCGCGCTCGTCCGCGTCGGGGTGCGCGCGGAGCGCATCCGCGTCGTGCCGAGCGGGATCGACGCGGGAGCGTTCGTCGCGCCGCCCGAGGCGCGCGCGGCCGTGCGGCGTGAATGGCGCCTCGGCGACGATGATGTCGCAGTGGTCGTCGTAGGTGCGCTCGAGGCACGCAAGGGGCACGCGGTCCTGCTCGCGGCAGCGGCCGCGCTGGCGCCCGCGGGGCTCGGCCTGCGCTACGTCTTCTGCGGCGAGGGGCGGCAGGCGGAAGCCCTGGTCCGCGCGGCCGCGGCGCTCGACGGGACGGTCGAGTTGGTGGGGTTCCGGCCCGACGTGGCCGCCTGCCTCGCGGCGGCGGACGTGGTCGCGCTCCCGTCCCGGCAGGAAGGGCTCGGGGTGGCCGCGCTGGAGGCGATGGCGGCAGGCCGCCCGGTGGTCGCGAGCCGGGTGGGCGGGCTCGCCGAGGCGATCGTGCCCGAGGAGACGGGCCTCCTGGTCCCGCCCGGCGACCCGACAGCGCTCGCCACCGCGCTCGCCCGCCTGGCGCGCGACCCGGGCCTGCGCGCGCGCCTCGGGGCCGCCGGCCGGGCGCGCGTGCGGGCGCGCTACACCACCGCGCGCATGGCGGAGGGGACGCTGGCCTGCTACGAGGACCGTGCATGCGCATGAGCGGACGGCGGCTCGCCGAGCTGATCCGGCGCTTCGCCAGGGTGCGCGTGCTGGTGGTGGGCGACCTGATGCTCGATCGCTTCGTGTGGGGACGGGTCGAGCGTATCTCGCCCGAGGCCCCGGTGCCCGTGGTGCACGTGACCGGGGAGGACGAGCGCCCCGGCGGCGCCGGGAACGTGGTGAGCAACGTCGCCGCGCTCGGTGGCCGGGCGGCGGCGTGCGGGATCGTGGGCGACGACGCGGCCGGCAAACGGCTCGTCGCCGCGCTCGCCGCGCTCGGCGCGGGCACGGAGGGCATCGTCGTCTCGCGCCACGCGCGCACCACGCAGAAGACGCGCATCATCGCGCACCAGCAGCAGGTGGTGCGCCTCGACCACGAAGCGGCACCCGTGCTCGACGGGGCGGGGACGCGCCGGGTGCGCGACCTCGTGCTGGGCGAGCGCGCGCGGTTCGACGTGGTGGTGGTGTCGGACTACGCCAAGGGCGTGATCGGGCCGCACCTGCTCGCGGCGCTCGCGGCAGCCCACGCCCGCGCGCCCTTCGCCTGGGTCGTCGATCCGAAGCGCGCCAACTTCGCCCACTACCGCCGCGCCTCGCTCATGAAGCCGAATCGCGCCGAGGCGGCGGAGGCCGCGGGCATCGAGATCCGCGACCGCGCCTCGCTCTGCGCCGTCGGGGCGCGCCTCCTCGAGCGCTGGGAGACGGAGGCCGTCCTCATCTCGCGCGGCGACGAGGGCATGGCCCTCTTCAAGCGGGGCGGCGCCGTGCAGGAGTTCCCCACCGTGGCGCGCGAGGTCTACGATGTGACCGGCGCCGGCGACACCGTGCTCGCCGCCTGCGCGCTCGCGCTCGGTGCCGGCGGCACGCTCGAGGAGGCGACCGTGCTCGCGAACCACGCCGCCGGGGTGGTGGTCGGGAAGATCGGGACCGCCACGCTCGGCGCCGACGAGCTACGCGCCGCCTTGCGAGAGGGGAGGCCGCCGGCGAGAGACGCCGAGCCGCGCGCGGCGGGAGCCGCGCAGGCGTCGACCGGGGGCTATCGGAAGCGCGCAGCACGCGGCGCGCGCGAGCAGTGGACGGGCCCCCGGATGAGCAGGCGGCTGTCGGACCTCTAGGAGGCCGTCCGGGTAATCATGGCGGCTGCGGCGAACGATCCGGGGGCTGCGAGCGGCGTGCTCGCTCCTCCCTCCTGCGGCGTGCCTTCAGGCACGCCTCGTCGGTCGTCGCTGCGCTTGCCGCTCTCGCTCCCCGGCTCGTTCGCCTCGCTCACCATGATTACCCGGACGGACTCCTAGGCGGCGTGCGCAGCATGACGGGATACGGCGCCGGGCGCGCCGATGCGCCGACCGCGCGCGTGACGGTCGAGGTCCGCGGCGTCAATCAGCGCTTTCTCGACCTGAAGATCGTGGCTCCGCGCGAGTACGCGGCCTGGGAGCGCGAGATGCGCGGGCGCGCGAGTGCGATGGCGCAGCGCGGGCGGGTCGAGATCACCGTTGCACGCGCGGCGGTGGCGGCGCGGCGCCGCTACGCCGTGGTCGTACGCGCCGAGCTGGCGCGCGCCTACGTGGCGGCGGCGCGCCGGCTCGGCCGGCGCCTCGGGCTCGAGGGGGACGTCGCCCTGGTCGACGTCCTCCGCCTGCCCGACGTCTTCGAGGTGAGCGAAGAGCCACCCGAGCTGCGCGGCGAGCTCCCGGCGCTGCGCCGCGCGCTCGCGCGCGCGCTCGGCGCCTTCGACCGCGAGCGCCGGCGCGAGGGCGGCCACCTCCGCCGCGACATGCTCGGCCGCGCGGCGGCGCTCAGGCGGGCGACGGCGGCCATCCGCCGCCGGTTGCCGCACGCTCTGGCCGCGCTCAGGAACCAGGTCGAGGAGCGCCTGGTGCGCCTGGTGGGCGGCGCCGAGCTCGACCGCGGGCGGGTGGCGCAGGAGGTCGCCATGCTCGCCGAGCGGAGCGACGTGACCGAGGAGGTGGTGCGGCTCGAGGCGCACCTCGGTGCGCTCGCCACGGCGCTCGGCGAGCGCGGCCCGGTCGGCAAGCGCATCGAGTTCCTGCTCCAGGAGATCCAGCGCGAGCTCAACACCACCGGCGCCAAGGCGGGGGACCGCGAGATCACGGACCTGGTGCTCGGCGCGAAGGCGGAGGTGGAGAAGCTGCGCGAGCAGGTGCAGAACGTGGAGTGATGCGGGCAGTCGGCCGTGGTGACGACGGGGGCTTCCGGCACGCCCGGGAGCCTCCGCGCGCCCCGGCGGCGGGCGCGGCGGCCTCGTGCAGAAGCGCGAACGACGCGCCTATAATGGCCGCGTGCTGATCACCATCTCGGGCCTGCCCGGCAGCGGCAAGACGACCGTCGCGCGCCTGGTCGCCCGGGCCCTCGGCCTGGAGCACGTCTACGCGGGCGACCTCTTCCGCCGCCAGGCCGAGGCCGCCGGGCTGACGCTCGAGGAGTACGCGCGCCGCGCCGAGACCGATCACTCGATCGACCGCCGCCTCGACGACGCGATGCGCGCGCGCGCCCGGCGGGGCGACGCGGTGCTCGAGGGCCGGCTCGCCGCCTTCAAGGCCGAGGAGGCGGGCGTGCGCGCGCTGCGCGTCTTCCTGGACGCCCCCGAGCGGGTGCGCGCCGCGCGCATCGCCGGGCGCGAGGGCGGCGACGCGGCCGAACGGCTGCGGCAGATCCAGGCGCGCGAAGCCTCGGACGCGCGCCGTTACCGCGAGATCTACGGCGTCGACTACCACGACCCCGGGCGCTACGATCTCGTGCTCCACACCGACGGCCGCTCGCCCGAGGAGCTGGCGGCCGAGATCGTGGCGCGCGCGCGGCGGGCGTCATGACCATCGGCGAGCTGGTAGAGCGCGTGCGCGCCTACACCCCGACCGCCCCGGTCGACGTGATCCAGCGCGCCTACGAGTTCTCGGCGAGCGTGCACAAGGGCCAGCGGCGCGCCTCGGGCGAGCCCTACCTGACCCACCCCCTCCAGGTGGCGGGCATCATCGCGGACCTCCGCCTCGACGTGCCGAGCGTCGCCACCGGCCTCCTGCACGACACGGTCGAGGACACGCTCGTCACGCTCGCCCAGGTCGAGGAGCGCTTCGGCGCCGAGATCGCGGGCCTGGTCGACGGCGTCACCAAGATCGGCCGGATCAACTTCACCTCGCGCGAGGAGAAGCAGGCGGAGAACTTCCGCAAGATGCTCCTCGCCATGGCGCGCGACATCCGCGTCATCCTGATCAAGCTCGCCGACCGCACGCACAACATGCGCACCCTCGGCCACCTGCCGCCCGAGCGGCAGGCGGACATCGCGCAGGAGACGCTCGACATCTACGCGCCCCTCGCGCACCGTCTCGGCATCTACTGGATCAAGTCGGACCTGGAGGACAACGCGCTGCGCTTCCTCCACCCCGAGGTCTACTACCAGCTGAAGCGCAGCGTCGCGAAGCGCAAGGCCGAGCGGGAGAAGTACATCCGGGAAGTCATCTCCGTCCTCGGCAAGAAGCTCGCCGAGTCCGAGGTCGAGGCCGAGGTGAGCGGGCGTCCCAAGCACTTCTACTCGATCTACCAGAAGATGCAGGCTCAGAACCTGCTCTACGACCAGATCCACGACCTGGTCGCGTTCCGCATCGTGGCGGACTCGGTCGGCGAGTGCTACCAGGCGCTCGGCGTGGTGCACGCCCACTGGAAACCGGTGCCCGGGCGCTTCAAGGACTACATCGCGCTCCCCAAGGCGAACGGCTACCAGTCGCTGCACACCACGGTGATCGGCCCCTACGGCGAGCGCATGGAGATCCAGATCCGCACCCGCGACATGCACCGTGTGGCCGAGTACGGCGTGGCCGCGCACTGGCGCTACAAGCAGCCGGGCGCCGAGGGCGACGGCGCGCAGCGCTTCGCCTGGCTGCGGCAGATGCTCGAGTGGCAGCAGCAGCTCCAGGACCCGCAGGAGTTTCTCCGCTCGGTGAAGGAGGACCTGTTCGCCGAGGAGGTGTTCGTCTTCACGCCCAAGGGGGACCTGCTCAACTTCCCGCTCGGCTCGACGGTCATCGACTTCGCCTACCGCATCCACTCCGAGGTCGGGCACCACTGCGCCGGGGCGCGCGTCAACGGGAAGATCGTGCCGCTGCGCTACCAGCTGCAGAGCGGCGACACGGTCGAGATCGTCAGCACCGCCAACCAGCAGCCGTCGAAGGACTGGCTCAAGCTGGTGAAGACGCCGCGCGCGAAGGGGCGCATCCGCGCCTGGGTGAAGGCGCAGCAGTCGAGCCGCTCGGTGGCGGTGGGGCGCGAGATCCTGGAGCGCGACCTCGGCCGCCACCAGCTCGACCTGGCGAGGCTGCGCGGCGACGGCACGCTGCGCCGCGTGGCCGACGAGCTCGGGCAGAAGGACGAGGACACGCTGCTCGCGAGCGTCGGCTACGGGAAGCTGACGGCGCAGCAGGTGCTCGGCAAGCTCCTCTCGCCCGAAGAGCTCGAGCGCCGGCGCGAGCGGGGCGAGGGCCGCCTCCAGCGCCTGCTCCGGATGGTCAGCCGGCAGACGAAGAGCGGCGTCCAGGTCTCGGGCGTGGAGGACATGCTGGTGCGCTTCGGGAAGTGCTGCAGCCCGCTGCCCGGCGAGCGCATCACCGGCTTCATCACGCGCGGGCGCGGCGTGACGGTGCACACGCTCGACTGCCCGAAGGTGCTCGAGAGCGACCCGCAGCGGCGGATCGACGTGCAGTGGGAGGACGGGAAGGGGACGCCGCGCCCGGTGCGCGTCGAGGTCACGTGCGTCGACCAGCCCGGGCTGCTCGCCGCCATGTCGAAGGCGATCAGCTCGGCCGGCATCAACATCACCCGCGCCCACGTGCACGCCCTCGGCGACCGCAAGGCGCAGAACGTCTTCGAGCTGATGGTGACCAGCGCCGAGGAGCTGAACCGCGTGATGCGCAACCTGGGCCGCGTGCGCGGCGTGATGAAGGTGGCGCGGGTCCGCACGTGAGCCGGATCGCGAGCGACGGCGCGCCCCGCGCCCTCGGGCCCTACGCGCAGGCGGTGGTGGCGGGCGACCTCGTCTTCTGCTCGGGGCAGGTGGGCATCGATCCGGCGAGCGGCGCCCTCGTCCCCGGGGGGATCGCGGCGGAGACGGCGCGCGTGCTCGAGAACCTGGGCGCGGTGCTGCGCGCAGCCGGGCTCGGCCTCGCGGACGTCGTCAAGACGACGGTGTACCTGACCGACCTGAGCGAATTCGCGGCCATGAACGAGGTCTACGGCCGCTACTTCCCGCTCCCGCATCCGGCGCGCGCCACCGTGCAGGTGGCGCGGCTGCCGGCGGGCGCGCGGGTCGAGATCGAGGCGGTGGCGGCGCGGGCGCATCCCGGCGCGGGACAAGGGTCCCGAGACCCTGCTCCTTCCGGCGGCGGTCCGAGGAGCCGTGCATGAACGCGAGGCTCGGGCGCCGCTGCGAGCCGTAGGGCCCGGGCGGGCTTCGCAATTTAGGCTTCCCAACGGCACGGTTATTGGGTAGATTGCCAGCCCAATGCGCCACCCTCGGGGCCTCGCCCTGCTCGCCGTAATCACCTTCGCCCAGGTGCTCGCCGCGCGCCCCGTCGGCGCCGAGGCGCCCTTCAGGCGCCCGCACATGCACCGGCCCGGGCACGGATGCCAGATCGCCGTGGGCCCGGTCACCGTGCCGCGCGGCACGGAGCTCACCGAGTGCACGTACGTGAAGTTCCCGGGCAAGCGGGACATGGCCGTCAACCGGGTGAGGATCAAGGTGAGCGGCGGGAGCCACCACGTCCACCTCTACCGCCCGGCCGATCCCACCCTGGACAAGCCCGACGGCGCGGAACTCTGCAACTTCGCCCTCGACTTCAGCGTCTGGCAGCTGGTCCTGGCGACGCAGGAGCTCAACCTCGACTGGAAGCTGCCGCCGGGGGTCGCCTTCCACTTCCGCGCCGGCGAGCAGCTCGCCGCGCAGACCCACTTCGTCGACAACGGCCTCCTGCGGACGCCGAGCGGAAGGGGCTGGGCGCTCTTCAACCTCTACTCGATGCCGCGGAGAAAGCTCACCTCCTACGCCGGCGCGTTCTTCGGCCAGGACCGCGACGTGGTCGTGCCGCCGCACGCAACCTCGACCGCCACCACGCGCT
>Ga0209058_1004482_pt1 | contig 11128 bp, 5 predicted proteins | sample GraSoiAngelo_147_FD_185904 | JGI IMG/M metagenome (GOLD analysis project Ga0209058, IMG submission 185904) | Grasslands soil microbial communities from the Angelo Coastal Reserve, California, USA - 14_1009_05_40cm (SPAdes) (version 2) | ecosystem: Environmental > Terrestrial > Soil > Grasslands ... | reverse complement strand
ACGCGGCCATGACCAAGCTGACCACCAAGGCCATCTGCACGCAGTCCTGCCTGTCGGCCTCCAACCGCACCGCCCTCGGGGCGAACGTCCTGGCCCAGGTCGAGGCGGGCAACCAGCTCGTCTATCCATGCCCGTCCGGCGGCTCGACGACGACGACCACGACCAGCTCCACGACGACAAGCATCGGCGGAACCTGCACACCGATCGTGGTCGGGCAGGCGATCCCGCACACCTACAGGATCAACGGCACCACCGGCGAGAAGCGGTGCACGACCAACTCGTCGAATGAGTGTAACGGTGGATCGCGCAACGGCCTGGGCTGCTCGACGGACGACATGAACGCAACCACAGGTTGCCCCGGGGCCACCTGTCCGGGGTGCTGCTCCGTCGTGACCCGCTTCAAGACGTGCACCACCGACGCCGACTGCGGCGGCACGGCGGGCGCCTGCATGAACCTTCCGTGGGTGACGGCCGACGGGCAGGTCATGCCGTTCTCGACCGGGACACAGGTGACCTTCACGGTGGCCACGGCAGGCAGCTTCCCGACCTGCGAGCACAACCTCTGCATCCCGTGCGGGAACCCGAACGCGGCGTGCGCGGGCATCCCCGGATGCGCGGTCGCCGGCAACCCGAACGGCTGTGTCCCGCGCGGCACGCAGGGGTGCTGCGACCAGCCGGCCTTCGTCGTCCCGACCTTCTTCGTGAACATCCTGGGCGGCCTCTGCTCGCGCGTGGACCAGATCGGGTGCGGCGGCGGGATCGTGAACACCTCCCAGCCGCAGACCGGGCACAACAAGGTCACCAAGAACGGCGACACGAGCGATCCGGGGGCGGACTGCTGCTACAACGGCCACCCGGGCTCGGAGTGCCTGGGCGGCGTGAACATGAATGACGATCCGGCCGCGAAGCCGTGCACGACTGCCCAAGGCACGGGCGCCGGCGGCGATTACGCGGGCAAGATCGTGAAAACGATCGGGGGCGGCGCCGCCGACGCGGACGGCATCCACTTCCGCTACACCGTGCCGGAGCTGTCGACGACCTGGACGGACGGGCAGAGCCCGCCCGGTACCTGCGCCAATGGTTCGACGTACGACGACGGCGAGCTGCTGGTCAGCCAGCTCATCCTGAAGGCCGACACCACGACCTCCGGGGCGACGGGTTCGTTCACGGATCAGAACGGCGACGGGTGTAAACGCGCCGGCGCAGGCTTCATCTCTGCCACGAACACACAAACCGATGGCCCCATCACTGTGCCGGGAGCGGAGGGTGGGGGCCCTGCGCGGCCGCAGCCGTACAACGGCTCGTCGGGCTCGGTGACGGCGGCGGTCAGCGAGGTCTTCTCGGGCCCGAATTCTCCCATCAGGGACATCGGCTTCGTCGCCATCACGCCCAACCAGGCGGCCGTCGTGGTGCCGGCGCTGAGCTGCAGCTGCACCGTGCAGCCCGACTGTCCGGAGTAGGCGCGCAGGAGCGCACTGTTCGCTTGCCAGCGGAGCGGGCGTCCCTCGCGGGGGCGCCCGCTCCTTGCTATGTGGTCGGCCGAAAGGAGAAGCGGCCATCGATGAGAAGCGCCACCTCTGTGATCGCCCGTCTCGCCACGGCGTCGTGCCTGATCGCCGGCGCCGCCACCGCCACCCCCTCCGATTTCGCGCAGGCAACGCGAGTCGAGGGCAAGGTGCCCGTGAGCCTCGCGGGCGCCTGGTTCCTCTACGCGCAGGCCGAGTTCCCCGGCGGCAAGTCGCGCGCCCTCGCTCCCGAGCTCCTCACGGTGTCGCAAAAGAGCGACCGCGACGTCGCGCTCCACCTGCTGGACGTGCAGCTGCCCAAGTCGATCGCCGAGCCGTACAAGGCCGGGAACAAGCAGCCCAAGGCGTGGGAGCCGACCCCGGATGACATCGCCCTGCTACGCACGCAATGGTCGAAGCTCCCTCCCGCCACGAACAAGGACCTGCACGCCAACGACGTCGTGTACGACAGGGTGGAGTTCACGCTCGCCTCGCCCGAGAAGTACGCAGAGGCCTTCTCGGCGGCCGACCCGGGCATCGACGAGGCGCTCAAGGGCAGCCTCTTCGCCCTGGAGGTCGTCGAGAAGTATCGTCCCCAGCCGATTGCGCCCGGTGAGAACGTCGCCCAGGTCATGGAGCGGAAGAGCCTCTACGTGGTACGCAGCAAGGGCGACTCCGTCCTCGAGGGGAAGCAATTCACGGGCTACGTGGCGGCCGGCCCCGGCGTCCCCATTCCGATCGCCCTGAACGGTCCGTTCAAGCTCTATCGACTCGCCAAGGGGGCCGGCGCTTCCGCGCCCGCAAAGTCGAAACCAACCCCGCGTCGCCCCGCTCGCCGATGAGCCCGCGTGCCGTACCCCCCGGGGTATGGCAGAGCGCATGTTCGAGGCGCGGCGCGTCATGGCATTCGCGTCGCCTCCAGGTTGACCCCGTCAAGCTATCCCTGTTAACCCACGGCCGGCTCGGCGGATATCCGCCGCGGGATCGCGATGCGACGTCGCAGCTGGCATGGGACAAAGCTAGCACTTTCACTGGCAGCGGTCGCGCTGGGCGCCGCCGCGGGCTTCCCGCAGATCGCCCACGCGCGCGTGGCGGGCGGCGCAGGGGCGAGAGCCGATTGCTATGCGGAGTTCGACGGCATCACGGCGATCCCCAACTCGCACCCGCCGCGGGTGGAGTGCGTCGACGGGGACGCGTGTGACCAGGACGGGGTGTGCGGCAACGGCTTCTGTGAGTTCAATATCCGCCTCTGCGTGAACCAGAACGACCCCGACATCCCGGTGTGCCGGCCGCCGCGTGACGGCCTCGCGCGGCTCAAGGTCGTGCCGCCGCGCTTCTCCGAGCTCGCGGACGGACTGGACCTCACCAAATCGACCTGCGGAGAGTCGTACTCCGTCGCCGTCGCCGCACACCGCGGCCCGTTCGGACCCGATCGGCCCGGGCGGCAGCAGCTGCGGGTGATCGCGTGGGCCCGTAACGCCACACCGACGGTCGACTCGGACGAGGTCACGCTCGTCTGTGTGCCTCGGCCGCGGAACCGGCCCTGCGGACCCACCACCACGACGACCACGGTGCCGACCACGACGACAACGACCCTTCCGACGACCACCACAACCGTCGCGACGACGACCACCACGGTCGCGACCACGACCACCACGGTTCCAACCACGACGACAACCGTCGCCACCACAACCACCACCGCTCCAACGACGACCACCACCGTCGCGACCACGACCACGACGGTTCCAACCACCTCGACGACCGTCACGACGACGACCACGACAACCACGACCATCACGTTGGTGAACGCCTGCGACCCGGCGACCGCGACCGACCTGACCGGGCAGCCCACCGTGACGGTCACGTTCAGCGGGGCGCCCACCTTCGCCTACTCGCCCAAGTGCTTCGTGGCCAGCGCCGGCACGCAGGTCACCTTCAGCGGCAGCTTCCAGTTCCACCCGCTGGTGGGCGGGGAGGTCGTCAACGGGGCGAAGGTGCCGGACCCGTTGAGTCCGATCACACCCACGGGCACCGGTACCAGCGCGTCCTTCACACTGACGACGCCCGGAACCTACCCGTTCTACTGTGACATCCACGCCCTCCCCTTCGGCATGGAGGGCGCCGCTTTCATCGTGCCCACGACCGCTACCACCACCACCGTCGCGACGACGACTACGACGGTTGCAACCACCACGACCACCGTCGCGACGACAACCACGACCGTCCCCACGACCACCACCGTGACGACGACCACCACCACAACGACCAGCACCACGAACACCACGAGCACCACCAGCACCAGCAGCACCACGACGACGACCGTGCCGCTCTGCGCACCGATCGTCGTCGGACAGCCGATCCCGAACACCTACGTGCTGCGCGGCGCCACCGGCGAGAAGCGGTGCACGACCAACTCGGCGGCGAACCGCTTCGCCAGCTGCATCTCCGACGCAGGCTGCGGCAACACCGCCGGCGCCTGCATGTCCCTGCCGTGGGTCACGGCCGACGGACAGGTGATGCCGTTCTCCACCGGGACGCAGACGACCTTCACCGTGACGGCGCCCGGGACCTTCCCAACCTGTGAACACAGCGTCTGCATCCCGTGCGGCAACCCGAATGCGTCGTGCCCGGGGATCCCCGGATGCGAGGTGCCGGACAACCCGAACGGCTGCGTGCCCCGGGGCACGCAGGGGTGCTGCGATCAGCCGGGCTTCATCGTCCCGACCTTCTTCGTCAACATCCTGGGCGGCCTCTGCTCGCGCGTGGACCAGATCGCATGCGGCGGTGGGGTGGTGAACACCTCCAACCCGCAGACGGGCGACAACGACGTGAACAAGACCGGCGACACCAGCGATCCGGGGGCGGACTGCTGCTACAACGGCCACCCGGCTTCGGAATGTCTCAACAACACGAACCTCAACGATGACCCGAGCCTGACAGCGCAGGGGGGCTGCAACACCAACGGAGCGGGCAAGGACTACAAGGGGAAGATCGTGCGTACGATCGGGAATGGCAGCCGCGACGCGGACGGTATCCACTTCCGGCTCGTCACGCCGGAGCTGTCGACCACCTGGACGGACGGCCAGAGCCCGCCGGGCACCTGCGCTCCCGGATCGACGTACGACGACGGGGAGCTTCTGGTGAGCCAGCTCATCCTCAAGGCCGAGCCGACGACGGCAGGGGCGTCGGGCTCTTTCACCGACCAGAACGGCGACGGCTGCAAGCGCGCCGGCGCCGGCTTCATCGCCGCCTCGAATCTGCAAACCGATGGCCCCATCGCCGTGCCGGGAGCGCAGGCCGGAGGGCCCGCGCGCCCGCAGTCGTACGACGGCACGCAGGGTTCGGTGGCGGCCGCGGTGAGCGAGGTGTTCTCGGGCCCGAACTCGCCGATCAGGGACATCGGGTTCGTCGCGATCACACCCTTCATGCCGGCCGACGTGGTGCCTGCGCAGAGCTGCAGCTGCACCGTGGAGCCGGGTTGTCCGGAGTAGCGGGGTTCAGGCGGTGCCGTTGGTCATCGGAGCCGATTTATCGCGGGGGAGCCGCCCTTCCGTCATACGTACGATCCACCGAGATCAGAGGACGAACGCTCGATGAAAAGTGCCCTTCCCTCTCCCCCCGGCGTCGAGGCCGCCGCGCCCGCGATCCGCTCGCCGCGGAACGCGAGCTGGAGAACCCCGGCTTGCCTGCTCGTGGCGACGTTCGTCGCCGTCGGCGGTGCGTCACCGAGCCGCGCCACGTCGCTGCCGGGCGGCGGACCCGCAGCAACGGACTGCTACGTGGTCCTGAACGCTCAGGGGACGGCCCTCGCGGCGCGGCCGAACCGTCTCGAGTGCAAGGATGGCGACCCGCAGTGCGACCAGGACGGCGATTGCCACAACGGGAGCTGCAAGTTCCGCGTACGGGTATGCATCGACCAGGACGGCTGCCAGGCGCCGTCCGCCCTGCGGAGTCTCCAGATAGGCCCTGCGAAGCTCGCCATCCCACGGCCGACGACGCTGAGTGGAGCCGCCTGCGGCGACTTCGCCGACGTCCCCGTCTCGCTGAAGGGAAAGGGAAAGACCCGCCCTGGGAAGCAGGTGATCGTGCTCAAGGCTCGGGCCCAGGGCGCGAAGAGCACGGACATCGACAAGGACACCCTCGTGTGCTTGCCGCGCCCCGCGAGCGAACCGTGCCCGACGACGACGACGAGCACCCTCCCGCCCATCGTCGTGCCCACCACTAGCACCAGCACGAGCACGACATCGACCAGCGCCACCACCAGCACGATCGTCACCACCACCACGATGCTCGGCGGTACCAGCACCACGACGACGACCCTCTGCCCGCCCCTTGTCGTCGGCCAGCCGATCCCGAATACCTACAGGCTCAACGGCACGACCGGCGAGAAGCGATGCACCACCAATTCGGCGTCGAACCGCTTCGGCCTGTGCAGCACCGACGCCGACTGCGGCGGGACCGCGGGTGCGTGCATGACACTTCCGTGGGTCACGGCCGACGGGCAGGTGATGCCGTTCTCGACCGGGACGCAGACCACGTTCACGGTGGCGACGGAAGGTGCCGCCCCGATGTGCGAGCACAACCTCTGCATCCCGTGCGGCAATCCGAACGCGTCCTGCGCGGGCATCCCCGGCTGCGAGGTGGCGGACAACCCGAACGGCTGTGTCCCCCGCGGCACGCAGGGATGCTGCGACCAGCCGGCCTTCATCGTCCCGACCTTCTTCGTGAACATCCTGGGCGGCCTCTGCTCGCGCGTGGACCAGATCGGGTGCGGCGGCGGCGTGGTGAATACCTCCAACCCGCAGTCCGGCCATAACAAGGTGACCAAGAACGGCGACACGAGCGACCCCGGGGCGGACTGCTGCTACAACGGCCACCCGGCCTCGGAGTGCCTCAACAACACGAACCTGAACGACGATCCGACCCTGGCGGCGCAGGGGGGTTGCAGCGTCAACGGGGCGGGCGTCGACTACAAGGGGAAGATCGTGAAGGCGATCGGCGGCGGCGCCACCGACGCGCCCGGCATCCACTTCCGCTACACCGTGCCGGAGCTCTCGACGACCTGGACGGACGGCCAGAGCCCGCCAGGCACGTGCGCCAATGGCTCGACGTACGACGACGGCGAGCTGCTGGTCAGCCAGCTCATCCTGAAGGCCGATACGACGACGTCCGGGGCAACGGGCTCCTTCACGGATCTGAACGGCGACGGCTGCAAGCGCGCGGGGGCCGGCTTCATCTCCGCCAGCAACGCGGCGACCGACGGCCCCATCACCGTCCCTGGAGCGGAATCGGGTGGGCCGGCTCGGCCTCAGGCGTACGAGGGCTCGACCGGGTCCGTAGCGGCCGCGGTGAGCGAGGTGTTCTCAGGGCCGAACTCACCGATTCGTGACATCGGCTTCGTCGCGATAACCCCCCAAAATGCGGCGGTGGTCGTGCCCGCGTTGAGCTGTAGCTGCACCGTGCAGCCGGATTGTCCGGAGTAAGCGACGGAGGGAGGAACGAAAATGCGAACCAGCATGCCCAGCAGTCTCACCACCCGCTGCCTCCTCGCGTTCCCCCTGGTGTTGGGAGCGGTGGGCGCAGCGTCGGTCGGCTCGGCCACAACTCTGCCGGGTAAGGGCCCGGCGACCTCGGAGTGCTACGTGGTGCTCCAGGCAACCGGCACGAAGGCCGCGAGCGCCCCGAACAAGCTCGTGTGCCAGGATGGCGATCCCACCTGCGACCAGGACGGCGACTGTCACAACGGCAGCTGCACGTTCAAGGTGCAGGCGTGCCCGAACCAGGCCGGGCTGGCGCCCTGCACGCCGGGTTCGCTCACCAGCCTCACCGCGAAGGCCAAGGGTGTGCCGCTTCCCGCTCCGCCGTCGCTGAGCGGTTCGCAATGCGGCGGAACGCTCGATGTTCTCGTGAGTCTCAAGGGCAAGAAGAAGAACAAGCCGGGGAAGACCAAGGTCGTCCTGGTGGCCACCGCCGCGAGCGGTAAGCCGAAGAAGGACCGGGATACAGACACCCTGGTCTGCACCCCCTTTCCGGCCGGCCAGACCTGCCCGCTCCGTGGACCGGTCACGACCACCACCCTGCCGACCAACGTCGTCTGCGAACCCCTGGTGCGCGACGGGCAGGGAATCCCGGGGACCTACCTGCTGCTCTCGGTGAAGGGTCCATACCTTTGCCAGCAAAGCGCGCAGCAGAACCGATTCGGTCCCTGCAACTGCTCCGGGGGCGAGTCGGTGTGCGCCGACCCCGCCCATTGTGGTCCGGGGCAAGAGACGTGCGTCCAGACCCCGTTCGCGGTCGCGGACGGCCAGGCGCTTGCCTTCCCCCCTGGATCGATCAAGACCGTGTTTTCGGTGGCCGCCGAAGACCCGGCCCCCAGCTGCAGCCACACGGCCTGCGTCACGTGCGGGAACCCGGACACGCCCTGCCCGGGGATCCCAGGGTGCCAGGTGCAGGGGAACCCGGCCGGTTGCATCAGGACCACCTGCTGCGACACGCCGGGCTTCGCCTTGCCGACCTTCAAGGTAAACATCCTGGGCGGCGTCTGCTCGCGCCTCGATATGTACAGCTGTGGCTTCGGCGTGGTGAACACGTCGAACCCTCAGGTCGGGGATAACGAGATCACCAAGTTCGGCGACTCGAGCGACCCAGGGCCCGACTGTCAGTACGGGACGGCTGACGATCCCCCCAAGAAGCCGTGCGTAGTTACCGGTGTCGGGAGTGACATCAAGGGCAAGATCGTACGCACCGTCGGCAACCAGGCGTTCGACGCAAACGGAATCCAGTACCGTCTGGCGATTCCCGCCCTCTCGACGACCTGGATGGACTCGCAGAGCCCGCCCGGCCAATGCCTCGATGGTTCGACCTTTGACTCCGAAGAACTCCTGGTCACCCAGCTCATCCTCAACGCCGAGTTCACGACGGCAGGGGCCACCGCCGGCTTCACCGACATGAACGGCGATCACTGTGCGCTGGCGGGCTCCGGCTTCACCAGGAACGCCGACCCGGGACCCTACACGCTCGGCTCGCCACCCGCCGCGCCGCAGCCCTACGATGGGAGTTCGGGGTCGGTCGCCGTCGCCGCCGGGATAGCGCTCAGCGGCCACGGGCCGCTGTACGATATTGGCTTCACGGCCGTCTTGCCGGACGCGCCGATCACCCGCCTGCCGACGCAGAGCTGCACCTGCATCCCTGTCGCAGGCTGTCCGGAGTAGCGCCCGCAACGCGAGGTCGCGGCTTGCGCTACTTGCCGTACTGCGAGAGCGCGTCGAGGTCGAACAGCTTTGGATCGAAGACCAGGCGTCCGTCGAAGTTCGCCGTGCGTGACGACTTGATGCCGGCCACGGTCGCACGCTCGAGCTTGATGCTCTCCGCACACTGGAAGGCCTGGTTGGTTCCCTGCACCCAGTCCTTCTTGCCGTCCGGCCGGATGACGGTGTGCGGATTCCAGGCCATCACCTGCTCGTCGTTGAGGAGCTCGCCCTTCCAGCCGAACTTACGGTTCCAGGCGCCCTGGAAGCTGACCTTGTCGAGGTAGAGCTCGATCTTGCCGTAGAGGTAATACTTGTCGCGCGGCGTCCCCTCGATGACGTAGAACCGCCGCTTCGCGAGGCCGGCTGCGATGGGCGCCCAGGACACGCCCCTCCACTGAGAATCCATGTAGCCGAGGAACTTCAGGTCCGGCCAGTCCGCGCGCCAGCCTCCGCTCGGGAGCCAGCTGTTCGACGACTTCCCCTGGAGGTTCATCGGATCGACGAGACGGAGCGTGTCGACCTCGCCCTTCAGCTTCCAGTCGAAGTCCTCCGGCTTGCCGTCGAAGAACGGGCCGTCGTCCTGGCTCATGTCCGACCCGAGGAAGCCGTCGGAGCGATTGGCGGGGCTGACCGCCCGGACCCGCCGCAGCGCCGGGACGTAGGCCCACGAGGAGTCCCGCTTCTGCGGGTCGCGATAGCGCCAGCTGAGCGACCCCGTCCCCTGCAGGTCGTTCGGGCTCATCACCACGACGAGCTGCTGATAGAGGAAGTTCTGCGGGTTGTTCTTGACCCGCTCCTGCTCGGGGACGCCGTCGTAGTACATGAAGCGCACGTCCACGTCGAGCCGGCGTTCGAGCGATGCCGGGCTCATCATGTTGAGCTGCGACTCGGCGCGCAGGTTTCCGAAGTAGTAGGTGCGGTAGTAGAAGTTCCACAGGATCTTGACGCCGGCCGAAGGATCGGCGGCGTCGATGTCGGGAAACGGGAACCCGATGATGTAAGCGGGCTGCTTGCCACTGGCGCTCTCCAGGATCTCGCCGAGCTTGCCGGTCGTGTAGCGGCCGGCATTCTGCTTGCTCCCCGCCAGGAAGTCCTCGGGCCAGTTGTAGACGTTCGCCGGCCAGTCGGAGATCGGATTGACGTACTCGTTCTTCTCGTAGTGCTTCAGGATCTCCGGCGGGAGGAGGCCCTCCGCTCGCTGCCAGTTGCGCTGATCGAGCACGTCGCCCGGCTTGAGGCCATCGGACGGCGGGGCGCCGCCCGGGGCATCGGCCAGGACGCCGCTCGCGACGAGCAGGATGAGCATCACTACCACCGGAATCAGGACGCGCGTTCGCATGACGATCCCTTCGTTTGCGGGCCCCGAATGGCCCGGCTCTCCTTAGTCGTTCCAAAGACGCGCGACAAGATAGGTGCGGGACGTCTCCCCGATTGCCGGCCCCGTCTCTCCCCGCCTTTCCCGACACCCGGCCGGTGGACGCGGGGTTCGACGCGTTCTTTTCCATTGACCTGCGTCCGCCTGCCGTCGTACGCAGGACGCGGCGCAACCTCGGCGCTCGACACATCACGCCATGCCGACCGGCGAAAGCGATCCGTGATCCCGACGCTCTGCCGCCGTCGGCGCCCACGGCAACCCTGGCTCGCGGTCGCCGTCCTCGCGCTCGCGTCCGTCCCTCCCGCTCGCGTCGCCAGGTCCGAGCTCCGGCCCGGCACCGTGCTGGGCCGCGAGAACTGGGAGGAGGCGAAGGGCCTCCTGCCCGACGAGTTCCTCGAGGCCTACCACCGGGGCGACTTCCGGCACGAGATCCGGAGCTGGGACCCTCCTCGCCTCGGGGACGAGCCGATCTTCGCCGCGGCGCTCAAGGAGAACGAGGGGCGCTACGACCTCGACGCCGAGGGCTCGATCGTCGAGCGCACCACCGGGAAGCCTGCCGGCGAGATCGTGGCCTGGCCGTTTCCGAAGATCGACCCCGCCGATCCCCGGGCGGCGGCCAAGATCGTCTGGAACTACTTCTACACGCTCTACTATGGCGGGAACGGCCACTACCGGGCGGACCTGCTGTGGATCTCCCGCCACGGCCTCGACCGCTCGATCAGCGTCGACGCCTTCTTCAAGCACTACGACGGCCAGCATCCGCGCTTCCGCGAAGCGAACGGCCGCAAGGACCTCCTGTCGCAGACCTTCGCCGAGGTGCTCTCGCCGGCCGACGTCCAGGGCATCCTGTCGCTCACCTGGCGCTATCGTGATCCCCACGCTCGCGACTCGGTGTGGACCTACGTGCCGAGCCTCCGTCGCACCCGTCAGGTCTCTCCCTCGAACCGCTCCGACGGCTTCCTCGGCTCGGATCTCTCGCAGGACGACGGGCCGTACTT
>Ga0209058_1004479_pt1 | contig 11137 bp, 11 predicted proteins | sample GraSoiAngelo_147_FD_185904 | JGI IMG/M metagenome (GOLD analysis project Ga0209058, IMG submission 185904) | Grasslands soil microbial communities from the Angelo Coastal Reserve, California, USA - 14_1009_05_40cm (SPAdes) (version 2) | ecosystem: Environmental > Terrestrial > Soil > Grasslands ... | reverse complement strand
GTGAGATTCTTCACGACCTGGCCTTCGGCCGCGACGATCGTTCGGTCGAGCCGTACGGTGTGCCCAAATCCATCGGGGCGGAGGAGACGTTCGGCGTGGACTGTACAAACCCCGAGCAACTCAAGACAACGCTGCGCTCCCATGCCGAGCGGGTCGCGGCCGAGCTGAGAGAAGGCGGGTTCTCAGCCGGACGCGTTACACTCAAGCTGCGGCTGGCCCCCTTCGAGACGCATACGCGGAGCGTTACCGAGGAGCCGACCCAGGACGGCCTGGAGCTCTACCGTCGCGCGCTGGCGCTCCTCGAACGCGACCGGGTCACCAGGCCGGTACGCCTGATCGGACTCTCGGCGTCGCGACTCGGACCCTCCGGGAAGGGCCAGCTTGACCTCCTCGACCCTGCGGCCCTCCGCCGGGAGCGGCTGGCGCGCGTGGTCGACCGGCTCGCGGCTCGGTTCGGCGAAGGAACCGTCATCCCGGCGGCGCTGTTGCCGGGCCGAAGCGCGGACTGAGCTATAATCCTCGCGATCCGACAGAGGGAGACACACGCATGAAGATCAGGTTGGGGGTATGGCTCCTCGTCGCGTCGCTCCTCGTGGCGGCGCCTGCGCTCGCTCAGAAGGCGCCGGGTGTGACGGACACCGAAGTCGTCATAGGGTTGACGATGCCCCTGTCAGGACCCGCCGCGGCGTGGAGCAACACCGGCGTGGCGATGGAGGCGTGGACGCGGTACATCAACGACCAGGGGGGCATCCACGGCCGGAAGCTCAAGGTCATCATGAAGGACGACGGTTATAATCCCGGCCGGGCTGTCGCGAATCTCGAGGAGATGAAGGACCAGGTGTTCATGAGCGTCGGGCTCCTCGGCTCAGCGATCCTACAGGCCTCGAAGGACAAGGTGGCCGAGTTCAAGCTGCCGACGATCAATCCGTACGGCAACCCCGCGATCTGGGCGAAGCAGTCGAAGGACAAGCTTCGCTACGTGTTCGTCGCCTACACCGACTACGGCGACGAGGGTGACTTCCTGGTGAGTCACTCCGTCAACAAGCTGGGGGCCAGCAAAGTCGCCGTCTTCTATCAGAACGACGAGTACGGCAAGGGTGGCCTCGAGGGCGTGAACCGCGGCCTCAGGAGCCTTGGCGGCAAGGGCTCGCTGGCAACAACCGTCGCTTACGAGCTGACCGACCGTGAGATGGGCACCCACGCCCTCAAGCTGAAGGACTCAGGCGCCGACACCGTGATCCTCTACTCGACGATCACTCACGGCGCGAACGTCGTCAAGGAGATGGCCAAAGTCGGCTATCGCCCGAAGATCGTGTCCTCGTTCCCGCTGGGCGACTATTCCATCATGTACCGGCTCCTCGGCGAACTGTGGGAGGGCGCCCACTTCAACGCGCTGAACGCGGCGGCGGTGGCGGGTGACCCCGCCGCGAAGCCGATCCTCGAAATCCTGACCAAGTACGAGCCCAAGCTGGTCGGGCGGGAGAACACCGCGCTCGCCGGGGCAACGGCCGTCATTCTGGCGGTCGAAGGCCTCAAGAAGGCGGGGCGAAATGTGACGCGCGAGTCGTATGTCGAGGCCATGGAGCAGATCAAGAGCTTCGACTCGATGGGGTTGACACCGGCGATGACCTTCGGGCCGGGCCGTCGCCACGGGCTCAACGCCGTCCGGATGCTGCGAGCCGTGAAGGCGGCGGACAACTCGTACGTCGAGGTCGTGCCGACTCAGATCTTCCAGCCGCACTTCTAGGATTTGTGACCGGCGCGGGTGCGGGGAGCGTCCGCACCCGCGCCGCACCCCATGGGCGACCTGCTCGAGGTCCGGAACCTCTCGCTGAGCTTCGGCGGGATCAAGGCGCTTCAGGACATCGACGTCGCGATCGCCGAGGGCGAGACACGCGCCGTCATCGGCCCCAACGGCTCGGGCAAGACGTCGCTGTTCAACTGCATCACCGGGATCTACCGTCCGACGGCAGGGTCAATCGCCTTCCGGGGCGAGCCGCTCCTCGGCCGGTCGCCGGACGCCGTGACGAAGCATGGGATCGCTCGGACGTTCCAGAACCTCCGCCTCTTCCACAGCATGACCGTCCTCGACAACCTCATGGTCGGACGGCATCTCCATTTTCGAAAGAACTTCCCGGCCGTGGTGCTGCGTCAGCGGGGCGAAGAGATCCGCCATCGGCGCCGGTGCGAAGAGATCGTCGAGTTTCTGAACCTGGAGCCCGTGCGCAAGAGTCGCGTGGCCGATTGCGCCTACGGGGTCCAGAAGCGCGTGGAGCTCGGGCGCGCGCTCGCCACGGAGCCGAAGCTGCTCCTCCTCGACGAGCCGGTCTCCGGGCTCACACAGGAGGAAAAGGAGGAGCTCGCCTACTGGATCCACGAGATCCGCGGGCGCTTCCGGATCGCGATCCTGCTGGTCGAGCACGACCTCCGGGTCGCCTCACGGCTGGCGAGCCGCATGGTCGCGCTCGACCACGGCGTGAAGATCGCCGAGGGAACACCGGCGGAGGTCCAGCGCCATCCCGACGTCGTGAAGGCCTACCTGGGTGAGTAGCCCACCGTACGGACCGGCGAGGGCGGCAGCAAGCGGCGATCGGGCGCCACTATTGAAAATCTCCTCCATCGAGACGCTCTACTTCGACCGGATATACGCGCTGTTCGGCGTGTCGCTCGAGATCGAGGAGGGAGAGATCTTCACGGTCCTCGGGCCTAACGGCGCCGGCAAGACGACGCTGCTCCGGACGATCGCCGGCCTGCTCAAGGATCAGCCGAAGAAGGGGGCGATCGCGTTCGGCGGGCGGCGGATCGACGGCTGGCGGCCGGAGGCGGTCGCGCGGCTCGGTATCGTTTACGTTCCCGAGGATCGGGGCCTCTTCAAGGAGCTGACGGTAGAAGAGAATCTGAGATTGGGGCTCTGGGGGCGACACGACGACAACGTCGCGACGGACCGCGATTTCGTCTACGGCATGTTCCCGATCCTCCGGGAGCGCGCGCGCCAGCAGGCAGAGACCCTCTCCGGCGGCGAGCAGCAGATGTTGGCCCTCGGGCGGGCGATGCTGCGGCGACCGCGCCTGCTGATGCTCGACGAGCCGTCGCTGGGTCTGGCCCCCCGCGTCGCCAGAAACGTGTATGAGGCGCTCGGGATGATCGCGCGGACGGGGACGACCATTCTGCTGGTCGAGCAAAACGCGCGGTTGGCCCTCGGCGTAGCGCGGCGGGGGGCGATCCTCGAATCGGGGCGCGTCGTGCTCGAGGGGACGGCGAAAGAGCTCGGCGACGACGAGAGCGTCCGGGAGGTCTACCTGGGCGTCGGCGGGTCGGAGGCCAGCGCCAAGGGGTGGCGACTCTACCGCAAGAGGAGGAGATGGTGACGGGCGCCACGGTTGGGAGGCTCGCTCGAAGCGTGCCCGCGCTGTTCGTAGAGCAGGCGGAACGGCAAGGCGATAGACTCGCGATCCGCTTCAAGGAGTACGGTATCTGGCGCCGCGTAACGTGGCGGCAATATGGCGAGGAAGTGCGACGGGTCGCGGCCGCGTTGGTGGCCTCCGGGCTCCGCCATCAGGAAAACGTCGCCGTCCTTGCCGAGAACCGGCCGGAGTGGCTCTATTGCCATCTCGGGATCCAGACCGTCGGCGGCGCGACGTGCGGCGTCTACCCGACGTCGAGCCCGGAGCAGATCCGATATCTCTTGAATCACTCCGAGGCACGGATGGTTTTCGTCGAGAACGCGGAACAGCTCGACAAGGTGCTCGCGATCGTCACGGAGACCCGGCTCGAGCGGATCGTGGTCTGGGACGCGAAGGGGCTCTGGGGGTTCAGCGACGAACGGGTCAGCTTTCTCGAGGACTTCCTGAAGCAGGGGCAGACTTTCGTCGAGAAACATCCCGGTGTGGTCGACGAGCGCCTCGCGGCGGTGGGGCCCGAGGACACGGCGATGATCATCTACACGTCCGGGACCACCGGGCCGCCGAAGGGGGCGATGCTGGCGCACCGCGGGATCCTCTGGGTGACCGAGGCCTTTCTGTCTGTGAATCCCGTGGATCAGAACGATGAGGTCGTCTCGTACTTGCCGTTCGCTCACATCTACGAAAATCTAGTGTCGGTATTCGGTCCCCTCCGCACCGGCTACGTCGTGAACTTCGTCGAGAGCCCGGATACGCTCTTCCAGAACCTGCGCGAGATCTCGCCGACTTATTTCGCGAGCGTGCCGAGGATCTGGGAAAAGCTCGCCTCGACCGTCGAGCTCCGTATGGCCGACTCGACGCGGCTCAAGCGCTCGCTGTACCGGCTGGCGGTGGGGATCGGGCGGCGCTACACCCGCGCCCGGCTCGGGCCGGCGGGCGCTTCCTTCTGGCTGGTCCTCGCCTATCGCCTCGCCGCCTGGGCGGCGCTCGCGCCACTCAAGCGACGGCTCGGCTTCGACCGCACCCGCATCGCCGTGTGCGGCGCGGCGCCGGCCTCGCCCGAGCTGTTCGAGTACTACCATGCCCTCGGTGTCCCGCTCGTCGAGGGATACGGGCTGACCGAGTCGACGGGCGTGATCTCTGTCAACCGCGTCGAGCGCCCCCGGGTCGAGACAGTCGGGCAGCCGATCCCCGGCATCGAGGTGGCCCTGGCCGACGACGGCGAGATCCTCACGCGGGGCCCGCATGTCTTCAAGGGCTACTTCAAGGATGCGGAGCTCACCGCGCAGACGGTCGATCCTCAGGGCTGGCTCCACACCGGCGACGTCGGCGCCTGGGAGGACGGATACCTGAAGATCATGGACCGCAAGAAGGACATCATCATCACGGCCGGCGGCAAAAACATCACGCCGGCCTACATCGAGAACAAACTGAAATTCAGCCCGTACATCCAGGACGCCGTGGTCGTCGGCGACACCCGGAAGTACCTCGTGGCGCTCCTCTTGATCGACGAAGACAACGTCACCAAGTACGCCCAGGATCATCGGATCCCGTTCACGACCTTCCAGGACCTCACCCAGACCGCCGAGGTCGTGCGGCTGATCGACCGGGAAGTGGAGGCCGTCAACACGATGCTCTCGCAGGTCGAGACGATCAAGAAGTTCGCGCTCCTGCCGCGACGGTTCTACGCGGAGGAGGGCGATGTGACACCCACCATGAAGGTAAAGCGCCGAGCCCTCGAACAGCGATACGCGGACATGATCCAGGGCCTGTACCGAGACTAGCTCATATGGTAGGGCGAGCCGCAGCCGGAGGCGAGGCGAGTCGGTGGATCTGAGCTCGTGGACTTGATCGAGTCCTATGCGCAGGACCTGCGCTTCGCGCGACGGCGCATCACGCGGACGCTCCTCGGCATTCTGCTGGCGGCCCTCGTTGCCCTGCCGTGGGTCGCCGCCGACCACGTCGTGTTCCTCGGCACGCTGATCGCGCTCTACTCGATCGGGGTAATGGGCCAGAACCTCCTGATCGGCTACACGGGCCAGATCTCGTTCGGGCAGGCCGGGTTTCTTGCGATCGGTGCCTTCGCCTTCGGGCACATGCGCGTCTGGGGCGCGCCGTTTCTGGTGGCCTTGGTCGGGGCCGGCGGCGTCGCGGCCCTGGCCGGCGTGGTCGTCGGCTTCCCGTCGCTCAGGCTCAAGGGGCCATACTTGTCGATCGCGACGCTCGGCTTCGGCGTCGCCGTCTACCAGGTCTTCGTGAACTGGGAGGTGCTCTCGGGCGGGCGTTCGGGTCTCTCGATCACCAGGCTCACGCCCATGCTGGGCCTCACGGGCACGCAGACCGTCTACTACACTTACGTCCTGCTGCTCGCCGTGTTCACGCTCGCGACTTACAACATCGTCTCGTCCTACGTCGGCCGCGCCTTCGTCGCGATTCGTGACTCGGACATCGCCGCGGAGGTCAACGGCGTGAATTTGACACGGTACAAGCTCCTGGCATTCGCGATCTCGTCATTCTACGCGGGTGTCCACGGCGCCCTGTACGCCCAGGTGCTTGGTCACATCGAGCCGCAGATCTTCAACATCGGCGAGTCGCTCACGCTCTTCGTCGCGGTCATCATCGGAGGCGTGGCTTCGATCGAGGGGTCGATCTTGGGCGCCGCCTTTGTCCTGCTCGTTCCCAAGGTCTTTTCGGAGTTTAGGGAAATGGTCCCGATCGTCTACGGTGCGACGATCCTCATCGTGCTCATCTTCGAGCCGCGCGGGCTGTTCGGCCGCTGGCTCAAGGCGCGCCTGTACTTCCAGCTCTGGCCCTTCCGGTGAGACGGCGCACGTAGGATGGAGAAGCTTCTGCAGTACACGCTGACCGGCCTCGCGGCCGGGAGCCTCTATGCGCTCGTGGCCCTCGGCGTCGTGCTGATCTACCGCTCGACACGCGTGCTGAACTTCGCTCACGGCGACATCGCCACGCTCGCCACCTTCGTGGCCTTCTCGCTGCTCACCAACCGTTACTCGTTTCCGGTGGCGCTGGCGTCGAGCCTGCTCGTCGGCGCGGCAGTTGGCGTCGCGTTCTACGTCGGCGTGCTCGCGAAGGCGCAGCGCGAGGGCGCGAATCTTTTAGGCATGGTGATTCTGACGCTGGGGCTCGCGCTGATCATCCAGGGCGCCGTCGTATGGTGGTGGGGCGCCGAGCCCGTCTCTTTGCCTTTTCCCATCTCCGACACCAGGACCTACAAGCTGGGCCCGGTGGTCGTGAGCCAGCTCTCCATCGCGACGATGGCGGCCGGGCTCGTCGGGAGCTTCCTCCTTTACCTCCTCGTTCAGAAGACGCGCCTCGGGCTCGCGATGCGGGCGACGTCGGAGAATGTGATGGCCGCCCAGACCCTGGGGATCCCCACGCGGATGGTGCTGAGCGTTTCCTGGGGGGTCGCATCGGCGCTGGGCGCCGTCGCCGGGATCTTCCTGGCGCCCGCGCTGCTGCTCGACCCGTTCTTCATGCTGGACCCGTTTCTCAAGGGCTTCGCCGCCGCCGTGCTCGGCGGGCTGAACAGCCTGCCGGGCGCGGTGGTGGGCGCGGTCATCCTCGGAGTTGCGGAGAGCCTGACCGGGGCCTACGTGAGCATCCAGTTCAAGAACACCCTCGCGTTCCTGATCATCATCGTGGTCCTACTGCTCAGGCCCGAGGGGCTCCTCGGTAAAGAGTTCAAGGAGCGGGTGTAGCACACGTTTGCCACACGACAGCGAGTCGTTTACACTTCGATGAACAGCCGTTCATTCGCCGAGAGGGGCCCCGATGGATCGTCCTATAGCCTATGACCAGCTTGCGCGGGAGGATCGGTTCGTCAGGATGCGCGCGCGTGAGGTCGCCGAGCTGAAGGTTGCCCAGGGGTTGCCACCGTTCCCCGACCTGTCGAGCCGTGAGTCCATCAAAGAGCGGGTCCACGGGATCATGGTCGGTGAACTGCAGGCGATGGAGGGCGCCGGCCGGACCGTGTGTGACTTCCCGGACGCGCCCTGGGAATTCACGATGGACATGGCGCGGCAGGTCTGGGACGAGTCGCGGCACGTCGAGATCTATCTACGGTTGCTCGAGCACCTCGACGGGTATGCCGGTGAATTCCCCGAGACGACCATCCTCTGGCGCTGCGCCTGCGCTGAGGACGCGGCGGCCCGCGTTGCCGGGGTCAACCGCGGCCTCGAGGGGTTGGCGTGCGACGTCTTCAACCAGCTTGTGCACATCGCGCGAAGGATCGGCGACCCGGTCCTCGAGCGTGCCGTCGACTTCGTTCTGGCCGACGAGATCACCCACGTCCGCATGGGCTCAAAATGGCTGACGAAGCTGACCGAGGGCGATGCCGAGCGGCGGCGGCGGGCGATCGAGTTCCAGGAGAGCATCGACGAGCGTTTCAACCTGGGCGGCGTCCGGCGCGAAGGGGACCATGACGCGGTGTCCATTTCCATCGCGACCGACGTGCGACGGATGGCGGGGTTCACCGAGGAAGAGATCGAGCGTCTGATCAAGACGACCCAGCGATCTCAAGTCTACTGACGCGCGTGCCGCAGCCCCTGGAAGGAACCTTCAGCGCCGATCATTCCGCCCGCCTGCTGCGCAACTACCGGTACGTCGTCGAACGCACGATGCGAGCCCTCGGCGGGTGGATCGCTCTCACGCCCGAGCTCTCCGCAAAACTCCTCATGGGTCGCCACGTTTGGGACCTGGCTCAGCACTGTGACTCCTTCGGTCGCCGCCTTCCCGAGCTGCGTGCCCATGCGCACGTTTCCGAAGCCGCCAACCCGGCCGTGGCTGCCTTCATGGACTGTCTGGAAGAACCGGAGGGACCAGATCAGACCGTGGAGCGGTTGGTCGGCGTCTACTCGGTCCTGAACCCGCACCTTCTGGCGACGTATCGCGACCATCTATCCCGCGCCAACCCGGTCTACGAGCCGCCGACCCGACGAATCCTGGTGCGCTGTATCGACGACGAGGAGCGGCACATCGCGGCCGGCGACACGATCCTGCGCCATCTGGCCGGCGCACCGTCGGCGAAGGAACGCGCGGTATCGCGCCAAAGGCGCCTCGAAGAGTTGCTGGTGGCCGCCGGGGGCGTGACGGGCGAAGGGCTGGCCGCACGTCAGGCGCCTGAGGGCGAGCCGCCCCGGACCGATCCCTCCGACGACGTGGGCGAGTTCATCCGCCTGGAGACGGCCACGACCGCATGGCCGATTCACTCGAGCCTCGGCGACGCCCTCCGGTCGTTCGCGGAGGCGCTCATCGCCGGTGACGAGGAAGCGCTGGGGCGCTGGCTTGCGTCCGGCGTGGTCCTCGGCGCGACGCCCTGGACTCTGATCCGTGGCGCCCGCTACTGCGGACATCGGATCGTCGCGTTCGCGAAGCTTGGCGACCAGCGGCTGGTGAAGACAAGGCTCGATGGCCCCTCGAACTCAGCGGTGGTGCTGGTCCGCTGGGCCTCGGCCCAAGGAGGCTGGCGCGTGGCCGCCCTCGATGTCGTCGCGCGCGACGCCCATCCGGGCTGATCGTCGTTGATCCGCACGGTCCTCGTCGCCAATCGGGGAGAAATCGCTCGCCGGGTGTTCCGCGCCTGCCGTCAGCTCGGGCTCAAGACCGTCGCGGTGTTTTCGGAGGCCGATCGGGGGGCGCTCCACGTGCGTGACGCCGACGAAGCCGTCGCGATCGGAGGCGCGCCAGCGCGCGAGAGCTATCTCAACGCCGAGCGCATTCTCGCAGCGGCGCGCCATTCGCGGGCCGACGCGATCCATCCTGGCTACGGCTTTCTCTCCGAGAACTGGCGGTTTGCCGACGCCGTCCACCAGGCCGGAATTGAGTTCATCGGCCCCCGGCCGGAGGCGATCAGGAAGATGGGCGACAAGATCGAAGCGCGCCGGCTGATGGCGGCTGCCGGGGTCCCCGTGTTGCCTGGCAGCTTCGAGCCCGTGGCGGATGTCGGCGGGGCCGAGGCGGTCGCGCGCGACGTCGGGTTCCCGGTGTTCCTCAAAGCGGCGGCGGGGGGCGGGGGGATCGGCATCGCGCGCGTCGACAAGCCCACGGATCTCGCGGGTGCGTTTGCGATGGCGACTCGCCGCGCTCAGGCAGCGTTCGGCACCGGGGAGCTCTACATCGAGCGTTATCTCGAGCGTCCCCGGCACGTGGAAATCCAGGTGTTCGGAGACAGCTCTGGACAAATCGTGCACCTCTACGAGCGCGAGTGCTCGATCCAGCGCCGCCATCAGAAGCTCGTGGAGGAGTCCCCGGCGCCGAACCTGCCGCCGCCCAGCAAGACGGGGCTCGCGAGCGCGGCGGTGGCCGGCGCCCGCGCGATCGGCTACACGAACGCCGGCACAATGGAGTTCCTTGTAGATGAGGGCGGAGGCTTCTACTTCCTCGAGATGAACGCCCGGCTCCAGGTGGAGCACCCCGTCACGGAGGAAGTGACTGGCCTCGACCTCGTGGTCGCTCAACTCCGCGTCGCGTCCGGAGAGCCGTTGCCGTGGTCTCAGAGTGAGATCGTGCAGCGCCGAGTGGCCATCGAATGCCGCGTGTATGCTGAGGACCCGTCGAAGGGCTTTTTGCCGTCCCCCGGCACGGTGCAGAGACTCGATCTGCCATCCGGAGAAGGGATTCGAATCGAGTCCGGGGTCGAGGCGGGGAGCACGGTCTCCGTGCACTACGACTCGTTGCTCCTTAAGCTGATCGCCCACGGAGCCACGCGACAGGAGGCCCTGGAGCGGATGGTGAACGCCCTCGACCGGTGCGTGGTCGAGGGCCTCCAGACCACCATTCCGTTCCTCCGCCGGGTCGTCGCGAGCGACGAGTTCAAGGCGGGTCGGGTGCACACGCAGCTGCTCGAACAAGGAGCCTTCAATGCTTGAGGAGATCAAGGCGCACATCACCGGGGTCGTGTTTCAGGTCACCACGAAGGCCGGCGACCGCGTTGCGGCCGGCGACGCGGTGATCGTGCTCGAGTCGATGAAGATGGAGATCCCAGTGGAAGCGCCGCGGTCCGGCGCGGTCAAGGAGATCAGGGTCCGGGAGGGACAGACCGTTCAGGAAGGCGACGTCGTCGCCGTGCTGGAGTAGGGAAGGCTCGATGAGCGTCGAGATGACCCGTGGGCTCTACGACTATCACCGCTGGGCCAACCGCCGTCTCTTCGAAGTTGCGACAGCGCTCGGCGAGGATCTCGCGTGCCGCGACGTGGGTCAGCAGTTCAGCTATCCGACCGTCAGGCGGATGTTCGGGCATCTCTACGGAGCAGACCGCGTCTGGTTGTCGCGCTGGACCGGAGGTGCGCTGACGACGATCCCGGGTGCCGAGTTCGTGACGCTCGCCTCGATCCGTGAGCCGTGGGACGACCTCGAGCGGGACCAGCGAGCCTTCATCGAGTCACTGGCGCCGGCCGATCTCGAGCGGGTCATCGAGTACCGAAATATGCATGGCAGACTGCTCAGGGCGCCGCTCTGGCCGCTGCTCCAGCACGTGGCGAACCACGGCACACATCACCGGAGCGAGATCGCCACGATGATGACGATGATCAGCGGCTCGCCGCCGGACACCGGGATCAACACCTACCTGTTGGTGAAGACCAGCCAGCCCTAGCCCGGATCGCCCCTGGTCAGGACCAGACGAAGAAGAAGAGGGCCCTTCGAGGCCCCCCGGCCGCCGCGGTGCCGGGGCCTCTCCGAGCGTGGGGGGCTTGGGGGGCCCTTCGAGGCCCTCCAAC
>Ga0209058_1004476_pt1 | contig 11142 bp, 9 predicted proteins | sample GraSoiAngelo_147_FD_185904 | JGI IMG/M metagenome (GOLD analysis project Ga0209058, IMG submission 185904) | Grasslands soil microbial communities from the Angelo Coastal Reserve, California, USA - 14_1009_05_40cm (SPAdes) (version 2) | ecosystem: Environmental > Terrestrial > Soil > Grasslands ... | reverse complement strand
GATCAGGCGGGCGCCTTCGGGTTCGTCCTGGAGGCTGGCCGCGTAGACCTCGACGTCAGCCGAGTTGAAGCGCCGGTGCCCGCCGGGGGTGATCAGGGCCGGACGCAGCAGGCCCCGGGCCACCGCGCGCGCCACCGTCGCCTGGCTCACGCCGAGGCGGGCTGCCACATCCCTCGAACTGATCAATCTCTGCAAGGCGTTGTGCTGGGACTAACGGACTCATACCAAAAAGCAGTCGCGGTTTCGTCAGGCTATCGAAGTTGGGGCTTGGGATCTCAAGAGTGGGGCAGGCACCTTGTCGTTGAAATCATGCAGAGATACACAGACGGGTTCGGCGGTTTCGTGCCAAACTTTTCACTGCGCGACAGGCGCGCGGGCCTTCAGAAAGGAACAGCGACCTCATTTTCAGTTAGACCTCACCCCCCGCAGCCAAGCTCGGTGCCGGTGTCGAGAAATCGCCCGGCCCGAGCCTTTTTTATGGGGATTTGAGGGCCTCGCGAAGGGAGTCCCGCCAGGGCCGCAGGCGACGGAAGCGGGTCGACGCAAGGCAGCCATTCCGCGGCCGCGGGGCAGCGTGGTGCGCCGGCGTGGGTATCGATTCGACGGCCTTTTCGACACCGCTCTCGGCCAGGACCGCGCGCGCCAGCTCGTCCCAGGCGCAGCACCCTTCGGCGACGGCGTGGACGATGCCCGCCGTCCCCTCCGCCGCCAGCTCGACGGCCGCTGCGGCCAGGTCTCTGGCGTAGGTCGGGTTGACACGCTGGTCGGAGACGACGCGCAGCGGGGCGCCCTCGCGCGCCAGCTCGAGGATGCGCGCCGGAAAGCCCCTCGCCCCGCCGAAGACCGCCGCCGTGCGCACGACGAGCACGTGTGCGCCTGCCTCCAGGATGAGGCGCTCGCCCTCGAGCTTCGAGGCCCCATAGACGGACAGCGGCGCCGGCTCGTCCGCCTCGACGTACGGCTCGTCGTGCTTGCCGTCGAAGACGAAGTTCGTCGAGAAATGGACCAAGGCGGCGCCGTGCCGCCGGCACGCGACGGCGACGTTGCGCGGTCCCTGCGCGTTGACGGCGAAAGCCTCCTCGCGCGCGACCTCCGCCCGGTCGACGGCGTTGTAGGCGGCGCAGTTGAACACGACCTCGGGCTTGCGAAGCGCGATCAACTCAGCGACCGCGTCTGCGTCGGTGATGGAGAGGTCGTCGTGAAGAACGCCTGTATCCGGCCCGAGCAGACGCACCATCTCCGCGCCCAGCTGTCCCCCCGCGCCCAGCACGAGGGCCCTCACATCGATTCGGTCAGCTTTTCCGGCTGCGGCGCCGTGCCATCCTCCCTGTCTGGCTCGGCGATGCCTGCCTGCCGCCGCAGCAGCGCGGTGATCTCCGGCTCCTCGACTGGTCCCCCCAACAGGAAACCCTGCGCCGCGTCGCAGCCCGCCTCGACAAGAACGGCCTCGGCCACGCGGTCCTGCAGGCCCTCCGCGACCACGCGCAGGCCGAGGTTGTGGCCCAGCCCGACGGCCGAGCGCACGATCGCACCCGAGTCGGGGTCGGACGCCAGCGCCGAGACGAAGGAGCGGTCGATCTTGATCTCGTTGACCGGCAAGCGCATCAGATAAAGGAGAGAGGAGTAGCCGGTGCCGAAGTCGTCCAGCGAGATGCGTACGCCGATCTCGTGCAGCCGGTGGAGAGCCTTCGCCGCGGCCGCGGCCATCGCCACGCCCTCGGTGATCTCGAGCGTCAGCCGGCTCGGCTCGACTTTGAAGTTGCCCAGCGCGCGGGCGACCATCTCCTCAAGCGAGTGGTCCTCGATGTTGCGCGGGGAGACGTTGATGGACACCGAGACGTCGATGCCCTCGGCGAGCCACTTGCACAGCTGCTCGAGCGCGGAGTCGATGACCCAGGCGGTAAGAGGATGGATGATGCCCGTCTCCTCCGCCATCGGGATGAAGCGGTCGGGCGGCATCAGGCCTTCGCGGGGGTGGTTCCAGCGCAGCAGCGCCTCGACCGCGCTGACGGCGCCGGTCGCGACGGTGACCTGCGGCTGGTAGTGCAGCACGAGCTCGCCCTGCGGGATGGCGCGCCGCAGCTCGCCCGCCAGACCTGAGCGGCGCAGCGTCTGCGCCTCATGCTCCGGCTGATAGAGCGCGAAGCCGCCGCCCGACTTCTTGGCGACGTACATCGCGACGTCGGCGCGACGCAGCAGCGTGCTCGGGTCATCCCCGTGCACCGGGTACATCGCGATCCCGATGGAGGCGCCCGTCTCGACCATCTGGTCGCCGATGGCGAACGGTCCCTCCAGGGAGGCGAGGATCTTCTTGGCCGTCGCGGTCACATCCTCGGGATGGCGCGCGTCCGTGCTCAGCACCGCGAACTCGTCGCCGCCGAGGCGGGCGATGGTGTCGGTCGCGCGCAGCACTCCGCGCAACCGAGCCGTCACCTCCTGCAGCAGGCTGTCACCGCGGTCATGCCCGAGCGCGTCGTTGATGTCCTTGAAGCGATCGAGGTCGAGGAGGAGGACGCCGAACATCTTCTGGTTGCGCCGCGCCGCAAGCAGGGTCTGGCGCAGGCGGTCGCCGAACAGACTCCGGTTGGGCAGGCCGGTCAGCGCGTCGTGCAGCGCCTGGTACTCGAGCGCGTCGGTGTGCGCCTTGCGGTCGGAGATGTCGCGCAGGGTGGCGATGAAGAGGTGGCGCGGCCCGATCTGCATCGAGCTGACCACGAACTCGAGCGGAAAGAGGCTGCCGTTCTTGCGCTTGCCCATCGTCTCGTGGGCGCCGCTGACAGGGACGTCGACCGACAGCCGGCGCTGGAGGTAGCTGTCGAAGGCGGCGCGATGCGTGGTGGCGATCAGGATGCTCGCCGACTCACCCATCAGCTCCTGCTCGGTGTAGCCAAACAGCTTGCTCACCGCGGGGTTCGCGGACTCGATGATCCCCGACTGATCGATGGTCGCGAGCCCGTCGGAAACGTTGTCGAGCACGGAGCGCATGCGCTTCTCGCTCTCCTGCAGCGCGACCTCGGCGCGCTTGCGCTCGACGAACTCGCCGATCTGCGAGCCGACGTCGTTCATGACGGCGACCAGTCCCTCGTCGAGCCCGCGCGCCGCCCACGTGTAGAGGGAGATCATGCCGCCGACACGCCGACCGCTGCGGACTGGAAAGCCGACGATCCCGTGCAGTCCCGCCGCGACCGCGGCCGCGGCCCGCGGCGACGCCTCGTCGCCGAAGTCCGGCATCGCGATCGGCTTCCCCGCCTCCCAGACGCGACCGGCCAGGCCCTCGCCCCGACGGTACGTGTGGCCGGCGGCGGTGGCCTCGAACGACGAGGTGTCGCGGCCGGGGCGCTTCCACGAGACGACGAACGACATCGCCTCACGCGCCAGATCGACCTCCCAGTACTCGGCGAGCTCCCAGTCGAGGGAGCGGCAAAGTCCCTCGAGCACTCCGGGCGCGGCCTTCTCCCAGCCCGGCGACGTCACGAGCGCCTGCGTGACTGCGAAGCGGGCGGCCTGCAGAACCTCGGCACGCTTGCGGTCGCGGATGTCCACGGCCACGGTCTGGAAGTAGCTCGGCCGCTCCTCAGCGCCGCGGACGAGGCGCATCGTGAGGTCGACCCATACGTGCTCGCCGTCTTTCCGGGTGTAGCGCATCTCTATGCGCCGTCCCTCCTCCTCGCCGGCGAGCATGGAGTGCATCGCGTCCTGCAGCCCCGCCGCGTCGTCGGGGTGCGTGATGTCGACCAGGGACAGCGTGCGCAGCTCGGCTTCGCTGTATCCGACCATGTCGGAGAACGCCGAGTTGACCGTGGTGATGTGACTGTCCAGGCTCGCGAAGGCCATCCCTGCCTGCGCCTGCTGGAACAGGGTGCGGAAGCGCGTCTCGGTCTCCCGCTCGGCCGCCTCGGCGCGGAGCTTTTCGGTGACGTCGTTGACGAGCGTCAGCAGCTGGTCGCGGCGGGTCGAAACGCGGTGGATCGCCACCTCGACGTCGACGCGGCGGCCGCTCTTGGTGATGATCCCCGACACATAGCGCGCGGGCACATCGGCCCCGGAGAGCCGGCGAGTGAGGTTGCCCGCGAGCCGCTCGCGGTCCTCCTCAGGGGCGAGGGCGATGAGCGTCGGCATCGCCATCAGCTCCTCGCGCGTGTAGCCGGTCAGGTTCACATAGGAGTCGTTGCCGGCGATGAAGCGCCCGTTCTCGGTCACGACCAGGCCCTCGCCGAGGTCGCTCAGGGTGGCGAGCAGCGAGCTCTGCCTCTCGACCTGGGCGCCAAGCTCCCGATCCACGGACCTCGTCGTGAGGTAGGCGAGCATGCCCAGGCCGACGAGGACGAGGGTCCAGAGGGTGACGGCGCTCAAGGACACCATCAGCTGGGTGACGGCGTAGATCCACAGCGCGCCAAGGCCGAGGACGGCGACGCCGAACACGTAGCCAAACCGGCGCGAATGCAGGCCGGCCTCGAAGTAGAGGAACACGGTGGCGAAGCTGACCGCAGCCAGCGGGGGCAGGTCGTCGCCCAACCAGGGGCCGGCCATGCCGAGGATCAGGTCGGTGAGGACGGCCGCCAGGACCATGATCGGCAGCTGGACGAACAGCATGGTTGACCACCGAGAGGACTTGATCGCCAGGCAAACGCCCGCAAAGACGACGCCGACGCCGATCAAGACCGCCTCGGCGCGGAGGACGTCGACCGGCGGATGGGCCGTCCAGATCCGGAACGAGACGGCCGCGATGATGGCGGCGATCGCCAGGCCGCTGACCACGGGCAGGCTCCAGGGACGCGCCGGCCGGGGGACGGCCGTGTCCCCCCAGGCGGCGCCGAACAAAGGATCGGCGGTGGAGGTCGGGAACGCGCTCAGCTGTTTGTCCAACTGGCGGCAACGATAGCGTTCGGGACCCGAATTTGAACTCGGGTCGAACAGCCGTTACTTGCTGGTCTTCGCCTGCGGTCTCTGGGGGACGGTCCGCTTCAGGGGCGGCCGGCGGCCGGCGTGGAGGGGGTTCACCTTCTCCCCGTCGCCGTCCTTCAGCCGGCCCCGGCCGGCGGTGGCGTGGAGGGTGCGGAGCTTGGCCAGGCGCTCCTTCTTGGCCGCCAGGGCGGTCTTAAGGGCGTCCGCAAGCTGGGTGTCGTTCATGGGGACCACCCGGAGGCGGGCTTCCAGCTCCAGGACTTCGACTTCAGCTCGGGTGAGTTCTAGATCGATGGTTTTGGACACTACATCCCTCTTCAATACGGATCAAAGCTACTGAACCTGATAACTACCCCGCAAGTGGCCGGGTTATGCCTTAACCCGCGACGGTGATGCTGGCGTCGGCGCCGCAGGAGGCGCCGGCGCCGCAGGGATCGCTGCTCGTGAGCCGCACGGCCAGCGTGCCGAACGTGAACGGGTAGTTGGCCTGATAGGTCAGGGTCACGGTGGCCTGTCCAGGTCCGTAGCTGACGGCGAAGGACGGCTGTGGGCATGGGATCGCGGCTACCGAACCGCATTTCAGATCGCCGGTCCACGAGGTTGGCGCCAGGGTTACCTGCTGGCCGGGCGTTCCGCCTGAGTACGCAAGCGCGACGGTGCACTTCCCAGGCGACAGGCGGGTGCTCTGACAGGTGCCGCCCTTGAGCGTGATGTGCGGGTACATCCAGAACGTCGGCGAGACCGTCGACGTCGCCCCCAGGGCGTCCGTCACCTGGACGCTGAACTGCAGGTACCCCGTGAGCCCGGTGAACGTGCCCGTCAAGGAAAGCGTGGACAGCCTCGTCCCCGCGGGCAGCTGGCCGGCGGTGACCCTGTACGTATAAGGCGCCACTCCCCCGCTAATCGCGCCGAAGATCCCGCACACGTTCACGCATCCCAGCTCGACGACGCAGTGCTTCGCGCACGGCGGAAGCAGCGAGGCGTTCAGAGGCGGGGCGACGTCGATGACGCCCGGGATCGTCGCCTTGCTGTCCCCGGAGTCGGCGGCCTGGATCGTGAACCCGTACTTTCCGGCGGTCGTCGGCTCACCCGAGACGGTCCCGTCGTCGCTCAGAGACAGGCCCGGCGGGAGGACCCCGGCTGTGACGGTCCAGTGGTACGGCTTGACGCCGCCGTCGGCGGTGAAGGAGACCGACGTGTAGTTGATCCCAACCTCGCCCACGTGGAAGCCTGGACCGGACGTCGCGAACGGCGTGGTCGGCGTCGGCGACGGGGATGGCGTCGGCGACTGCACCGAGGCGACGTTCTGACCCTGGTTCGGCGGGGCGCACGCGGCCAGAGGCAACAAAAAAGCCGCCGCGGCGGCCAACCACTTTCCCTCTACGTAGACGGCGCGCACCGAATTCGGTGCGAAGTCTATGGCCAGCCCGGCGAAATTCAGCTAGTCAAGCGAAATCGCGTCGCGCAGCTTGTCGAAAAAGCCCCTCGACACCTTCTCCGGCTTGCCCGTCAGCCCGCCGACCTTGCGCAGCATCGCCTTCTGCTCAGGGTTCAGGTCTTTCGGTACGACCAGCTGCACGACCACGTACTGGTCCCCGCGCCGCCCGCTGCGCACGTCGGGCATGCCCCGACCGGCCAGCCGGAACGACTGTCCGTGCTGGGTCCCGGCCGGGATGGCGATCTCCACCGGGCCCTCTATGGTCGGGATCTCGATGTGGTCGCCCAGCGCCGCCTGGACGATGTTGACCCGCAGCTCGTAGACGATGTCCTGCTCGTGGCGTGCCAGCTGCGGGTGCGGCTTGACGCGCAGGACGACGTAAAGGTCGCCCGGCTGGCCGCCGCGCACCCCGGCCTCGCCCTCGCCGCTGATCCGGATCTGCGAGCCCGTGTCGACGCCGGCGGGGATGTTCACCGCGAGCTTCTTCGCCCGCTGCACACGGCCATGGCCGCGGCAAACCGAGCACGGGTTCTTCAAGATCCGGCCGGCGCCGCCGCACGTCGGGCAGGTCGTCCTGGTCACCACCTGGCCGAAGAACGACTGCGCCGCGCGCCGGATCTCGCCCGAGCCGCCGCACCCCGGACACGTCTCCTGCCCGGTGCCCGGCTCGGCGCCGCTTCCCGAGCAGCGTTCGCACGCGGCCAGACGCGCGACCTCGATCTCCTTCTCGACGCCGGTGAAAGACTCCTCGAAGGTGATGGTCAGGTCGAAGCGCAGGTCGTCGCCGCGGTTGGAGCGCTCGCGCCGCGAGCGGGTGCCGAACCCGCCGCCGAAGAAGGTGTCGAAGATGTCGGCGAAAGGCATGTCCGAGAAGTCGACCGCCGGGCCGCCGGCGCCCACCGCCGAATGGCCGAACAGGTCGTAGCTGCGCCGCCGCTGGGGGTCGGAAAGCACGGCGTACGCCTCGCTCGCCTCCTTGAACCGGGCGGCTGCGACGGCGTCGTCGGGGTTGCGGTCGGGATGGGAGTCCATGGCGATCTTGCGGAACGCCCGCTTCAGCTCCTCCGGCGAGGCCAGGCGGCCGACGCCGAGCACCTCGTAGTAGTCGCGCTTGACCGCCACTATCGGTTGGTCAGGATTCTTGCGTTTCTGCCGGCAGCGCGGGACGCCGCGAGACCTTGACCAGCGCCGGCCGCACGACACGGTCGCGAACCCGGTAGCCGCGGCGCAGCTCGGAGACGACGGTGTCCTCGGGATGCTCGGCCGACTCCTCGTGGCCGACCGCCTCGTGGAGCTTGGGATCGAACCGGGCGCCGACCGCGTCTATCGGCTGCAGGCCGTGGGTGCCAAGCGCCTCCTCCAGCTTGCGCACGCTCAGCTCGAGACCTTTGATCCAGGACTCGTCGACGTCGCGAGGCTGATGCTCGAGCACGCTCTGGAGGTCGTCGAGCACGGGGAGCAGGCGGTGGATCAGCTCCGCGGACGCGTGCTGCATCGTGTCGAGCTGCTCCTGGCGCATCCGCTTTTTGTAGTTGTCGAAGTCGGCGGCCAGGCGCAGGTACTTCTCCCTGGTCTCGGCCAGCTGGGATTCGAGCTCGGCGATCTTGCCCTCGTAGAGGCCAAGACGAGCCTCGAACTCCTCGGGCTCGTGCGGATGCTTGCGGGTTGTCATCGGTCTCTAGATACCGCGCGCGTCTGCCCGATCAAACCCCGAGGGCTGCCATGCGGTCGCTGGCCGAGCGCGCCACGGCCTGCAGGCGAGCCACGGTCTGGCTGTAAGCCATGCGCGTCGGCCCGATCACTCCGAGCACGCCCTTCAGCCGGTCGGAGGGACCGTAGGTCGTCAGCACCACCGCGCACCCCTGCAGCTGGCTCGAGGCGTTCTCCGAGCCGATCACGATCTGGAGATCGGAGTTGCCGATCAGCTGGCGGAGCAGCACCGTCAGGTAGCGAGTCTCCTCCAGCACCTCGAGCACCTGGTGGACGCGCGACGACTCCGCGAACTCCGGCTGGCGCAGCAGGTTGCGCACGCCGTCATGGACGACGAGGTTGTCGGAGCCCTTCTCGTAGACGTCGAGGACCGCGATGACGCGGCCGAGCAGCTCCTTCTCGAGGCCAAGCGGCGCCGACTCGTAGCGGCGGCGCGCCTCGTCGCTGGCGCGGCCGCTCAGCGCGGCGTTCAGGCGCGCGGCGAGACGTGTGAGCAGGGCCTGGGTGGCGCCCTCGGAGGTCTCGACCACCTGCTGGCGGAGCAGGTTGCCCTCGAGCAGGAGGATGAGCAGCACCTCCTTCGGCTCCAGGGACACGAGGTCGACGTGCTTGATCCGCGCCAGCGAGCCCTGGGGCGCGCTCGCGACGGATGCGTTCTGGGTCACCGCGGCCAGGGTCATCGCCACCCGCTCGACCATCCCCTGCTCGTCCGCGGGGGCGGTGTTCAGCTCGTCGTGGATGTAGGCCCTGACCCGTTCGGGGATCGGCTCGAGGTCCATCAGGAAGTCGACGAAGTAGCGGTAGCCGGAGTCGGTCGGCACCCGGCCGGCCGAGGTGTGCGGCTGGGTCAGGTAGCCAAGGTCGGCGAGGTCGGCGAGCTCGCTCCGGATCGTGGCCGACGACAGGTTGACGAAGTAGCGGCTCTGCAGCGCCTGGGATCCGACCGGCACCGCGCTGGTCGTGAACTCATGCACGACCGCCCGCAGGATCGCCTGCTTTCTGCTCTCCATCTCCTTGGTCAGCACTCTACCGGGGAGAGTGCTAATCAGAGTCTAGCTGTCGGGATCGTTTCGGCCTTTCGGTCACAGCACGGCCAAAGCGATCTGGTTGTGCAGGTCGAGGCCCCGGCGCGTCGGGACGATGCGGCCGGAGCGCCGCTCGACCAACCCCGCCCGCACCAGGCGCGACAGCTCGGCGTCAAACCCGGCCGGGGCGGTCATGCCGTCGGCGGTCCGGAGTCCGAGCATCAGCGACTCTGCCACGGCCTTGCGCGGCTCCAACTCCTCCCCGTCGGCTCTCGGCGAGGGTGTGGCGGCGATGTACTCGCGCGGCCGAGCGACGTTCCACCAGCGCCACGCCCCTGTCCCGTCGGTCGCGTACGAGTGCGCGCCGGCGCCGGCGCCGTAGACCGGCCGGCAGCGCCAGTACGCCTGGTTGTGCCGAGACTCGAACCCAGGCCGCGACCAGTTGGACACCTCGTAGCGACGAAAGCCGGCCGCCTCGAGCTCCACGCAGGCCGCGTCGAGCTGGTCCCACTGCAGGTCGCTGTCGACCTCGGGCACGCGACCTTCGGCGCGACGCCGGTGCAGGAGGGTGCCCTCCTCGAAGGACAGGCAGTACGTGGATACGTGGTCCGGGCCGAGCGCGATCGCGCGGCGCAGAGTCTCGATCCACGCGGCCATGTCCTGGTAGGGGACGGCGTAGATGAGGTCCACGCTGATGTTCGCCACGCCCATCGCCCGGGCGAGACGGAAGGCGCGCGTGGCCTGGGCCGCGTCGGTCTTGCGCTCGAGCACGGCGAGCGCGCGAGGATCGAAACCCTGTACGCCCAGGCTCAGGCGGTTGACGCCGCCTTCTAGCCACGCCTCGATTCGCGCCTCGTCGGTGCTCGCCGGGTTGGCCTCGAGGGTCACCTCGGCGTCCGTCGCGACGTTTAGCTCGCGCCGAATGAAGCCGAGCAGTCGCGCGATCAGGTGAGGCGGCAGAAGGCTGGGCGTACCTCCGCCGAGGTAGACGGTCTCCAGCTCCTGGAACGTGTAGCGCTCGCGGGCGAAGCCAAGCTCGCGCTCGAGGGCGTCGACGTAGTCCGGCATCAGGCGGTCCATGCCGGCGTAGGCATTGAAGTCGCAGTACCCACACTTGTGCTTGCAGAAGGGGATGTGGACGTAGAGGTGGCGGAATGGGTGAAGAGAAAGCTCAGACACCTTTGATCGTGTAGCGCTGCCCGCGCGCCACCTCCAGCTCACGTCGCAGCTGCTCGATCGCCTCCCGCTCGTTGGGCACCAGCCCGCGGATGCGCATCGCCATCCGGTCCTCGACGCGCGAGATCTGCCGCCCGATCTGCTCCACGTTCGCGTTCTGCGTCCGGTACCGCTCGCGCTTGCGCCAGAGCCGCGCGTGCTCGTCGCGCAGGTCGGCGACGGAGCGCCGCACCTGGCAGTCGAGGCACAGGCCGTTCTTCGTCTGGGAGCTCACCACCTGCTTGCCGCAGTCGCGGCAGAAGACCAGAAGCGTGCTCATTTGAGGTCGATCACCGTCGCCTTACTCAGTTCCCGCAACCGCGCGGGTTCAATCTCGAAGACGGAGTCGGGGCGTCCCGCGGCCGCCCACACCACCGCGTAGGCCAGCAGGTCGCGGTCCATGAACACGGGCACATCTGTGGCGTGGCCGAAGGGCGGGACGCCGCCGATCGAGTAGCCGGTAGCGGTTCGCGCGGTCTCGGCGTCGGCCTTCGCCACCGGCTCCCCCGCGACCGCGCCCAGCCGCCGCTCGTCGAGCCTGTTGGCCCCGCTGACCAGCGCCACCACCGGACCGCCCCCGGCGACGAAGACCAGGGACTTCACGATCTGGCCGAGCTCGCAGCCCACCGCGCGCGCGGCCTCGACGGCGGTCCGGGTGCCGTCCGGAAACGTCCTCACGTGCACGCCCAGATCGGCCGTCGCGAGCCAGTCTTCGAAGCGGTGCATTTCAAGAAACGATAGGTAGTCTGTACGGCCATGCTCGACTCGCCAAGCCGCGTCGTCGTCACCGGCGCGGCCGGGTTCATCGGCTCCCACCTCTGCGAGCGCCTGCTCGCCGACGGTCACCAG
>Ga0209058_1004473_pt1 | contig 11149 bp, 15 predicted proteins | sample GraSoiAngelo_147_FD_185904 | JGI IMG/M metagenome (GOLD analysis project Ga0209058, IMG submission 185904) | Grasslands soil microbial communities from the Angelo Coastal Reserve, California, USA - 14_1009_05_40cm (SPAdes) (version 2) | ecosystem: Environmental > Terrestrial > Soil > Grasslands ... | reverse complement strand
CGTCCTTCGGGGAACTGATCCCGGACCGCCAAGCAGTCTCGCCGGCTGCTCATGTCCACCGTTCCGAATTGACTCGCCAACTTGGCCGGATTCTGGAGACGCTGACCCCGCGAGAGCAAATGGTCATCCGGTTACGGTTCGGCATCGGGCAGGACGAACCCTACACGCTCGAGCAGGTCGGACAAAACCTCTCCGTCACGCGCGAGCGCATCCGCCAGATCGAGGCCAAGGCTCTCAAGAAACTGAAGACCCCTGCAATTAAGCAGATGTTTGCCGAAATTAAGTAAGCACGCCATCGCTCGCCTGTTTCATTTCCAGAAACCTCCGGTCTCTTTTGACTTGGCTCCAGTTGTGAGACAATGGGGCCAGAGTCATCACAGAGCCTTTCCGCATCAGCAAACGGACGGGTGAACCCATGGTGTTTCAGAAGAGTGCCAGGACAGTGATGCTCGTCATGGTCTGCATGGGCACGAGCTTCTCGCTGCCAGATCGCGTACGCTCCGACGACACCACCCAGTCGGTATCGCCCAAGCAGATGACGATCCCTGCGGTCGTTGCGTCGGTCAGACCCTCCGTGGTCTCGATTTTAACTCGCGGGGTTTCACCCGCTCCGTTTCAACATCCCTCGCCGTCCGGCTCCGGTTCCGGTTTGATCATTGATGAAAAGGGCTACATCCTGACGAACAATCATTTGGTCGAGGGCACCAAGAGCCTGGTCGTGGGACTCCCGTCCGGAAGATTGACCCCGGGACGTGTGGTCGGCCGTGATTTTCTCCTGGACCTCGCCCTCATCAAGATTGAGGCGAAGGACCTCGTCGCAGCCCGTCTGGGTCAGTCCTCGACCCTGGAGATCGGCGAGACGGTGGTCGCCATCGGCAATCCATTCGCTCTGAAAGGCGGCTCAACGGTGACCGTGGGGGTCGTCAGCGCGCTGGATCGATCGATTCTGGCTCCGAACGGGGAGACACTCTATGACCTAATTCAGACGGACGCGGCGATCAATCCCGGCAACAGCGGCGGCCCCCTGGTGGACTTGTCCGGGCGCGTCGTGGGGGTCAATGTGGCCATCGCCCCGTCCGCGCAAGCCATCAGCTATGCGATTTCCATCGACGCGGCTTATGCCAAGATTCAATCGATGCTGGTGCGCGGGTCGGTGCTCAGACCGGAGCTGGGATTTACCCCGGTCACGGTGACCCCCAGTATCGTGGCCAGCTTCAATCTTGACGTGGACCGAGGCATCCTGGCCGTTCAGGTGGACCCCCTGAGAGCAGCGGCCCAGGCAGGCCTTCAAGTTGGCGATGTCATCACCGCCGTTGATGACACGCAAATCTACAACCTGGGCGATTTCTGGCACGCCTTCCTCCGATCAGACGAACAGGCGCCTGCGAAGCTGACCGTCTATGGAAAGAACGGTCAGTACATTGCCTCACTCCCTCGCACCTCGCTCTCGCACGCTTCCCGTTGACCTTTGCCCTCCCCGACTGAAAGAATCAACCGGGACCGGTGATTCACGTTGCTGGCTTCACCAACCTGGTCCGTGGTAGGCTCGTGGCCCGAGATTGGTGGTTGGGAGTACAACTGCGAATGAATATCGTGACCCGTCCCGGCGCTCTCATGAGCTTCGACCGTCTTCCCTACGAAGAAGCCTGGGAGCTGCAGCGCGCATTGGTTGAAGAGAGGGTTGCGGATCGTCGTCCTGACACGCTGGTCCTGCTCGAACACGAGCCGGTCTTCACGATAGGGCGGAGCGGCCAGCCAGCTCATTGGAAGGACGACGAGAAGAGCCTGCAGGCTGCCGGCTACCCCGTGTATCATGTGGAACGTGGAGGATCCGTGACCTATCACGGACCAGGCCAGATCGTCGGGTATCCGATCCTCCGTCTCAGTCATTTTTCCACGGGACCCAAGGGGTACATGCAACTACTGGAAGAAGTCTTGATCCGGACGCTGGCGGATTGGGGGATCACAGGCCGGCGTACCGACAAGCTGCCGGGAGTGTGGGTCGGCGAGGAGATCAAGGAGAAAATCGCCGCGATGGGAGTGCGGATTGCCGGAGGCGTCACGATGCACGGCTTCGCGTTGAATGTGAACGTGGATTTAGCACCGTTCCGTCGTATTGTCCCCTGCGGGATCGCCGGATGCCGAGTGACGTCGATGCAGGCCGTTCTCGACAGACCCCTTGACGTCTCCATGGTCCGTCGGCGGATCGCGGAGATGTTTGCACAAGTTTTTGGGCTGGTATGGACCATCTGGGTTCCTCGCCGTACCGCCGATTCAGCTCCAGTAGGGCCCGAGCATGCCGCGAACAGCAGTCGTGGCCTAGTCGAACAATCCACACCAACGAGGGGATGACAGGTACGGGGTGCCCGCAAAGGGAACGACGAAGGGATACGTATGAGCGACGACATGAACGAACTGGATACTCCCACGTTTCGACTCGCGGTCGCGCAGTTCGACCAAGCGGCCGAACGGATGAATCTGGATCCGAACCTTCGGCAGCGACTGAAGATCCCGGAACGTTCGTTGATCGTCAGCGTTCCCGTCCGGATGGACAACGGCACCGTCAAGGTCTTCATGGGGTACCGTGTTCAGCACGATTCATCCAGAGGGCCCTCCAAAGGTGGAATCCGTTACCATCCTGACGTCAACCTCGGGGAAGTAGCCGCTCTGGCCATGTGGATGACCTGGAAGTGCGCGCTGGTCGGGCTGCCTTACGGCGGGGCGAAGGGCGGGGTTCGAGTTGCTCCAGAGCAGCTTTCTCGTGCCGAACTCCAGCGGTTGACCCGTCGCTATGCGTCAGACATCCTTCCGTTCATCGGGCCGGATAAGGACGTTCCCGCACCTGATGTGGGGACCAACCCGCAGGTGATGGCCTGGATCATGGACACTTACAGCCAACAGGTGGGCTATCCCGTGCCGGGCGTGGTGACGGGTAAACCCCTGTCCATCGGCGGCAGCCTCGGGCGCGATGAGGCCACAGGCCGTGGCGTGGTTTATGTGACGCTGGAGGCGATGCGGCACCTCGGCCTGGAGGTTGAAAAGGCATCGGTCGTCATCCAGGGATTTGGGAATGTCGGCTCCCACACGGCGAGGATCATGCAGGAATACGGCCTTCGAGTCATCGCTGTCAGCGACAAGTCGGGAGGACTCTACAATCCGAAGGGGTTGGACATCCCCGAATTGCTCAAACGATATCGCGCGGACGGCCACCGGACGTTCCGTGATATCAAAATGGGGGACTGGATCACCAACGAAGAGTTGCTGGCGTTAGACTGCACGGTGCTGGTGCCTGCCGCACTCTCCGAGCAAATCTCGCACAAGAACGCCGATCAGGTACGGTGCAGGATTTTGGCCGAGGGTGCGAACGGACCGACGACACTGGAGGCGGATCAAATCCTGACCGAAAAAGGTATCTTCATTATTCCGGATATCCTGGCCAATTCAGGAGGGGTGATTGTGTCCTACTTTGAGTGGGTCCAAGACGCGCAACGTTTCTTCTGGAAGGCCAAGGACATTCAGGACCGGCTGCAGGAGATCATCACGGCGGCCTTCCATCGGACCTTGCAATTCTCGATGGCTCAACGAGCCACCATGCGGATGGCGGCGCTCATGAGCGGCATTGACAAAGTGGCTCAGGCGCACCTGGCTCGCGGGCTGTATCCGTAAACCGTAAGGGGTAAGGTGTAAGGGGTGAGGAGGATTTGGGGGCTCTTTACGCTTCACGTTTCTCCCCGAAAGCGTGGTTCATGAAGTATGTACTGGGCGCGATCGCAGGGATCTGGATGGCTGACGGAGTCTCGCTCCTCGTCGCCCCACGGCTGGTGATCAGCCAAGTGCGGGATGTGTTGGCGCTCTCACCGGCGATGCTCCGGTGGGAAGGTATCGCCGTCTGTCTGGGCGTCCTCTTGCTGATCGGGACCCAGGGGCTTCCCTACCAGCCCCTTTGGACCATCACTGGCACTGCGATGATCCTCAAAGGCATGTTCCTCGCCGCAGGACCTGATCGGTGGCGACACCCCTTGTTGGACTGGTGCCTGGGTAGGGAGGACGTGGATTACCGCTTCTGGGGTCTGGGGCTCTGCGCCCTGGCGTTCCTGCTGCTGCACGCCCTGGGTTGGCTGAGAGCCAACTGAGACCATGGTGACCCTGTTCTTATTCGGCCTGATCAGTCTCATCTGGGTCGCGGCGGGGACGGCGATGATGGCGATACCATCGTGGTGGAATGGATGGGTCAGGCGCACGCTGGTCGATCCCGTCCGCCGGTTCCTCCTGACTCAGGGCATGATCCTAGGCGGCCTGATCCTCGTATTGGGGGCCCCCATGCACCGAGGCCATTGGCTGTGGGTGACCGTCGGTTTGCTTGGAGTGGGGAAGGCTCTTGTCCTCCTCGGAGCACCGGAATCACTCTGCAATCGCATGCTCAACCTGTGGGAGCGAAGTCCGCTTTGGGCGTATCGGCTGTCCGGGCTGACGCTGGTCGTTCTCGGCACGTTCCTGACGATCGACACGCTACGAGTCTCGCCGTGAATCCGAATGATCTCGTCTCGCTTTGGCACCGTCATCAACATGCGGGGTGGCCCAGATTTTCTAGTCCCAATGAAGGAGCATTGATGACGCTGGACACTGTCATCAGCGGGTGTGTCACCTACTACTTGGAGTCGGAAGATGGCCTCGACCCCCAGCGTATTGACATCCTGGAGAGCTGTTTGGGGGATCTGAACGGGCTCTTGCCCGAGCTCGCTGATGATGCCAGTGAATACTTTGAACGACTACGGACACTCGCCTTGTTGCTTTTGGAAGTCCACCATCGTCAATAATCCCCGGTCGACAGGTCGGTGCCGACCCTGCGAAAGGGACCTCCCGTCACCTGGCTCGCCGTCAGCTGATCCGGATGCCTGGCAACCGTTGGATGCAGCTCTCCGGGAGACCAGCTTCTTCCGTTACTGACGAGGGGGCTCCACGTGAGGATACTTGGCGAAACAGATCAAGTCCAGCTTGTGGTAATGGTTGGGCAGGAGCGATTCTGGACGGTACCCCAGGCTGAGAAACAAGCCGATGTTGCGCGGCGTCCTCAGCATCGTACAGACGTAAAATTTGTGCGCGTCGGGGGCCATTCCTTCAGCTTCCCGCATGAGTGCTTTCCCAACCCCACGGCCTTGATGAGCGAGGCTGACTGACAGAAGGCGGATCACGCAGACTCCTGCGACGGTCCAGAAGCGCACAGAACCCACAACCAGGCCCTCTTCTTGGGCCACTAAGATAATTTTGTCGGCTGCATCGAGCTTGACGTTTTCAAGCGTTTCCTTCATCCAGGGAGTGACCTCGTACACCTTGAGATATTCGGAGAAGGCCTCTCGTTGAATCCTCAGAATGTCCGGAAAATCTCGTTCGGTGGCCCGCCTGATGCTGACCATGTCCGTTCGTGCTCACCTTCATCCTAATCCTGGCTGGCAGTCATACCGCCCTAGGGAGCATTTTGCAAGCCTCGCTCAAAGCCCTGTATACTTTTCATGGAGCGGTCAACGCCTAGGAGGCGCCTTGAAAGATCTCGTGGCGTCCGTTAGAATGTTTTGATTTGTTCCGATCGTGTTTTCGGCTGGGCCTCTGCCGTGAGACGCCCGAGCTTGTTCAAGGAGGAACCGATGGAAGCGAGATGGTGGCCGATCGTGCTTGCCTCGCTAGGGTTCATCGCGATAGTCGGAGCGATGGAAGTCGCCGCAGCGGAACCATACGAGCTCAGCAAGAATGATGTGATGGACCCCAAGAACTTCAAGAGCATGGACATCTCGTTGTTCGGAGTGAAGCTCGGCGATCCGGAAAGCAAGGCCCTCGATATCTTGGTCAACGAAAGGATTCCAGGAGTGAAAGCCGAACAGGAAGCGACCTTTGTGCTTCTCTTGGATCAACGCAAGCCCACAGGCCCCATGGCTGGGGTCCGACTGCTTGATGGCAAGGTCGACCTCATCTTTATCAATAACCGCTTCGCCTACAAGGCGCGAGGGGTCTTTCGTGGCGTTCTCAACAGCGAGAGTCCGGATGAGATCCGCAAACTCCTGGGTAAGGAAGACTCCGGGGATGAAAACGTGTTCGGCGCCGCGCTGAACTACGAAAAGCAGGGACCATACTTGGTCAATTATCTGGGCAAGGATGTGAACGTCGAGTTCACCTTGCCACAGTAGAGAGGACATCACACGGTGCGCTTGTCCCAGGCGCCACCGTCCTGCGTGTGGATCTGCCTCGCGTCACTGGCGGCATCCTCTGTCTCGGCGCAGATCCAACCAGCTCAAGAAGTCCTGCCGCCTGACCAGCTCTTCTTCGATTCAGCCATCCAACTGCTGGACTTTACCAACCCCACTACCATCCAGGGACGGCTTCGATTATTCGATCCGGCTGACCAGGCGATCTGGCTCGACTGGGATCGGCGCCTGGAGGGTCAGTCACCGGGGCCCACAGTCTGGAAGAGACTGGAGGGGGACTTCATGCTGTTGGTCTATGCAAGAAACACGGACCAGTTCGACGCCCTGAAGGGCCTCGCGCCAGGCACCAGGCTCGAGCTCGTCATCCAGTCAAATGAAAAGGGACACCGCATCATCCTGTCCTACGTGGACCTGTCGCGTCCTCCTCAGATGCCGCTCTGACGTCACTGCAGTGCACCGGCCTCGTCCTCAAGCGCCTGGAGTCCAAAGTTGATCAGGCTGGCGGCGGTGTTCCAGCGACGGCTGGTGTGGAGCAGGACCAGGAGTAGCTCGTTACCATTCTGAGACACCTTGGCAATCAAACATCGTCCAGCCTTGGACGTAAACCCTGTCTTCACTCCCTCCACGCCAGGCAACCGGCCTAGCAATCGATTCGTGTTTCTCAGATAATAGAATCGGCCCCCATTCACAGCGTACATGACGTCGCTTTCTTCGCGCACAAAGGTTTTGAAGATCGGATGTTGGAGGGCAATCTCGCTCAGTGTGGCCAAGTCTTCAGCAGTCGTGTAATGAGCGGGATCGTCGAAGCCGCAGGCATTCGTGAAGTGGGTATCCACCAGACCCAGCCCATTGGCCTTGGTGTTCATCAAAAGGACAAACCGTTCTTCCGATCCGGCCACATGCTCGACGGCCGCCAAGCAGGCGTCGTTCGCCGACGTCATCAGCATGGCTTTCAGCAAATCTTCCAGGCGGAAGATCTGCCCGGCCCGAAGCCTCAAGCGAATCTTCCGGGCAGTCGCTGCTGTGCGGCTCACCGTGACAGCGTCTTCCAGATTTCCGTATTCAAGGATCACCAGGGCCGACATGATTTTGGTCAGGCTGGCAGGTGACAACCGCCGGTCTGCCTGGAACTCATAGAGGGTCCGTCCCGTCGTCAGGTCTTTCAGCAGGATCCCGTGAGCAGGCGACCGGTGCCCGCGGATTGGGCGGAAGGACCTCATGGTGTCTGAGAAGCCACGAGGGGACGCCAAGGACGTTGCCGGCGCGACGGTCGAGGCCTGGGCCGCTGTGAACACGTTCAGAGGCCCCCCCAGCACCGCTATAGCCGTGAGCGACAGTAACCACTGACGGTCCACACACAGACGTGCCCTCCGGCGAGGGGAGCGGAGTTGGCGAGAGTTCATGAGGTGCGGGTTAGAGAGTAAGGGTCTCACGAACCTTTGATCCGCGGAACCCGCTGTCGAGGACCTTATGAAAAAATCTCAAGAGATCCGCCAGGTCCAGCCAGAATCCACAATTGAGGCATCGCGCATACAGACGGCGATTGACTAGCGTGTAGTGCCGTTCAACCATCATGAACCCTTTGCACTTCAGGCAATGCATACTGGTAATGCTTCGGCGGCACCCCCACCTGCGGCTGCGTCATTGGGTTTTCCGCGACCTCGCGAAAGCCTAGATGGCTTCTACCGTAAGGGTCCCGGCGCTGTCAAGTGGATTGTGCCGGCTCAACGAAGGCGAACCATGATCACGGCCAAACAGCCGGCCAACAGGCCTCCACCCAGGATCGTGATCGCAAAACTCAAGTACGCGCTCCCGCTGCCGGTTGGGTGAGTGCCGTACAGGAGATCTCGAACCCCTCCCTGCACCATCAAGACTGAGAGAGTTATCAGTGACCCCATGCCAAACCACCAGATGAATGTCCTCACCAGCCTCCACCCTCGCCTGCAGCCAGGAGCCACGAGTACGGCAACAGGGCATACATCCTCCTGCCAATCTAGCCGACCACTTGAGCACAGTCAAGGACGAGGGACGATTCACGCAGGGTCTGTCCGAAGCAGCCGGAAGGACGAGACGGTGACAACAACGGCGAGAGCTGAGTCACGACGCGGCGGGAACCGCTTGAGGAGGATGGGATTTCAGTCCCCTGTGTAGGAAGATGGAGACGCTGCTGGCCCCGTTGTTCGCAGTGACCAACCCAGGCTCTTCCTCCGCCTGTTTGGTGGTGAGATTGAGCGTGGCGATGGCAAACGGTCCACCCTTCGTCCGGTAGTTCATCGGCGGATATTGAAACGTCCCGTCCCCGCGTCCGTAAAGAATTGATAAGTCGTTGGATTGGATGTTGACCACCGCGACATCGGTAAATTGGTCGCCATTGAAATCCCTGGCCACCCCATAGACCGGGCCGGCATCCGCACCGGCTTCCTTCCCCTTTTGGAACGTGCCGTTGCCGTTTCCAAGGAAAATGGTGAACGTATCCATTTCTCCGTTGATGACCAAGAGGTCGGTCATCCGGTCATTATTGAAGTCGGCAAATCCGACGACCAGCGGCCGCTTGCCGGTGCGGTAGTCGGTCGGGTCCCGAAAGGTGCCGTCCCCGTTCCCCAACCAGATCGAGACGGCGCTGCTCATGGGGCCTCCATTGGAGACCGCCAGGTCCAGCCTCCCGTCCTGGTTCAGGTCGGCGACGGCAAGCGAGGTCGGCGTGTCGCCATGTTCATACTGGGGGCCCTCCGAAAACGAGCCGTCTCCATTACCCAGGAGGACTTTCACCTTGTCGTTGCGCAACGCAACCACCAGATCAGGTTTCTGATCCCCGTTTAAATCGCCGCTGGCGACGGACACGGGGGTTTTGTGCATCGTATAGCGCTGTCCTGCTCCAAACACCCCGTTCGCGAGGCCGAAAAAGATGGCGATCTGATCGCTGCCAGAGCAGGCCACTGCGACATCCACCCGCCCGTCTCCATTATAGTCATTGAGGGCGAGGGCGCGAGGTTCCCTGGCAGCCTCGATCTGGACTTGATCCTTGAAGGTTCCGTCCCCGTTGCCCAACAGGACGGATAAGGAATTATTACCGATGTTGGTGGTAATCAGATCGGTAAAGCCATCTTTGTTGAAATCGGCTGTGGTGACTGAGGTGGGGTTCTTCCCGACCTGATAACTCGCAAAGAGATAGAGGAGATCCGGCGGCACATACGCGTCTTTCTGGAAGCATCCACCCGCCGTCGTCAGCCCCACGAGGAGCGTCAACCTCAGGACGAGCCGAATGGCACCAACCGAAGGATCCGGGATGGTAGGGGCCTCCCTCTGACCGCGCACGGTGCCTCTCAGCGATCCAGACCAAAGATTCCAGATCCACACACCCAACTGTCCCGGCACAGCAACACGGGATTGTTCAGAGGATCAGGAACGTGGGGAAGAGTATACAAAGCCTCCCCATCGTTGGCAACGATCGTGCCAGAGATCTTCGCCCAGCTCCAGGGAGATCTCCCGCTCCCCTGGGCAACCAATCCCTGGCGTAGACCCCCACTAGAAGAACAGCAGGAGTTTGCGATAGAATGGGCGCACGCTGAGGAGGGACCAATGATAGAGCAGGTCAAGATCGAACTGACGATGTACGGCATCGCCGAGATCGTTAAATGGTGCATCGACAAGAACAAGGGCCGGATCCCCGGAGTGGATACCGACGGGTTTAAGAAAATGCAAGCGCTGCTTGCTGAGCGACCGCAGTCTGGGGACTACTTCACGCTGGACCAGTTTTGGAAGAAGAAGGTCGTCCTGGACCTGACGGAGCAGGAGGTCGAAACCATCGACCGGTGTCTCTATGACATCCCGAATTTCGAGAACGTTCAGCTTCCTCAGATCCGGCACAAATTCTGGCCGAAGCAACGCTCCTCAAGCTAACACAAAAAAGATCTGCTGCCTGGAGTCTGGCTCCGAGACGAGAAAAAGCTCTGCCAGAGCGGGGAGTTGAGGGCCCTTGCAAAATGCCCTCACAGGTGTTTTATTGAATATGGTGGAGGTTGTGTCCTTCGGCTGTGCCCCGAAGTACCTGATGTCTCTTCTCCTCCTGTAGAGATGTCCCTCCACCGCTTTTCTCCTCTCACTTCTTCACCAAATCCCCACCGCGTCGAACCGGTCGTCATTCCATCTGCACCGAAGCTGGTTCCGGCAAGGCGGTCACATTCGAGAGTCGATCGGCGCAATACAGCGTGATGGAATCCGAGTCGGCATCCGGGTCATGGCCATCCCACATCACAGAGTGGAGATTCCACCGGATGATCGGGTAAAAGATCAGGCCCGGCCCCGTGAGCAGCACCAATCGGACGTCTGAGAGGATCTGCTCTTCCTCCAAGCGCGTCCGTAAGCGGTCATAGACCCTTCCGTACCAATCCACCGTGGACTGGTGGCGAAGCCTTGCCTCGAGCAACCGTGCGTACGCCTCCAGGGTTGCGCGGCGCGCTTCCATGTAACGATCCGTTGAACCGGCCTTCAGAGGATCGGAGTCTGAGGGAAAGGGTCGGGCCGGTCTTCCTGGTTCATCCGACTCTGCAGAGAGCCAGAGACTGGATGAGAGGAACAAGTCCTTGCCATTGACGAGCGACAGACGCCAGTCAGACTCCAGGCTCGCCAATTCCTCGGTCGCGTGTAAAAAATCGGGTGTGAGACTGGCCAGACACTGGCCTTCTCGCTTGAGCGAGGTGGCGCAGCCCGAAAAGGAGACAACCAGCAGCGCCAGACACCATGCCTTGATTATCTGCATGTCCGTACGCAAGTGGAAGACCTCTGCTTCCGCACTCCTCAATAGGCGTACTCTACACCTTGGGTGAGGCCCGTTCAACCGCTGGACAAGGCACGGACAACGAAGCGACCGGTGAAGTAAGGGAAAGGCGGACATTCGTGTCCAGGAACGTACGGGAGCAACGGGAGGGAGCACGGGAACTCTGAGAGCAGTA